>Ga0114996_10003019_pt1 | contig 21224 bp, 13 predicted proteins | sample ArcticOcean_MG_C_4_FD_87039 | JGI IMG/M metagenome (GOLD analysis project Ga0114996, IMG submission 87039) | Marine microbial communities from western Arctic Ocean - ArcticOcean_MG_CB4_134 | ecosystem: Environmental > Aquatic > Marine > Oceanic | place: Arctic Ocean: Canada Basin | collected... | reverse complement strand
GAGCGGATGATGCCGAATGGACGCATGGAAATCCCGTTTACTTCTCGCTTTCGACCTTGACGGAGGATTCCTCATGGACGCTTGCGCGTCGAGCTTGTATTGGGTATGAAACGGCCTCTCGTTGCAGGATCTCGTCGGACTGATGCTTCTTTTCGGCGCCGATGTTTTCTCATTTGCCTTGGGGTCGATTCGTCCGTAAAATTCTTACGGAGTTGGTGTGTGCTGACTTCGCGGTGCACTGTAGAAAGCACCGACGTGCGACGTTTGATTTGGAATTTGGTGATTTGGAATTTGGAAAATCATGGTGCCAAGCATGCCGTACTTGCGTAGTTTATCGCCGCGCGAAATTTCTGAAAGTTTTCGCTTGAATGGGAACTTTTTTTCGGGGGTGGCTCTTTTTGATTTCTGTGCTGAAAAAAATTCCTTTTCGAACACATCTGGGGGTCCATCTAGGGGCGTTTTAATAGTCGCTGATTTGAAACAACGGCCCAATTCACTGGACACTTCGGTGCGAAAATCGGCCCTTCACACCGAAGCAAGAATTCACTCCGTAAACCCCATCACCACAACGACTTACGCCACCAGAAAAAACCAGCAGAAAAACATTACACTTTTTTTCGCAAGAAAATCGAGACACTTGACAACAACCCACCTTAACAAATCGAAAAACAGCGATTTGACCCCTTGACACGTCCCGCCCACTTAGCGCACTCATCGCTTGTAAACGCCGAAAGAACCTGCCGTCGCGTTACCCGGCCTTCTTCTTTAGCGTTTGCAGGTACTCGACCAAATCGATCAGGTCTTTCTTGCGCATCGTCTTGGTCAGGCCGCTGGGCATTAGCGAGATTTTCTGCTTCTTGAGCAGTTCGATGTCGTCGATCGCGATTTCGTGGATGATCGCTTCGGCCGTCTTGAGTGTCACGGCCTCGTCGGTTTGGCCCAGTTTGATGCCGGTCAATGACGTGCCGTTGGCTAGGATCGCGGTGTAGGTCTCGAAGTTGTGGCTAATGCCGGCGCTGGGGTCGAGGATCGCCACGTAAAACGCATAGGGCGACAGCTTGCTGCCGATTTCCGAGAGGTTGGGCCCGACCTCTTTGCCTTCGATGCCGACTTGATGACACTTGATGCAGGTGCCGGTGGTCATGAACAGCTTGCGGCCGGCCGCCGCGTCGCCACTGAGTTTGACCAACTCGGCCACCGGCGGAAGCGGTTCAGCGCCAGCGAGCGCCGGCAGTTTGAGATGTTTCTTGGAGGTCTCGCGCACCTGTTCGTCGACCGAACTATGTAGCACGTTGGCGACGGTAAAAGTCAGGTCCTCCGGTAGCTTGCCCGCGACGACCAACGCCAGTAGTTGCTTCTGTCCCGCGATGCTTCGCCCTACGGCGGATGCGGCGGCACTGCGGACGGCCAGTTCGCGGGATGCGTCCGTCACCAGGGGCGATAGCATGGCTGCCGCCGTCTTGTCACGGGTCAGCCCCAGCGCCGTGACCACGGCTGCGGCAAGCGTCTGGTCTTTGCCGTCGATCACGGCCTTTAACTTATCGACCTGCCCAAGCATGATCAGCAGTTTCGCCGCGCGCACGCCGGCGTTTTCGGTCGACTTTTCTGCGACTAGTTTCACCAGATCGCTAGAGGTCTCTGGCAATTTGAACCGCTCGATCAACTCGAAATATCGTTCCGACCCCGAATTCCGCTTGAGATAACGCAGCACCGCGGCCTTGCCCTTGGCCGACGAGTTGAGATCAAACCCTTCGATGCGCAGCACCGCCTCGACGATCGTTTCATCTTGGGACGCCTGTGCATCGTCCTCGGCCCGGACCGTACGCAAGAACACGAACGGGCCCAAGACAAGCAATAGACCGATAATGCCGCGTAAGGAAAAACGCATAGTATTCATTCACCACTCAGCGAAGAAACAAAAACGACATCACGCGCCGCCGCGGTGTGCGACGTCGCGTGATGCGACATGACTACGTTTCAAGACCCTGCCCGACTAAATCCCCAACAGGCTCTTCAGGGCGGCGTCTTTCTCTGGACCCTTGTGGAAGTCGAAGGACCGCATATAGCGAGGCTTCTGTGCCGCTGTGGTGGCTTTGTCCTTGAGGATCTTCACGAGGTACGCCGGGGCCTGTTTCGAACGAGTTCGCCAGACGATATCGCGACCGCCGGGCGTATTCCACTTGTCGCCGACTTTGGCCAACCAAGCGGCAAAGAACTTGTCGCTCTGTTTATCAGCACCAAGGCCCAGCGCCTCGAGGTACCAGCGATCTTTGCCATCGTGCTGCGCGGCCAATTCGGCCCACAGGGTGGCGGCGTCGCTCGATTCGTTATGCCGCAAGGCGATCGCACACTCGCGACGAACCTGCGGCGAGGGGTCTTTGACCAACGATTTGACCAGCGGGAGCACATCGAGCTTTTCCTGGCGAGCGATTCGCAGGCCGGTGATCCTTACGTCAGAGTCCTTGTCCTTGAGCGCCTCGGCCACGTACTGGGCCGTCTTGCCCTTGATGCGTGCCAGCAAGTGCAACGCACGGGCACGATGTCGAGGGTTTTCGGCGCTCTTCCAGACTTTCTGCAGCGCCGCTTCGGCCTTGCCCTGCATCTTGTTCAAGGCGGTCCAGCCCATGTAGCGAGTCGCACCATTGGGGTTCAGCAGTGCCTTGATGGCACCCTCAGGCGTCGACAGATCGAGCTTCGCCACCTTGTAGGGTGTCTTGGGCGGTGCGAGGCGAAAGATCCGACCCTTCTTGATATCGCCCATCCGATGACCGCCCACGCCCGGATCGTACCAATCGGCGACCATGACCGAGCCATCCGGCGCGACACAGACGTCCGACGGGCGATACCACCTGTCCCGTGCACCGTGCAGCAGGTTGAGGATTTCTGCCTTATAGCCCGCCCCATCCTTGGTGACAGGATAGGCCCGACAGACATTCGGCCCGGCGTCGCAATGCAACACCTGATCGTGAAACGCCTTGGGCAGAAGCCGGCCTTCATAGACACAGATTCCGGTCGGCGAACCAGCGCCGGTATGCAGCAGATTGGGGATGACGCCCGGAGAGTTTTGGTACCAGTGACGTGACGGGGTGTCCTTTTCGATGTCGGTGCGCCTTGATCGCCAGCGGGCACCCGTAAACTCGTCGGTGAAACCGTAATTTCCGAACTCCATCACATAGTTGATCCGCACGCCACGGTTGCCATCGTCGTCGTTGTCCGATTGCCACATCGTGCCAAAGGAGTCGACGCTGACTTCGTAATTATTGCGGAAGTTGTGGCCCAGGGTTTCCAGTCCGCTGCCGTCCAGGTTACAGCGAAAAACCATTCCCTGGCGATACGGCTTGCCTTTGTCCGTCACCTCATTGCCGGCGGCGTCGACGATCACTTTGCCCGTCTTTGGGTCCTTGATCGTACGGCCGACGTTGCCAAAGTTAAAATACAACTTGCCCTCCGGGCCAAACACAAAAGCGTGAACCGTATGGTCATGCTGAGCTCCCTGAATGCCGGTAAACAGCAATTCCTTGCTGTCGGGCTTGTCGTCGCCGTCGGTATCCGTAAAGACAAACACGTTGGGCGAACAGGAAACGATCACTTTGTTGCCCAAAACACAGATGCCCAACGCCGAGTCAATGTCGCGGCCCTGGTAAAAAACCTTCGACGTGTCGGCCTTGCCATCGCCATCGGTGTCTTCGAGGATCAGGATCCGATCGCCTTTTTTGCGGGTGTTTCTACGTCCGCGATAGTTGGTTACTTCACAGACCCAGACCCGGCCCCTGGAATCGATGTCGATGTTCGTGGGGCTGAGAATCATTGGCTCAGACGTGAACAGGCCGGCCTCCAGGCCTTCGGCCACGTCGAGTGCGGCGAGTCCTTCGGCGGGCGACAGGTTGCCCTTGTTTCGCTTGGCCACCTTGGCTTTGGCCTTGGCCGCCTTGGCGATCACGACCGCAGGGACGGCATCCCTAAAGACTTGGAACTGCACGGTGGTGCTGCCATCGCGTCCAACACCTCCATCGTCGAGCGCCGCGGTGGCCTGGAATTTGGTGAAACCCTTGCCGGCGATGTCATAGATGATGACACTCTGGGCGTGGACGCCGATGCCGTCGGCGTAGGTCTTGCCTTGAACCTTGATCGCTTTGCCTTCACAGTTCTTACCCACTCCCGGCTGACCCCAGCCGGACGACGCCTTCTTCCACTTCAAGCTGGTCAGTTTGACTTCCCCCTTGGGGCCGATCAGCTTCGGTTCGATCCAGGCAGCCCAGTCATGCGAATAACCATCGCCCGCATCATTGACCATCAGCACCAGGTTCTTCGCGCCGCTGATGTCCGCGTCGACTTTTGCGGTGACGTTGCCGGACTTAAGAATCTTACTCGACCAGGCGGTGCTGCCCGCGCTCGCGGCAAACAGAGAGGTTGAGCACATCGTCGAGAGGCCGACGGCCAGCAACGTGGCCAGCGCAGAGAATGTTTGTTTCTTCATAGCAGTTCGGGTCCTGTTTTAAGAAAAACCGGGAGGGAGAGTTCAATCGGGTAGGTGCCGAAGGTCAACGACCGACCGGCATTAGGAGCATTAGCCTACTATTACATCATATTGCCCGTCAATTGTCCAATTCGGCCGAAGTTCGGCCAGGTTTACCGAAAAATTGAACCTATCGACGGTGGGGGGCGTAGGAGGGATGAATGGATTGAGGTTTTGCCCCTAGAATCATGGAGGTTTTTTGTGAAGGTTGCTCACGCGGAGAGTTTGCTGGCACGGCTTCAGCAGGTTCCCGATCCGCGTGGGGCTCATTGACGGCGCCACTCGTTTGAGGCCATGACGGCCACTGTTGTTTGTGCCGTGTTGTGCGGTGCACGAGGTTACGAAGCCATTGCTCAATGGATTCATGCCCAACTGCCGGAAGTGTGGTATCTGCTTGGATACTTCCGGCGTCCACCGACTGGTGGTGCGTTTCGCTATCTGCTTTTGAAGATCGATCCCGAGGCACTCGAAGAGGCACTACGCGAATGGATTCTTCAGCAGACCGAGTTGGATCGCGATGCGCCGGCGGGGCTGGCCCTGGACGGAAAGACGCTCTGCAGCACGCTCGCCGAGCACGGGCGAAGTATTCAACTGCTCTCTTTGTTCGACCAGCAGAGCGGCTGTGTGTTCAGTCAGATGCAAGTTCCCACCGACACCAACGAAGCCAAGGCCGCACTATCGATTCTAAAAACGCTCGTCCTCGAAGGACGGGTCGTGACCGGCGACGCAATGTTCGCACAGCCCGAGATTTGTAGGGCGATTGTCGATTCGGGTGGTGACTACCTGATCGTGATCAAGGACAATCAAAAAGAATTGAAAGAGACGATTGCCGGAGAATTTCTACCGGCGTTTTCCCCCCGCTACTCAGCGTAAACGCGACGCGCACGTCGCCGCAGTATGCGTCACGACCAAAGAACATGGCCGCAGAGTGACGCGATATATCGAGGCCAGCTCGCGGGTTATCCCGCAACTATCGTGGCCAGGCGTTAAGCAAATCTGTCGACTTCATCGCGACACGTTGCGCAATGGACAACGTGTGCACGAAGTGCAGTACGCCATCACGAGCTTACCTCCTGAGCGTGCCAGCCCAGCCCAACTGCTCTCGCTATGGCGAAGTCATTGGGGAATCGAGAATCGCGTTCATTGGGTGCGCGATATGATTTGGCAGGAGGACCGTTGTCGGGTGAAACATCCGGTGGGCGGCCACAAACTGGCGACGTTTCGCAACGCGGCGATCAATCTCCTCCGTCTTGCCGACACCCCCAACCTTACCGCCGCCGTCCGAGAAAACGCCTACCGAGTCGACCGTCTCCTCAACAAACTAGGCATCATGAAACTTTGAATCATCCTGCCCTTCGCCGTTCGGGATGCCAGAAGAGCTAGGCCAAAATCTCTTTCACAACGCGCGCGGGTTCAACGCCCGTCAGGCGTTGCTCAAGCCCTTGGTGCTTAAAGGTTAATCGCTGGTGATCGATACCTAGTGTGTGCAAGATCGTCGCGTTGAGATCGCGGATGTGCACGCCGTCAGCAGCGATGTTGTAACAGAAGTCGTCTGTTGTGCCGTGTTCGACACCAGGCTTGACGCCACCGCCGGCCAACCACATCGAAAAACATCGGCCGTGATGGTCTCGACCGCGGTTCAACCCACCCTGGCTGTAGGCAGTGCGCCCAAACTCGCCGCCCCAGATGACGAGCGTCTCGTCGAGGAGGCCGCGCTGTTTCAAGTCGGTCACCAACGCCGCACTTGCCTGATCCGTGTCACGACATTGGTTTCCGAGGTGGCTTACGAGCGAACCGTGCTGGTCCCAACCGCGGTGAAACAGTTGCATACAACGCACACCCCGTTCAATCATCCGGCGGGCAAGCAGGCAGTTAGCCGCATACGTGCCCGGCTTGCGCGAGTCGGGGCCGTACATGTCGAAGATTCGCTGGGGCTCGTCCGACAGTTCGGTTAACTCCGGTACGGAGGTCTGCATGCGGTAGGCCATCTCGTACTGTGCGATACGCGCTTCGATCTCTGGGTCGCCGGTCGCCTGGGCGTGCTTCGCGTTGAGTGCGGCCAAATCGTCAAGCTGTCCGCGACGCATAGTGCGGTCGATGCCGGCGGGATTTGACAGATGCAGCACCGGGTTCGCGCCGGATCGCAAGCGGATACCTTGGTGTTTGCTGGGAAGATAGCCGCTTCCCCACAGACGTGAAAAGATCGGTTGGCCCGGATTTTTTCCAGTGCCCTGGCTAATGAGCACCATGTAGCCGGGTAAATTATTGCTTTCTGATCCAAGGCCATAGCTGAGCCACGCACCGAGCGACGGATGACCAATCTGTTGATTGCCCGTGTTTATGAAAGTGATCCCTGGATCGTGGTTGATCGCTTCGGTGTTCACGGCCTTGAGCACGGCAATGTCATCGACAATGTTCGCCGTGTGCGGCAAGAGATCGCTGATCCAGCGTCCACACTTGCCATGTTGCTGGAACGGACGAATGGGCGCGTTGACAAGAAAACGTTTTTGGCCGGCGGTCATGCCGGTGACGCGCTGTGTGCCTTTGACTGAAGGTGGCAGTGGCTTGCCGTGCATTTTCACGAGGTTTGGGCTGTGATCCAACAGATCAATATGGCTCGGGCCGCCTGACTGAAACAGGTAGATCACCCGCCTGGCCGCGGGAGCAAAATGAGGGAGTCTGGAACGGCCCCGCGGTTGATCCTGCTCAGCCAATGCAGGCTGTGCCGACGAACCCAGCAACGAGGCCAACGCTGCCGCACCGACGGCGTTGCGCGTATGGTCGAATAGTTGCCGCCGCGTGATGGTTCGGTGGTATTCGGTGATCGGGTCCATGTCTGATTACTCCCGGGTAATGACTTCGTCGAGGTTGAGCACAACCGACGCAACGACCGTCCAAGCCGCGTGTTCGGCAGTCTTGCTGGCAACCAGAGCTTGCGCTGCGGCAGCATCTTGTTGATAGGCCGCGAGTGCCGTTTCGTAACGGCGACGCAAGATTTTTCTTTCCAAGGCTTCCGGTCGGCGAGAGGTCGCGCGGCGGAATATGAATTCGACGCGATCGTCGATCCTCTTTCCACCCTGTTTGATCGCGAGCATCGCCAGACGACGGGCCGCGTCAACGTACTCGGGATCGTTCAGCAGCACGAGCGCTTGCAGAGGAGTGTTCGTCCGCGAACGCTGTACGCCGCACACTTCACGTGACGGAGCGTCGAAGGCGAGCATCGAAGGAGGGGGGCTGGTGCGCTTCCAGAAAGTGTACATGCTGCGGCGGTGCTGACCCGTATGATCGCTCGGATAGAACGCCTGGGCGCTAAATGCGTTGCCATAGCCAAAGTGGCTCACTTCACGCCACAGGCCGTGTGGCTGGCTGGGGTAAACACTGGGGCCCCCAACGCGCGCGTTGAGCGTTCCAGCAATCGTCATAGCACTGTCGCGGATGAACTCGGCCGAAAGGCGAAAACGGGGCGCTCGGGCAAGTAGGTCGTTCTTAGGGTCGCGGGCGAAGAGTGAGCGCGGGGCCGAAGAGGATTGTCGATACGTCCCCGACATCACGATCGTTTTGATCAGCCGTTTCGTATCCCAACCGTTCTGGCTGTACTCCAGTGCCAGCCAGTCGAGCAGTGCGGGATGCGTGGGGTAGGCGCCTTGAGATCCAAAGTCGTTCGGCGTCGAGACGAGTCCACGGCCGAACAACATCTGCCAATAGCGGTTCACTGCGACGCGAGCGGTGAGCGGGTGATCACCACGGGTGAGCCAGCGAGCCAGAGTGAGTCGCGAAGGTCGGCCGGGATCGATGGTCGGAGGTTGTGATAGGCCCACGCTGATTTTCCAAGGTGACATCGAGGCAGGTCCCAACTCGCTGGCAGGTGACCAAGCGCTGTCGTCGAACGCGGCTTTGGCCCAGTCCTTGGCCTTGGCCTTGGATACTTTCCATCGCTTGTCGGAGCCGTACTGTTTCCGTCCATCGAGGATCAGCCAGGAGAGCAGTCCCGCGGATCCGCCGGCGTTGATCGCTTCGATGGCAATCACGTTTCGGCCTTTGACGAGATGTTTGGCGACTTTGTATCTCGCGGGCGTCATCCACGGATCGTTGGTTCCTAGTTTGTGCCCATTGACGAACGTCGTACAGCGATTGTCCGCTGTCGCTCTCAACTCGGCTTGAGCCGGAGCCTTGGCGAGTTCCAGCACAAAGCGGAAATAGCGAGGCGCGTTGTCCTGTTCGCTGCTTGCGGCGCGAGGGTTGTCCCAGATCCATCGGGCCGTCTGCCACGGCGTGACTTTTGGACTCGTGTTTTTTTGGACAAGTGGTTTCGGTACCACTTTGTCGTCGACAAGCGGCGGAAGAATTGCCGGTACGCCAGGGTTTACCGGTTGGTTCTTGTCAGGCTGATCATACTGGCCCCGGGTGAGTAGATACGTTTGCCGCGGACCTTGCTCTTTCATAACCATCACGGACGACTTGCCGGTTTTGAGATCGTTGTTGAGCACCGCAATTTCACGATTAATCGTCGAGACATGCCTTCCCCAAAGCCGCGGTTTGGGGAAAGCGGCGTTGATCGCTGTCCATTGCTGGTCGGTTCGCTGGCCAGCGGGGGTATTGAACGCTGCGGCAAGATCACCTTTGGCAGTGGCGGCAGCGGTGGTTTCCCAAGCAGCACGGGCTTTGATGAGTTCCGGCGGGTGCAACTGATAGCGTCGCAGCGTGGCGATACGTTGCGCGGTGTCGGCTTTGAAGGTTGCCGCGTTGGTGATGAGACCATCCATTCGCTCTGTGGGAGCCGTATTGCCGTTATTCGCGCCCTTGCCAGGTTCGTGGGCCGTATCGAAAAACGCATAGAACTTGTAATAGTCCTGCTGTGTGATGGCGTCGTATTTATGGCTATGGCATTGTGCACAACGCATGGTGAGTCCCATGAACACGGTCGACACGGTATTGATCTTGTCGGCGATATAGATCACTCGGTACTCGTCGGAAAGCGTACCACCTTCGTGCGTGTTCATGCTGTTACGCAAGAAACCGGTCGCCAGACGTTGTTGTTCGGTAGAGCCAGGCAGCAGATCGCCTGCGAGTTGCTCGACGACGAATTGGTCGTAGGGCATGTTGCGATTTATCGTGTCGATCACCCATTCACGCCAAAGCCACATGTCGCGGTGGTCGTCGATCGAAAATCCGTTGGTGTCGGCATAGCGCGCGGCGTCAAGCCATGGCAACGCCAGGCGTTCGCCATAATGGGACGAAGCTAGCAGGCGATCAACGACTTTCTCATACGCAAGGGCGCTCTTATCCGCCAGAAATGCGTCGACTTCAGCAAGGGTTGGTGGGAGGCCCGTGAGATCAAGCGTGAGGCGGCGAATTAGTTGCTCGCGAGTCGCTTCGCGAGTCGGTTTCAGGCCGTGTCTCTCGAGGCGCCTCTGGACGAAGGCGTCGATCGGGTTGCGAATCGAGGCGGAATCTTTCACCTTGGGAGGTTCAGGTTTGGTGGGCACAACAAACGACCAGTGGCCTTGATATTTGGCCCCTTGGGCAATCCATTGCTTAAGCCGCGCCAATTCTTCCGGCTTGAGCCTCGTCGGCGCTTTAGGTGGCGGCATCTGTTCTTCGGGGTCGCTAGAGGTGAGCCGCTTCCACGCTTCGTTTTTCACGAGGTCGGTCTTGCCAAATGCCTCGGTGATGCCCGCTTGCCGGTCAAGGCGCAAGTCGGCTTTGCGATGTTTCTTATCGGGTCCATGGCAATGGTAACAATGGGCCGAGAGAATGGGGCGAATATCCCGATTGAATTGCAATTCGGTTGACGCCGCGTCGGCAAATAGGGTGAGCGTATTTGCGACCAACAGACATGTGATCAATGCCGACGGTAGGCGGTGTCGCATGCTGGTTCTCGATCGAGTTCGGATACAGAGCATATCAAGACCAGAATTCATGGTCCGAAGCGTGAGCTAGGGAGAACCTATTGATGCCTGCATGGTCAATGATCGCTGGTATTCATCTCGGAACCAGTTTTCACCGCACAGCCGCCAATAGGAATGATTTTCACCGCTCACGGTTCGCAACTGGGAAGGGTTCGGAATGCCGTCAAGGCAAGTCCTGTAACAGGGGATGTGTTTGCCGGAATTAGAGTTTACTGTGTTGACAGGTGGTCGCGATAGGTTCGTTACAGTTCCTTCTCGTGTTCCCTGCTCGCTCGCGCCATGTGCTAGCGATACGTCAACACCTTACTTCTGAGGATTTGCTCTATTATGCCACAAGGCAAGAAAGTATGCGCGGCAAAAAATTCAATAGTTTATCGAAGATGCCATCGCGAACGGTGAATCGAATCAGCCCACCGTGAAATCCTTTGCTCATATAGGTTTGCATCAGAACGCGGCCAGGATCTCGATCCAGAACGCTACGCGAGCCCGCGGATTCAAATCGCGACGATGAGATACCAAGGCTGAAGGACGTGATTGTTCATTGTTGGCCCCTGGATCGGGTCAAGAACAAATTGTGTCTCTAGGCCAAGAACTAGTACACCGTGTTCTGGGGAACCTCTATTTTACTAGGGTTTTCGGCTCGCTTACGTTTTTTGCCCCGTCGCCCGTCGCCCAGGTGTTTGACATTCGTCGCGGTTCCATCCATATTAGCGATCGCGTGGGCCAATTCAGGCCGTCGCCGAGTATTGGATTTCCTATCAATTCGATCATCAGCATCCACCCCTTTCTGCACGAGCCCATGAAACACCTCCTCGCCTTAATCCTCTCCCTCTGTTTTGCACTCCCCACCGCCTCTGCCAAACCGATCGAGGTCCTCGTCTATTCCGCCACCGCCTGGTATCGCCACCCCGAGATTCCGCGCCTCAATGGGTTCCTCGCAAGGCTGGGAGCGAAACATGATATCAAAGTCAGCATCTCAGAAAATTCGGACGACCTGAAGGCTGGCAGCCTCGGGCGCTACGACGTACTCCTGTTTAATAATTCGACTAACCTCGGCGAGAGCGTCCCCGAGAAGACCCGCAAGGAGATCATCGCGTGGTTCAAGAACGGTGGCGGGATCATGGCCATGCACGCGGGAATTGTGCAGAACGGCACCTGGCCCGAGCTGATCGCCATCGCCGGCTGCGATTTTGACGCCGACTCCGAATACATGGAGGCGCGGTTCGTGGTCGATCCCAAGGCCGAGGGAGACCCTGTCGTGGCTGGCAAGAAAAAGGAGTTCAAGTACACCGCCGACTGGCTGAGTTTCAATCGGCCAGTCACAGGCTTGCCAGGCGTGGAGGTATTGTTCAGGCTCGACGAGAAGAGCTATACGCCGGTCCGCGACCATCCCAGCTACGTCGACAAAAAGCCGATGGGCCCCGACCATCCGATCTGCTGGCGGCGCAAGATGGAGAAAGGTCGCTATTTATTTACCGGGCTGGGCCATGACATCCGTTCGATCGATACGGACTTCGCGCGAGCGCATCTGGTCGCCGCAATCCAGTGGACTGCCGGAGCCCAAAAGGTGAAAAAACTCAGCCGACCGTGAAATCGGTTGTCCGATTGAGTTTAGATCAAATCATCAGTGAGACCTCGGCCCAGAACTCTACGCGAGCCCACCGATTATTATCGCGGCCTTGAGATGCCAAGGTTGAAGGACATGATTTGTCATAGATTTGCCCCTGTTTGGGAGAAAGCAATTGCGTCTCTGGGCCGAGATCTAGCAGGCCGAGATGCGGGAAACACTATTATAGTAGTGTTTGCATGTCGCGTACTTTTTTTGACCTTCGTGTTTATTCACTCTTCGAGGGCAAACTGATGAATAGAAATCGACGGCGGATCGCTCTTGGACTGTCGTTCTTTCCGTTCTGCTGCTTTGCGCTGATTAGCATCGCGACAGCGCAGCCGGCACCATCACCTGCTCGCGAATCTCTCCAGCGCCGCGTCTCTGAGGCATTACGCGCATTCGATTATGCCGCCGCCGTTGAACCGGGCGAGGCATTCATCGCGCTGTACGAAAAGGAGAAACGCACACACGACTCCGCGTACCTATACATGCTGATCAAAATGGCCCATGTCCAACAGTCGCTGGAAGATTATCCGAAGGCTGATGAGTTCTTTGACAAGGCATACGCGGTCGTCCAGGCCCAGAAGGACAAGGAAGCTGAGTTCCTCGCCCCCGTGTTAAACGGTCTCGGAATGAATCAGATATACCAGCTGAAGTTTGAAAAGGCGCGAGACTACCTGACCCAGGGTCTTCGCGAGGTGAAAAAACGAAGAGGTGCTTTCCACCCAAATACCGCGCATCAACACCTAAGTCTGGCGATGGCCTGTAATAATTTAGGCGACCTGCGCACGGCGGAGCTGCACTACCTCACAGCACTGAGAATTTACACCATGCGGCTGGGAGCTCGCCACAGCCGGACTGCGGCGGCATATCGAGAACTCGGGAACTTTTTCGGCAACAACGGCGATTACGACAAAGCAATCGACTATTTGAACAAAGCGTATCAGATTTTTCGCACCAGGCCCAACCAGCACGACATGGTGGCAACCTTGTTCCTGCAGCTGGGAAAATTCCATCGCCGCAAGAAGGACTACGATACCGCCGTCGCGTTTTACAACAAGGCGAAAGCGTTGCTCGTCAAGAAATTTGGCGCCGACAGCCCGAAAGTAAGTAACGTCGATGCTTTTCTCGGCACCGTATACTGCGATCAGGGGAAGTACAGTCTGGCCCTGGAATATCACCAGAAAGTTGCGGCACGTCTGAATCGATCTGAAAACCCGAATCGTATTACCCACGCCACGGCCTACAACAACCTGGGCTACGACGAACTCCTGATGAGTCGACCGGTCGACGCAAGAAAACATCTTCGCAAATCGCTCGCGATGTGGAAGGCCATCTTGCCCGAGAATCATCTGTACGTAGCTAACACCATGACCAGTCTGGCGATGGTCGAGTCGATTCACGGCAACAAGACACAAGGGACGAAGATGCTTGCCAGCGCGGCCGGCAAGTATCACGTGGCCCTGGATCAACTGATGAACTCCGGCTCCGAGGCCAGCAAGTTGGCTTTTTTGGAACGACTGCGAGGAAAGACCCACTTCAGCATCGACAATCATCTTCGCTTCAACCCCAAGAGTCGTACCGCTGCGGAGCACGCTTTTGACGTCATTTTGAACCGAAAGGGCCGCGTTCTTGACGCGTTGAGCCGCCACCAACAGGCGTTCGCCGAGACGCTTAGCCGTAGGCAAAAAAAATGGCTCGAGCAACTCCGCGTAACCCGCCGGACGCTGTCCGCTCAATTGACATGGTCCACGTTCACCGGGCAACGTGCGGATCAGGCCGGTGTGAAGGCCATTCGCGCGAAGATCGAGTCGTTGGAACGGACTGTGTCCCGATGGATTCCCGCTCACATGATGGCCCAAGAGAAACCCACGCTAGAAAAAGTTGCCAAACGTCTACCCAAAGAAAGCGCCCTGCTGGAGTTTTTCATTTACACCCCGTTCAACCCAAAGATCCCCAGTGCCCAGGAACATCTCCGGCCAAAACGGTTGGCAGTTTACCTGGTATTTCCCGACGGACGCCTGCGCTGGGCTGATCTCGGTGAGTTGAAGAACATTCGTGACGCGATAACGATCTTTCGTACACGTCTGCAAAACAAGAAACCGATTGAGAAGGAGGCGGTCGCGCTCTATAGCTTGATCGTCCGGCCGATTGCTGGCGATCTGAAGCGCGTGAAGACCCTCATCATTGCGCCAGATGGCATGCTGAATCTCCTTCCCTTTGCCGCACTGCAAGATAAGCCGGGTCGTTATCTGCTCAAATCGTATCAAATCAGTTACCTAAACTGCGCTCGTGAGCTGCTCCGCCCGCGCGACCCGTCCAAGAGATCCGGGGACCTAGTTATCGTGGCCAACCCCGAGTACGGCCAGCCCGGGCTCCCGTTCACAAAGCTTCCGGGCACGGCTCAAGAAGCGGAACTCCTCGCAAAGCTCATTCCCAGTGCAAAGGTATTCGTGGGTGACGAGGCAAGAGAGGACCTAGTGAAGCAATTGCCACCTCCCAAGGTGTTACACATCGCCACACACGGATTTTTTGCGGGCACAGCGAGCCCGCCGTCTCAGAGTGGAACGTTACCGAACAAGAAACCGGCGAACGACGACAACAAGACGGCTCGACCTTATCAGGCATCTCCCGCAAAGCGCATGCGAAATCCGATGGCGCGGTCGGGCTTGGCTTTGGTGGGTGCAAATCGCTTGAGGAACGCCAATGAAGACGGGATTCTGACAGCCCTTGAAGTGACCAGTATGAATCTGCATGGAACAGAGTTGGTGGTACTCTCTGCCTGCGAAACGGGGATCGGAGAGATTCATGCCGGCGAAGGCGCCTTTGGTTTGCGGAGGGCCCTAGTGGTTGCTGGTTCGCAATCCCAAGTCATGAGTCTTTGGAACGTCGGCGACGACTCCACTAAGGAACTGATGGGGTATTTCTATGGCGGCTTGATAAAAGCCAAGGGGCGATCAGAGGCCATGCGAGCGGCTCAACAACGCTTGCTCAAGGGCAAGTACGGACATCCATATTATTGGGCGCCATTCATCTTGTCGGGAGAGTGGGCCCGATTGTCGCCGAAAAAGGCGATTCGCAAGAGGTGAAGAATCCCAACTGATCGCAGAACGGCGAAAGGTCAAGACATTTAGCGGAGCACGAGAACCTTTGCTTAATTGCGAACAATTCGATTCCACGGCGAGATCTCGGACAAGACGCTACGCGCGCCCATGGATTCTTGCTGCAACCGATATTCGCTAAGGTCGAAGGACCTGATTCGCCATAGACTCGCCCTGTTTGGGAAAAAACTATTGCGTCTCTAAGCCGAGATCTAGCAGGCCGACACGCGGGAAACACTATTATACTAGTGTTTGCTGCCCGCGTACATTTTTTGACCCTTCGCCATTCTACTTCACCATGATCTGGCTGCTCACTAGGGCCTTTCGCGCGTTCCTGACATCGACGTACCACGCTGTCGCCGTATCAGGTGGGGCGGGGCCGTGAATTTTCTCACCGTCCACCTGAAGCGGTTTGGAAACCCAGGCTCGCCTGCCGTTTTGCTGGTGCGGACCGGTGGTGTAGTGTAGCCGCGCGGAAATGATCTTCGTGGGACTCGTAACGGTCGCTGTAACACGGCCGCCTGTGATTTTGGGACGAGCGACGACGGGCATCTTCGCGGTGCCCTTGATGTACTGGTCGACGAACATAAAGAATTCGCGAAAATCAAAGATGTGTCCGTGTCGCATGCGAAGTTGAATGCTGTAATTCTTCTCTCCTTGGACCAGAGCGCACGTCTTCGCGTAACTGTCCATTGGGTAGGCAAAGTCGTTTGTGCCGTTCAAGAACACCAGCGGCATCGTCGCCGATCCGATGTACCGGGACGGATCCCATAGATTGTGCCACTTCTCGCGCTGGGCCGGTTTCATCTTGCCAAACCGAGGACCGACCCAGTAGCTATTGTCCTTCAGGAAACCGCAACCATAGACGGGCATGGCCACTTTGAATCGCTGGTCCAATCCCGCCACGATGCAAGTCAGATACCCGCCCCAACTGATGCCGGTCAGCGCCGTTCGGCGGCGGTCGACGCTATCCATTTCGAGCAGTAACGAGTGGGCGAGGATCACGCTGGAAACCGCGTGGTAGGTCCACTGGTCCTTAATCGGAGCGTCGATTTGGCCGAACTTGACGACGTCCGACTGATCGGGCCCGCCCCTGTCCAGCCGTTTGCGACCCGCACCTTTCCCCGCCAGATCCATGGCGATCGCCGCGTAGCCTCTCTTGGCCCACAACTGCGCCCAGTTGGAAAACGCCGCCCCTCCGCCCCCGTGGACCAACACGATTCCAGGAAACTTCTGGTCTTTGTCGGCAGCGCCCAAGGTCGCGGGCGAAGCGTAATACGCGAAGACTTCTGTGGGCTTGCCTCGATAGGCCTCGCCTGTGTACTTGAGCGAATGCACCTTGGACTTTTGATCGAGCCACTCGACCTGTGGCGCCTTACTCAACCGTTTGACGTTCCAGGGAGTCGACTCCGGCAGCGGCGCCGGTTTTGCGGCCAAGGCAGCGGACTGCACCAGCAGCAATACGGCCAAACCAATTGGGGATGTTTTCATGGTGATATCCGAGACGGGCAGGACAACGAATTCCGATCACCGTCGAGCGTATCAGTGGCGACAGGCGATTGCAAGCAACGCTGCCGCCCGGAACAGGAGAACTGCAAAGTTGGGGTCTGGTCCATTTTTCGGCCAACTCGGTATTACTATCATCGTAAAGCGTTAACCGAAAACATGGACCTGACCCCTTCCGGTCGGACTTTGCAGTTCTCCTGGCCGCCCGGAATCTGAAGATCGCTAGAGGCGACAGAGAACGCCGGAAACTGATGACCAAAACGCATCAATGCTGAAGGACCTGATTCGCCATTGATTTGCCCTGGGTCGGGTCAAAAACAATTGTGTCTCTCGGTCGAGATCCAGTACACTGTGATCTAGGACACATCTGTTTTTCTAGTTTGTCCGGCTCGCGGACATTTTTTTGCCCTTCGCCGTCGCGATCATAGTGATCACCCATGAGGAATTGGAGAGACGCATGGAAACCAGGATTTTGCTCTTGATTTTCGGTTTGATACCGGCATTGTCGGCCAACGTGCAGGCCGCCTCCCAGCCCAATATTGTCATGGTGCTGGTCGACGACATGGGTTACTCCGACCTGGGCGCGTACGGCGGCGAGGTGAGAACACCGAACATCGACAAGCTCGCCGCAGGCGGCCTGCGTTTTACTCAAACTTACAACTCCGCGCGTTGTTGTCCTTCGCGCGCGTCGTTGCTCACGGGTTTGTATTCTCACCAGGCCGGAATCGCCAACTTTACCGGAGCCGACCGATCCAAGCAAAAAGGACCCGCTTACCTGGGCAGGCTCAACAAGCAATGCGTCACGCTCGCTGAGGTTCTCAAGGGCGCAGGTTACGACACCTACTGCGTTGGCAAGTGGCACGTCGGTCATCAAGCGAGTCCGATCGCGCGTGGTTTTGATGAGTTCTATGGTTTCACCCGTGGCCACAGTGCCAGCCAGTGGAATCCGAAGAAGTATTACCGATTGCCGAAAGGCAGAAAGCCGGAGTTCGATTACAAGCCCGACGATTATTTTGCTACCGATGCGTTTACGGACTACGCGGTGGAGTTTCTAAAACAGGCGCAGAAAAAGGACAAGCCTTACTTCCTCTATATCGCACACTCCTCGCCCCACTTTCCGCTTCATGCACCCGCCAAGACACGCGATTCCTATTTAGACATCTACCGCCGCGGTTGGGACGTGTTGCGCAAGGAACGCTATGTACGGCAAGGGAAGTCGGGACTGGCGAAGGACAACTGGAGATTTACCAAACGGTCGGTCGTGCCCTTGGATCGCAAAAACATCGCCAATGGATTTCCAGGAAAACAAAACCCCGCCTGGGACACGTTATCACCGGCACGACGCGAAGACTTGGCGTACCGCATGGCGACCTTCGCGGCTATGGTCGAGCACGTCGACCGCGGAATTGGTCGAGTGGTGAGCCAACTCAAAGAGGGCGACGACTTGGACAATACGCTGATCATGCTCACCAGCGACAATGGCGCTTGTTACGAGTGGGGGCCGTTCGGTTTCGACGGTCGCAGTCGCACAGGCGGAAACACGTTGCACCAAGGAGAAGCCTTGAAGAAAGTTGGCGGTCCGGGAACACACCATTCGGTCGGCAGCGCCTGGTCGTGCCTCAGCAACACGCCGTTCCGCTTGTACAAACACTTCAATCACGAAGGAGGGCAATGCAGTCCGACCATTGCCCACTGGCCCGCGGGAATCAAAAAGCCAAATCGTTGGGTGAGATCGCCAACTCATTTGATCGACATCATGCCGACGCTCTGCGCGGTGAGCGGTGCCGATTATCCAAAAGAGTACCAGGGGCACACCGTTCAGCCCTTCGAAGGAATCAGCCTGAAACCTTTTTTTGACGGAGCCGATGCCCTGCCGAAACGAACGCTCTGTTTTGACCACTTTGGATCCAGCGCCATTCGGCAAGGTGACTGGAAGTTGGTGCGGGCCAACACACGAGTGAACAAGGCTGCCTGGGAGCTTTACAACATTGCCGAAGACCGCTGCGAAACGCGCGACCTGATCAAGTCCTATCCCGAGAGAGCAAAGGCGCTCGAATCGCGATGGAAAGAGTGGGCCGCACGGGTGAAGCTCGAACGCTATTTCGACGCGAGTCCGAAAAAGGGGAACAACGCCATACCAAAGTCAGGGGTGGTGATTCCGAACAAGGGATAGGTCCGAAAATCTCTGAAGCGATTCGTCCCCAAGGAGAAATCTGATGAGAATTGCCACACGTTACCTACTGGCCGTCGCGTAGTTTTTTTGACCCGTTGGGTTTTTTTGGAAGGAAATTGGTCACTATGGGCTGGTCTTGCTCCATTGGTCTCGTGATACTGATTCTGGTTGCGGCCACGATTGCGTGGCGCGCGATGCAGGTGACGAAACTTACGCACGACGGCGTCGCGGCGGAGGGGACGGTGATCAAGAAATATCGCAGCCACGGCAGCGGGCAGGGCATGGCGTCTCCCTGTCTGCGTTACGAGTACCGCGGACCGGACGGCAAGCGTTACGAGTACAAGATCGTCGCGGACGAGGAGTTCTGGGAGGCCCACGAGGTCGGCGACACGATCGAGATCGTCTATGCCAGATCGAAACCCTCGATCAGCGGTGCAAAGGAAATGGTCAACCGGTGCCGGGAGGCGGGGAAGCTGCCGCCGCTTTGATTTTTCGGCACGGCGGCGGGGTCATCCAGCGTTGATTCCGTTGGATCGACAGTTATGAAGGGAACTCCCCGACGATACTCGTGCTGCTTCTCCCGATTAACAATGCCGGCCAGGATGACAGACAACAGATGCCAAGGTTGAAGGACATGATTTGCCATCGTTGGGCCTGATGTGGTTGGCAAATAATTGCGTCTCTCGGCCGAGACGTGGGAAACGCTTTTTCAGCAGCGTTTGGCGTTCGCGTACATTTATTACCCCTTCGCGCACATCGCAAGAAACACGCGTCGAATTCCTTTCCGTGACAAGCAGAAGACTTCTAACGTGAAACCACGACGCGTTCATTGTATCGAATCCTCACGACGAAATCGAATCGCGTTGACCTGGAGAATCCCGCTGGGATATCATGCGCTCGTAAGCCATTGACACCGTCCGCTGGGCTCTGGTGAAACGGAATTCTCACGCTATGCCGAAAAACATTGTACTTTGCTCTGACGGCACCGGCGCCACCGCGATGAAGAACCGTGGCACCAATGTATTCAAGCTCTACGAGGCCGTGGATCTGCACGGCCACGTCCACGACGAGGAGCATGGCGGCCACGAGCAATTGGCCCAACAGATCGCCTTCTATGACGACGGCGTGGGCAGCGAGCGACACAAACTGTTGAAAATCGCTGGCGGGGCATTCGGTTGGGGATTGAGCCGTAACGTGAAGCAACTCTACGCGGAACTGGTCAGAGCCTACGAGCCGGGTGATCAGATTTATCTGTTTGGGTTCAGTCGCGGAGCGTTTACCGTGCGCACCCTGGCGGGGTTGATCGTCGATCGGGGGATTCTCGACCGACAAAAAATGAAAAACGACGATGAGCTACGGCAGATGGTCGAGATCGCCTACGAGCAATATCGGCGCAACTACTCGAAGCGAGCCGTGTTGACGCGATTGGCTGTCTTGCGGGCCGGCGAGCAGCAGCTCGACGAGTTTCGCGAGACGTTCTGCGTGTCACCTGACCGGCACGTCATGGCGGCCAAGCCGATTCGATTCTTGGGCGTCTGGGATACCGTTGACGCCGTGGGGTTGCCGTCCGACAAGTTGGCCGGGTTGATCAACCGCTTCGTCTATCGCTTCACTTTTCCCGATCGCAACCTGAGTCCTCAGATCCAACGGGCGTGTCACGCCCTGGCGGTCGACGATCAGCGAAAGACGTTTCACCCCGTCATGTGGGACGAGGACGGTACAGCGAGTGATCGATTGAAGCAGGTGTGGTTCTCCGGCATGCACTCCAACGTTGGTGGCGGATACACCCGACATGGCATGTCGCTGGTGTCATTAGACTGGATGATGACTCAAGCCGAACGCGCCGGATTGCGTTTCGTTGATTCACTCCGCGAGGCGTATCACTTTCGACAGAACGTGAACGACAAAATGCACGACTCGCGCCGTGGGCTAGCCGTGGGTTATCGCTACTTGCCGCGGGACATCGCCAAGATTTGCATGCAAAGCAATCACCGCCCGCGACTGCACATGAGCGTCTTCGAGCGAATCATTCAGGGCACGCAAGGTTACGCCCCGGGCAACCTGCCGCTCGGCGAAGACGTGGAATTGGTGGCCAGCGAAGACTATCGTCAGGCGGTCGCGCCCAACGCACAACGTGCCGCGGTCTATCGTGTGGTCCGTTGCTCCGAGCCGCTATTGACGAAGGTGTGGTGGCTGGTCGGCTGGAGACATCACGCCCAACTGGCGTTCCTGTTTTGTGCCATAGTCGCGGTGGCAGTGGCGGTGTGGCCAGAATTTCAACGCGACGGTTGGGCCGCTGCTGGACGGTTGATTTCCTCTGAGGCATTTTCGCTGGCAAAGAACCTGCTTTCGATCTCGGGACTAATCGTCGTGGGACTCGTCCTGTTTTTCTACCTCTTCGGGCTCTGGG
>Ga0114996_10003018_pt1 | contig 21225 bp, 19 predicted proteins | sample ArcticOcean_MG_C_4_FD_87039 | JGI IMG/M metagenome (GOLD analysis project Ga0114996, IMG submission 87039) | Marine microbial communities from western Arctic Ocean - ArcticOcean_MG_CB4_134 | ecosystem: Environmental > Aquatic > Marine > Oceanic | place: Arctic Ocean: Canada Basin | collected... | reverse complement strand
TGAATTTAAAAGTAATTCGTTGTATGTAATATATTTGCTATTTTCTAAAATAAGAGCTTTATTTTTCTTGAATTTTTCTAATTTTTTAAAAAAGAAATTATTTTTTTTTAACATATTTTAATTTAAATCTATCACCTATTTTAAGATTGGTATTAGATTTTTTGTTCAAAATATATTTATAAAACTTTGGATGTAAACCGTAATTTGGTCTTACAATTTTTACATTATTTTCAGTTATAATTTCACCTTTGGTAATATTTTTAGATACATATATAGATCTACGACTATTAAAATTTTCTTTAGAGCTTTTAGAAATTTCAATTTTACTGCTTCCTAAAGAGGCTTCTGCTAATCTAATATTATCTGTCATTATCTTAAATTCTTTTTCGGTTGATGAAAAAAAAGAATCTACTGATTTGTTATTAGATAAATTAAAATGTTTTTCAATTAATTTAGCTCCCATAACTACTGCCGATACTGAAGCAATAAACCCCTTGGTATGATCGGAAAGTCCACTTAAAGTTTTATATTTCTTTTTAATTTCACTAATAGATTTAATATTTTGCTCATTAACTGGAGCAGGATAGGATGTTACGCATTGTAATAAAATAATTTTATTGTTTCCCTCTTTTCTTATGGTTTTTAGAGCTAAATCAATATCACTCTTATTTGCCAGACCCAATGAAAGAATTATTGGTTTTTTTGTTCTAGCAACTCGTTCAATCAGTGGGATATGATTAATTTCGGGTGAGGCTATCTTATATGCTGGACAATTCATTTTTTCTAAAAAATCAACTGCATGAATATCAAATGGACTTGAAAATATTTCTATTCCGATTGATCTAGAGTATTGGAAAATTTTAGAAGTTAATTTTTCTGAAGTTTCAGCTTTTTTATATAAATTCCACAAATTTTTATTTTTACTCCATGGATTTTTTCTTTTTATTTGAAAATCTTTTTTATTTGATTTTATGGTTAAAGTATCAGCTGTGTATGTTTGAATTTTTATTAAATCTGCACCATTTTTCTTTGCAGAATTAATTAGTCTTTTTATAGTTACAAAATTATTGTTGTGATTTGCTGAAATCTCAGCAATTACCAAACACTTCTGATCATCGCCAATAAATTTACTTCCTATTTTAAAATTTTTTTTTAAATACATTTTTTTAAATTTTTTTATAAAAAATATTATAATTATTTCCAATATTTAGAAATTTTTTAACATATTTATAAAAAATATTTTTATTTTGCAACGGTGAATAACCAAAATATTTCCAATGATACATTAAAACCTTATTATTTTTGTCAATACTTATAAAGCAATATTTTTTTTTTTGTTTATTTAAATAATCATTTTGAATTTTTATAGCCTTTAAAAGATCAAATAAATTAGTCTCGGATAAGCAGCTTATTAAGCCTGAATAGATAAATTGATAATTCTTAAATTTAAAATGATCTGAAGTTGAAATAAATATTGGTTTTTTTTGTTTTAATATAAAAAATGATTTTCTTTGTTTTTGTTTCTGAAACCACCATTGGTAATGGTCAATTTTTTTTATTACTTTTTTACTAGAAGAATATCTCCTGTTTATATCCAAATTTCTGTAAAATAAATATTGGTTAACTATTTTGTCATTAATTTGTAGAGTTGCAAATTTTTTCATATCAGAACTTTAAATATTTTTGAAAATTTTGTTTTATATTTTTTGTATTTATAATTGATTTAGACATCATTTTTTTTATTTGAACTCTATTTTTTAACATTAGGCCAGTTAAATTAACTATTTTATCTAAAGATTTTAAATCCTGTTTTTCTAAAGTAAAATAATGTCCTAAATTTTCATAATCAAAATCCGATAAATTTTGATTATCATTCATTTTAAATAATAATGTTGGTATTTTTAAAAATGATGACTCAAACATTGATATCCCAGCTGAAGAAATAAAAATTTTTGTACCAATTAAAAAATTTAAGATATTTTTTGGTTGATGAAATATTCTTATATTTTTAGAACTTTTAAACTTGCTATAAATAATTTTATAATTTTTTGTATATGGGCCAATTATTAAAACAATTTTAAAGGTTTTTTTTTTAATATTAGATAATTTTTTTATTATTTTTTCATAAACAAGTAAATCGCCTGATCCTCCATTATAAAAAACAAAGTCTGAAATTACTTTTTCTTTTTTATTATAACTTGAGTTAAAAAGAGCATAACTAGGTCCTAATAAGAAAATACAATTTTTTTTATTATTATATTTAAGTTTTTTTAAAAATTTCTCGTTATCATTTGAAAAACAAGGCCCATGATTAATATAAACATCTACAAAATGTTGCTTCTCTAAAAAATCATCAATTGAAATAACTTTTTTACAGTGTTTGTAAATATATTTTTCCCAATTGTAGCTGAGTCTATAACTATCTTTTACTACTATAGGACGCTTGTATTTACTTTTAATTATTTTTAAAAATAAGTTTGCATCTTCCAATTCATTTTTAAAATGATTATTTCTTTTATATAAAGATATAATATTTTTTTTTTCTTTTGCAAGAAAAGAGATATTAGATAATTTATCAATTATTATTTTATAATTTTTTAAATTTAAATATTTAATTAATGATTTTATTCTGTTGTAATGTCCCAAACCGTGTTTATGACCTAAATCAATTCTAAAAAAAATCATTTTAATTAATTTAATTAACTTTATACTTTTAAAATTTGAATTCCTTTTTTAAAAGAGCTGAAGTCAATAATATCGTCTGTATCCATAGAAATGTTAAGCCCATCCTCTAATTCAGACATTAACGTCATGTGACCAATTGAATCCCATTCGCGAATATCATTGTATTTTAATTTTTCATTAAATTTTTCTAAATTAAATACTGGTATAATACTGGATAATTTCATTAATAAATTCCTTCAAAAAAATATGAATAAAAAACTTTACAATATTTTTTATATTTATACGAGACTAAAAAATATTGATTAAAGATATGAGTATAAATTAAGTAGTTAAAAAATTTAATGAAAATAATAAATTAGGATCAAATTTATCTGGTTTTCTTTCGTACAAAACAAGTGTTCCAACAGTAGGTTGATTCCAGTTTGTATATTTTTTACTCAAAAGACCATAAAATAATTTTTCATCTAAATGGCATATTAGTTTTGTAAAATTTTTTTTTGATTTTGATTTATTATAATTTAATGAATATTTTTTTATAAACTTAGAAGATTTTATATTTATCTTTTTTGATTTATTAAGTAATAAGTTTTTGTAAATATAAAATTCCGCAACCCAACTTGTCTTTATTGGAAACCTTTTTATTTTTTCTTTATAATTATCTTGAGCTTTTAAAAAAAGTTTATCCAAATTTTTTTTTTTAACATTTTTGAAATCGTTTTCATAAAAATATTTTTTGTTTAGATATTTTTTAATTATTCTTTTTTCATCAATAAAATTAGGTGTTTTGTTTATTGTCCATTTTCCATTAATTTTAGTTGCTGTTCCCCCTCCACTAATATTAATTATTTCACAATTTTTTTTTTTAAGATATTTTTTCACATAATTAAAGCGTGGTTTAGCTACAAGATTATTTAATGCTGAAAATTTTCCAGCTATTATTCCACTAGGAGTTGTTGAAATATATTTTTCAGGTTTAAGAATTTCCATTTTTTGTTTCACAGATTTTAAAGTATCTAAAATAACTTTTTTTTTTGCATTTTTTCTATTTATATTTAAAAAACATTGGGGATACTCTCCGGCAGCGCCATCTTGCACAACAGCTATTGCGATTTTCTTATTAAATCTTTTTTCAATAAATTTTTTTACGGTAATATAATTTCTTTTGGTAAGGGGATTGTCTACGCCGTTATAGAAAACTTCTTTTGTTTTATTTGATTGTAACACAATTGATGTATCCAAATCATAATTTATTTGCTCTGGTAGACCACTATTATTTGATGACATTTGAGGTATTATTGCAAATGAGATATCTTTATTTAATCTGTATTTTTTCCAAGGTTCATATTCAAAAATATTATTAAAACCAAGTTGTTGAATTTGTTTTTTTAACAATGGAATTTTGAATTTTTTAATAATAATTTTAATATTTTTATTTTTTAAACCTAGTAAAGTTTTTGGATCTAAATGATCACAGTGTAAATGGCTTATATAAATAAAATCAGGTTTTATATTATTAAGTAATTTTCCTCCATTTTCGTGAACAGGAAACGATACCCATGCAGTTTGAGCGGCTTCGCCTACCCAAGGGTCACAAACGAGTGTGGAATTTCCAACTTTAAATGAATTAAAAGAGTTGCAGTAATGTGTTATTTGCATAATTTATTATTAAATTATTTTAAATTTATATACTATACATATTTGTCGCATCTCTCTAGAAAAATAATTTATTGATATTTTTATTATTTTTTAAATTTTTTTCTAGTTTTGAGAATTTTTATTAATGATTTTAATTTTCCAAAATCAGCTCTTGTGGATGTAACGAAAATAATTTTCCAGTAGTTATTGGCACTAAAATCTCCATTGCCTGGTCTTTTTTCCAAAATTTAACACATTTTAAAACATAATTCACTCTTATGAAGATTAATATAAAATACTGGAAAAAAATATGTAAGATAGGTAAAATAAATAAGTATTAAAGAAAAATTTGTGCCAAAAAAAAAGAAAAAGAAATTATAAACAAAAAATAATTTAACTGTTAATAGTTTAAAATGAATAGTTTGCTTGAAAAAAAACCTTTAGTTTCAATTATCATTCGAGTTAAAAATGAAGAAAGATGGATAACTTCATGTCTCAAAGGTATATTTAGTCAAGATTATAAAAATTTTGAAATAATAATAGTTGATAATAATTCAAGTGATCTTTCTTTGGAAAAAGCAAAAGAGTTCAAAGTTAAAACCATCAATATTGAAAAGTTTAAACCTGGAAAGGCCATTAATGATGGTATAAGAAACTCTTCTGGTGAAATAATTGTCTGTCTGTCTGGCCATTGCGTGCCAACATCAAAAAAATGGCTATCAAATTTGATAAAGGAATTGTCTAATAACAAGATTGCAGGAGTTTATGGTAGACAAGAACCGTTTTCATTTAGTAGTGATTTAGATAAAAGAGATCTTATAAATCTTTTTGGCCTAGATAAAAAAATACAAATTAAAGATACTTTTTTTCACAATGCAAATAGCTCTTTTACCAGAAAAATATGGGAAAAATTTCCCTTTGATGAAAATATTTCAAATATAGAGGATAGAGTGTGGGCTGAAAAAATAATTTCTTCAGGACTACAAATAATCTACGAACCTAGTGCAAGCGTTTACCATTATCATGGAATTAATCATGATTTAAATTCAGATAGAGTTCGTAATGTAGTAAGAATACTTGAATCTTTAGATACTACAAAAACAAATCGAGGAAATTTAAAATCACAAGATTTAAAAATAGCAGCACTTATTCCAATTAGAGGCAAGTCCAACAAAATAAATGGTAAATCTCTTTTGGAAATTGCTATTAACTCAGCACGAGAATCTAAGTGTATAAATGAAATCATTGTATCAACTGATGAAGATGAAACAATTAGTTTAGCAAAAAAACTTGGTGTTAGTTCACCATTTAAAAGACCACCAAGACTATCTGATGATTATGTATCTGACTTAGAAATATTAAAATTTTCTCTTGAAAAAATAGAGTCTGAAAATAAAAATTTTGATTTAATCGTGTGCTTAAAAGAGACTTATCCATTTCGATCAACAAATTTAATTGATGATATGATTCAAAAATTGTTAAACGATGGTTTAGATACGATTTTTGCTGGTAAAATTGAAAAAAGGAGCGTATGGAAAGTAGAAACTGGTGCTACCAGTATGATAATGGAAGGTTTTATGCCACGAAATCTAAAAACAGAAAAGACCGTAATAAGTTTATTTGGCCTTTGCTGTGTAACTTATCCAAGCGTAATTAGATCCGGAGATTTATTTAGCGGAAAAAAAGTGGGAATCTATGAAGTAGAAGACCAAATGAGCTCAATAGAAGTACGAGACAAAATGAGTTTTGAGTTAACAAAAAAACTTTTGCATACAAATAGCTTTAAAAGTATTTAGAAAGTGGTGCCAAAATAATTTTAAATATTAAAAAATGTTAAATTACAAAATCGACAGAACAGGTTATGAAACAAAAAAAACTGTTGATTACTTCTTTAAAAAAAGAAAAAGAATAAATCAACTTTATCCTTCAGAAAAAAAGTTTTTTTTAAAAGCTATAAATAACGCTTCCACTTTTTTAGATCTAGGATGTGCTACTGGAAATTTTATTGAGATTATTCAATCAAAAACAAAAATCAAAGATTATTTGGGTATTGATACATCTAAGAATATGATTGAAAGGGCTAAACTAGAACATCCAGACTTTAGATTTTTACATTATGATGGAAAATCCTTGGGTGTGAAAGAGAAATTTGATCTTTCATTTTGTTTTGGGGTTTTATTGTATTCAGATAGTTATGAGAATTTAATTAAGCAAATGTTAAACTTAACAAAAAAATTCTTGATTTTAGACTTAAGGTTAACTTTTGAACCAACACTAATTAATAAAAAAAAAAGTTATCAAATAATTCCAAGAAGTGGTGGTAGAAGACTTTCATATAATATCATTAATTTTCAACATTTTACAAAATTTTTATTGAATATCACCAAATTCAATTATAGTTTGAATTTATTTGGTTATGAACACAAGCCATCCAAATCAGTTACTACAAAATATAAAAATGTAATCATGACATCTGTTTTAATAGATAAAACAAGAAAATTTGAATTAAAAATTGATTTAAAATAAAAAATTTATGACAATGGTTACCAAGGCCGCTGGTCATGTTAGATTTATGAAACCAAATAAAGTTTTTCCATAAATCACAGATTTCATTATCTTTTTGAACCCTTTCAGCCGATAATTCATTTATAATTTATAATTATAAATGAATAAAGATAATCAAGGAAATGAAAGAGCGTTCCGTTACCCGGTGTTTAGACCTTTTAATCTTCAGGTCTTTGCATTAAATGTGTTACGAAATGTTGAAAATTATAATATTTATGAACTAAGGCAAGTTTGTTATTTTTTTTGGAAATAACATAAAATCCTCCCTCATTTATACTATAAAACTCATCTATGTCATTTAAAATTTCATCAAAAGTTTCTTTATAAATGACTCCGCCATGAGCAGAGATAATTACATTAAATCCTTCTTTTACATTAATTTTTAATATTTCTTTTTTTACATTTTTCACATACTCTTCTATTGTTTCGTTAAAAGGACCAAAATGTAAAAATATATTTTTGATTTCGTCATATCCTCCAAATGCTAGTTGAGCTGTCTGTCTTGCTCTACAGCTTGGACTTGATATTACTTTTTGGATTGGAACTTTAAGTAATTTAACAAATTCACCCATCGTACGTGCTTGAATTTTACCTCTAGTGGATAAGCAGACAGCATCTTTAAAATGTGTTTCTTCTGCCATTAAATTTTTTTCCAATTCATAGGCGTCGTAAAAAGTAACATCTAGCCACTTTTCTCTTTCAGCATGTCTAAAATAAAGAATATAACCACCATTTAGAATTTTCTTGGCAACTTTAGAGCCTACAGTGTAATATTCCGCAGCTTGTCTTCCTTTGTATCTTTTATAGTCATCCACTTCTGCTCTCTCACGTAAAGTTTCACCTACAAAATTGGGTAATTTACTAATAATTTTTTCTCTGTAAGAATAAATGCTAACCAATGAATCAAACGCAATTAATACAATTAATATTGCTAGAATTAAAATTCTATACTTTTTAAAAAAATTTTTTATACTAATTTTTTTCGTTGACATATAACATAACTATTATTTAAAGCTCAATATTCAGACTGGAGTGTAGACTTTTAATGTCAAAATACAAATTTTAAATAACTTAAAATCATACAATTAAGTACAATTGATTTATATAATTAAAACATTACTAGTCATACTCACATAGACCCACACCAACCCACACTACTGATTTCATTATCTTTATTGTCAAAGAGCATTGAGTGACTCCATATAATAATTATAAATGTATGGTACATCGCATGGTACGATTATAGTGCAATCAGATCATTTGTGCTAGGATTAGCAATCATGAAAAAACTTTTAGGGATCTTGGTTCTGGCATTTTAATACTTAGCAATGTCAATGCTGAAGAAAGAGAAAATGAATTAAATAATCTTTTTAAACAGCTTAAAAATAGTGAAGCCACAAAAGCTATTGAAATAGAAAACAAAATATGGAAAATTTGGTCCATCCACCCTTCTAATGATAGGCGGGGTTATAGGTTAACTGAATTATTAGCCCACGGATCTTTTTTGATGTCTAACGAAGAATTAAATAAAGCTTATGAAATTTTTTCACAAATAATTTTAGTAGATCCTAATTGGTCTGAAGCGTGGAATAAATGCGCAACAGTTCTTTATTTGTTAGGCAGACATCAACAGTCACAGAAAGATATAGATGAAGTGCTTAAGCTTGAAAAAAGACACTTTGGAGCTTTATCAGGACAAGGTTTAGTTCAAACTGAATTAAAAAATTATGAAAAAGCTATCAATAGTTATAAAGAAGTACAAAAAATATATCCATCAATGCAAGCGCCAAAAGTTATGATCCCGCGTCTGAAAGAATTAATTAAAGGTCAATCAACATGAAAAAACTTTTAGGGATCGTGGTTCTGGAAATGTAGGGTACTTTGTATGGTACATGTTTTAATAAAATGGCGTAAAAAAAAATTAAGATAGATCAAAAAATAAGTAAACATTGGAAAAACAATTAGATTTTCAAAATGATACAAAAAAAAGAAATACCAATCATTTTTAAAAAAATATAGTTTGTAATTTTTCTTAATTCAGTTAAAAATTGGACGATGAAATCTGTTAAAGTATATTTATGTGATTTAACTCACGAAACAGTAATTTTAGTGTCGGATACTATTCCTATAAATATTGGTTATATAGGTTCTTACGCAAAAAAATTATACGGTGATCAAATAGAAGTTTCTCTGTTTAAAAATGCCGAAGATGCAATTACAGAAATTAAAAAAAATCCACCTGATGTTTTAGGATTAAGTAACTATTCTTGGAATAGTCTTCTATCAGAAAAAGTTGCAAGTATTGCTAAAAAAATTAATCCCAAAGTAGTTACTGTACAAGGTGGTCCAAATTTTCCTCATACTTCAGATTTGCAATTAGAATTTTTAAAAAAACGCCCTAGCACAGATTTTCATATAATGTTTGAAGGTGAAGCTTCATTTTCAAATATATTGGACCGAGTTATTAAAGATAGAAAAAATGAACAAGAATTATATGATAAACCAATTGACGGTTCTGTTTTTATTCATCCAAATAAAGATAAGAGTTTAATTAAAAGCACTAAGCAACAAGAAAGAATAAAATTTCTTGATGATATACCATCACCTTATTTAAATGGTATGCTTGACAAGTTTTTTGATGGAAGATTGTCACCATTTATAGAAACTAACAGGGGTTGCCCTTTTAAATGTTCTTTTTGTCATACAGGAAATGATTATTTTCAAAAAGTTCATATGTTTTCAATTGAAAGAATTAGAGAAGAAATGGAATATATGGCTCAAAGAGCTTCTAAACAAAAAAATTCTTTACTACATCTTGCAGATGTAAATTTTGGCATGTTTCCAAGAGATAAGGAAGTTAGTGAAATTATTGTTGAGATGAGAGAAAAATATAATTGGCCATCAAATATTTGTGGGGGCACTGGAAAAAACAATAAAGAAAGAATTATAGAAATTACTAAAATATTGGGTGACTCTTTTAATTTTGCAATGTCAACTCAATCAATGGATGAAAATGTTTTAAAAAATATAAATAGATCAAATATAAAATTAGATCATTATACAGCAGTAAATGAAATAGTAAAACAACAAGGAAGACCAACTGTTGGAGAGCTGATAATTGGTCTACCTGGAGAGACAAAAGAAACTTTTATAAAAGGTGCTTGTGATGTTATTGATTCAGGTGTTCAAAGATTAACAATATATACATTAATGATGCTCTATGGAACTGAGTTTAAAGATCCTGGATATAGAGAACGTTTTAAGATGAAAGGAAAATGGAGAATAATCCCTTTAAATATAGGTGAATATGATGGTGAAAAAGTTTTTGATTACGAAGAAGTATGTGTTGAAAATAAAGACATGTCTTTTGAGGACTATTTATATATCAGAAAATTTGCTTTAATAACCGAATCAATTCTTAATAACAGAATTTTTGAAGTTTTCTTTCATTATGCCACATCAGAGGAATTAAAAAAATCTAAATTTATATTTAAAGTAATAGAAAACATTCATAGAGCTCCAAAAAAAATAATAAAAATATTTAATGAATTTGTAACGGAAACAAAAAATGAGCTTTGGAATTCAGAGGAAGAGATGGTTAAATATTATAAGAAAAGTGAAAATTATAAAAAACTTGTTAGCGGAGAAGCTGGGGGTAATTTAATTTACAAGTATAAATCTCGAAATATTGTGGAAGCTATGCCTGAATGGACAGAATTTTTAACTTCTTTGATAAAAGAATTTAAATTAGACAAAAATATTGAACTTAATATGTCTCAAAAAGAAATTGATTTAAAAAATACAGAAATTGGAGCACTAGGAGTATATCAAAAAAATATTACATGGAAGTTTCTTGAAAACTCATCTGATGAGGTACTTAGTATGAAAAGCAATTATGATTTTCAATCTTGGCTTAAAAATATTGAAAATCTTCCATTAAATAAATACAAATTAACAAATCCAATTCACTATTATTTTGCTTATACAGAAAGACAGAAGGCTGAAAAATTTGATGCTTTTAGAAGATGGGGATCTGATATAAATGCATTGTCTAAAATTGTAGTCAGAATAAAGCCTGAAAATTGGCTTAGAAGCGTAGGAACAACTCGAGATAATATAAATAATAAGAAAGACCTTAAAACTAACTTGGTTCCTTATTCATTAAGTAACTAAATAAAACTTTATTATTCATAAAACAAAGTGAAATAAAGAAAAACAATTAGATGCTGAAACACTAGAAGATATTGCTAAGGAAATTTAAAATTTTTTAAATGAAAAGCTTTATCTATTATAGAGTAAGAGTCATATAGGCGTCTTTTATATGTTACACGAAAAAAACAATATTTTCTAATATTTTTTGTTACTTCTCTTGGTGATACAGAATGTAGACCATTGATGGAGTCTAAATACATTATAAATGTGTTAGATGAATATTTTAGTTTTTTTTTATTTCCAATAAATAAAAATTGAAGTTTTTTTATAATATTATTTAAAAAATTTTCTCGCTTTGCCAAAATAATCTTTTTTAAAAAAAAAGGTAAATCTACTCTCCAGTTATGAAGCAGTAGATCTCCGCCAGCATTATCATAATTGTCTTTCATATAAAGCAACCCTGTAGTAAATTTATTTGGTGTATCAGTATGAATGCCTAGTCGTGCACTTCTTTTTGTGACCTCAGTATTGCAATAAATAACGAATTCGGGAAATATATCTGCGGAGTCCGTATCTTTTGATCCTATTTTTAAACTATAGAGCTCACTTTTGCTTTTAAAAAAATCTGGATTGCTATCCAAAATATTTTTAGAGAATATATCAAATACTTGATGACAAAACTCTTTACTTTTATGAAATGAAACAAATTTTTTCCATAGTTCGTTAATTTCGATATCTTTTTTAACCTGCTCTGAAGTTATCCCTAAATCTACACTATTTTGATTGCCATGGTCATGATTAAATTTGTTAATTGGATTGGTATCAACTAATTCTTTATATAACTTCTCAGGTAGAGCATTTTCAATAATTATATGTGGAAATGGATCAAGAAAAAAATTGTTCGCTTTAAAATTTTGTAATAGTGATAAATTCATTTGCAATATAATATATATTCATTCTCGATAATCAATTGGTAAAGCTATTATATTCTTTACTGTATAAGAAATGAACGTTATATTTGTTCAAATATTGAACATATCTCATAATACTATGAAAAAAAAATTCTGATCAATTTTATGTTTTGAGAATGATACAATCAAATATTAAATGAAATGAAACGTAATAAAAAAATCACAATAGTCATAATAGGTTGTGGCAAAATAGCAAATCATTATATTAAGATTATTAGATCAAAAAAAATTAATAATTGTAAGTTAGTTGGTTTTTTCGATATTGATATTAATAGAGCTTCGGCGTTTGCAAAGAAATTTTTTTCTAAAGCATTTACTAATTTAGATAAGATGTTAGATGCAACAAATCCTGATCTAGCAATAATACTAACTCCATCAGGATTACATTACACTCATACCAAACAGGTTTTAAAGAAAAAAATAAATGTATTAGTTGAAAAACCTGCTGCTCTAATACCTTCGCAAGTAAAAGAACTTAGTATTTTAGCAAAGAAAAAAAAATTATTATACGTTGTAGCATTTCAAAATCGTCTTAATTTATCAATTATTTGTTTAAAAGAAGCAATTAACAAAAAAAGAATTGGAAAAATAATCACTTCATCAATAAACTTAAGATGGTGTCGCCTTCAAAAATATTATAATGACGATTGGCATGGGACTTGGAAACATGATGGAGGCGTAATAAATCAACAAGCACTCCATCACATTGATGCGCTCAACTGGTTAATTGGACCTGTTAATTCCGTTTGTGCAAAAATGTCAAATCAGTTAAATAAATTAGAGGCAGAAGATACAACGGTTGCAATTATGAAATTAAAAAATGGAGGCCTTTGTACATTAGAAGCAACAACGGCTGCAAGACCAAGAGATTTTGAGGCATCAATTTCAATAGTTGGAGAAAAAGGAATGGTAAAGGTAGGTGGAATTGCCCTAAACAAGATTGAAACTTGGGAATTTTTATCTGCAAAAAAAAGAGACAAATTAATACCAAAAAAATTTTCTGAAAAAGTTAAAAATGGCTATGGTAATAGCCATCTGCCACTTATCCGTAAAACCTTAGATGCGCTAAGAAATAATAAAAAAAGGTCACCAATATCTGTTTCACATGTAATTTCATCAACAAAGTTAATTCATGCACTTTATTCAAGTGAAGAAAACCAAAAATGGGTGCATCTTAAAGATATGCCAGTTTCTAAAAGACTAGGGAAATAACAATGAAAATAGAAAACAAATTCCCAACAAAGGATATTAGTGATGAAGATGTTAAAACAAAGTTTCCTTTAGTTGCAAAAAAAAACGCCTCACATAAAAGTAGGTTCACTATTGCTGATGTTGAATTTGGAGGAAATTTAGTTCCAATTTTTGCTGGTCCCAATATGGTAGAAAGTGAAAAGTTAATCCTAGATTGTGCCAAAAATATAAAAAAATCTGGAGCTCATTTTTTAAGAGGTGGAGCATTTAAACCTTTGACTTTTCCATATCGGAGCGAAAAATATACAGAAACCAAAGAAGAAGGGATAAAATGGTTATTAAAAGCAAAAAAAGAAGTTGGTATTCCTATTATTACAGAAGTGATGGAGGAAAAATATCTAGAATTAGTTTCTGAGGTTACTGATATAATCCAAATTGGATCTCGTAATATGCAAAACTTTCCTTTTTTAACAGCCTGCGCTAAGATACAAAAGCCTATTATGCTCAAAAGACATTATGGATCGTCTCTAAGAGATTGGTTGGGTGCGGCAGAATACTTATTAGTTGAAGGAAATCAAAAGGTAATTTTGTGTGAAAGAGGCGTGTCTGTTCCACATACCCATCGAGCAACTTCAAGATTTTTGTTAGATTTACAAGTAGTTCCGGCTGCTCAAGAAATAACCCATTTACCTATTGTTGTTGATCCTTCTCACGCCACCTTTTGGAGACCATGGGTAGCCTCTATGGCTTTAGCTAGTGTAGCGGCAGGATCGGATGGAATAATGTTAGAAGTTCATCCAGATCCAAAAAATTCTGCTGTAGATCCACTTCAACCAATTGATTTTCAAGAATTCGACACATTAATTAAAAAAATGGATGCTGTTGCAAAATCTTGCGGAAAAAGACATGTGCTAAAATGAAAACAAGATTATTTACAGACAAAAATATTGCTAGAATAGGAAATTTTGTTGATGATCATGTATCAAGCGTTTCTAATTTAGAAAATGATATTCCGCCTTTCTCATCGGTTGAATTTAGTATTAATGGAGCATGCAATAGAAGATGTGTTTTTTGTCCAAGAGTTAATGAAAAAGACTACCCCAATATTCTTGAATCCTTGAATATGGAGGCTTTTAAAAATTTAGTAAAAGATTTAGTCAAGATAAATTACACTGGGAGATTTTCTTTTTCAGGATTTTGTGAACCTCTTTTAACAAAAAATTTGGATGAGTATATATATGAAATTAAAATGAATTTGCCAAAAACTACTATTGAGATAGTGTCCAACGGAGATGTCCTATTAGCTAAAAATGGCGAGTCAGTACTAAAAAAATTATATAATTCAGGTTTAGATACAATACGTATCAGTTTATATGATGGACCTCATCAGACTGAAATTTTTAAAAAATTAAAAGAAAAAATATCTTTAAGCGATAAACAGTTTATGTTGCGTGAGAGGTTTTTGGGTTCAGATAAAAGTTTTGGTCTCACGATTTCCAACCGTGCTGGATCAGTTAATTTAAAAACAGATCATTTTGAACTAAAACCATTAAAAGAGCCATTAAAAAATTCCTGTTATTATCCATTTTATAAGGTTTTAATTGATCATGATGGGACTGTATTAATGTGTTCTAATGATTGGAAAAAAGAAAAACCACTAGGAAATATAATTAACGAATCTTTATTAGCAATTTGGTCTAATTCAGAATTTATAAAGGTTCGAAAAAATCTTTCTCAAAAAGATCGTAATTACAAACCATGTAATGTTTGCAGTATTAATGGAACACTCAATGGCAAAATTTCTTTTAATCGTTGGGAAGAATATTTTCTTAAGAATGAAAGTTATTAAAAATTAATTTTTAAAATAATGCAATCAGCTTTGATAAATATAAAAACTTTTAATGAAAAATAATTCAAATTAAGAAAATTAAATTAATAATTGAATGAATAAATATCTAGAAATAAGCAGACCAGATTGGACAAAAGAAAAAATATCGAAAGAAATTGACCTGTCTAAAAATGTCCACCATGACAAAATATTAAATGAAAAAATAAAAGAAATTATTTACAGGAGCAATTTTATCCTTAATTATGCAAATGATTTTAAAGTATATGAAGCAATTTCAAAATATTATGATGTAAATCTTGAAAATCTTGCAATTGGTTTTGGAGCAACCGATATGATTGATAGAACCTTAAGGGCAATACAAATAAAAAAACTTTTTATAGTTAAACCATCTTTCATGATGGTAGATGTATATTGTAAAATGAATAATCTCGATTATGAATTTATTGATTTTAAAGAAATAAATTCAAAGTGTAATCTAAAAGATAGTGGAATTTATATAGTAAATCCCAATGGAATTAACGGAGAGGCTTATGAAATTAAAAAATATAGTCGAGGCTTTAAATATTTAATAGTAGATGAAGTTTACTCAGATTTTTACAGCAAATATTCTTTATTGAATGAAGAATTGAAGAATTTAATTGTAATTAAGAGTTTAAGTAAAAGTTTAGGTTTTGCGGGTCTTAGAGTTGGTTTTTGCTACAGTTCAAAAGAAATTATTAAGCAAATTCAAACTTTAAGAATGAGTCAAATTACAACTAGTCTTGCAACTTTAGTGGTTCCCAAAATTATTAATATGACGAATGAAGTTATTTTGAGAATGCAGTTAACAAAAAAAATTTTAGAAAAAAAATTTAAATGTAAGAACTCTTATGCTAATTACGTTTTGTTTAAAGATAACAATAAATATACCGAAAAGTTTGGATGCAAGAAAATTGAGGGCTATTACAGAATGGCTTTGATTGATATGGAAAGTTTAAATGGAAAATAGTTTTAATAATATAATTAATAATAATGTAAATTTAAATAATTTAGATAAATTTGCAGCAATCATTGGTTCTCAACCTTCAAAAGGAGCAAGATCTCCTATTTTATGGAATTCGGCATTTAAAAATCATGGCTTAAATTATTTGATGGTACCTTTAGATGTTGAAAAAGATAATTTATTCAAACTACTTGAAAAATTAAAATCTAATGGAAATTTTATTGGTGGAGCAATAACAACACCTCACAAGATTAGCGTAGCTAAATGGTTGGGAAATAAAATTACTAAGGAGGCAGCAAAAATTGGAGCTGTTAACTGTTTATATAGAAATAAAAATGGAGAATTGCTAGGAACAAATACCGATGGAGAAGCAGCAGTAAAATCTTTTGAAAAAATTTGTAATAAAATTAAAAAAAAAATTTTTTTAATTTTAGGTTGTGGAGGCGCAGGCAAAGCTGTGGCCGCATATTTTTCATATAGGTTAGAAAGTGGAAAACAATATATCGCTAGTAGAAATGAAAAAGACAAAAACTATGCAAATTCACTAATAAATTCAAAATGGATTCATTGGTCTGAAATAACCAAGTTTTTAGGTAAAGTTGATGTGATAATTAATTGCACAAACCTTGGTTTTGGCAGTCAAGAAAAATTTTCTCCAATAAACAAAGAAGATTTAATCAAACTTAAAAAAGATGTAATCGTTTATGATATAATTTATCAACCAACTTATACTCTGCTTCTAAATTTTTCAAAAGAATTAGGATTAAAGACGCTTAATGGATTAGAAATGAATTTTGAGCAAGCTGTGCTAGCATATAATTATGCTGTACCTGATGCAATAAATATTGATAAAACCAGAAAAGCGATGAAAGAAGTAATTAAATAAATAATAAAATGAAAACAATTGCAATAATAATGGCAAGAGGTGGATCAAAAGGTCTACCAAGAAAAAATGTAAAGTTATTAGCTGGCAAGCCTCTTATCGCTTATACAATTGAGCATGCCAAAGCATCCGGAGTGTGTGATGAGATTATAGTTACCACCGATGATGATGAAATAGCTTCTATTTCAAAAAAATATGGAGCTAAAGTGCCTTTTGTTAGGCCAAAAAAATTAGCAGACGATATAACTCCACCTGAGCCAGTAATTCAGCATGCTCTAGTAACTTATGAAAAATTAACCAATACAAAGTTTGATATAGTTATTTATTTACAGCCAACTGATATATTTAGATCTCCAGACATAATTTCACAGTGTGTAAATCGACTTAAAGAAAATCCTAAAATTGATACAGTTTTTTCTGCTTATAAAACTCATAAACATTTTTGGAATAAAGATAAGGATGGAAAATACAAACGATTAACAAGTTCCACCTATTCATCTAGACAAACAAGGGGGAAAGATTCCACATTTAGAGAGGATCAGGGTGTTGCTTCTGCCTTTAGAGCAAATTTAATTCGTGAAGAAGGTAGGAGAGTTGGAGATAATATAGATATAATTTCTAACGAGGATGTTCGAACCTCAATTGATATACATAATAAATTTGATTTTTGGTTAGCAGAAACGGTACTTACAGGATGGAATGGCAATACTTCTGATGGTAAATCACAAGTTTTGCAAGCAAAAAATTTCTTGGGCAATGATTTAAAAACTTGGTCTCAAAATATACGAAATGGTTATATTAGATCGTATATCCTATTTGCATTACATGAGACAGGGGTTTTTGACACAATGAGACAGATACCAAATTTAGATGTTAATGAGCTTGCAAAAAAATGCAGATTAAATCCCAATCTGTTAAAAGGGGTTCTAAATTTTTTATATCATGCTGATGAAATTATTTTAAAAAAAGATGACAAATTTTCTTTAACGGAAAAGGGGTTACAATGGTTATTTACCGATCCTGTGCTAGCGATGTCCTTTGGAGCCGTGGGTGCTTATTCCTGCATTCTAACGGAATTAGTTTCATCTTTAAGAAATGAAAAAAAATATGGAATTGATTTTATTAGAAAAGGTGATCTTATAGCTAAAGGAAGTTATTATACAGGTCGCGCTAATTATCCCTGGGTATTAGAAAACATGAAAGAACTTGGGGTTAAAAAGGTTGCTGATCTTGGCTGTGGTTCTGCTGATGTACTAATTAGTTTATGTGAATCCAATCAAGATTTAAAAGGTGTAGGAATTGATATTTCAAAATCAGCTCTTGAAGAAGCACAAAAAAGAATTAATAAAAAAAAATTAGCAAATAGAATAAGTTTATCATTAGGTGATCTATATAAACCCGAAACTTTTGCCAACTCAGTTAAAGATGTAGATGCTTTTAATGCAATAATGGTGATGCATGAATTTTTGAGGGATGGTAAAGATGCCGTGATACAAATGTTTAAGAATATGAAAAAAGCTTTTGAAGGAAAATATTTTTTTGTTGGAGAATTTGATTGTTTAAGTGACGAAGAATATCAAAATTTATACTATCCTGATAGAATACATTTTTTATTTTATCAGCATATGATACATCCTTTAACAAACCAAGGCTTGGCACATAAAGAAGACTGGTTAGAAATCTTTGATAAGGCCGGCATAAACTTAATCAAAATGAATGATAAATTAAACTTTAGACTTGTTCAGTTTATTTTAAAATTTTAGAAAGAAATAAAATATATAAATTTTATGAGATTTAATTTTGGTATTATTGGATGTGGCTCAGTTGCTAAAGATCATGCTACCGTCAAAAAAAAATTGGGTCATCAAGTTATTTTGGGAACAACGAAAAAAAAAAATTCAAAAAATTGGAAATTATTTAAAAAAATTTGTCCAGAAACAAAATATGTAAATAAAATTAACGAAATATTGCTCAGTAATAAAGTTCAATATATTGTTTCTTGTTTACCTATTGATTTACATAAAAAATATTGCAAAAAACTTTTAGCAACAAACAAGCCAGTTTTAATTGAAAAACCATTACATGATAATTTCTTACAATTAAAAAAAATTATGTCGAGGGTTAACAATACCATAAATAATAAAATTATTGGCTACAATAGAAGACATTATAAAACTGTTGATATTTTAAGAAGAAGAATTAAAAAAGGAGGATTAAAAAATGTCGAAATTACCATTTCGGAAAATTATCAAAATTTGGTAAAAAAATATGGTGTAAAAATTATAAAAAATGCATTACATGTTGGATCATCAAGCCATATAATAGATTTAGCAATATTTTTATTTGGACCATTAGATCTATATAAAAAATGGAGTTATAAAAAAAAACAGTTTATTTCTTATTCAGCAGTACTATCTACAAAAAATAATATACCAATATTTCTCAATATAAATACTTCTGATCCCAGTTTAGTTGGTTTTAAAGTCAGATTTGATGATGAGACATTGTGGGTTTTGTCTCCAATAGAAAAATTGAAAGTTTACAAAGGATACGAAATATTAGAGCGAACCAAAAAGGTAAATGTAAGAAAATATTCACCAAAAGTTATTTTAAACTATTCTGAAGATACAAGTTTTCGCCCAGGATTTTATAACCAAATGAAAAGTTTTATACATAGAAATTATAAACTATCACCTAAACCAAAAGAAAATTTAAATTTGCTTAAATTGATAAATAATTTAAATAAAAAAATTTAAATAAATTGATGAAAATAAAACAAAAAAAAATGCAGCCAGTCACTTTAAGAGAACTGTACAAGATGGCAAAATCCAGAGCACCAAAAAAAGCATGGAACTGGATGAATAATGGAACAGAAAGGGAATTAACACTTGGACAAAATGAGGAATCTTTTAAAAAGTATAAAATGAATTCAAGAGTATTGAGAGATGTTTCTAAGATTAACACTCAAGTAAATTTTTTGGGTGTTAAATTAAACTTTCCCTTAATTATTTCTCCGGTGGGTTATTCAACGCAATTTCATAAATATGGTGAATTAGAGCTAGCAAGAGGAGCTTATTTGCAAAATACATTTCTTACACTAAGTCCAGTATCAAGTATAAAAATTGACGATATTTTTAAAAAAGTTCCAAAATCAAATATTATTTATCAATTTTATGCACTTAATCCAAGAAAATGGGTAGTAAATGAAATTAAAAAAGTTACTAAATTAAAAGTCAAAGCTATATGTGTTGGAACAGACGTACCTGTAAAAAGCGTCAAGTATCAAACAAGAGAAGACAGATATGATGCAAGAAAACATGGTAAAAAAACTAATCCAGGACCACCTTTGCAAAAAATGAGTTCTTTGAATTGGAATGATATTATTTGGTTAAGAAAAATTACCAAACTACCAATAATAATTAAAGGTATTATGAATACCGAGGATGCAAAAAAAAGCTTCAGGTGTGGCGCTAATGCAATTTGGGTATCAAACCATGGGGGCCGCTCTTTAGATTCTGGAATTGCTTCAATTGATGTTCTCAAAGAGATTCGGAAAGCAGTAAGAAACAAAATAATTATTTTTGATGGAGGAATTAGAACTGGTTCGGATATTTTAAAGGCAATTTCCCTGGGAGCAAATATAGTCTCTATTGGAAGACCATCTTTATGTGGGTTAATTGTTAATGGATCTAAAGGAGTCAATAAAACATTTGAATTATTTAAAGAGGAATTTATTTCTACAATGGGACTCTGTGGATGTAAAAGTATTAATGAAATTAATTATAAAATCATAAAAAATAATTAATACATGTCTTATTAAATATGCATTTATTTATAATTCATCAATTTCCCGACTTAGATGCATTTACTCCTATCATATATAAATTAGATCATAAATTAAAAGGAATAGTAAAAATTTTATCAGTTTTTCCTGTTCATGATTTTAGAGAATACGAGTTAGTAAAGTTTTTACTAAAACAAAAAATCCAATATTATAGTTTATCGAAAATTAATTTAAAAAATTATTTTCTAAATTTATTTCTTAAAGCTTTGTTTTTATTACCAAGATTCTTTCTATTCAAATTAAATATATTGTGGCATTACCTATACCATAATGCTGATTTATTTACCACGGATGATATATGTAAATTTATTGAGAAAGAAAAAATTAAAAGTATAACAATTGACGATGGTCTTTCCGACAGATTTCAAAAAATATTCTATGATAGTTGTGTAAGAATGGACATTAAATTAATCAAATATGTAATAGGTATTAATTTAAGAAAAAATATAAAAGTTGAAAAAAATCAAT
>Ga0114996_10003017_pt1 | contig 21229 bp, 24 predicted proteins | sample ArcticOcean_MG_C_4_FD_87039 | JGI IMG/M metagenome (GOLD analysis project Ga0114996, IMG submission 87039) | Marine microbial communities from western Arctic Ocean - ArcticOcean_MG_CB4_134 | ecosystem: Environmental > Aquatic > Marine > Oceanic | place: Arctic Ocean: Canada Basin | collected... | reverse complement strand
GAGGGCCATCGCCAACAACGACATGGAGATGCGTTCTCCTGCCGTAAGAAGCATGTCCATCTCGCGGGCAGAGGGTTCTGTTGAAACCTGGTTTGCGAGGTCGATAAGGTCGTCGGTCGTCTTGCCCATGGCCGAAACAACCACAATGACGTCGTTGTTGTCACGTTTGGTCGCGGCGACAGTTTCTGCCACCCGTTTGAGACGGGTAGCGTCCGCCACGGACGTTCCACCGAATTTCTGGCACACCAGAGCCATGAACTGCTTTCTCCTCTCTTCCAAAGGGCATTCTACCGATGGTATGGGCAGACCAAGGATTGATTCCTTGAGGCCGACGCGGATCGTCATTGGGGCGCGAACAGATGTATCGTCCTAGGCACCATGGCTTCAGAAAAACGAGCACGACAAAAGGCCAACAAGGCGATCGCAGTCGCCGAAGTAGCTAAGACCACACAGAGCAAGAAGCAGCGACGTTTCGTGATTCGAGTGTTGGCTGTGGTGGCGATCATCATCGCCGCTCTGTTCTTTAACCAGCCTGATCCGGTCGACACCGGTGCTGATCTACCCATTACTACTGATGCCCCCACCTCGTCGCCATGACCAGTCGGAGCAACAAGCCATCCATAGCGATTTGGGTTGGCATCGTCGCAGTGGTCGCCATCGTGGGGGGTCTTGTTCTCACGATGGACCCAGCGCCACCATCCGGGCCGGAAACCACCGAAGCAGCGACCGTCGCTTCGGACCTGTCTGCCAGTATTGTCCCCCCAACAACTGTCCAGCTTCGGTCTCTAGAGGATGTTCCAGCAGCGGTGAGAACGGCGTTGCTCGCGCCGACTGCTTGTGGCGGCACCGCTCCGACGTTCTTCCCTGAGATGCAGTTTTCGGCGCCGGTGAATCAAGGCATCGATAGCCCGCTCTCGGCAGTCCTGCACACGTCGTGCGGAAATATCACCATTGAGTTAGACCCATCGATTTCACCGCTGTCGGTGAACTCATTCGTCTTCCTGGCTAGTGAGGGATACTTCGAAGGCCAGATTGTTCACAGGCTGGTGACCAACTTCGTGCTTCAGGGAGGTGACCCAACAGGCACCGGGGCAGGCGGACCTGGGTACACGATCCAAGACGAGTTCCCGTCCATCGGTACCTCGTACCCCGTGGGCACGGTGGCGATGGCGAAGTCGGGCCTGCCTAACTCAACGGGAAGTCAGTTCTTCATAGTGCTCGCCGCCGCCCCGCATCTAGGTTCCCAAGACGGCCTTATGTTCAACGTGCTGGGACATGTGACCGACGGATTCGAGGTTCTGGAAGCTATCAACGCTCTAGAGGTAGGCCCCTCTGGGGGCCCAGCTCAGTCGCTGTATCTGGAAGGTGTAGACATCCTCCCATAGAGATTCGGGTCAACGCCAAACCCCCCCCCCAACACAAAGTGCGCGTATATGTGCACACCAACCCTGGGCTGGCCGACACATATACGCGCACTTGGGTTCTGTGTTCCCTTCCATGTCTCTCACCGACGGTACGCTTGGCCTCAATGCCTGTTGATTTACATTCCCATAGTCGCGTCTCTGACGGCTCATTCTCGCCTGAAGATCTTGTGGTGGAGGCTGCCCGCGTTGGACTCACCTCGCTGGCGCTTACTGACCACGACACGGTCGACGGTCTTGACCGTGCACTAGATAAGGGCCATCAGCTCGGGGTTGAGGTCATCCGGGGCATTGAGCTGTCCTGCGGAGACGGACTCCACATGGTCGTCCTATTTCTTCCAGAGGGAGAGAGTCCTCTCACAGATCGCCTCGATGAGATCAAGCGAAGAAGAGCCAACCGCAATGAGCAGATGGTCGAGCGACTCAACACGCTTGGTGTGGAGATCACTTTGGAAGAGGTTGTCGAGGAAGCAGGGGAGGGAGTCGCTGGCCGTCCTCACTTTGCAGGCGTCATGGTGCGGAAGGGCGTCGTACCCGACTCACAGACGGCGTTCAGCAAGTTCTTGGGAAATAACGCTCCCGGCTACGTAAAGCGCAAGGCCCTGAGGGGTACTGAGGCCGCGAAGTTGGCTCGTCAGTCTGGCGCTGTGCCGGTAATAGCGCACCCTCATACGCTCCGACTCAACAACGCCGAGCAGTGGAGGAACCGTCTCTTTGAACTCAAGGACGCGGGGTTGGTCGGCATGGAGGTGATCTACCCCTCATACGATGCTGCTGAACGTGAGCTCTACGCTCAGGTCGCCCGCGAGTACGGTTTTTTGCCTTCAGGTGGATCAGACTTCCATGGATCGTACAAGCCGCACATAGGTCTAGGTTCAGGAGTCGGAGGCAATGTGACCGTTCCTGAGTCGGTACTCGAAGAACTTCGAGGCTTTTCGTCGTGAGCAAGATAGGGAAAGCCGCAGCGGTTGTCTCAGGGGGAATCCTGCTCTCGCGCGTCCTCGGCTTTGCTCGGACATCGATCATCGCAAGCCTGTTAGGGATTGGTCGTGAGGCAGACATTTATCACGCAGCGTTCTTCATCCCGGATCTTCTGTTCTACCTGATGGCGGCAGGTTTTCTGTCGATCACGTTCATACCTATTCTCTCAAAACGGATCGCTGAGGAAGATGAACGAGCTGCGTGGGCGGCGTTCGCTGCGATCCTTCGAGTCATCGCGCCGCTCATGGTTGTCATCACCCTGGCATCCATGATCTGGACGGAACCTCTCTTACGGTTCGCCTTCGACAAGCTCTATACCCTCTTCTCCGGAGGCGCCGCGGGATCGCTTGTGGGGCCTGAGTTGGTCAGGCTGACCCGAATCGTCTTGCCCGCCCAGTTCTTCTTCATGGTTGGCTCGCTCTTCATGGGAGTGCAATACACGCAGGGCCGATTCGCTCTGCCGGCACTGGCTCCCATCGTTTACAACGCGTCTATCATCGTTGGTGGTCTTGTTGGACTCCTGATCAACACCGACGGAGCTGCAACTCCCGAGGGGTTTTTGTGGGGGGCGTTGTTCGGAGCAGTTCTGGGTAACTTCGCTCTTCAGGGATACGGCGCCCGAAGGGCAGGCTTGCGATGGGTGCGACCCACCGCAGGGGACACCGCCGTCCGGGAGTACGCCGTTCTGGCGCTTCCGCTCATGTTGGGGCAATCCATTGCCGTCTTGGATGAGCAGTTCGTGAGGATCTTTGGGCAGCAGGTTGAGGGAGGGATTGGTGGCCTCGGCTATGCCAGGGCTTTGAACATGCTGCCGGTTGGGTTGGTGGCTCAGGCTGCCGGTATTGCGAGTTATCCGACGTTGGCACGGCTTGCCGCAGAGAAGAAGCTCGGAGAGATGCGCGCAGTTCTGAATCAGACGCTTATGACCGCTGTGTTCCTAGGTGGGTTCGCTGCAGCGGCGGTGGGGGCTGTGGCCATTCCCGCTGTCCGAGTCGCCTTCCAACGCGGCAGCTTCGAACCTGCCGACACTGTGCTTACCGCCAGTTTTCTAGGGCTCTATGCGCTCTCGATACCTTTCTGGGCAGGCCACCAGCTACTTGGTCGTGGGTTCTACGCGCAACGACGGATGTGGGTGCCCGTCACAGTGGGAACTGTCACCACTGTTCTAGCTGTGTTTATCTACCGCCAGCTTGGTAGCTCAATGGGAGTGGCGGGTATTGCGGCCGCTTCATCAGCTTCGATTGCGCTCTATTCGATCTTGCTGGGTGCGCTGTGGCTGAGGGAGGGCGAGAACGCTGGCGTGCTTGTCACGTCCGTCGCTCGATCACTGGCGCTCTCGGCGGTGACCATGTGGGTGGGATTACAGGTGGTTGGTTCCTTCTCACCACTTGAGGATCAAGGAATTGGCACGTCCCTCGTGGCCTTGACGGTTGGCGGCCTTACGGTCCTCACGCTGTTCATCGGCTTAGCTTGGCTATTCAAGTTTCCAGAACTTCAGCGATTGCTTGCTCGGAAAGCCGCAACCCCCGTCGTCGAAGAAGGGTCTGACTGAGCATGAAACCCTATAACCTCGACCATGTCGCCATAGCGGTGAGAGATCTTGATGCCGCGCTGGGTGAGTATGAGCGCCTGTACGGCGTTCGTCCGCTTTACCGCGAGGTGGTGCAGGAACAAGGGGTCGAGGAAGCGATGATTGCTATGGGGGGAAGCTTCGTCCAGTTGTTGCAACCTCTGTCTCCAGAGACGCCAGTGGGCACATTCCTGGAGAAGAACGGGGAGGGACTGCACCACCTGGCCTTCGCCGTCGCTGACATAGCGATAGCGCTGGCAGATCTCGTTTCCGAAGGGGCGAGGCTCATCGATGAGTCTCCAAGAATCGGCGGTCGAGGAGCCAAGATCGCCTTTGTACATCCTAAGCAAACTGCGGGAACCCTCATCGAACTAGTGGAGCACGCCGATGGCCCGTAAACCGTCCGATGTGCATATTGCTGGCGGTGTTGATCAACTGACGGCGGCAGCTATTACCGCGGCAATTACCCAGCAGTTGAAGGATGAGGAGGCCACTGCCGCTAAGCCCAAGGAACCTCGGAAGCTTTCGAAGTGGACGAAGCAGGCGTCGGAAGAACCCACCTTCTTGGCCCCCAGACATCCCAACCAGTAAGCGTCAGCGCCAGCATCAGCTAACCCCAAGCCCCTAGGGCTCGGCGCGTTTGCTCCCCTGATTTCGGGGGAACTGTCGGCGGAGCCGACTGAGGGGGCACCCGTCTAAGAACGTTTACCCAAGAGGCTTGACCAAATTCGGGAACCAAAGCCTTCCCGCGGGCGTCTCATCTCCATGAACAAATCAAGAGTTCTTCCCTTGAGAGTGCTCGGAACGCTCATCCTTGGTCTTGCCGTGTTGGTGTCCGCGTGTGGTGGCAAGGTCGTCCCGTCTGTCGAGGGCGAGTGGGGTCCGTTGGCTGTCACAGATCCGGACGGCGGAATGGATGCGCTCATGTACGGCGAGCTCATCATCGACAACAACTGTGTGCTCTTGGATGAGCAGGGTGACGAGGTCCTCCTCGTCTGGCCCAAGGGAACCACCGGCTGGGACGTAGCAACACGGACTATTTTCTTCGAAAGTTCTGACGGAACCGTCCACGAACTTCGAGATGGTGACCAACTACAACTCGGAGGCGGAGGAACAAGCGCCGATGAAGGCGGACTCGACAAGGAGGCCTTCTTGGCCGATACCGATTGGGTATCGGCTCCAGACGCTTCCTGTCTCAGAGACACTGTGTGGGGAGTCTCCGACGCTCGCCTAGGAACCCCCTGATCCCACCAACAACCCAACCCCGACCCAGCCCAAGTGCGCGCATGTGTGCACCCCAACCCAGGGTTGGCAGACGCATATACGAGCACTTGGGGTTTCGGCCCTGAGCTGGACTTGTGGTCTGGGGCTAAAGTATGCCGATGAACAGTGTGATTGTTGGTGCGGCTCGGACTCCTATTGGAAAATTCAACGGAGGGTTGGCATCCCTGCAGGCCGTTGATTTGGGAGGGAGGGCCATCGAGGCCTCTCTCGGTCGAGCCGGTGTCAACGGCGGTCAGATAGACGAAGTAATCATGGGTCATGTGCTTCAGGCAGGGACAGGACAAATCACTTCGCGGCAGGCCGCTGTCAAGGGGGGTATCCCCATGACAGTTCCTTCGCTAACGGTCAACAAGGTTTGCCTGTCTGCTCTTTCAGCCATCGGGCTTGCCGATAGGTCGATCCGACTCGGCGACTCAACCACTGTGGTTGCGGGCGGAATGGAATCCATGAGTAATGCCCCGTACGTGATGCCTGCCGCTCGATGGGGAGCCCGGTACGGAAATGCGGAGATGGTGGATATCCTTCAGCACGATGGACTCTTCTGTGCGTTCGATCACTGCACTATGGGCGAATCTTCCGACAGGAAGAACGTCAAGTTGGGTATCGGTAGGGAGGAACAGGACGAGTGGTCGGCGATGAGCCACGCTAGGGCGCTTCACGCGACCGAATCAGGGCTTGCTGCCAACGAAATCGCCCCAGTCGAGGTCGCCCAGCGCCGCGGGGATCAGATCCTGATAGAACATGACGAAGGCGTCCGAGCTTCTTCAACAGCAGATTCTCTGGGAGGCCTTCGGCCGGCTTTCCTGTCCGACGGGACCATCACCGCCGGCAACGCATCTCAGATTTCTGACGGAGCAGCCACGGTAGTCATGACCAGTGCAGCCCACGCTGCTGCGGAGGGCCTTGAGGTCGCAGCCGAGATTGTCGCCTACGGCCAGATCGGCGGTCCTGACGGCACATTGCATGAGCGACCCGCTGAAGCGCTGATGGCAGCGGTTGATAAAGCCGGAATCTCCGTGGCCGACCTCGCCGCCGTAGAGATCAACGAGGCCTTTGCCGCCGTCTCCATGCACTCAGCAGCCATGCTTGGTATTCCCAAGGACAAAGTCAACGTCCACGGAGGCGCCGTCGCCTTGGGTCATCCCATCGGTGCGACGGGAGCCCGGCTCATCGTCACCCTCATCAACGTCCTGCAGCAGCGAGGCGGCGGTTACGGCGCTGCCACCCTTTGCGGTGGAGGCGGTCAAGGAGACGCTCTATTGATCAAGGTGGCGGGATAGTGGATGCGCTCCGCGGGAACGCTGTCATTGGTCAGAGCGGCGGCCCAACTGCTGTCATCAACCAGTCTCTCGTTGGTGTTATGGAGGCCTTCGGGAGTTCGGGTGCTGCGGGAAAGCTTTTGGGCTCGGTTCATGGGACCCGAGGCATCGTCGATGAACAGTTCGTAGATCTGGCAACGATCGACTCGGGGAGGCTGGACAATCTGGCAGCGACACCGTCTGCTGCGCTGGGTTCTTCCCGAGATAAGCCTGACGCTGAGTACTGCCAGAACATCCTCGAAGTGTTCAAGCGCAATGACGTTCACACTTTCTTCCTTATAGGTGGGAATGACTCGGCGGACTCGGCTCGCATCGTGGATGAGATGGCCGCTGCTTCAGGATACGACTTGCAGACCTTCCACATCCCAAAGACGGTCGATAACGACTTACGCACTACTGACCACTGCCCTGGCTACGGGTCTGCTGCTCGATTCGTCGCTACCGCTTTCATGGGTGACGACCGAGACAATCGATCGCTCCCTGGGGTGAAGATCGACATTGTGATGGGCCGAAATGCAGGGTGGCTGACAGCCGCCTCTGTTCTTGGGCGACAGGCCGGATTTGGCCCGCATCTCGTCTACGTGCCTGAGATTGCGTTCTCGGTGTCCCAGTTCCTCTCGGACATTGAGGCATCTTTCGATGAGTACGGACGATGCCTTATAGCTGTGTCGGAAGGGATCGAGGACGAGAACGGTATCTCCATCGCTCAGGTGCTTGCCGAACAGCTTGGTAAGCAAGTAGAGCGTGACGGTCATGGGAACGTTCAGTTGTCCGGTTCGGGAATGCTGGGAGACTTCCTTGCCGACCTTGTGCGTAAGGAGCTTCCCGGTGGGATTAGTAGCCGGGTGCGCTCCGACACATTCGGCTATTTGCAGCGTTCGTTTGCTGGGTATATCTCTGAAGTCGACGCCACCGAAGCCCGTGGGGCTGGCAGGAAGGCTGTAGCGCTCGCTAGCTCAGGAGCGCCCAGCGGATCCGTGGCGATTCGTCGGTTGAGCAACGATCCGTACGCCTCCGAGTTCTTCCGAGCGGAACTTGCTGATGTCGCGAAAGGCACCAAGGAGCTACCTAGGAACTACATCAACGCTGCAGGCAACGACATCTCAGACGCCTTCTCAGACTACGCCCTTCCTCTTGTGGGAGAGCTACCCGTGATCGAGTCGATTATTTGAGCCGAAGGCTGATATGGCTGCCTTCGCTAGCCAACTCGGTCTTCCCGACGAGCTTTGTGGCCCTAACCCGAACTACCACCTCGCCGGGAACTCCGTTGCGACGCCCGTACTCGTCAGCCCGGTCATGGCCAACGTATCGACGGCAGCTTTCAGTAGCCCAGTGAAGTAGGTCGGCTGTGGAAGTCGTGGCGACCCCGTCCATCCGTGCCCAGCCGAATGGAAATGTCTCGTCCTCGGCCAGCACCGATACGCGAGGGTCTCTCTCTATGTTCTTGCACTTGAGCGAGGTTTCCTCCGTTAGGAAGACCAAGTCCCCGGTTTCGTGATCTAAGGCGAACCAGATGGCGGCGATGTGTGGCGATCCGTCCGAGCGCACAGTTGCGAGCTTTCCGGTCTTGGCGCCGGACAGCATGAACTTCTTGACGTCGTCTCCCCGGATCTTTTTCATCTGTCGAGGCTACTCGGAGGCTGCGAGAACCATCGCGACTTCTCCTGCGACTCTGGCGTTGTTCTCGGCCAGCGCCAGGTTGGTGGGGATGGTCCTGCCGTCGGTCACTGCCGATAGGCGGGCCAATACAAACGGAGTGATTTCGGGTCCTGCCAAGCCAGCGTTGTCAGCGTCAGCCAAGGCTTGTTCAGTGGCTGCCATCATCTCCCCGCTCGGAATCTGCTGATTGATAGGAACGGGGACCGCGAGCACGGTTCCACCACCGTTCAGTGCTCGGCGGGCGTTTAAGACTCTGACCATTTCCTCTGCGGTGTCGACCCTCGCTCCGAGGGGGATGCCGGAGGAGGCCGAGTAGAACATCGGGAACTCGTCGGTCTGATACCCGATGACTGGTGCTCCGAGGGTTTCGAGCAATTCGAGGGTCTTGGGTAGATCGAGAAACGATTTGGCTCCCGCGCAAACGGTAAGAATTGGATGGTGAGCGATCGCTCCGAGGTCGGCGCTGATGTCGCCGGTGAGTTCTGATCCGCGATGCACTCCGCCAATACCGCCGGTCGCGAAGATTAAGACTTTCGCGGCGGCACACAGAGCGACCGAAGCAGAGACGGTGGTGGCTCCCACCGCCCAACCTTGACCGATGGCGAGACCGAGTTCTCGTTCGGAGGTCTTGCGGGCTTCTCCCAAGATTCGGTGATGCTCTGATGGATCCAGGCCCATACGAGGCACCCCGTCGATGATCGCTGTTACGGCCGGGACTGACCCAGAAGAACGGACAGCAGCGACGGACCGATTCAGTGCTTCTTCGTTCGCTGGCGAAGGGAGGCCAAGATTGGAAAAGATGGTGCTTTCCAGCCCAACCACACCACGCCCCTCCAAGAGGGCAGTCTGAACTTCTTCTGTGATTCTCATCGGTTAACCAAGTCCTCAAGAGCGTCGTCGTAGCGCGGTGCCATGGTATTCCAACTGAACCGCTGCATGGAGGCTGCCAATCCCTCAACGTCTCTCGCTGTGGCAGCAGGATTTTCGAGAAGCGTCCGCAGGCGAGGAGCCAGACCCTGGTCGTCGCCGTAGAGGCAGCGATCGTGGGCGCTTGATGGGATGAGTTCGGGATACGAGAGCCGGGTGGGTAACAGAGGTAGAGCCCCCGCTGAGACTGCTTCGACCACGCTGATACCAAAGAACTCATGATTTGCGGTAGAGATCGCGATGGCAGCTTCACCGAGGAGGGCTTCGTATCTTTCTCGGGGGGCGTGTCCGAACTGGATCACCCTGTCGCCGTACCGCTTCTTAGCGTCGAGAAACTCCTTTGGGGAGTTGGAAAAGTTCTCGCCACATAGGGCGAGTCGCCAAGGAAGGTCGAGCAAGGAATCAAGCGCTGCGAAGAGCGCCGATGGGTTCTTGTCGTACTCCCAGCGATGGTTCCAGAGCAGTAGGGGTGGGCTTGTCTTGGTGCCGGCAGGGATGGTTTCTACTCCAATCGGCATCACTCGTGCTCGCTCCATTACCTCGGACTGATAGTCGGAGTGCTTATGGTCAGGGAAGCTGTTGAGCAGGGCAGGCAGTGCATTGGCCACTTCCTCAAGATGGAAGTTGGAGTTGAACCAGACCTCGTCGGCAACCGCCATGGATTTCCAATTGCGGAAGCCGTACGAGACGTCTGGGGCAGCCTTTCCGGAGAGGGGATAGGTCAACTGGTTCTCGTGCATGTACAAGATCACCTTTGGATCACTTAGGAAACGTCGAGTCAGGCCTAGGTAGGCGTCGAGTTCCAGCATGTCGTCGGCGATCACGACGTCAGGTGGCCCAACCTCCTTCACCAGTTCTTTTGTCATATGGGCAAACGTGACTGACGAGCCACCCATTCTCCACTTCCAGAATCGGCCGGGCAGAGAGAGCAGGTGGATTGAGTTGCGGCTGTGTGCGATATATCCCTCGGCCCAGCTTTGGTGGGACCCAGAGTGGTATGGCGAGATCAGGAACACTCTCATACTGTTATCCGGTCGGGATCTCTTGGCGCCCTAGCAGTGCTCGCCCCAGCGTGATTTCGTCGGCGTAGTCCAGATCGCCGCCGACCGGGAGCCCTGAAGCAAGCCGAGTGATCTTCATGTCGCTGCCTTTCGCCTCGCGGGCGATCCACATGGCAGTGGTGTCTCCCTCGATAGTGGGGTTCGTTGCGATTATGAGCTCGGTGATGTTCTCGTTAACGGTGCGGTGTTGCAGCTCAGCAATGCGTAGTTGATCGGGTCCGATGCCGTCGATGGGAGAGAGGTGCCCACCTAGGACGTGGTATCGGCCTCGATACTCTCCGGTCTTTTCGATTACCACGATGTCCTGCGCTCTCTCCACAACACAAAGCACACCATCAGTCCTCCGTGCGTCCCGACAGATAGAGCATTCTTGGTCTGCCGTTACGTTGAAGCATCGGTCGCAGAGACGAACCAGTTCACGCAGTTCGACAATGGCAGTGGCAAGTCGTCGAGCGTCCGCTTCGTCGGTATTGAGCAGGTGGAAGGCCAGACGTTGCGCTGACTTTCTTCCAACACCTGGAAGGCGAGCAAGCTCGTCGATAACGCGTTGGACTGGTCCTTCAAACATTGTCGAATCGTAGCGTCAACGGGTGAGAACTCGAAAGCTAATCGTCCTCCCGAGAGATCTCTTCAACGAACACAGCCCCAAGCTCCGTTGCCAGCATGTCTTCGTGGCTGGCCGCCGGAGTGGCATCATCATCGATGAGTTCGTCGAAGGGGTCGGCGTCCTCGACGACTTCCAAAGTTGGGGCTGCGGCATGCGCTCCGAACTCCACCTCAAAGTTGGCGCCGAGGAGTCGGCTGAGCGCTTGCTTGATCAAGTTCTTGACAGTGGTGTCAGCCTGGAGCTGGTTGATGTGGAAGGTCTGGTGTCCGGGGACGAAGAGTCGCACCACTCCGTCTTGGACCGATCCTGGCGAGGCCTCTCTGAACAGCGCTTGACGACGTGGCCCGAGTTCCTCGTTGACTGTTGAGAAGAGTTGAGGCCAGACTCGCTCGAGGTCAGCTAGCCCTACGGAAGCTGGTTGGACGGGAAGAGCCGGTTCAGTGGGGGCGGGATCTGGGATTGATTGCAGCTTTGGCGGGAGGGCATCGTGTTCGGGTTCAGATGTGACAGCGACTTCGGGCGTGGGCTCCTCTTTCACCTCCTCTGGTTCAGCTGGTTTCTCTGCTGCTGGCTTAGGTGGCTCTTGGACCGTAGCTGGCGAGTGAGTAGTGGGTGCAGAAACTTGGGTTCCGTCCGCACCAGCTTTCTCTACGCGGCTGATCCGGTCGCGCAGAGATCCAATGTCGTCGGATAGTTCAGGGCGAACGGCCTTGAGAAGAGTCAGTTCCACCATCAGGCGCTCCTCCCTTCCTTCCCGAATCTTGACGAGGCCGTCTGTGAGAAGATCGATAACGCGCAGTACCGCCGGTGCTGGGATTTCGGCCGACACCTGGCGCCAGACCGAGATGACGAAGGCTGTTTCGTCCACAATCTCTTCAAGGTTCTGGGTGTAAGTAGCCAAAAAGACACCTCTAAAGAACGCGATGGCTTCCGAGAGAAAGCGGCGTAGGTCCACACCATCACGGTCGAGGTCGGCCACGATCTTCAAGACAACGCCGGCGTTCTGATCGCGGACAGCGTTAGCGATCAGCGGGAACATTTCTTCGGACGCTAAGCCGAGTGCCTCTCGGACCCCGTTGGTGTTCACCGTCCCTGCACCAAGGGCCGCTACCTGTTCCAGCAGGCTGAGGGAGTCACGCACCGAACCTCCAGCATGTCGAGCCACGGCCGTGAGGCCGGCTTCGTCGGACTCGTAGCCTTCTGCGTCTGAGATCCCTTGGAGATGTTTTACAAGAGTTCCGATCGGAACTGGGTGAAAGTCGAAGCGCTGAGTCCTACTGCGGATGGTGTCGAGCAGTTTGTAGGGCTCGGTGGTGGCGAGCACGAAGTGGACATGAGATGGCGGATCTTCAAGGGTCTTGAGCAGGGCGTTGGACGCAGCTTTGGAAAGCATGTGTGCCTCATCGAGGATGAAGACTCGACGGCCGCCGCCGACCGAAGCCACGGTGGTCACCGACACGTTCAGGTCTCGAATGTCTTCGACACTGTTGTTGGAGGCGGCGTCCATTTCAATCACATCAAATGAGGATCCCGACGTGATTGACTTACAGGAGTCGCAGTCGTCGCAGGGTTCGCCCTCAGCGGTTTGATTGGGGCAGTTGAGAACCTTGGCGAGGATGCGTGCGGTGGTTGTTTTACCAGTTCCTCGTGGGCCAGCGAACAAGTAGGCGTGAGCCACCTTCTCCTCGGAAACCTCGCGTTCAAGGGTTGAAGTGACGTGGTCTTGCCCCACCACCTCGCCGAAGGTCTGGGGTCGATACTTCCGATACAGCGCTTGATGCTCCACGGAGTTGATCGTAGCCGAGGCGGGTGACAGAGGCGCCGAGAGCCTCGAAGTCGGAACTAGGACCAAAATCAGATCCGTAACCAAGATCGCGCTTGCTCCACCGATTTCAAGAGAGCTGTTGGCGGAGTCGGCTGAAGGGGCACCCGGCTCCTTCCTTCTTGTATCGGGCTCCTAGTCCTGCTGGCATTCGAGGAAACATTTTGCCGTTTCGTAGTGTGTGTTTGGGCTGCGGGCGGTGAAACTGCGCAGGAAGAAGGGTTCCCTGTCCGGGCAAGATCAAGTCAACGGGCCTGCACTGGGCTCGCGGTCAGCGAGAACGATGTCGATTGGATGCAACTCGGACAACTGAGTCGTTGCTCTCAGGCGCCAACTTCCAGCTACTCAACAGTTGACCGCTATCCGCTGTCTCGGAGCGAGCGAACAATCTGGGCGAATTCCGTCCAATCGTGGACGTCTATAGCCCCCTCTACTGGAACATTCCAAGGGCGCACGAAGCGACACACTGTCTTGTCGGGGCGGTGCTTCAGTAGCCCCGGGACCATGTGGGGGGAGTCGTCAAGGTAGACCTCTACGTCGACCTTCCATTTGTGTTCGATCATGTGGACTTCTCGAGTTGGGATGCGGTTATCGCTGAGCCACGCGAAGGTGTCATGGATGGCGAAGAGGGGCTTGGTGGTGATGATGACCAGCTCGAAGCCTTCTTTTGTGAGTTCCCACATCTTGTCGACCACCCCTGGGTAGGTCTCGAGGTTACGAAAGAGGGATGCTCCGTCGAGGTCTTTTGACCATTCCCAGAACTCGGCCATATCAGCGAAATGGGTCAGTTGCGGTATGGCGTCCCACCCCGTCAACATCTCAGGCACGAGGGCCGTCCCGTGCTGGTCGTTGTAGAACCCCATCCAACCAGTCGAGAAGTCGGCTACCACCCCATCAAGATCGATACCCAGGCGCACTATTGGTGACTCCACATAGGACCGTCGATTTCGCGGCCTAGGGGAGTACCCCACGTTTCCGCATAGGTCACGTCTTGCGCCGCCTTTCGAGCCGCAGTGCCCCAACGGCCAAGCGGATGTCCGCAGGAGACAGAAGCTCCCAAGGTCCAGCCCTTGTCTTTGGGTACGCCGAGAAGGTCGAAGACTTCGTCTGATTTGAAGACGCCGAGAATGGTGGTGAGACACGTACCGATCTCTTGTCCTCGTGCTGCGAGCATGAGGTTCCAGACCGCGGGATAGATCGATGCTCCAGTTGGGTCGTTGCGATGGAAGAAGAAGACCCACAGCGGCACAGTCTCGAAGTTGTCAGCCAACCAAGTCGATGACTTCAGAATGTTGAACGTCTGTGTTTGCGACCCGTTGGGACTCTCACTCCGGTCAGCGTCCTTGTAGACGGTCTTGAGCAGGATGTCCCATGCTTGCCGGTAGAGGGAGCCCAGCTTGTCGCGGAGTTCTTGGTCGGTGATCGTGATCATTCTCCAGTTCTGGTTGTTGCCTCCTGACGGTGCTCGGGTAGCAGCATCCAGCATCAGATCGACAGTTTCTTGCTCGATGGGGTCGGGAGACACCCGGCGCATAGCTCGTGTTGTATAGAGGGCTTCGTAGAGATCCATGCAGGAGAGCTTAGGTCGGTATTCTGTGCGAATGGAGTTGACGATTCTCATGCCGTGCCTCGACGAGGCCGAAACGCTGTAAGTGTGCATAAACAAGGCGCTGGGGTTCCTCCGTCGTTCAGAAATTGACGGCGAGGTTCTGATTTCTGATAACGGGAGTACCGACGGTTCGCAGGAGATCGCGCGCGCAGCCGGGGCGAGAGTAATAGACGCTCCGATCAGAGGATACGGAGGCGCTCTTCAGGCTGGTCTTGCAGAGGCGCATGGCGAGTTCATCATCATGGGAGACGCAGACGACTCGTACGACTTCGAGCAACTTGACGGATTCGTTGAGCAACTGCGGGCGGGGGCCGACCTAGTGATGGGCAACCGGTTCCGGGGTGGGATTGCCCCTGGAGCAATGCCTGCCCTGCACCGGTATCTAGGGAACCCGGTTCTCTCGACGGTCGGGAGGGTGCTCTTCAGGAGCGAGGTGAAAGACTTTCATTGCGGCCTTCGAGGGTTCCGGAAGGAATCGATGCGGGCCTTGAATCTGAAGTCGTCTGGAATGGAATTCGCTTCGGAAATGGTGGTGAAGTCAACTTTGAATCGATTGAAGATCGTTGAGATTCCAACGACGTTGTCGCTGGACGGACGTTCTCGACCTCCGCATCTTCGAAGTTGGCGGGATGGGTGGAGGCACCTCCGTTTCTTGCTCATGTTGGCTCCGAGATGGTTGTTCCTCTACCCAGGCTTCGCAATGGTGCTGCTTGGCTTGATCGGTGCTGCGTTCCTTATCCCGGGCCCTGTCTCTATTGGAAGAGTGGAGTTCGATATCGCAACGTTGGCGTTTGCGATGGCCTTCCTGAACATCGGAGCTTAGGCTGTGTTGTACTCGAGGCTGGCAAACCGGATTGCGATCAGTCGAAACCTGTTCCCCGATCCCGGAGAAAAGTCCCCCAGCCTCGAAACCGGCCTTTTGGTGGGGGCTGCGGTCTTTCTCGCCGGGCTTGCCCTTTCGATTACAGCGTTGAGCTCTTGGGGCCAGGCAGCATTCGGGGGAGTGGACCTTCGAGCGATTCTTAGATTGGTGATTCCGGCGATTTCGTTGATGATGTTGGGATTCCAGATCGTCCTTCACAGCTTCGTCGCGACGTTGACGGAGGCCTGAGCGAGGTTTAGGCACTTTCTCTAACGAACAGGAGGAGGTGATCGCCTTCTATTGGAATCTGACTGAAACCGGTAGTCGGGCCCCCTGCCATGAGCGCCTCGAAGAGGGAACCCGACAGAGGTGTCGGGCCTGCATTGCAGATAAGAACAACTTCGTTCTCGTTGTCGTTCATGATGCGTAGCCCATCTGTCGCCTCCTTGTCGACCGTCTGAAGTGCGATGAGGTTGCCTTGGTTGTGCCGGTGGTAGGGCGCGTCGACGACTTTGATTTCGGGGTAGTGGAACAAGAAATCCGGGCCCATGTCCAGTGGTGAAAGGATCCGTGCATTGTCAGCAAATCGATCTAGATCGATTGCGGGGAGTTGGCCGCAGTCGACGAGATCCTCGGACGGCCCGTATCCGGTTGCAGCGCCAATGAACGGGAGTAAGACGCCGGTCAACAGGACTACCACTCCGGCTAGAAGAAGGCCTCGGAGGGCCGGCAAAAGCGTTGCGAGCCGATTAGAAACCCGAATGAGGATCACAGCGAGGATGGGCGGTGTCAGGGAGACCACGATTGGAACCCCCCTTACTTGCGTGAGGGCCACTGCAAAAGTAGTGCTGAGGATCGGCATCAGCCTCCAAAGGTGAGTCCGAGGCTCGTTCTTGAGTGCCCTGGCGAGCACTATGAAGCTGGCGATCACCGGAATGAGCCAACCGATCGCCCAGTAGGGGTTTCTTTGTAGGGATTGAGCGATGTTCTGTGCTTCCTGAATTCCGTTTATCCAATTTGCGACGAACCATGGCTCGACGTCCGCGTACGGCCCGGCGAGACATCGAGGGGTGGTGAGAAGCAACCAGACGAGTCCAGCACTAGCGGCAGCCGCTAAAGCAGCGAGGCGACGAGCGAAGCTCTCCGAAGTCCTCCACACCGCTCCAATAACGCCCACAGCAATGATGAAGAGGGGGATGAGAACCGACCGGGATAACACGTCACAAGCCGAGCCAAGGACACGAGCTGGTGGAGCGAAGATGAGTGATGAGACGAGGCCGATCATGGGTGTGCCAACGAAGAAGACGGCGGCGCCCGTCCGAGCGGGCCCCCCAACTCGAACGAATATCAACCCCGCCGCAATCATGACACCAGCCACCACTCCGACAGCCTCTAGGCCGACCGAAAGAGCGACGCCAGCCCCAGTAGCAGCGAGGAGTGCCGACTTCCAGTTCTCTAGCCTGAGGACCCCCAAGATCATTACGAACGCGAGAACGATCTGCAGGCCGTGGTGGTCGATCCTTCCGAGACTGAACTGTGAAAGCGTCCACAAGGACGCGACAGCGAAGAAGAGAGAAGGAATGACTGCCTCTTCTCCGGCCACCAACCGTGCAATTCGAGATACCAGGTACAACATCACGACCGCGAGAAGAATGGGCAGAACAATGCCAGCCACCTTCAAGGCGATTTCGTCGCCAATGAATGGACGCAAGGGAAGCACGATTGCGAGGACAAGGGCATCGACATGCCTTGTCCAGTGCATTGCCAAATCGGACCCAACACCCAATCGGTACTGATGGAGGTCCCACCATCCCTGGCCGTTTAGTAGGTCTCTGACCTGTGTAGCGCGCATGAGATCATCGTTGTTGACAAACGTCTCGCCCAGAATCTTGGCCCGACCGAGTGTGAGTTGCAGGCTGGCGAGCAGAAACGCGGCAACAATGAAGGGTGCGTTTGAGCGAGACTTCGGTGCAGACACGCCGGAACTCTACAGAAGTGTTCATATGTCCCGGTGGCTACGCTCATAGGCACCCTGTTTGGAGTCACATGAGCGAATTCCTCGAAGTAACTCGTGAAGGTCATGTCGCCACGTTGTGGCTGAACAGGCCTCAGAAGTTGAACGCTTTACACCAAGAGCTATGGGACGCGATTCCTGAGGCGATTGCTGAGTTGGATGATGATCCGGAGGTTAGGGTCATCATGGTGGCAGGGAGAGGGAGAGGTCTCACTGCTGGTATCGACCTCCATACGTTTGGTTCCCTGATGGCCTCGGATGAGTCACCGGTTGGCGGAGCGACCTCACCGGTTGGAAAGCGCCGTCAGACCTACGCTGCAATCTTGGCGATGCAGCAAAGCATGTCTTGCTTTGCCGATACAGATAAGCCGACAATCGCGGTGATCCACGGCCACTGTTTGGGTGCTGGCATGGATCTGATCACAGCCTGCGATATGCGGGTTGCCACCGCCGACGCCGTCTTCAGCGTCAGGGAGACGAAGATTGCTATGGCTGCTGATGTTGGTACGTTGCAGCGACTCCCTCGAATCATCAATGCCGCTGCTGCTTCGGAACTGATTTATACCGGACGAGACTTCTCAGCGGACCATGCGATGAGTATCGGGCTCCTCAACAGCGTCCATCCCACCTTTGACGATGCCTACGCGGCGGCTTCCGCGATGGCGTCCGAGATCGCGGCCAACTCACCCTTGGCGGTCCAAGGTTCAAAGAACATGGTGCGTGCCAACCAAGGCAGGACAGTGAATGAGGCTTTGGAGCACATGGCCGTGTGGAATGCAGCGTTCATCCACTCCCACGATTTCACCGAGGCTGTCACTGCGTTCTTGGAGAAGCGACCGCCTCAGTTCAAGGGCGAGTGACCATGGGCGTCCAGCCTGTCATTCTTTGTGGCGGTGTAGGAAGTCGCTTGGCTCCGCTGTCTACCCCAGATCGGCCTAAGCAGTTTCTACCCCTGATTTCAGCACAGTCCATGTTGGCTGACACGCTGGAGCGCGCTCAGATTGTGTCCAGCTGGGCGCCGCTACTGGTGGGTAGCGTCAACCACGCCGACCTCCTGATGTCGGACGCACAGGACGGTCGAGTAGTCCTGGAACCGGTCGGCCGCAGTACTGCCCCGGCTCTGGCAGTGGCGGCTCAGTTGATGGATCCGACTGATGTGATGCTGGTGATGCCAAGTGACCACCACATCGCAGATCTTGATGCGTTTGCTGCCTCGACTGCGGTAGCCGTTGGACGGGCTGAAGAAGGCGACTTGGTTTGCTTCGGGGTTGAGCCGACGAGACCAGACCCAAACTACGGGTACATTCGCTTCGAAGACCGAGGGAGATCATGGCACCCAGTTCTGTCGTTTGTCGAGAAGCCGGATCACGCCGGGGCTGACCTCCTCCTGACCAAAGGGGCGCTCTGGAATTCGGGGATGTTCGTGTTCACAGCTGGTGCGCTCATGGATGCGATGCAAGAGTTTCAACCCGACCTCATTGCTGAGACAACGAATGCCCTCGCAACCGCAAGGCCATTGGATGGGGCACTGCTCGTCGGAGACAGCTTTCGCAACTGTCCTGCCATATCCATCGACCACGGTCTGATGGCGCTGGCGCGTAACGTCTGGGTGGCCGGCTTAGATGCAGGTTGGAGTGATGTGGGTAGTTGGGACCGACTTTGGGAGATCGGCCCCAGAGACGCCTCAGGATCGGTCGTGATAGAAGGTGTCTCGTTGGGCCCCGATAGAACCGTTGAGGTAGGTCTCTCGGATGCTCTGTTTGAGATCTCTGGCAATACAGGAGCCCTCCGCCCGAGGTGACGCAAGTATCAGTAACCGATTCCTATCATTCCAGTCGTGGAAACTGTAGGGAACACGCCGCTCGTTCAACTTCGACGCCTTGCACCCACTGGCACTCGTCTCTACGCCAAGCTCGAGTGGCACAACCCCACGGGATCAGTGAAGGATCGTGCTGCGTGGTTCATGTACGGCGACGCCATTCGGACAGGGAAGCTGCGCCCAGGTGAGCCGATGATTGAGGCAACGTCGGGTAACACGGGGGTAGGTCTGGCTCGATTGGCTGTCGTCAACGGGCATCCCATGGCGATTTGCCTGCCGGCCGCCGCAACTGAAGAACGGAAGATGGTTCTCCGCGCCTATGGCTGTGAGCTGATCGAGATTGACGGTGGGCCCGCCGATGCAATCGCCCGGGCGGATGAGCTTGTCGATGAAGGCTTCGGTTACATGTGTCATCAGTACCGGAACGAGTTCAATCCGTTCTCACATGAGGTGGGTACTTCACAAGAACTGCTCAGGGATTGGCCACTGTCGGCTCCTCCCACACACTTCTTCGCTCCCTACGGAACCGGCGGAACGCTCACGGGGAACACTCGCGGTCTCTGCCCTACTTGGCCGACCACGAGGATGCACTCTGTTGAACCTTTCGTCGATGATCCGATAGGCGGCATGCGATCCCAAGGCGACCCGTTCCAACCGCCTATCGCAGAGTTGTCGTTGGTCACTGACCGGCACGAGATCACGCGTGCCGAAGCTGACGAGATGGTGTTTGAGGCCATGCAGATCGAAGGGATCTTCGTGGGTACTAGCTCCGGAGCGGTTCTGAGGGCTGCAATGAACACGCTCGACGCTGAGGGGGGAACGGCTATAGCGTTGCTCCCCGATGCAGGCTGGAAGTACCTGAGCGGCGCCCCCTGGATAGCCGAGTAACTTAGAGTTAGCTAGGACTGGAACTGGAACCTGAACTTTCGAACCCATTGGGGAGGGGTTCGTAGACCGGCGCCTCTCAGTCGGCTATACCGACATCTCCCCCGCAGGCAGGGGAGCAAGCGCGTGGTAGCCCCAGCCTCGAGATGCATGGGGGTTGGATGATGATGACGCGGGCTTCAGTCTTGAGATCGGAAGCTTCAGCCCGGAAAATCTACCGAACCCACTGTCTGCTTCCATGGCCAGGCCCTTGAGAGCTTTGGCAAGCCGGCAAGGGTGTAGGGATCGTTTGCAAGGAACTCCTCGGCAGCTGACTGGCTGACTAGGTCCATAATGAGCATCGACCCTGCCATGTCTCCGGAATCGTTGAAGATGGGACCTCCAGCGACGATGTTGAACCGGTTCGCGTATTTGAGGTGGGCGTCGCGGTTGGCCTTCCTTATGGAGAGGGCACCGTCTTTGTCTTCTGAGTAGATAAGAAATAGCATCAGCTCAGCATAGGGGTGGGTGTGTTCAGTCGTCTCCGCCGTTGGGATTGCCGCCCTTGCCCCAGCCGTTCCCGTTGCCGTTCTTGCCGGCCAGTTCCTTTAGAGCCTTTGCTGCTGCGGAGACAGCTTTACCGTGAGCGTTCCCGTTAGCTACTGGTCCGCCTGCAGCTACTGCTGCAAGCACGTTGACTGCGTTCCCTCGGCCTAGGGCCTTCCCGTTTCCGTTGCCGCGTGCGATAGCGGCCTCAACGGCTGCGGAGGCCTTAGCTAGGCCTTCTGCCTTTCCTTCGCCTGACTGCGCAGCCACCGCGGTCTCGTTTGCCGTGTGAGCTGCCTTGGCTGCTTCAGCCTTCGCCTGTCCAACTGCGCCGGGCGCATCTTGAGCCAGTGCGGCTGTGGGCGCCAGCAGGAGGGTTAGCGCAGCTGCTGTGATCGTTGTCTTTCTCATGTCTGTTCCTCTATCAGTTCGATGTGTTGAGGGCAGAACAGCTGAATGCTGGCTCCCAGAACGCCTCCTGCTAGGACAATCACATCTTCTTCAGTTAGTTCGCCGTCTGCTTCTGTAAGACCAGTTAAGTAGTCGATGAGGATGTCGTCAATGGTGTCTCCCTCGTCAAGGCGTGTACACATGATCTCTCCAGCTGCAATAAACACCTCGGGGGAGTCGAGGACGGCCCCCGAGAAAATGGTATCAACGACCGTTTCTTCAAGGCTGGCTACGAAGACCGCTGCGTTGTCGGTGAGTGGATCGGGTTCGGCCCCGGGCACGTGTTCGGTGGGTAGGTCGGGCTGGGGTGCCGTCGCGGCCTGAGAGTTCGCTGGGCTGGTGCTGGTTTCAGGCTCGGTGACAACCGGAGCAGTTGAGCACGCAGCGAACATGAGTGATAGGGCAACTAAGCGT
>Ga0114996_10003016_pt1 | contig 21232 bp, 20 predicted proteins | sample ArcticOcean_MG_C_4_FD_87039 | JGI IMG/M metagenome (GOLD analysis project Ga0114996, IMG submission 87039) | Marine microbial communities from western Arctic Ocean - ArcticOcean_MG_CB4_134 | ecosystem: Environmental > Aquatic > Marine > Oceanic | place: Arctic Ocean: Canada Basin | collected... | reverse complement strand
GGCTCCTTTGCCTTCAGCGCGCTGGCGGATGGCCCCTATGTCGTCCACGTCACTGCGACCGAAGATCGGGGCTGCACGAGCGCGAACTGCGCTCCTCAGTTTGCCAACGCCATCGCCAGTGGGGAGGTGACCATATTGACCGTGGGCGACAGCGTCCCGGTGGTCAGCCCGGGAGGAGCCCCGCTCTTTCCACAGCGTGTGGCCGATATGCTGGCGCCGCTTGCCACTGTGACCAATCAGAACATCGCGGTGGGGGGAACCACGACCCTGGACTGGCTCCCAGGCGAAGGTCTCTTTGAAAACACCTTGTCCCCCAAATTGGCCGACGCAGACGTTGTGGTGGTTTCGTTGGGCGGCAACGACCTGCAGTTCTTTGTCCAGGACTCCATGGGATCGGGCGACCTGCTCGGTGCCGCAGCCACGTTCCCCGGCTTTATCGATGGGGTCCTCGCCAACGGGCTCACCATCATCCAGGAGATCCAAGTCCGCGCATCGTATGTGGACATCGTGTATTGCGTGTACATGAATTACCTCAACACCAGCGAGATGCAGGGCTTGTTGGGCGGTTTCTACGACCTGGCCCAAGGCTTGTTGGTGGGGGCATTGGACAGCGTACGAACCCAGTTTTCCGCCGTGGATGGCGTGGTGTTGGCCGACATGTCCAGCGCTCTGGGTGACGAGCTGTTGGACAATTACCTGATGGACTTTGTCCACCTCAGCGATCAGGGCCACGAATTTTATGCCCGAGAGGTCTTCATGGCCCTGGGCGGCGCCATCGTGGGCGACGAACCGTTGGGACTGGACCGCCTCTTCGGCGTCCAACCCGCGACACAATAACGCATCGCAACCCACCGGGGTCGATTCGACGACCCATTCCGTTTACAATAGAGCCGGTACTCCATAAGAGGTGGTTGGAACCGTGATCGCGCTCGGAACACTGGACCTATTCGAAGTCATCGGCAAAGGTGGCATGGGCGTCGTTTGGCGAGGTATCCACCGACCCACGAAGCAGCCTGTGGCGGTCAAGTTCTTGACCAGCGAAGGGGTCAATCAGCCATGGTATGTCGAAGCCTTTCGCGCCGAGGTACGGGCGGTGGCAAGGCTTCACCACCCATCCATCATCACCGTGTTCGACCATGGCCTGGTGACCGAGGATGTAGCGCAGGCATCGCAAGGCCAATTGGTGGCGGGCTGTCCCTACCTCGTTATGGAATACATGGCCGGTGGTAGCCTCCTGGAGCGATGTGGCCTGCTCCGCTGGCCCAGCATCCAGCAGGTACTCGTCAACTTGCTCGATGGTTTGGCCCACGCTCATGCACGCGGCGTGATACACCGTGATATCAAGCCCGAAAATGTGTTGGTCACCCGGGATCTCAAGACCATCAAGCTCACCGATTTTAGTATCGCTCACGCCATCGCGGCACCCAGTGAGACCGACCAAGAGGCGATCATGGGTACACCGAGCTACATGGCCCCCGAACAATTCGGTGTTCATTGGCGCGACTATGGACCGTGGACCGATCTCTACAGTTTGGGATGCTTTTCCTATGCCTTACTCACAGGCCATCCGCCTTTTGCACACATCACCAATCCCAACGAACTCATTCGGGCCCATCTCACCCAAGAAGTGCCCCCCATTGAAACCATCATCGCCGTACCCAAAGCGTTTGAAAAGTGGATCGAGCGCTTGCTGAAGAAAGACATGAATCACCGGTATCGACGGGCCGCTGATGCAGCGCACGCCCTCTTGAGAATTCCACTGCCGGCTGGTGAGGAGACCCCCTCCGAGGCTATCGACAGCAAAAGTCCCCCAGCGATAAACGCGACCACCTTGCCCACGAGGATCTGGGCTGACATGGAGACCATGCGCTCCACAGACACCGTCGTGGACACCATACCGTTGGACTCGCCATGGTGGGACAACAAGACAACACAAGGACAAGTCAAGAAGACGCAAGACACCGTAATCCTGTCGAATGGAGAGCAGCCTCGATTGCCCTTTGAACGCACAGCACTGGCCAAACCCAGTGACGCTGGGGCGCCGGCGAATGTTCGCAAACAGGATTCTATTCGAATCAACGCCAGCCCACCCGTCCCCAGCACTTGGCATCAATCGAATCAAGAGCTGGACGAGCACCGCTGGATTGGACCCGGGCTGGAGCTCTTTGCTATGCGAGAGTTTCCCTTCGTGGGTCGGGAAAAAGAGCGCGACGCCTTGTGGCAACACCTGCAGGACATCCAACAAGAAAACACGGTGCGTGCGGTGGTGGTTCATGGGGCGGCGGGCGCTGGAAAGAGCCGCATCGTCGAGTGGTTCTGTCGGCGTGCGCATGAAATTGGTGGTGCAACCGTCCTAAAAACTCACCACACCCAACTCTATGGGGCTGATGAAGGACCGGCCGGTATGTTAACTCGCTACCTTCGATGCCGGGGGTTGTCACACCGGGCCGTCCTCAATCGAGTCAAAGCGGAGTTGCAAAACCAATACATCACAGACTGGGCTGAATGCCATGCTGTCACAGAATTGCTGGTGGCAGTCAATGCCCACGACGACGACGGGAACCACTCGACGGTACGCCTACAGAGCCCAAAAGAACGGCATGCTGTCGTCCGGCGATTCCTCGAGCGACTAAGTCATGAACGACCCGTGATCGTCTGGCTCGACGATGTTCATTGGAGTCTGGAATCCCTCGATTTCGTTCGGTCTATGCTGCAAAGCAGCGTGGATGAAAAAGCGCGTATCCTGCTCATCCTCACGGTGCAGGACGAGGTTCTGGCAAGTACCAAAGCGCAGTCCTTACTGCTTGACACCATTCTAGAAGACACGCTGGCCGCCGAAATGATGCTTCAACCCTTGTCCGTGAGCGAACAAACCCACCTGGTGGGTAAACTTCTCGATCTGGATGAAGACTTGACCTACCAAATCGTGAGCCGCACTCAGGGCAACCCACTCTTTGCCATGCAGCTGGTCAGTGATTGGGTCCGGCGTGGGCTCTTGGACCGAGGGGAGCATGGGCTGCGTTTGAAAACCGGAGCAGACACCTCCCTACCCAAAGACGTCCTGGAAACATGGTCGTCGCGTATCGACCAATTGCTAAGACGCCTTTCCAAAGACGATGAAGTGGCTTTGGAGGTCGCAGCGGTCATGGGCCAAGAGGTCGTTGAGAGCATCTGGCAAGACATCTGTGGGCGATTGGCGATTCAACCATCGGACTCTCTCCTTGACACTCTTTTTGATCATCATTTGGCCTCTCGTGAGGTAGATATTGATCCCACTGTCTGGCGTTTTAGCCACGGAATGATCTGCGAAACGCTCAAAAAGCGTGCGCACAACGCGGGTCGTTGGCAACAGATCCACCGATGCTGCGCTGAAACCGAAACAACACATCCGCTTTGGGACGTCATTGAACGTCGGGGACGGCATTTCATGTTGGCGGGTGAGGGAAGCACCGCATTGGACTACCTCATGAGAAGTGGACGTGTCCACGCGGAGAAGGGCGAATTTCGCCAAGCGTTCACAGTCCTGAAGAATTGTGACAAAGCCATCTCCATAAGCCCGGGTAAGAACGATGATCGACGCGATGCTGACGTACAATTGCTTCGAATTCGCGTTCTCTCCGGCCTCCGTCGTTCGCAGGAAGGCGAGGACTTGGCCATGGAGGTGGAAAACACGGCCCAAAAGCATGGATGGGAGTTCCTGCGTCTCGAAGCCATGTTGTTAAGGGCGCGGTGTATTCAAGGTCGTGGACGCAACGCCGAGTGCTGGGCCATCTATGAAGAAAACCTCCTGCTGGCTGAAAAGGGAGGTCATCAAGCCCTGGCCGCAGAAGTTCGCGGCTGGATGGGTCAGCACAAGAACCATGCGGGTGATATCGAAGGTGCCTCGGAGTATTTCTTGGAGGCCGTCAATGCCTACGAAACCATGGGGAAACCCTCCGATGGTGTTCGTTTTCGTTATGGTCTGGCGTGCGTCGAATATGAGCTAAACAACATGAGCGCTGCACGCTCGCATCTTCAGATGGCCCAACAGTCCTATGAAGCGCGTGGAGACCGTGCCGGTATCGCGCTCTGCATCCACATGCTAGGCGAATTTGAGCGGCATGATGGCGACATGGAGAAAGCGGCCCTTCGCTATGAAGAGGCTGGTGAAATGTTTCGGGCCGTAGGAGCCGGCAACGAAACCATCTCGTGGGCCACACTGGCTTTGGTCCGCATCCTTCAAGAACAATATCGTCCAGCCCGGAACCTCCTGAATCGATGCCTACGACAATTGGAGCGCCAGGACCATCAATTCATGGAAGCACACGTCTATGCGTGCCTGACCTGTTGCTCTGGGGCAGACGCCAATTGGGCCGAATGGGACACCCACTTTGAACGAACGGTCACCCTCTTGGAGAGCACAAAATACGTCGAGAAAGACGTGGCGTGGTCCATGACCCACGCCGGCGATCTCGCTCGCTCCAAGAATCAGTTGGACCGCGCCCAGAAGTGCTACAAAGTCGCAATTAACCAATGGACATCGTTGCAAAACGACGACGAAATCTCAGCGATCCATAGGGTGTTGGCGGAGATCGGGGGCACAGCCGACTAGAAGGTTGTAGGCTCGTTCCCGGCGCTCCATTTGATATTGCACCCGAGGCTCGGCTTCTGTTCTTCTGGGAGGGGATCGCCGGTCAAGACGCCATCAAGAGCCGCCCGAAGATCCGCCCCTGTGACCGGAATATCGCTCTGCGGTCGAGAATCATCGAGTTGCCCACGATAGACCAGCTCATGCCGTTCATCGAAGAGATAAAAATCCGGTGTACAGGCCGCCTTGTAGGCTTTGGCCACCGACTGCGTTTCATCGAAGAGAAAGGGGAACGCCCAGCCCAAATCCGCCGCCATTTGCTTCATGTTCTCCGGGCCGTCTTGGGGATGCGTCTGGGCCGAATTGCTGTTGATGGCCACAATCCCGACGCCGCACGCACCGTACTCCTTGGTCAGAAAGGTCAACTCCGCCAGGACGTGAAGAACGTACGGACAGTGGTTGCAAATGAACATCACCAGCAAGCCGCGTTTTCCCTCAAAATCCACCAATGAGACGGTCTTTCCATCAACGGCATTGGTCAATTGAAAGTCTGGGGCGGCGGTGCCCAGGGGCAACATGGTGGATAGGGTTCGTGCCATCGTGCGTCTCCTCTCTGTTCGACGGGCGCACGGTATCGACCTCCCGCGTGGACGTCAAGGTCAAGAGAGTGACGAAAAACCGCGTTCGGTCTATGCTGCCCTCGCAACCCAAGGGAGCCAATGCGCGTCTTAATCACAGGAGCAAAAGGGTACGTCGGACGCCATCTGGTGGACCGACTGACGGCCGATGGCTTTGCCATTCGAGCGCACGTTCGGCAGGACACCTCGCCCAGCCTGTGGACCCACAAACCGGAGAGCGTAGCCACCGGTGACCTGCGAGACGAAGCGACGGTTCAAACCATGGTCGAGGGCATGGACGCCATCGTTCATTGCGCGGCCCGCTTGCGGGCCAAAGGCCTGCACACCTTCCGCCAGGACAACGTGGATGTCACGGCGTTGCTCGCCCAAGCGGCCATGGGGGCCGGCCTCCAACGCTTTGTCCACATGTCCACCATCGCCGTGTACGGTTTGTGCGCACACACGAAGACCGCCGAAACGGCCCCGATGGCACCGGGTAAAGACCGATACGCCATCACCAAAATGGAAGCGGAGGCGATCTTGAAGCAGCATCCCGACCTGGCGTACGTCATCCTTCGGCCGGGCTTTGTGTGGGGCGGGCCCTACGACGAACGCTTCATGGGAACGATCCAGCCCATGGTCCAACGGCGACGATTCGTCTATCCAGGTGCTTGCCGAACTCCCTTGCCCTTTAGCCACGTGGACAACCTGGCCGATGCGGTGGTGTTGGCGCTGCGCACCAGCGACGGCGTCGGCCAGGCGTTTAACATCACCGACGACCTCACAGTGAGCCTGCGTGATTTTGTGAGCGCATTGGCCGATGCGCTGAACGTTCGAGCCCCCCGATGGACAGTGCCACAATCGCTGGCCTCGGGTGGCCTTGAAGCCATGCATGTTCTGGGAAAATGGCTCGGAGGGGAACGGTCAATCGGCTTTCGCCCTGACGCCATCCGACTGCTCAATACCGAATGTACGTTCTCCAATGAAGCCGCACGAAACGTACTCCTATATGCCCCCTCCGCCAGAGAACACCTCGCCGGTCTCAAATCCATCGACTCTCCCGCGTAATTCACATTGGGGTCCTTGCGCTCGTGGACTGAAGCGACCATCATGACGGTACACTCATGACGATGGAATCTGCCCAAAGCTGGAACGTCATCTCAGGGCGCTGTGGCGCTTGTCGAAAATTCATCAAAGATTTCGGTCATGGGGACGACGTGGCGTACGGTCATTGCCCGGTGAAATTGCGCTCGGGCTCCATTACCTCCGACGAGTACAAGTGTGATGTGTATGATCCAATCGACGGTGTCGAAAAGACCGACACCCCCGTGCGACACTATGGGCCCGGTAGCTTTCGGATGAGCGCCAAAGGACCCGCGCAAGACGACCAACCCACCCGGCAGAAGCGCCGAAAAAAACCTACGGCCGTGCTGCGCCGGAAAACTCGCGAAGAGCGGGACACCGAACCAATTACCTGGGGAGATATGGAGATGGACCGAGGAACGTTGCGACAAATTATTCGAGAAGCGATTGAAGACAGCCTGGGGATCACCGAGGTGGAAATGGTGGATCGCTTCGTCGGTGGTGAAGTCACCATTGAACCGGGTGTAGAGGGTACCCAGGGAAAGTCGGTCCCCATCGACGCCTTGTTTCGAAAGATCGTGATGGTCCGAGATTGCCTGCGAGTGTTGGAGCAAAAGATCAACACGCACCCTCGTTTGGACGACAGCGATCGAGTACAGTTGCAACAATACATCACTCGGGCGTACGGTTCGCTAACGACGTTCAACATGCTCTTCAAACACCCCGACGACAAATTCAGCGGCAGCAACCTATCTGCCGAATAACGTATGTTGGTCGTCTCTCGCTCTGTCCAAATCCCCGAGAACGAGTTCGAATGGCAATTTGCGCGGAGTGGCGGTCCCGGCGGCCAACACGTCAATAAGACCAGCACCAAAGCGCTACTGCGTTGGGACGTCACCCATTCCCCCTCGCTCCCCGAGGGGGTGCGACGCCGTTTTCTGGAAACCTACGGAACCCGCGTCAATCAAGACGGCCACCTGTTATTGAGTAGCGACCAATACCGCAGTCAATCCAGAAACATCGACGACTGTTTGGAGCGACTTCGGACCATGCTCGTGGCCGTGCTCCAACCCCCAAGACGCCGACGGCCCACGCGACCCACTCGGGCATCCAAAGAGCGCCGTTTAACACAGAAAAAACAACACGGGTCGAAAAAGAAGCTGCGTAAGAAACCCAAACCCGACGATTAGATTCGCGCCTTCCACCCTTCAAGAATCTCTGAGAAATCGTTGGCTTCAAGATTTCGGATCGAGTATCCTGTATGTGGTAGTTCACAAGACAATTCGGATAGGTTTGCTCGAAGGGAGAGTCCAATGGTACGCCGCGTAAAGGTCACTCGGGACGGGTTTACACGATGCCCCGCTTGTTCTTCACACATTAAAGTCGCAGTCGTTTTATCAGAGACCGCATGCCCCTTCTGTGAGACGGCGCTAACCGCCTCGACAGGCCGTGCCCAGAACAGCCTCAGACAGGTGTTGTCTCGGTCCTTGGTCGTTGGGCGAAGCGGACTGATTGCCGCGTCCCTGTTGGGCCTAGCGGCGACCGGCGTCTCCTGCGAGTCAGGCAGTAGCTCCACCGATGTGATCGCAGACGTGGCCCCCGAAGATGCAGGACCACAACCCGCGTACGGCATACCCGCAGACATCGTGGAAGACACGGCCCCCGATTTGGGACCGCAACCGGAATACGGTGCGCCCCCCGAAGATGCAGGAGCACAACCCGCAGACGTCCAACAAGAAGACGCACCGGATTCAGAGCCCCAAGCGGAATATGGCGCCCCACCGGATCCCAACGACCCCTAAAGGAAAGTCCCCATGGTCCGAAAAATACACGTGTCTCGAAATGGACTGACCCAATGCCCGGGCTGCGCGGCCCACATCCGAGTCAGCACCATTCTGGCAGAGACGGAGTGTCCCTTCTGCAACGCCAACCTCAGCACGCTCAAGGACGAAAGCAAAGGCTTTCTCCAGTCCATGAACGACTCGGTCATGACCGGCCGAAGTGCGCTGATCGCCGCCTCTCTGATGGGGCTCACGGCATGTGGAAACACCTCCTCTTCAGCGGACGTATTGGACGTAGCGGAGAAGGACACGGTAGTGGAGAAGGACACCGTGGTGGAAGACATCCCCAATGTGCAGCCCTACGGCATTCCGCCCGATATCCTTTTTGAGGATACCAACGAACCCAGTGACATCGTCGAACCAGGCATCCCGCCCGATGACATTGTCGAGCCGGAAGACACGGCCACACCCAAGGACACGGCCGAGCCGGACGTTCCAATCATGCCGCCCTACGGTATCCCGCCGGATGACATTCAGGAACCACCCGAGCCCGGGGACACCTCCGATGCCTCCAGCTCGGACGATGCGTCGGACGCGACCGCCAAGGACATTAAGAAGGCCGACGCCCCATTGCCGCAGCCGGTCTACGGTGCACCGCCAGATCCCAAAGACGCTGAGTAGCCCGCTCGATGGCCACCGACAACGCGTCCATGGTCCCGTGCCCACACTGTGGATCCCACATCAAGGCAACCGACACCCAAGACCACGCCACTTGTCCCTTTTGTGGGGATTCCCTAACAACGACCGCTATCAAAGAGCGGTCCGGGCCCTTGCGCCGACTCTCTCGGATGGGTCCGAAGAAACGGGCAGGACTGATCGCAGCATCCTTGGTCGGAATTGGAGCTGCCACATGGATTGCGGTTGAATTCATCCGGCCAGCCTTCATGGATAGCGCCCCCCCCGATCGGATGGATGAAAACCGTACCGACGACCCCGGGTTTGCGGTGTACGGTGGGCCTCCAGACCCGAGGAATGACGAGGAACCGACAGCCCCGGAGGCCGTTTCTCCAATCGATGCCGGCCCCATCGAATCGCCCGATGCCGACAACGACAACGACAAACCGGACGCAACGGCCATAAGCGATGAGCAATAGGCCCCGTTCGCGTGAGTTTGTACCGCATCCAAAATCCGAGTACACTTCACTTCTAGGCTTATAGTCTAATATCCTGCGGAGGGATTCATGGTACGTCGCATCAAGGTGACACGACACGGGCTGACGAGCTGCCCCAGTTGTTCTGCACACATTAAGCTCGCTGAATCGCTCTCGGAGACCACATGCCCCTTTTGCAACACCGCTTTGTCGGTCGCTGCATCCGGCAATGCCAGCGGCTTGCTCCGCAGCCTAGCGTCGTCGGTTATGGCGGGACGAAGCAGTCTGATCGTCGCTTCGCTTCTGAGTATGGGCGGTGTGGCCGCATGCGAGTCGGACTCGGGCAACAGTGGTAATGGGGACGTTGTCCAAGACATTGGCGACCAGCCGCCCTATGGAGTGCCCGCCGACGTGCTGATGGATTCGGGACCACCACCCCAGGATGTACCGGATCAACCCCTGTACGGCGCGGTGCCGGATGATGTGGGACCGCCCATGGACACGACCGACGATGCAGGGACAAACGATGCGGTCGCCGAACCGCCCGCGCAAGCCCTGTATGGCGCACCCGCCGATCCCGGAAAAAAAGCCTAATTCAGGAGAGCGCCTTGGCCAATGAAATATCCGAATCCCCCGGTGTAGGAGCCGCCACTGGTGCGTCCACAGCGAGTGCGTCGCCCTCGCCCTACGATGGGGATCCCAAGAACCTGGTCCGTTCGGCCACGACCATCGACCATGACAACCCTCATCCCCTCTATGTCGTGTGGGAAGTGACTCTCAAATGCGATCTGGCCTGCAAGCACTGCGGATCCCGTGCCGGACCCAGTCGTCCCGATGAGCTCACCACAGACGAGTGTTTCAATCTCATTCACCAAATGGCTGAACTCGGGGTTCGAGAGGTGACCCTCATCGGGGGTGAGGCCTATTTGCGCGAGGACTGGCACCAGTTGGCCGCCAAAATTACCCAATGCGGTATGTCGGCCAGTATGACCACCGGTGCTCGAAACCTGACGCCGGAGCGTTTGGAACAAGCCGTGGAAGCGGGCATGCGTGCCATCTCCATCTCCATCGACGGGATGGAGGCCACCCACGACGCGCAGCGGGCTGTTCGCGGATCCTGGTATTCAGCCGTCGAGGCGTCCAAGCGAGTGGCGGCCAGCCCCATCCGGCTGACCACAAACACACAGATCAATCGGCTGTCCATGCCCGAGTTGCCCGCCCTCGCGGATCTCTTGACTGAGATTGGGTCGAAAGCGTGGCAAATTCAACTGACAGTCGCCATGGGACGCGCGGCCGACCGGCCGGATCTACTGTTGCAGCCCCACCAGCTTCTGGAACTCTTCCCGCTGCTGGTTTGGATCAAAGAAAACAAACTGATCCCCAATGGCATTCAAATCTTCCCGGGCAACAACATCGGATACTTTGGTCCCTACGAGGAGCTGCTCCGCTATGGAGGTGATCTGGGCGCCCATTGGAATAGCTGCTCCGCCGGAAAATGGACCCTCGGCATCGAGGCCAATGGCGCCATCAAAGGGTGCCCTTCCCTCCCGACCAAGAGCTACACCGGTGGCAACATTCGGGACATGACGCTCAACGACATCGTCTACAACACCCCGGAGTTGACACACATCAAGGAACGGACAAAGGACGATCTCTGGGGTTTTTGCAAAACCTGCTATTACGCCGACGTCTGCAAAGCCGGCTGCACCTGGACGTCCACGTGCCTGTTGGGTCGAGAAGGCAATAACCCCTACTGCATTCACCGCGCCATCGAACACGAGAAACAAGGCAAACGCGAAAGGGTGGTCAAGGTGGAGCAGGCACCGGGTGAGCCCTTCGACAACGGACGCTATGAGATTATCGTGGAAGACATGCCCGAAGTCGGTGAAGAGCCCGTTGTGGCCGATGTGGACCTCAGCCGGATTATTCAGCTCAAGACCGTAGACAAAGGCCTGTGGACCAAGGATGAAATGCGGGAACGCTTGGTCCGCAAATGACCCAAAAAAAAGCCGAACTCGCGATTGCGAGCCCGGCTTTGTGTTACGTCTCTCCGTTGACTATTGCGCAGCCCGGAAGTGGATCCCGCAACGATAAAAGTTGCTGGTGATGGTCGCGTTTTGCGATCCGGCTTCCACCTGCATGTAGAGCAGTTGATTGCCGGCCGGCACGAGCGCCTGTGAAATCCCCAGATCCTTGGCGGCGGTCTCCGTCGCAGTCCCACCGGACAAACTCGCCTCCTGTTCGTCCATTAGAGTCGCTTTGAAGGCCACAAGACCCGAGCCAGAGCGCTGGGCACCGCAAGCCACAGAGACGGTGTCGGCCATGGCTTGAGGCACATCGAACATGAACACATCCACGTCCGCACCGTCGTCGATAATGTTGCCTTCGATGAAGTAGCTCGTGGAGCCATCGTCATTGTTCTGCCCGACCAACACTTCGGCATTGTCGGACGTCCCGTTGTTGGCATCGTCTGCTTCCAAGGGGTTGGAACCCCCCGACCGGTGGTTGATGACATAAAAATCATTCGCGCCGGCCAAGCCACCCGGATGCTGCAAGAAGAGCAAATGCGGAACGTCCAAGGGGAGCGGAACGTCCAGGCTGCCCCCGAGCGATGCGTCGATAAACGCGATGGTCGTGGCCGTGTCGTCAGCAGTCGTGATGTACGCCGAACCAATGGGGCTGGTGGATCCGTTGGACTCCACGCCCGCGGGATGAATGGAGAAATACCCAACGCTCCGTCCCGAGCTGACCGTGGCGTCCGCTGGCAACTGGAACGCAAACACATCCAGATCCAAGTTGTCCGCGAATGTTCCATAGATCACCGAGAGTAAGTATTGACCGCTCTGATTCTTCACATACCCCACTGCTGTGGCATCCGCGGCGGTGTTGCCTGTCTCCGCATCTGCCGCGATGTTGTCTTGGGCAGGGTCCAGCGAGCTCAAGAAGAGCGCGTAATCCGTGACGCTCTTCTCTTGGGGGGACGCACAGGAACCGTCAGGCAGTCCTTTGCTTGCCGCCCAGGTCCAGCACTCTGACACGGACACGTAGTACGTCCCATCCGCGGGAAGCACCGTGACAAGCGTACTGTCGTTTGTGGTCCGCGGGAAGGGATCGTCGTTGAGCCCAATTTGCTGCTCATTGCTGTCGTAAAGTGTAATCACCAGATCCACCGTGTTCTTATCGAAGGGCGGGTTCTGGGCTTCGGTGTCGATCAGAATCAACTGGCCCTTGGTCCCCTCGAACGTGAAGTAGTCGGTATCGCCGACGGGGGATAAGCCCTCCAACGTAGGGGCCTCCGAGTTCATGGGCAGGTCCACCGCTTGGGCGAACGAGTCGTTGCCGTCGCCTGGGGGCGGAAGCGGAACATCCGGTACAGGCTGCACCACATCCGGTTCTGGCCGGGTCGTATCTTGTTCTGGGGGCGTTGTCGTGTCCGGCGTCCCCGTGTCTTGTGGATTCACCGTATCAGCAGGAGGCTGATTGGTGTCTGGTGTAGGATCGTTTTCGTCGGATCCGCCGCCACAGGCTGCGACGAAAACCAAGAGGCCAATACTCAACAAAATATTCACAACTTTTCGTAATTTCATCTGCTCTTTCCTCCATCCGATCAGGCGGGCGGACGCTAGCCCGTGCCCCAGACCCTGTCAACGGTTTTTCATTCCCTTTCCTGGCCAGCCGCAAAGCAATCCAAAGGCCGACTTCATACCCCCAGCATTTTGAAAACCATCGAAACGATTCAGTGAGACTGGCGCCGCCGTTACAGCCCTGTTCTTCCAACGCGACTGAACGCATTCATGGTGTAGGACCTTGACAGAAGCGGTCTACCAGGAGGAGTATGGTCCTCCATCTGGGCCAATCCGGACGATTGGCTCCCAAACTCTTGCTGAAAGGGTCCAATCGAATGGCAGCGAAAAAGAAGATTGAAGCCGGTAAAGACGTCGATTCTTATTGCGGAAAATGCAAGCTGATGTTGGCGCATGTCATCCACGCGATGGAAGGCGACAAGCCCGCAAAGGTCGAGTGCAAGACGTGCAAAGCCGTGCACAAGTACCGTTCAACGGTTCCCGGAACAAGAAAGGCTGCGGCAAAGAAGAAAACGGCCGGCACTTCAAAGACCCCGACCACCACCGAAGGCGAATACGACACCATTATGGCGGAAATCGATGTAACCAAACCGGTCGCGTATGGCCTGGAAGAGGTGTTCGAAGAGAAAGCCGTCGTCAAACACAAGAAATTCGGCGTCGGACTCGTCACCCAAGTGTTGGGCGGTCGGAAAATCAACGTCATGTTTCGCGAAGGCACGAAACTGCTCGCACACGGCCGCTAACCGGCCGTCTCTCTCCCCCCGAAAACCCTAGCCAGGGCCTCGGGGAGAAGAATGCTATTCGGCGCTATGAATGCTGAATCCGTCGGCGAAACACCAACAAGAGCATGAAAATAGCGAGGGGCAAGAGTCCGGTCGCAACACCACCGCCAACCTGACACCCACCGGAGCTGGAATCAGATCCTGGTCCTGCAGTGGGCGGATTGGCCGACTCGTTGTCAATCGAACCCTTACCGCCGCCCAAGTTGCCCAGCGTCTGGTTGCTGGACGCAGTGCCAGCAGCGCCGGCCCAGGCTTCAAACCCTGGGGGAACACAGGCCTTCTCGCTCTCTGTTTCTTCGCAGTCCTCTTCGCCAGTCTCTACGTCGAAGGAGCACACACCGCCACTATCACCCGCCTCGATGCACGTCCAGCCTTCGTTCGTGCAGTCACCATCGGTCTCGCAGGTCACTTTGATGAGCTGACAGTAGCTTTCATCGGTTGGCTTGCAGTTACAGTCGTCGTCGTTGCCGGCCTCGTCCGCTTTCCCCGACCCGTCTCCACCCGGCGTGGGACTGGGATCCGAAGAAGCGCCATCGCCCGTCCCGTCGTCATCCCCTTCGCCATCGGTATCGGTATCGGTTGGCTCGACGGACGTCGGCGTTGAAATGCTGCTGCTGCACTCGCAAATCTCAACGGGGGCACAATCGAATCCTGGGCCACAGTCGGCCGCGGCCTCACACGTTCCGATCCAAGTGGGACCGCACATCCCTTTGGTGGTGGGTTCACAGTCTTCGCCTTTGGGCGGATCGTTCGGGATGTCTTTGTTACAGTCCGGATTGTCTTCCGGACAGTCAACTTCCGGTTTCGCCACGAAGGCAGGGGGACAGTCCTGCTCATAAAGATGACATTTCAGACCATCCCCGCACTCTGCAGCGGTTGTACACGCCTTGGGACGGCATTCTTTCCAGTCCTCGGTTTTCGTGGGTTCGTCGTCGCAAGGGCAGTCTTCCTCCCCTTCGACGCACGCGCACGCTGTTCCTATGGAGCCCACCACGTCGCAGGAAAAGCCATTGGGGCAGTCCACGTCGGTGTCGCACTCGCTGCTCGGCGTGGGCATGTTGGTCCTCAGAGGCAGGCACCAGCCTTCCTCTTCGCAGTCGACGGGCTTGCAGTCGGGATCGTCCGGATCGCAATCCGTGGCTGGGCAATCGCTCAGCCCACAGATTTCACCGTCCCCACAATCGTCGTCCGACGTGCACGGGGATGCGGGCACGGGCGGTGTCGCCAAGGCTGTGGTCGCCATGAAGAGCATCATCAACGCCGCCATCATCATTGTCATTCGTTTGTTCATCGTTTCATCCTCTTTATGTGGGCCGCCAAGCCTTTCTCCACTGAAAACACGAAGAAACCGTTCTGCTGAATTCCCCTATGCCGGAGAGGCCATCCCTTCGCCTTCTCCACGCGCTTGTTTGGCCAGGGCCACCAACTCTTTGCGGACCTGATCGGCGCTGGTCAAGGGTTGTGAAAACGCCAAACGGATGGGCCGAGGACCCTTGTCCGTCATCACCGACATCTCAAAACCGTATCGATCCACGCCCGTCATGGTCACCTCGGAGGCGTCCGACGCCTGTGTAAAGGCCGTACAGTACAACACCATCGTGTCCGCGTGATCGTCGTTCATATGGCGAATGATTCGAGTGGCTGCTCCCCGCAAGGGATCCGGCTCTGCCTCGAACCAATCGGATCGGTCAACCCACGACATGCGGCCATAGCCGCCAATGTATCGTACGGATTCGACACCCAAACGCCAAAAGGAAAAGTCTTTGAAATCCACGTAATACGACGCGTTGGGGTTGGACTCGAGGAATGCGCTGCGTGCCCTGGCGATGTCCTCATCCTGATCCAAGCGCTCGCAAGTCCCCACCAAAGTCACGCGCCCCCGCGCCAAGGGATCGCCGTCCCCGGTTTCGGCCACCAGGAGGGAACACTTGGCTTCCTCTTGTAGGTTTTTGGTGTGTTCGGCCAGGACACTGACCAAAAAAACCGGATTCCCACTGTCCATGCCAAAGGTCACAAAAGAGCCGTAGGGGTAACCTTCGGGTTCGCACGACAGGGTGCAGAGAGTGCCGGTCTGCTGACCGGCCACGAGCGTGCGCGCCCGTTCGGCATGGGATGGCGTGGGAATGTCGGTATTGTAAAGCGGCTCTTGGTGCCGATAGGACCGGCCGCTGGGGGGAGCGTGTCGTCTAGTCATGTTCCCCTTCTACCACATCCATCGTCTACGGAAAAAGAGTCGGACGGATTGTGCACAAAAAGATGCCCCAGCCCAGGTGCGTCGCAATGGACGCGTCCTGGGCCGGGGCACCGGGAAGAAATCAGTGCGTCGCGGTGAAGCGGCGACGGGTGATCCAACCCATGAGTAGAACGAGCATGGGCAGCACGGCGCCTCCAGCGCCCGCGCCGTGGCCAATGGTACAACCGCCGGAAGCGGACTCACTTCCGGTTTCCTGGCCATTGTTATTGGTGTCGGGGAAATTCTTTCCCGGTGGCGGTGCGATCGACGTGGACACACACTGCTTGGACCCCTCGTCCTCTGAACACCACTCTTCCCCACTTTCCGAATCTATGAAACAGAGGCCCGGTGGGCGGATGTCCACACAGTCAAAGCCTTCGTAGACCCCAGTGCAGTCCGCGTCGGTGTCACACGTCTTCTCGACCAGTTGGCAGTACCCGATCTCGGACGTTGTGCAGGTGCAATTCTCTTCCTCTGTCGGTTCGTCCCGCTCACCAATGACAATGAATCCATCGGTGCAGTCACACTCCTCGGCAAACTTACAAGTATAGGCCTCGCTGTCGCAGTCCGCATCGGTGCTGCATTGCCCTGGTTTATTGATAACTTCTTCGCACACACCCAACCAACCCTGTTCACAGTCGACGGGTTCGATCGGCTCACAGTCGTCGTCGTCGGGCGTACATTCGACGACAGGCGTCGGACAGAAGGCTTCATAGTGCGCGCAAGTTAGACCATCCGCACAGTCGGCATCGGTCTCGCAAGAGGGTTCGACTACTGTGGCACTACAGATGCCCCCCATGGGACACTGAGTCTCTCCCTCGATACAGTCCGTATCGTCCACATCACACGGAGTGACCTTGCACGGCAAACCCATGCATTCGAAACCCTCTGCGCAGTCACCGTCCTGGAACTCGCAATAGTCCCCTTCTTGACCGAGCGTGGGCGCCGGTGGGGCTTCGGAGGGCTCTGGCCACTCCTCGTGATCCATACAGGCTAACGCAGCCTGTGAAAATAAGACCGTTGAGATCAAAACACCAACAGCAATCACTACAATTTCCAATCGTTTCATCTTCTTTTCTCCCCTAAATTAGATGGTTTCGACAGGTAGGTCGTGGTGACTTATTACTCACGAAGCGTGCCAACTCCATAAAGTGGATGTAAGCCACTGTTATAACAGTTGTTACTGGGGCGAAAGGCGGTCGGCCGGTGTGTGTATAATTTGCACACATGGGGACTGATTGGACAAAACATAGTCCGATTTTCAAGCGGTCACCGGGCCCAAAATCCATGGTTTTGGGCCCGTCCACTCGAGGGCTCCCCAAAGCGGTTGAACCGGGCCACTGGGTCGGCTATGCTCCGGTTCCGAAACCAACAGGGGAGAAGAGTCATGGAATCCACACGCGTCATCGAACCCATGGAAGGCATCCGTGAGGTCAAACTCACCATCGAAACCAATCACGGCACCATTTGGGCCCGTTTGTTTGCGGACAAGACGCCACGGACCGTCGCCAACTTTGTAGGCCTGGCCGAAGGAACGCTGGAATGGAACGACTCGAAAGGTCATCCCCAGACAAAGCCCTATTATGATGGACTGCTTTTTCACCGTGTCATTCCGGGATTCATGGTTCAGGGTGGTTGCCCCGAGGGTCGTGGAACCGGTGGTCCTGGCTATCGATTTGCCGATGAGTTCCATCCCGAGCTTCGCCACACGAAAGCCGGCATGTTCTCCATGGCCAACGCAGGCCCCAACACCAATGGGAGCCAATTCTTCATCACCTGTGCGCCCACACCCCACTTGGACAACCGCCACACGGTCTTTGGTGAAGTGGTTGAAGGCCTGGACATCGTGCTGAACATCGCTGGCCTATCCCGCGATCCCCAAGATCGTCCCCATGACAGCGCGGTCATTGAACGACTGACCGTCGAGAAGCTCCCCGCCTAGGCGGGTGGCCACCACAACGCCAGTGAACCTTCGATCGGTCCAGTGCATCTGGAGCCGCAGCGCTCACAACGCCTTTCCCGAGCTCATTCGGTATCAGAACCGATGGGTCTGTACCTTTCGGGAAGCCCATGACCACATGTCGGGCGATGGCATCATCCGTGTCTTGAGCTCGGACGACGGTCACCAATGGGTCGAAGTAGCAACCCTCACTCATCCGGATGGGGATCTCCGAGAAGTTCACGCTAGCGTGGCGCCCGATGGTCGCCTGCTCTTTCACGGCGTCGTGCGCATGCCCGACGGTAAACGCTTTCAATCACTGGTATGGGCGTCCACCGATGGGACAACATGGTCGAATGCGGCGCGCTTCGGTCCCCCCGACGAATATATTTGGCGCGTTCAGTGGCACAAGGGAATCGCCTATGGCGTCACGTACACCACGAACCCACGAGCAGGTGCTCATTTGCTTCGAAGCCTGGACGGCCTGACCTTCGAGCGATGGGTTGAGAACTTGGTTTTGGACAGCCTGCCCAGCGAAGCCGACCTGCTCTTTTTGCCCGATGATCGAGCGGTCTGTCTCATACGTTGTGACGGAGAGAGGAACACCACATTGCTCGGTATAGCCGCTCCACCCTATCAAGAGTGGCGCTTCACCGACACGGGTACGGTGTTCCACAGCCCTGCGATGCTTCGCCTTGACTGTGGAACCCTCTTGGCGGGAGGACGACTCTTGGAACCGGAGAGGACAGCGCTCTGTACGGTAGACGTGGAGACCGCCACGTTGCACGAAGTCCTCACCCTGCCCTCCCGTGACGACTGCGCCTATCCCGCACTCGTGCTCCAGAAGGACCTGCTGTGGGTCTGTTATTACTCCAGCCACGAAGACCAATCGAACATCTATCTCGCTCAGATCGAGACCGACTGAATCACTTTTCTCCGGGAGGACGTTGAATGACTGTCACCATCTACCATAATCCTCGCTGCTCCAAATCTCGACAGACCTTGGCGCTGCTCCAAGAGCGGGGCATGGCCCCCACCGTGGTCGAATACCTCAATACGCCGCCCAATGCAGAGACGCTCCAGGGTATCTTGGTGCAATTGGGGATGGCGCCTCGCGACTTGATGCGCACCCAAGAAGACGCCTATCGCGCGGCGCAGTTGGACAACGCTGCGCTCAGCGAGGAGGACCTTGTGAACGCCATGGTCAACAACCCGGTACTCATCGAACGCCCCATCGTAATCGCCAACGGAAAAGCCGCCATCGGCCGCCCGCCTGAGAACATCCTGTCCATCCTCTGAAAAGAGGCGTCACACCGTAAGAATGATCGTGGTGATTTCGGCCGGTGCCCCCAAACGAATGGGCGGGCCCCAATAGCCCGTGCCTCGCGACACATAAATCTGCGTAGTGTCCGTGTGACGATGCAATCCCGCCGTGTAGAGATGAAGGAGACCCACCAGAGGAACCACCGGCCAGAACTGCCCACCGTGGGTGTGCCCCGATAGTTGCAGGCCAACACCCACTTCGGCGGCTTCGACCACGTCATTGGGGCGATGGGCCAGAAGGACCAACTCTCGCTCCGGGTCCCGGCCTTTGACCGCATGGGCGATGTCCGATCGGTGCTCCGGAACGAAGAGATAACCCCGGCTGTCGGGGATCCCCACCAAGTCGAAGCTCACCTGATCGCCGATCCGTGCTCGTTCATTCATCAGAACACGGATGCCCAACTGTTCTAGATAGGGAGGCCATCCCAATGGCTCGGAGTAATACTCGTGATTTCCAGTCACAAAATAGGTGCCAAAACGAGGGTTCAGCTTGGCCAAGGGCTGGAAGAGTGGGCCAATGAGGTCCACCGACGCGTCCACCAAATCGCCGGTGATCGCCACAAGATCCGGTTGAAGCGCGTTGACCTCGTCCACGATCGTCCGCAGAAAGTGGTCGTCCAAGATGGGGCCGATGTGCAGATCGCTGATTTGCACGATGCGAAACCCGCTCAACTCTTTGGGCAAACGAGGCAACTGGACTTCCACCTGGGGCCGAAGGATCTCACCGGAGTTCCGGACCCCCAGTCCGACCACTGCGGTGGTGCCGAGCAGTGCGGTTCCAGCGGCCACTCGAGACAAGAAGAGACGCCGCTCTGGATCCAACGGCGGCGGCGAAGGAGTGGATTCCTGTCGCTGGAAGCGTTGTAACGCGCGACGAACACCTCGCCACAGATCCCAGGGCACCAGCAGACAGAGCAAGTACAACGCCGTCCCCAGCCACAACGCGCCCATGACCGTCGCCCAGCGAAGCCAGCTCGGATCCACACGCCGTGACAACCCCAACGACACGGGAATCAGGAGCGCAAGCACGATCAATGCCCACGTCAGGATGACGCGCGTGCGGCCCTGGGTCGCTGTGTCTCGGATCAGGCGGCGCCACAAATAGATGTGTCCGCCAGCCAGCACCAAAGAGCCGACACCAATGAAGAGGATGTAGAACAAAATTCGCAATGCAGATCCTCAGTCTACTCGACACAACACGGGCCAAAGGGGACGGATTCCATCCCTTCGCTACCCCGAGAAATAAATCCAGGTCAACGCAACACCGGCAACGATCACAAACGTCAACAACACATCTTTTCGACGCCATGCGGGATCCGATGACAAGATCGTCCCCCCCGCATCGGCTGTGGCCATGGTGAGACCCGCCAATGTTTCGTCATCCTGCGCTGGCGTAATCATACTCACAACAATCAACACCGCCGAGCAGATGGCAAAGAGCAAGATGGCAAAATGGAGAAAATTCACTTCCACCATTCTAAGAAGCCAACCCTCGTCCAGGCTCGCTTTGCCCATTTCGGCGGCCAAGCGCCCCATCCCCAGGACAAACCCCACGCCCAGTGACGCGATGGCACCTTGGGCATTGAGGCGTTTCCAAAACACGCCCAGGAGAAAGACCGCCGCGATGGGCGGTGAGATGTATGCCTGAACCGATTGAAGGTACGTGAAGAGTTGCTCCGAGATGAGCTTCATATACTGGGTCCATACCAAGCCCAGGATCACGAGCGCAACCGTGGTGATCTGCCCCACCAGCACCAGTTTTTTCTCCGAAGCGGCGGGGTTGATCTTCTTGTAAATGTCCCAAGTCACCAACGTTGAGCAAGAGTTATAGACCGACGACAAGGAGCTCATCAGAGCGGCCAAGAGTCCCGCCACCACCAGCCCACGCACTCCCACAGGCAGCAGCTGACTGATCATGGAAGGAAGCGCCGAATCCGAGTCTGCCAACACCAACTGATTTTTTTGAGCCAAGCTGTAGGCGATGATGCCCGGAATCACGAAGATCAACACAGGCAAAAGTTTCAAGAGCCCACCGAACAAGGCGCCTCGACGTGCGTGGTCGATGCCCCGGGCTGCCAACACCCGCTGCACAATGAACTGGTCTGTGCACTAGTACCATATTTTTAAGATGGGTGCGTTAAAGACGATTCCGGTCCAGGGAAAGTCTGGATC
>Ga0114996_10003013_pt1 | contig 21243 bp, 18 predicted proteins | sample ArcticOcean_MG_C_4_FD_87039 | JGI IMG/M metagenome (GOLD analysis project Ga0114996, IMG submission 87039) | Marine microbial communities from western Arctic Ocean - ArcticOcean_MG_CB4_134 | ecosystem: Environmental > Aquatic > Marine > Oceanic | place: Arctic Ocean: Canada Basin | collected... | reverse complement strand
GAGCTCGATCCGGCATCCCGCGTCGTGAATCTCACTCTGCATACGCCGACCACTCCGCAGCCGCAAAACGGCGACGAGTACTTCGCCGCAGGCGACTCGTGTTGGGCGCTGCGCTGCTTCCGCGAGCTCGACGACGCGCTGCTGCACCTGCGACTCGAGCGGGAAGAGTTCGGGCTCATCGTTCTCCGGACTCGCGGCGACATCGACGCCATCCTCGACGCGGAGAAGAACCTCTTCGCGAACAAGGACCACTGGCTGGTCAACGAGATCATCCAGCAGATCGCCCGCACGCTCCGTCGCTACGAGTTGACCGCGCGCAGCCTGTTCGCGCTGGCGGGCGCCGGCAGCTGCTTCGCCGGCACGTTCCTCGAGCTCGCCATCACCAGCGACCGCATCTACATGCTCGACGATCCGGACAACGCCGTCGAAATGGCCGTGGGCCCGCTGTCGGACGGCATCCTGCCGATGTCCAACGGCCTGACGCGTCTGCAGAGCCGTTTCCTCGCCGATCCGGACCACGCCGCGAAACTCGCGAAGGAACAGCCGCGCGTCGACGCCCCAGATGCCGACGAACTCGGCCTGGTGACGGTGCTCGGTGATGAATTCGACTTCGAGGACGACGCGCGCATCGCGATCGAAGAGCGTGCTTCCCTCTCTCCCGACGCCCTGACGGGCATGGAGGCCTCGCTGCGCTTCGCCGGCGCCGAGACCTGCGATTCCAAGATTTTCGGTCGCCTCAGCGCCTGGCAGAACTGGATCTTCATCCGACCCAATGCCACGGGCGAGGAAGGCGCACTGACCCGATTTGGCCAACCCGAACAAGCTGCCTTCGATTGGAGACGAACATGAGCAACGTTGACCTTGACGCCAAGATTCCCAACAACGTCAACCTCAAGGACGACAAGCGGCTCCAGCGCGCGTTGGAGAAGTGGCTCCCCAGCTTCCAGGAATGGTGGTCGGACATGGGGCCGTCTGACTTCAACACCAGGGACATCTACCTGCGCACCGCGATAGGCGTCGGCAAGGGTGGGTGGGCGCACTTCGACTACGTGAAGATGCCGGAGTACCGGTGGGGCATCTTCCTCGCGGAGCCGAGCGGCGACCAGAAGATTCAATTCGGCGACAACGTTGGGAAACCCGTATGGAACGAGGTGCCCGGCGAATTGCGAGCTCGACTGCGCCGGCTCATCGTGACCCAGGCCGACACCGAACCGGCGTCAGTCGAACAGCAGCGGATGCTCGGACACATCGCTCCCTCGCTCTACGACATGCGGTCGCTGTTCCAGGTGAACTGCGAAGAAGGCCGGCACCTGTGGGCGATGGTCTACCTGCTCCACACGTATTTCGGATCCGACGGACGGGACGAAGCTGAAGGCCTCCTCGAGCGCCGTAGCGGCGATCCCGACAAGCCGCGGATCCTGCAAGCCTTCAACAACCCGATCGAGAACTGGATGGACTTCTTCTGTTTCACGGCCTTCACGGACCGCGACGGGAAGTACCAACTCGCGGCGCTGGCTGAGAGCGGCTTCGATCCTCTCGCGCGCAGCACGCAGTTCATGCTCACCGAAGAAGCCTACCACCTGCAGACCGGGGAGAACGGCGTCGGTCGGACGATCCACCGGACGGCGGAACTGCTAAAGCAGGGCAAAGATCCGCGCGCAGAAGGCGCATTCCCCCTCGACCTCATCCAGCGCTACATCAACTTCTGGTCGTCCGCGAGCTTCGACCTGTTCGGCGGCGAGGACTCGACGAACGCCGCGGAGGCGTTCGCTTCCGGCCTGAAGGGACGCTACCGCGAAGGCGACGGGATCTACAAGGATCCGCAGGCGCTCAACCAGTTCTACACGATGGAACGCCCCGAAGGGGATCGCATGACGACCCAGGAGATCCCGTTGCGCCGCGCGATGAACGCGTTGCTGCTCGACGCCTACGTCGCCGACTGCAAGCGCATCGTCAACCGCTGGCAACGCGACCTCACGAAGTTCGACCTCGGTCTCGACGTCACGCTCCCGAGCCAGAAGTTCAACCGACGCCAGGGCGTCTACTCCGAGCACTACTTCACGCCGGAGGGCGAATTGACGACCGAAGCCGACTTCGAGAAGCACAGGGACGAGTGGCTACCGACAACCGCGGACCGAGAATGCGTGCAATCCTGCATGATTGGAGTCCAAGAGCCCGGCAAGATCGCGAACTGGATCTCGCCGCCGGCACGCGGCGTGAACGAGCAACCGTTCGACTTCGAGTACGTCAAGCTGAACTAAGGACGAGCCATGCCGAGACTTCTCTACGTGTGCGAAGGCGGGGACTGCACCGAGCGCGGCTCGGGGGACCTCCACGACAAGATCAAAGAGCAGATGGCGTCGTTCGACCCGAATGAAGAACGGGTCAAGGTTCGACGCTACCCGTGCTTCGGCGGCTGCGAGGCTGGGATCAACGTCACGCTGTTCCCGGACAGGGTCTTCTACTCACACGTCAAGGAAGATGATGTCCCCGAGATCGTGGAACACGTCCTCGGTGAGGGGAAGCCGGTCGACCGGTTGACTGGTCACGTGCAACAAGACGTGGAAGAGATCATCTGGGAGATGCTCGACTCGCCGTACTGAGGCCGGAACCGACACCCCTCAGTCCGAGTCAGCGAGCACGTCGTCGACGTGGCCCTTCTGCAAATCGGCGACCTTCTTGACGAGCCGCGGCAACGCGCGGTTGAATCGCATCCGCACCGTGTCTTCGCGCGCGCCCAGACGGCGGGCGATCTCGGGGAAAGTCAGTTCCTCGTACTCGTGTAGCCAAATCACCTCGCGGTCCTGAGGCGCCAGGAATTCGAGCGCGAGCCGAACCCACGCGACCTGTTCGTGTTGGTCCGCGTGCTGACTCGGCCTCGTCACCTCTCGCTGCGGCGGGTCGAGGCTGAGAATCGTGTCAGACTCGACGTTCCGTTCACGGCGCACGTCACGGCATTCGCGGCGCATGTGTCGGTGTTTGCCGCGCAAACTGTTCTCGACGATGCGCGCGAGCAACCGGCGGAAGTGAGCCTCGTCTGCGACTTCGAACTTCGGCCCGTACTCCAGAACCTGGATCATTGCGTCCTGAACGAAGTCCTGGGTATCGCCCGCACGGCGCAGCCCGTCGCCGAGCCGCTGACGCACGTGATGCTGCATCCACCCGAGATTGCGGCGGATCAACTCGTGGAGTGCCTCGCGATCGCCACCGTGCCACCGGTGCAAGAGTTGGATCGTCTGCTCCTGTTCTTCCATCAGCCTCTACTCCTCGCGCAAGCGCTTCCAGTCCTCGCGCTCGTGCAAGATCTTGAATACCGGATTGCGCAGGACCAGGTCGCGCGGCGCTTTCTTCTCGATGGCCAGGCGCGCGTGCTCGACAGCGTCCTTGCACAATTCTTCGACGAGTTCATCTCGCTCCAGCGGAATGAGACCGCTGTCGATCGCCGCGAGCGCCGCACACCGGGCGTAGTTCTGCGCGGCGGAGTAGACGAACTTGACGCCCGTGTTCCCCCGGCTGATGACCTCGCGGGTCGCCTGCTTCGCGCCTTCGTGGTTTTTCAACTGCAACTCCGCCTCGGCGAGCAGGCTGTAGTGAAGAGCGAGGACGTGTCGGTTGCGCGAGTTCTTCGGCTGGGCCGCGATCGCGACGAGTTGATACCCGACTGCCTTCTTGACCGCGTCGCGCGCCCGCGCTGGACTGTTAACCGCGAGGAGCAGCGCTGCGTGGTTCTGCAGGGTCAGAGCGAGCTGATGTTTGTTCCCCGCTGCCTTGGGAAGAATCTTGATGAGCGCCAACTGAATCGCTGCAGCCTTCTCAAAAATAGCGTCGACTTCGGCAAACGTCTCCGCGGTGACCGATTCTGACCGCACCTGCGCGAGAGCCGCGTACACACTCCCGAGCACAGACCGGTAGAAGATCAGCTCTGAGTCGGGAACGCTCTCGATGACACTCACGGCCTCGCGCAGAGAGAGCTCCGCCCCCTTCACTCGGCGCAACCTGCCTTGCAGAAGCCCGAGATCCCTCAGGCTTCGAGCCAAACTGATCTTGTTGGAGGCCAGCTCCTGGAAGTCCTTGCTGATCGCGCGAAAAACGACGACGGCGGCAGTGAATTCCTTCTCCGCCTGTCCGAAGCGCCGTGTCGTCTGGAAGAGGCGACCCAGAGCGAAGCGAACGCGCCCCAACGCACGACGATGTCGCGACGGATTCTCGTCACGTGAGATCGCGAATTCGCAGACCTTCTTCGCGTCGAGTAGCGACACTTCGGCGCCCTTCCAATCCCCTTGAGCCATGCACCCTCGACCGACGGATCGAAGCGAATCGATTTGCGTGGAGAGCATGTCCGCGAAGTTGCGCGCATCTTCGGGAAGCGACGCGCTGATGGCGAGGGAACGCTCGAACGCGGCGATCGCCTCGGTCATCCGCTTGGAATCGAGGAACAGGGTTGTGCCGAGGCCGTGGTAGCACGTGGCGAGAAGGGACTTGACGACCACCAATCCCATCTTTCCGCCGCCGTCCTCGAGTTGACGGACCAACACCGCGATCGCACCCCGGTGGTCGGACTCTGCCTCCGGTGCACGACCGAGTTCGTTGCTCATCAGACCCCGCCAGGTGAGGACCTTCGCACGCAGGAATTCGTACCGGGAGTTGCCGGGGTGATCGAGAGCCAACCGGTCGAAAATCTCGAAGCCGCGCGCGAAGTCCGCGAATGCGAGTTCGCTCTCGCCGAACCGGAACCGTGCAGTTCCCAACTGCATGTACGCCTGTCCAAGAACTTCGGTGTGGCTCGGAAAACGACCCCGGTGGGACTTCAACCGATCGAGGGCAACCAACGCCTCTTCCACCATGGCACGACTCATCTTCATCATGCCGGGCTGGAGTTGGAGATGGACCGCGCGCTCGAGGTGCTTCTTCATCAGGTCGCGCGCTTCCAAGAATATTTCGTCACTGCGTTTCTGGACCTTCTTGGTCTCGGTCCGCCGCCAATCATCCACCAGGTAGAACACGAGGGCACCGACCGGCAAGAGCACGGCGAGCGCGACGGCCACGGACGCGGCGCGACGACGCCGCACGAGTTTTGCGATGCGCGTGAACGGCGACGAAGGCTGCGCGACGATGGGTTCGTGGTTGAGGAAATGACGCAGGTCCGCAGCCATTTCCTCCGCCGTCTGGTAGCGGTGCGCTGGATTCTTCTCCATCGCCTTGTGGCAGATGATCTCGACGTCGCGAGGCGTCCGCGGACTCAGCTTTCGCACGCCACTCGGCTCGGTCGTGGAAATCGACAGCATGAGCGCTTGGGTCGATTCGTATTCGAAGGGGCATCGCAGGGTCATCAATTCGTAGAGCACGACGCCAAGGGCGTAGATATCGGTGCGGTAATCGACGTCCCGCAGCCCCGTGATCTGCTCCGGACTCATGTAGTGCGGTGTGCCAGCGACCTCCCCAGACTGCGAGATGGTCGCCCGATCGAGGTCCTTCGCGAGTCCGAAGTCGACGACCCGAACCATGCCCGATTCTGTGAGCAGCAGGTTATGCGGCTTGATGTCTCGATGAATCACGGAGCCCGCGTGCGCGGCTGCCAACGCCTCGGCCGTCTGCGCCACGATCTCCACGACTTGCATCGCGTAGGTTCCGTCGAAGCCTTCGGCCAGGTCCGCATCCCCGAATCCCGAAGAGAAGTGCGGGTACTCCTCGCGCACCGCTTGTGTCGCCGTGTAGAGACTCGGTCCGGCCACATACTCCATCGCAAAGTAGTGCGCGCCGCCGTCTTCACCGACGTTGTAGATCGGAACGATGCCCGGGTGTTCGAGCCGCGCGGCGGCGGCAGATTCCCGTCGGAACCGTTCGACCTGCCGGGGACTCTGCGTGACGTGCGGCGTCAACACTTTCAACGCCACGCGCCGACCGAGGGAGGTGTCTTCCGCCTCGTAGACGACGCCCATGCCGCCACGACCGATCTCACGCACCAACCGATACTCACCGAGATAGTTCTCGGCGTCATCGTCCTTCGCGGTCGCTGCCCCCGTCTTGATGTTCTCGAACATGGGTTCGAGCAAGTCCCGAAGCCCGGTGTGCTTGTCGAGCACTTCGTCCTTGCTGAGTTGTTTCGTCCCGTGTTCGAGGAAGACAGCGACGGCCTCGCTCAGACGATGCAGCGGGTTGGGCTTCGACTCGTTCGACATGGGAAGGGATTAATCTAGCGGGTTGATTGTACACATCGCTCGCTTGCTCGTTAGCTATATGACCCTCGCTCTATGATGAACGCAGACCACACCGTCCGGGTCGCCATCGTCCAGGCCCAACCTGCCTACTGGAACCTCGAGGCAACGATCGATCTGCTGGAAAAGTCCGTCGCGGATGCGGCAGAACGAGGCGCAAAACTCGTCGCGCTCGGGGAGACCTGGCTACCGGGATACCCGGTGTGGTTGGATCACTGCCCCGGCGCCGCGCTGTGGGACCACGAGCCGACGAAGCCGGTGTTCGCGGCGTTGCGCCAGAACAGCGTCGTCGTACCGGGCGAGATCACGACGCGAATCGCGGCCATCGCGGCGGCGTGCGACGTAGCCGGTGGAAATGAGCACAAGACATCCGCTGGCCTCTCGCAGACTCAGACCATCATGTGGACAGCCAGCCCCTCGGGGCGGTGCCGCAGTTACGACAGAGTGCCGGAATAACGGGTGACAGTTTGTCCTTAGGATCATAAAGTTCGCGCGGTTCCGACCACGGAGGTCACCCCCAAGGTTATGTCCACCATCCTTCCATCCAGCGTTCCCATTGCCCGACCAGAGTCCGACCCGAGGGGTTCGCGTCGACTTCGTTCCGTCGGGATCCTCGGGACCGGAACGAACGTACCCACACGCGTGCTCAGCAATGCCGACCTCGAGAAGATGGTGGATACGTCGGACGAGTGGATCCGTGAGCGCACGGGGATGGTCGAGAGGCGCATCGCGAGCGATGATCAGGCGACTTCAGATCTGGCGACCGCTGCGGGACGCCGAGCTCTCGAAAACGCGGGAATGGCACCCGAAGACCTGCAGTTGATCATCGTCGCGACCGCCACGCCGGACACATCGTTTCCACCGACGGCGTGCTACGTCCAACACGGCCTCGGCGCGACAAACGCCGCTGGGTTCGACGTGACCGTGGCGTGCACGAGTTTCATCAACGGGCTGATGACTGCTGAGGGACTCATCGCCTCGGGGACGTTCGAGAATGCACTACTGATCGGCGCGGAGAAGCTGTCTTCGATCGTCAATTACGAGGATCGAAACACCTGCGTGCTATTTGGCGACGGCGCGGGCGCGATGTTGCTCGGCGCCGACCAGGGCCACGGTGAGATCATCGGTCACGTCGCGGGCGTTGACGGATCACGGGCCGACGTGATCATCTGCAAGGCCGGGGGGTCACGACTCCCTTCCACACCCGAGACCGTCGCAAGCAAAGACCACTTCATGCACATGGAGGGACGCAAGGTCTTCAAGTTCGCGGTCCAGGTCGTGAGCAACTCCGTCGAGGAGATCCTCGCGAAGAACGGCTACAAGATCGAGGACCTGGACCTGCTCGTGCCGCACCAAGCCAACCTGAGGATCATCGAATCGGCGACTGCCCGCATCGGAATCGACCCGTCGAAGGTCGCGGTGAACATCGAGAAGTACGGCAACACGTCGTCGGCATCGATCCCGCTCGCGATCGAAGATGCGATCCAATCCGGGCAGCTGCGCGAAGGCCATCTCGTTTGCCTCGTCGCATTCGGTGGCGGTCTCTCCTGGGGCGCGACGCTACTCCGCTGGTAGCGGACCCGCTTTTCGATACTGTTCGTGATTGTCGGACCTGGGTCAGACCCGGGGTTGACGGACAACCACGATATCGAAAATGAGGATCCGCGCTCCAGCCAACGTTCACCTGCTCCGGGCCCAGGTCATCCTGATTCTCGGGGCGTTGATCCCGACGATCCTGACGACCCCCGTCGGTATCGTCCTGCTCGTGAGCGCCGAGCCAGGTTGGGTCGAGATTGTCGCGGGAGTCCTGGTGCTGGCGTTCGCGGCATCGTCCGTGACAGGGTTCATCATCGGTGGAATCTTCCTGCGGCGTGGCTCAGCACTCGTGTCGGTGCAACACGACTTCTTGTCGTCCGTGTCGCACGAGCTCCGCACACCGATGACGTCGATGCGCATGTTCGTAGAAGCGTTGCTCGACGATCGATTGACGGACTCCGAGGAGCGCGCGAACTGCCTCCGCGCTCTCGGACAGGAGATCGACCGGCTGGACGGCCTCGTCGGCAAGCTCATCGAACTCTCGCGCATCGAGACGGATCGTGACCCCTACGAGCGTGTCGCGCTACCGGTAGCGGACATCTTTGGAGATGCTCTCACGGCGTTCAAAGCGATTCAGGTAATCGATGACACCGTCATCACCGTAGACCTCGGCGAAGAACTCTCGGTCATCGGAGATCGCTCGGCACTTGTGCAGGTCGTCGTCAACCTCTTGTCGAACGCTTGGAAATACTCCGGCTCGCAAAAAAAGATCCACTGCAGCGCGAAGGCCGCGGGAGACAAGGAAATCGAGATCGTTGTGAGCGATAACGGTCCGGGGATCCCCAGCGACGAGCAGAATAAGGTCTTCGACAAGTTCTGGCGCGGTCGAGACGCGGTCGAGTCGGGAACCGTGGGAAGCGGACTCGGCTTGGCGATCGTTCGCGGTATCGTCAAGGCTCACCGCGGACGCATCGAACTCCACTCCCCGAGCGGCGGTGGGACGGCGTTTCACGTGTATTTCCCTCGCAGCAAGTCGGTATGACCGAAACCGAGACAACGATTCTGCTCGTCGAAGACGACGAGGCGATCGCCAACGGGTTGTCGCTGAACCTGAAGCTCGAGGGATTCCGTCCTATCATCGTTCACGACGGCGAGGCTGGACTAATCGCGATCGAGGAACATCGACCGGCTCTGATCCTGCTCGACATCTCGTTGCCGAAGAAGAACGGACTCGAGGTGTTGAGCGAACTCCGTGAATCAGGAGACACGACGCCGGTGATCGTCCTGTCTGCCCGGCAGAACGAGTTCGACAAAGTGTCCGCACTGCGACTTGGCGCGGATGACTACGTCACGAAGCCCTTCGGCGTCGCAGAACTTCTCGCCCGCGTGGACGCCGTGCTGCGCCGGCTCTCGAGCCCCGCCAAGGCCTCCGACGATCGGTCGCTCTACTTCGCTGACGTCGAGGTCAATCTGGCCACCGCGCAGGTGTATCGGAACGGCGAGCTCGTCGCGATGACCCACCTGGAGTTCGAGCTCTTGACTTTCCTCATCGAGAACCCCGACCGCGTCTTTACGCGCGAACAGCTCCTCAAGCAAGTCTGGGGAGTCCAACACTCGGGATCCCCGCGAACCGTCGACAACTTCGTCGGCCAACTCCGCGCCAAGCTCGAAGAGACCCCCAACAAGCCGGAGCACTTCCTCACGGTCCGCAGCAAGGGCTACCGTTTCATCCCCTGACGCGAGGGGATCAGCGGCGGCGGCGTTTCTTCTTGGTCTTGATCTTGCTCTTGCTCTTGGAGTGGACCGCCACGAGCTTGGCGACGTCCCAGTAGACGACGTCGTCGTTCCTTGCGGCCGTGACGAGGAGCGCCCTGCCTTCCACGCGGATGAAACGGAGGCAGACGATCTCGTGCTTCGGGTGGGCATCCCATCCGAACCGACGCTTGCCGGATTTCACGTAGTGCATCGACACGGAACCGTCCTCGTGCGCCACCGCTAACGATTGATCGTCCTCCGAAAGCGCGATCCGTGTCGATGGTTTCGTGGGCTCGAACTTCTTGTCTTCGGAGAAGAGCTTGAGATCCCAGGTCTGCAGCGTCTTCCCCTGGAGAGTGACCATGGACAGCCCATCCCTGGCGATGCACATCTGTCGAGGCGGCTGCGGGACGGGAAACTCACGGATCTTCAGACCCTTCGGAAAACTGAAGAACCGGATGGTGTTGTCGACCGAGCTGGTCGCGAAGAACTTCCCATCGGGGAGGAACATCACGTTGTTGATGTCCTTGTCGTGCGCCTGAAGGTAGACGACCGGCTTGCCCGTCTTCGTGTTCCATATCCGGACGATTCCCCCGCGCAAGCCGGCGACGAGTTGCTCGCCGTCCGGGTGCAACGCCATGGCCCCCAGACCGACATTGCCACGCAGATGGTGCAGGATCTTCGGTCGTTTGGTCACGACGGCGAGGGTCGATACGTTGATCATCCCGAACACCCGCTCACCATCGGGCGACAGTTGGATTCCAGTGATCCGGTAGGGAAACGCGTTGTCGTTCTTGCCAATCTTCTTCTTGTCACCACTTAGGTGATCCGCCACCTTGAAAAAATGAAGCTTCGTATCGGCGGTGTAGATCACGGTGGTCGCGCCGTTCTTGCTGACCACGCACTCGACGAGCGCTGACTTGTCTTTGAGCACGAGGGCGACGGGCCCTTCAACCTTGCGCCCCTTGTCAGCCGCGTCCGTGACTCCCGGCTTCTCTTGGTCCGTCTTCTGCGCGATCACGGGACTCGAGAGCCCGAGGAAGAAAGTCACGCCGAGAGTGGCGACCGTCAGTTTCGTGGCCATGCGGTCATCATCGGAGATCCGCCGCCGCCGCGATACTCCCGAACGCCGGGGACTTGCCCGAAGCAACCCGCTGCAACGCCTCCTGGCCACGCGCCGGCTCACCGATCAGGAAGAGGTGCCGGGCGAGACCGTACTCCAGGGTCTTGCCCTGGATCGCATCCCCGCTCGGCGTCTTGAGCGAATCCCGCTTTCGATCACCTCGATACAGAAGCAACAGCTGGTGGTAGGCGTGGTTCTCGATGATATCCCAATCGGCCCGAACCGGCTCGAGCGCTGCCTTCGCCTTGGCCGAATCGCCGACACGCGTCGCAGCCAGGAACACCCAGTAGCGCGTCGCCGCCTCCATATCCTGGTTCTTCGCCGCGAGAAGGCATTGCTCGTAGCACCAGAGAGCGCGTTCGAACTCGCCGCGGCAGTAGCGCGCGAGACCGAGGTGGTACCAGATGTTCGTGTGCATCGAACTCGTCGGAATATTGCGCGCGTTGGGCTGGCCATCCGGCTCCACTTCGTCCGGCTCGCCTTCGATCAACGTTCGCGCGCGCTCGAAGTCCGCGACCGCTTCGGCGAATCGCCGCGTCGAGATGTACCTGTGCCCGCGATGCCGGAGCAGCTTCGGAGAGTTCGGATGGACCGTCAGCCCAATCGAGTAGACGTCGATCGCATCCTGGTACAAACCAAGGTAGGCGAGGCGCCGACCGTACCAGATGATGCGATCTTCCTCGCGCGGCGCGTACCTGAGCGCCGTCAGGGCTGCCTTCGCCTGCTCCCGTTTGGCCGGATCCTGACCAGCCCCACCAGGCCATGTGGAACCCCACAGGACATCTGGATCGGTGCTGACACTGGCACAGGAGCCGAGGAGAACGAACAAGACGCCCGATCGACAAAATCGCATCCCGACAATCATCGTCGCCACTCGCGGGTTCGTCCCCTTCAGTGTTGAAATCCTGGAAGATGTCGGCTCCGCACGCTGAGATCGTCGTATCGGACGACCGCCACATGAATCAAATCCGTAGCCGCCTTCCTCTCCTTGCTCTTCTCGGCCTGGCACTCACCCAGATGGGTTGTCGCCCGCCGGCGGCCGATCTCAAGGAGGCGTACAGTCCGGGACGAGGAGGGGCCAAGGGCGTCAATCACACCCTACTCGACGAGGTCCTCGGGGAGTTCGTCAGCGACAGGGGGCTCGTCGAATACGAGAAGCTGCACGCCAACCGAAAGAAGCTCGACGCTTACACGAACGCGCTGAAGAAGGTCGAGTTCGAGCCGTTGGGTCGAAACGAGAAGCTCGCCCTGCTCATCAACGCCTACAATGCGTTCACGCTGACACTGATCCTCGACAACTGGCCGGTGAAGTCCATCAACGACATCCCCAAGGCCAGTCGATTCGAAGCCCGGCGCTTTCACATCGGATCACTCGAGCTGAGTCTGAACGACATCGAGAACGAGTATCTCCGTTCCAAGTTCAAGGAGCCTCGGATCCACTTCGCCGTGAATTGCGCAAGCATCGGCTGCCCGCTCCTCCGAAACGAGGCCTATCGCGCCAAGGACATCGACGCACAGTTGCAGGATCAGGCTCGACTCATGCACAACGACAAGACATGGTTCGACCTGGACGCCACGAACTCCGTTCTCAGGTTGACCAAACTCTACGACTGGTTTGCCGGAGACTTCGAACAGGTATCCGGGACGATCTTGGATCACGCCGCGAAGTTCAACAAAGAGCTCGCAGCGCTTCTCAAAGCCGACAAACGTCCCGCCGTCGAATTCCTCGAATACGACTGGGGCTTGAACAGGCGATAAAGCTTCCCCGGACCTGACTTGACTGCGTATCGTCGGCTGGCGTGAATCGCTTTCTCGCTTTCGTTCTTCTCACAGTCTCCATCGTCACGAGTTCGTGCGGCGTCACCGTTCGCGTGATGACCTACAACATCCATCACGGCGAAGGGATCGACAAACGCCTCGACCTCGAGCGCATCGCCGCAGTCATCCGCGACGCGGACGTCGACATCGTCGCGCTGAACGAAGTCGACAAGGGTACGAGTCGCACCGAACAACGCGACCTCGCCGCAGAACTCGCAAAGCTCTGCGGCATGACCGCCGTCTTCGAACGCAACATAGACTTCAAGGGCGGGGAATACGGCAACGCGGTCCTGACACGCTTTCCGGTCTCATGGCACCGAAACCACCACTACGAGATGGTTCGACCGGGCGAGCAACGTGGCCTCCTCCAGGTCGGTCTGGAGATCTCCGGTCGCGAACTCAGTTTCTTGGTGACCCACATCGACCACCGACGCGACGACGTCGAGCGCGTCTCGAATGTCGCGGAGATTCTCGCGATAGTCGGCGAGTCCGGAAAGAAGTTGATCATCCTCTGCGGAGACTTCAACGATACTCCCGGCAGTCGGACGCACACGGGCCTGGTGCGGCGATTCGTCGACTGCTGGGCCGTGGTCGGCCCCGATGTCGGATACACGTATCCCAGCCCGGCGCCCCGCAGACGCATCGACTACGTCTTCGTGCCCAAGGGCTCCGGGATCACGCCGTTGTCGGCGACGATCCCTGAGACCCTCGCATCCGACCATCTGCCGTTGGTCGTCGAGCTCGAGCTGCGATAAGAGAGGCGGACAGCGTCTACTTCGCGTACTTCTGCACCGCCGCGTCCACGAATCCCTGTGGGGCGTGGCTATAACAAGCGAAGGAATCGAGTCTCCCCTTCCATCAGCTGCCATGGAGCGGATGTCCTGGTCAGCTGGCGGGGCTACGATTCTGTGCAGCAGACCCACGCTCTGCGCGCGGTGCGGACCTCCGCACGCTGAGGACTCTTCATGCGTCAGGTGGGGAGACGGACGGAGATGCGCGTGCCGTCGGCCCGCGACGACTCGCGAGCAGCCTGAAGGATCCGCACGTTCGCCAACCCGTCCTCGAAGGTCGCAGCACGGGGCAGCTCGGAGTCACCGCGCGCCACCGCCTCGACAAGCTTGGACAGGAATGGCCCATTCATCGCCGCGAACGGACCGCGTCCTTGGATGCCGTAGTGCTCCGGCGGCAGCCAGTCTTCCTCGACCGGAATCGGATTCATCGCATCGCCGTGTCGGCATCCGAGCAATTGTCGCTCGCGTTCGAGACGAAGCGTGCCTTCGGTGCCCGACACCTCCATCGACCACCGCGAGACTCCGCGCAGGGCAAGACTGACGGTCACGGTTGCCCGCGCGCCGTTCTCGAGATCCAGCCACACTTCGGCGAAGTCGTCGGACGTCACGTCGCGTTCCACACCCTCCGCGTCACGGCGTCGTTTGACGAACGTCTCCAGTCGCGCGCTCACCGCCGCAATCGGACCGAACATCCACTGGATGCCGTCGATCATGTGCGATCCCGTCGCGCCGAGCACGCCACCACCCCGCTCGGCTTGGGACCACCACGTGAAGGGCCGGTCAACGAAGTTCGGCGTGTCCAGCAGCAAGTCGGCGCGCACGTGCCGAACCTCACCCACGAACCCCTCGCGGCACAACTCGCGCATCTTGCGACGATGGGGGTTGAAGCGCAGCTGGAAATCGACGGCCGCGAGTCGCCCAACGGCGAGTTCCGTGAGTTCCTCTGCGTCGCGCACATCGTGTGTGAACGGTTTCTCGCACAGAACTGCCGCGCCGCTGCGCAAGGATGCGCGGACCATCTCCGCGTGCAGATCGACCGGCGTCGTCACCATCACGAGATCTGGCAGAAGGTCGAGCAACTCGCGCCAATCGCACGTCGCATGCTGGATTCCCCACCGCCGCGCAGTCGCCTCGGCCTTGGCCGCGTCCAGACCAGCGATCCCGACCACCTCGTTGCCACCGATGTGGGCGAGGGCGGGCAGTTGCACGCCCTCCGCGTGGGAGTTGCCGAAGATCGCGATGCGCACCGAATCCACCATGGTCGGGATGCGATACTAGCCCGGAGCATTCACCATGACCGCCGTCCTCATGTGAACACGAGCATGGCTCGGCGGCCTGCCGGCCCGCCGATCCAACCCGTTTCTCAATCGAAGGAGGGGCGTCACAACTTGAGCGACAACGCGTTGCTGGTTCGCCAGGAACCGCCACTGCTGATCAGGTATTGCATGCGGAACGTTCCGCGCACCGGTGTGGTCACCGGGATCTTCAGTAGCGACTCCCCCCCGATGACGGGGACACCTACCGCCACCAGGATGTCCGTGTGCAGGATGCAGTTCATGGGTGGAATCGCCACTTGCCAGTTCTTCACGCCTATTGCGAACAGCGCGTACGGACCCGCGGGCGCCTTGCTCGTCTGAAACTGCAACAGGCTACCGGTATAGAACGCCTCGAATACCGGTCCGCCGCACGGCTTGCCGATCACGCCAAACCTACCGCCCGTCGGCACGAACAGAACGGCCGCGACAAAGTTCGATGCGTCGATGCCGGTGGCGGAGCCGAAGCCGCGCAACAGGACCGGAAGTCCCTTCGGACCGACGACCGCATCCAGAGTTTTCTGGCCGCCGCGAATCTCGGGGCTGCCATCGTTCCCGACGTCGATCAGTCCGCTGGCGCTGGAGTTTCTGCCCGACAGGATCTGGATCGTCAGGATCAACCGGCCCGCGACCGGCTTCGTGGACTTGAGCGTCACAACAACGTCATTGGCGCCGGCGAGTGCCGAGGCGCCGCAGAAGAAGTTACCGCTCGCGCTGGTGGTGTTTTGAAACTGGGCGTTGATCCCGCCGAAGATGTTCGACACCGTGAACACGGCGCTCGCTGTCGCGCTGCAGCTCGTGAGGCTGGAAGCGGTGAGGGAGAAGCCCTTCGAGACATCGGTGTTCATGGGAATCGTCTTCCTGACCCGAGATGTCGTCGTCGCCGTGACCGTGACCGTGTTGCCCGTCACGGCTTCCACCGACAGCTGCGCGGGGGCTACGGTGGGAAGCCCGAGGAAGGCAGACAAGATACCGATCGACTGTCTCTGCGAGACCATTGGTCACTCCTTTTGGTAGGCACGCACTATACGCTTGCTCACCCTGGAGAGATAGTCGCCCACGCGCCGACGACCGGCGAAACCCGATACTCGATGTCGGGCTTCCGATAGACTCCGAACGCATGTGTGTCTCGAAGTGCCTCGTTCTCGCGCTCGCCGTCTCTGTCGCCCCGGCTCAGGTTCGTCCTGACGCGGAGGCTCGCCCGAACTTCATCCTGATCTACGCGGACGACCTCGGCTACGGCGATCTCGGTTGCTACGGATCGACCAAGAACCGCACGCCGAGGATCGACGCGATGGCGCGGGAGGGCGTGCGATTGACGGACTTCTACTCGACGAGTGGCGTGTGCACGCCGTCGCGCTCCAGCCTGATGACCGGTTGCTATCCGCGCCGCGTGAACATGCACAAGGACCACCGCAATGGATGGGTCCTGTTTCCTAACTCCCCGAAGGGTTTGAACCCGGACGAGATCACTGTTGCGGAGATCTTGAAACGCAAGGGCTACCGGACAGCGTGCGTCGGCAAGTGGCACCTCGGCGATCAGCTCGAGTTCCTCCCGACGCGACAGGGATTCGAAGAGTACTTCGGTATTCCCTACAGCAACGACATGGGGCGGAAGAAGATCCCGCTCCCGCTGATGCAGGGAGAGAAGGTCATCGAAGCGCCGGTGAAACAACCGACTTTGACGAAGCGCTACACGGAGGCCGCGGTCAAGTTCCTCGAGGCCAACCGCGATCGATCGTTCTTTCTCTATCTCCCCCACACCATGCCCCACCTGCCGCTCCACGCGAGCAAGGACTTCAAGGGCAAGTCGAGCAACGGGCGCTACGGCGACGCGATCGAAGAGATCGACTGGTCGACGGGCGTGATCCTCGACACGCTGAAGAGACTCGGAATCGACGACAAGACGATGGTCGTGTTCGCTTCGGACAATGGTTCGAACTGCCGCAACGGCGGCAGCAACGCTCCCCTCCGGGGCCGCAAGGGCAGCACGGATGAGGGCGGGATGCGCGTGCCGTGCGTGGTTCGCTGGCCTGGGAAGATCCCCCCGGGCCAGACCTGTGCCGAGCTCGCATCCACGATCGACATCATGCCGACGTTCGCAAAGCTGGCCGGAGGCGAGGCGCCGAAGGACCGGACAATCGACGGGAGCGACATCTGGCCGTTGCTCGCGGGAGTCGAGGGCGCGCGGACGCCGCACGACTCTTTCTTCTACTACCGCATCGCCGACCTCCAAGCGGTTCGCGCGGGCAAATGGAAGTTGATCCTTCCGCGCAAGCAGCGGAAGAAGCAGCTCCCATTCCGCCTGATCGATCTCGAAGCCGACATCCACGAAGACACGGATGTCGCCGAGCAGCACCCGAAGGTCGTCGCGAAGCTGATGGCGCTCGCCAAAGCAGCGCGAGCGGACCTCGGAGACGGCAAGAATGCCGGTCGGGATCAGCGCCCGGCGGGCAGGGTGAAGAAGGCGGCGCCAAGATTGTTGTCCAAGTAGGTTCGCGCCGTAGGCTTTCGGCATGTCCGCGTCGAACGTGATCCTGCTCACCCGCCCTGCGTCGGCGCCGCGCCAGGGCCTCGCGGCGTACCGCGAGGAGGGTGGGTACGAAGCGATCGCGAACGCCCTGTCGGAGATGACGCCGGCAGCGATCATCGAAGAGATCGAGGCCGCGGGTCTGCGTGGGCGCGGCGGGGCGTCGTTTCCTGCAGCGGTCAAGTGGCGGCTGGCGAGCGAAGCTGAAGGTGACGAGAAGTTCGTCGTCGCGAATGGCGGCGAGCACGAGCCAGGAAGCGAGAAGGACAAGCACCTCGCGGCGTTCTACCCGCACAAGATCCTCGAAGGGATGTTGCTGTGCGGCTACGCGACGGGAGCGAGCGTCGGCTACTTCTACCTGATCGAGGACATGGCCGAGCAGATCGCGGCGACCGAGGCTGCGGTCGTGGAGATGCGCGACGCGGGATTGCTCGGGGAACGCATTCTCGATTCGGAGTTCGGATTCGAAGTGCACATCCACCGCGCACCGACGACCTACGTGGCCGGCGAGGAGACCGCGGCGATTGATTCGATCGACGGCGGCGAGGGGAAGCCGCGCAAGAAACCGCCCTACCCCGGCACCGCAGGCGTGGCCGGCAAGCCCACGACCGTGAACAACGTCGAGACGCTGGCACACGTGCCGGCGATCGTCCGCAACGGCGCGGCGTGGTACGCAGCGATCGGGACCGAGGGGAGCAAGGGCACGATGTTGTTCACGCTGGATGACCGCGTGCACAACCCCGGCGTCTACGAACTCCCGTTCGGCGCGTCGTTCCGCGAAGTGATCTACGGCTGTGGTGGCGGACCGAAGAGCGGTAAGTCCCTGCGCGCGGTGCTGCCGGCGTTGTCCTGTGCATTCCTCCCGGCAGAGCATCTCGACGCGCCAATCGACCATGAGTCGATGAAGGCGCTGGGCACATCGCCGGGTTGCGGAGGAGTGAGCTTCATCGAAGAAGGTGACGACGTGGTCGCCCGACTGCTGGAGATCTCGCAGTTCTTCATGGACGAGCAATGCGGCCAGTGCTCGGCGTGCCGAATGGAGACGAATCAGCTCGTACACATTCTCGGCGGAGTGCGCGCGGGGAAGGGTCCGGGCTACGACAAGCAGATCGCGAAGATCACGACGTTCGCGCGGGGCAAGGGTCACTGTTCGCTGATCGAGATGGCAGCGGCCTCGATCGTCAGCGCGGTCGAATTGTTCGCCGAAGATCTCGCGGCCGCGGCAGGACCCGGCGACGGCGAGGAATGAACGAACTCGTCGACATCGGCGTCAACCTGACCAACAAGGCGTTCCGCAGCGACCTTTCCGCGGTGATGCAGCGAGCGCAGGACCGCGGGGTCACCCGCATGGTCGTGACGGGCACGAGTACCCGTGAGAGCCACGCCGCGAGTGAACTAGCCGCGGAGCACGCGAACCTCCTGTACTCGACAGCGGGCGTGCACCCACACAACGCGAAGGACTGCGACGACGCGACGTTGGCGACGCTGCGCGAGCTGGCAGCCAAGCCCCATGTCGTCGCGATCGGTGAGTGCGGCCTGGACTTCAACCGCGACTTCTCGCCTCGACCAGATCAGCGCGAGTGGTTCGAGAAGCAGGTCGAGCTAGCCGTCGAACTGAAGATGCCGTTGTTCATGCACGAGCGCGACGCCGGCGAGGCGGTGCTCGAGATCCTCGCTCCGCACCGCGAAAACATCTCGGCGGGTGTCGTGCACTGTTTCACGGGCGACGAGGCAACGCTCGACGCCTACCTCGAACTCGATCTGCACATCGGCATCACGGGTTGGATCTGCGACGAACGCCGCGGCAAGCACCTCCACTCCCTGGTGCGGAAGATCCCCCTCGACCGCCTGATGCTAGAGACCGACGCGCCGTACCTGACGCCGCGGACGATCCGCCCCAAGCCAAAGAGCGGTCGCAACGAACCCGCGTTCCTGACGCACGTGTTGACCACGGTCGCGGAATGCCTCGACCTTCCCGAATCCGAAGTGGCCGCTGCCACCAGGCAGACCGCGAGCCAGTTCTTCCAACTCGACTCCTAGGAGTTGAAGACGGGTTCGCAAAGCTCGGGGAAGATGACTTCGGCGGGCTCGACCTCGCCGTCCAACAGCCCCTTCATGGCTTCGACGATTCGATCGGGTGGAGAGGACAAGCGGGGTGATCGTTGGGGTCGGGATCAGAGACCGAGTGTCTCGTAGATCTGACGCGTCGCCGAGGACTTGTTCAGCGTGTAGAAGTGGATTCCTCGGACGCGGTGGTCCAGTAGATCCCGGCACTGCTCCGTTGCCCAGTGGATACCGACGCGTTCTACGGCTGCCGCCTCGTCCGCACACCGATCGACCGCACGCATCAGCGAAGCAGGAAAACGGGCTCCCGCCGCAAGCTCCGCCATCCTCTTCATGCCGCTGACCGAATTGATCGGCATCAACCCCGCGATGATGGGAACTGTGATACCCGCGAGTTCACAGCGGTCGCGGAAGTCGTAGAAGTCATGGTTGTCGAAGAACAGCTGGGTGACGATGTAGTCCGCACCAAGGTCGACCTTGGCCTTCAAGTGATCCATTTCGACGAGCCGGTTCGGGGTCGCCGGATGGCCCTCTGGAAAACCGGCCACGCCGATACCGAATCCCCGTGAGTCCGGGTGCAGGCCTTCTGCGTTGAACTTCTTGATGAATTCGACGAGATCGGAAGCGTGCTGGAACGCATCCTGTGACTTGTCCCAATCTCCACGATCAGCGGGAACGTCCCCGCCCAAAGCCAGGATGTTCCCCACGCCTGCCGCGGCGTAACGTTCGAGGATTTCGCGGATCTCGTGCTCTTGATGGCAGACACACGTCAGGTGCGGCACGGTCGTGAGCTTCGACTCCGTCTTGATGCGAAGGACGAGGTCGTGGGTCATCTCGCGCGTCGAGCCTCCGGCGCCGTAGGTCACGGACACGAAGCTCGGATTCAGTTCCTCGAGGTCCGTAATCGTGGCGTAGAGCGACTCCCAGGTCTTCTCCGTCTTCGGCGGGAAGAACTCGAACGAGAACGTCGTCTCGTCTCGGGCCAGGGTGTCGCAGATGTGCATGCGATTATCGTACTGTCTCGCGGGCGAGGTTCCTTCTGCGATTTCCAGGGCGCTTCAGTTCCGACCCTATTCGATCCTCGCGGTGTGGGCTCGGAGTTCGGCGAGTGGATAGAACGTCTCGCGCCAGCGGATGCCGCCCTGGCGCAGAACGAACCACGCCGAACGCGCCGTCGCCCAGGCGAGCAGCGGCAACGTCAGCGGCGCCAACAGACCGGGAACGATTGACCAACCATGGCGTCGCGCCATCCACATCGCTGGGGCCGTCGCGCACAGCATCCCGATGGCAGCGAAGAATCCAGCCGGCGTGGCGAACACCAAGCCGATCAGAGGCAACGCCCAGACGAGGAGAACCAGCGTGACGTTGGCCACGACGCGAGGAACGCTGTATCTGAGCTTCGCGAAGAGGTTCTTCTCGAGCACCTGCACGAAACTCCGTGCGCTGTGCGCCCACCGGACTTCGAAGTCCGGGATCGCGGCGTAGAGTCGACTGCGCAGTCCCTTCTGCCTGATCAGCCATCCCAACGCAAAGTCCTCGACAACCTCGAGTCGCACGCTGTGATGCCCGCCGACGGCATCGTACGCCTCACGTCGAAACAACGCGAATGCCCCGACGCCGACGTAGCTCAGCCGGAAGTCTCGATTGAGGCCCGCGGCGATTCCCAGCAGACCCAGGGTGATCATCGTCACGGCGGACTTCCCCACGAGCGTGCACTCGCCGAGACCCGGGACGAGACAGAAGTGATCGGCACCGTCCGACGCGGCGCGGTCCAGGGTTCGCGCAACGACGTCCTCACCGATCCAGGCGTCCGCGTCCATGAAGAGGAGCCAGCCCCCCCTCGCCCTCTCGGATCCGAGATAGCAGGCGTGGCACTTGCCGAGCCAACCGTCGGGCACGGTCTCGACGCGGATCGTCGTCAGCCGATCGCTCTCTGTTGCGAGCTTCTCGAGAATCTGCGGCGTCTCGTCATTGGACCGATCGTCGATCACGATCACCTCGATGTCGACGTCGACTTGGGACAACAGACCCCGCACTGTTCGCTCGAGTCGTTCACCCTCGTCCCGCGTCGGGATGATGACCGAAACCAACCCGTGGT
>Ga0114996_10003011_pt1 | contig 21266 bp, 22 predicted proteins | sample ArcticOcean_MG_C_4_FD_87039 | JGI IMG/M metagenome (GOLD analysis project Ga0114996, IMG submission 87039) | Marine microbial communities from western Arctic Ocean - ArcticOcean_MG_CB4_134 | ecosystem: Environmental > Aquatic > Marine > Oceanic | place: Arctic Ocean: Canada Basin | collected... | reverse complement strand
CCTGAAAGAGCAGATCGTGTAACTGTTGTTATTGATCATTTAAAAAAACTAAAATCTAAAAATTTGGTTTGGAAAAAACCAACAAAATTTAATCTTAAGTATTTGCAACTTGCACACGGCAAAGATTATTTAAATAATGTAAAAAATTCTTTTCCAACGCAAGGTCTTAACTTTTTAGATGCAGACACGATTTTATCGCCTGGAAGCAAAGAAGCTACCATAGATGCTGTTGGATCAATTATCACAGCTATTAATGGTGTAATGAAGAAAGATTTTAGAAATGCTTTTTGTGCTGTAAGACCTCCGGGACATCATGCGGAAAGACAAAAGGCAATGGGATTTTGTGTTTATAATAATATTGCTGTTGGTGCTTATTATTTGCTAGAAAAATATAATTTATCTAAAGTAGCAATCGTTGATTTTGATGTTCACCACGGAAATGGAACCCAGGATATCTTTTATAATAATGAAAAAGTTCTCTATATTTCTTCCCATCAATATCCTTATTACCCTGGTTCGGGTGCATCTAATGAAAGAGGTTCTAAAGATAATGTGTTAAATGTTCCTTTGGTTTCTGGCACACAATCTCATGAGTTTCTTAATGCTTATGATAGTATTTTTAAAAAACTTAAGAAATTTAAACCTCAATTTATTTTGTTGTCTGCTGGTTTTGATGCACACAAAGATGACCCTCTCGCACAAATCAACTTAGAATCTAAAGATTATTACACTTTAACAAAAAGAATAATGATTCTAGCAAAAGAACTTTGTGGTGAAAAAATTGTGTCTATTTTAGAGGGTGGTTATAATTTAAATGCTTTAAAAGAAAGTGCTGAGTACCACATAAAATCTTTAACTGAATAGTTAGTATTTAATATGTTTTAAATAAAGGCCACAAGCTGGTGCCGGGGGTGCACATTTTAAGCGATTTTTTGATTTAAATGACTTTTTAAAGTCATCAATATTCCATTTTCCGACACCTAAATATTTAATACATCCAACCATAGATCTAACTTGTTGTTGTAAAAAAGATTTAGAAGTAAAATTTAAAGTAATTTCATCCTTGTTTTTTTTTATAAAAATCTTTTCCATTGTTTTAATTGGAGATTTGGCGCCACAAGATGATGCTCTAAAAGTTGAAAAATCATGGGTTCCCAATAATAATTTAACTCCTTTTTTCATATTTTTAACATCTAATTTTTTTCTTATATGCCAAGCTTTATTTTTTTGAAGAGCTAATGGAGATTGTCTATTAATTATAACATATTGATAAGTTCTTTTTCTTGCATCAAATCGGGAATGGAATTCTTTACTAGCTTTATTTATTTTTAAAATAGTAATAGGTTTATTTCCAATATGTTGGTTTAAAGCTGGTAAAAAATTTTTTTTCTCAACTTTTTTTTTTAAGTCAAAGTGAGCAACTTGCGCTAAAGCATGAACTCCAGAATCTGTTCTTCCTGCACCAGTTACAACAACCCTTTCTTTTGAAAAATTAAATATCGCTTTTTGTAGCGCTTCTTGAATCGAATGTCCATTTTTTTGAAACTGCCAACCCACAAATAAGGTTCCATCATATTCTATTTTAATTTTATATCTTTGCATTAATTTAAATTTGAATCTTTGTTAATTTTATTTCCTAATAAAAAATCTTTAGCAGTTTGTTTTTTTTTTCCTTGACGCTGCAATTCTAAAATTTCAATTGAGTTAGATTTGCATGCAATAGTTAAATTTTTATCTACGACTAGTCCGGGCTTTCCTTTTATTGTAGACATTTTTGCTCTTAAAACTTTAAATCTTTCATTTTTATATTCGAACCAAGCTCCTGGGTTTGGGCTTAAACCATGAATTATTGATAAAACTTTATCAGCCGAAAAATCCCAATTAATTTTTGTTTCAACCTTGTCTATCTTTTTTGCATAAGAGGCTTCCGAATGTGTTTGGTTTACAAATTTAAAACTTCCACTTTTTATAATTCTTAAGCTTTCAATTAGTAAATCGGCACCTATTACAGAAAGCTCTTGTTGTATTTGGCCATGTGTAGCACTTTGATTCAATTCTATTTCTTTCGATAATAAAACGGGCCCACTATCTAATTTTTCCTCTATTTTCATAATGCTTACACCTATTTTGTTATCACCATTCATAATTGCTCTTTGAATTGGTGCTGCACCTCTCCATTTAGGTAGTAATGATGCATGAACGTTAATAAATCCAAGCTTTGCTAAGCTTAAAAATTTTTTCGGTATTATTTGCCCATAAGCAACTACCACAACTATATCTGGTGACAATTCTTTAAAAATTTTAAATTCTTCTTCACTATTTATATTTGTTGGATTGTTGAAATTTATTTTATTTTTTTGACAAAACTTTTCTACATCAGATGAATTAATTTTTTGTCCTCTTTTAGATTTTTTTGGGGGTTGCGTGTAAACTTTTAAAATATTAAAATTATTTTTTTTGAGTTCATCTAAAGTTGGAACTGAGAACTCTGGGGTTCCCATAAAAACTACATTAAGTGGCATCAGTCTATTATTGAATTTAAACTACAATTCTTTCAATTTCTTTTTTTTGTTTAGAAAGTTTTTTAACAATCAGTGATTTTTTCAAATGAGACAGATAATCAATGAACAATATACCTTCTAAGTGATCTATTTCATGTTGAATGCAAGTGGCAAGCATACCTTCGGCTTTAATTTCTTTTGCCTGACCATAATAATCTAAATATTTTATATTGCATTTGTTGGGTCTATCTATTTCTGCAAACTGACCTGGGACTGACAAGCACCCTTCTTCATAAGTTAAATTTTGTTTCGACTTTTCAATTATTTCTGGATTTACAAAAAAGATTGGATTCTTTTGCCCTTCTTTTTGATCTATATCCATAACAATTACTCTCTTTGGCACTCCAATTTGAATAGCAGCTAACCCTATCCCAGGAGCCTTATACATTGTCTCCAGCATGTCATCCATAAGTTCTTGTAGATTAGAATCAACTTTTTCTACTGGTAGAGATTTTTCTCTAAGCATCTCGTTGGGTTCAATTAAAATTTCTCTTACAGTCATTTAAATATAAATAAATTATAAGACTATTATAGTCAAGTAATTGGAATTTTTCGCTAAAAGAGATTAGATTTTTACTGGCAAGGCTTCACTTAAAATTTTATTTCTTATTTTTTTTAGGTTTAAATCATTTAATATTTTGCTCAAAAAATATAAAGTTTCTGAATCAAGATCTTTAATGCTGTCTTCTCCTATTATTTCAATAATTTTAAGCATTACTAAACCGATTTGATTTTGGTTAGCTAAATCTTCCAAATTTTTTGGGACGATCAATTCAGAGAGTAATTCTTGATATTTTAAATCTTTTGGTAGAGTGACACCATCAGCTAAAAGAGATTCCAAAACAACTATATCTTTTATTGAAATGAAATATTTTTTGTTTCTTTTTATTTTCTTATAAACAGATTTAAAATCTTTTTCAGTAGCGCTTATTTTTTCATTATCCTGTAAAAAATGTTTTATTATTTTAGATCTATGCAATATAGCATTATCAAATTTTATGCTCTTTGCTGATCTATTGCTTAAATTTTTTTTTACCAATTCAGCGTAATCTTCTGGAATTGTTTGGGGATCTATAGATTCTAAAATATCAGATAATTCTTCATCATAAATATTTAAAAGATTATCTTTAATAAATAGTTCTTTAAGTAACAAAGCTAGATAGATTTTTTTTTCAACATTATCATTTAATTTTGTGCTTTGATAAATCAAAGCTCTTGCCTTATAATTTGGTAAGTTTTTATAAACTTCTTCTGCATTGACTAATTGGTTAAAATTAAAATTTATTTTAAGGTAAATTTTAAAAATTTCATCACTTTGAAAAGAATCTTGAGCCGCAGCCTGTTCGTAAGTTAAGATGATATCCTCATTCTCAATATCGTTAACTTGGATCAGATTAGCTGAAGATAAGTATCTCCATATATATTTATTTGTTTTTTCATTAGGCTCATACTCAAAATTATTTGAAGTTATGTAAGAAAGGTGGAAATTTAAAAGATCGTTATCTAAAATTGTCTGATTAGTCTTTTCATTTATTCCTAACAAGAAATTAATTTTATCTTCAAAAAATTTATCTTTGAATCCTCTTTCTTCTAATAAATCAAAAATTAATTGGGCTTCATCTTTATTACCGTTGTTCACCAAACAATAAATAGTAAATTTTTCTAAGTAATTATTATTAACTTTTCTATCAATAAAACTAATCTTATCGCAAGCAGACTTTATATCTGAAGATGAAAGATATTCGTTAATTAAATATTTAATAGCTTTTAGATTTTGCGAAGCCTCTGGATTAATTTTTAATAATGTTTCTAAATCTTTTATTCTTTTTTTATCAATGAGCCAATTAATTTTAATATCTAAAAATTCTTTAGAGTTTAAATTGGTTTTGGGAGGGTAAGCATTTGTAAATAAAACCTGAAAAAGTAGCTCTTCAGACTCCTTGGAAAGTTTTAAATTCTTTATTTTTTCTAAAACTTTTATTATGTCTTCGCCGTTTGACGTAGACCACATATTTAAATTAAAATTATTTTTTTCAGGATCAAATATTCCAACAACAGATTCTTTAGTTTCTTTTATTTCGTTTTCGTCTATTTTTATTAAAGATTTGTTTTCACCCTCATTAAGAATCGGACTTTCAATTTTTGTGTCTTTTTGATTAGTAGTTTGATTTTCCTGATGATTTTTATTTTCTTCTTGTTCCCATATGTCAGCTGGTTCATCATCTGCTAAGCTGAGATTAAAATTAAATACTGTAAAAAAAATTACAGAAATTATTAATTTATTTAAGCGTAATAAGCTTATCATTACTAATTTCTTGCTTGATAAGTTTTTTAGGTACTGGAAAATCAATTTTATCGAGCAAAAATATTCCTAAAAAAAATACCACCATAATTGAAATAGTTTTTATTACTAAATTTCTACTTAATGTAGCTCTGCTGGTTCTTGGTTTTAATCTAAGTTGCATATTTATAAAATTGTATTTACACTCGAAAATTAAGACATAATTGTGAAAAATCAAATTTAAAATTTTAGGTAGTTGTGAGAAAAAACCTTGTTTTGTTGGGAATGATGGGCGTCGGAAAGTCTACACTTGGTAAAATTGTCGCCAAAAAACTAAATTTGGATTTTATTGACACTGATTCTAAAATTGAAGAAAAATTCTCAATGAAAGTTGCTGAGATCTTTAAAAAAAAAGGAGAAAAATTTTTTAGATCCGAAGAAGAAAAAGAAGTTTTAGAATCTTTAAATGAAAAAAATTGCATTATAGCTTTAGGTGGGGGTGCATTTACCAATCACAATATAAGAAAAAATATATTGAAGAGTTCTGTATCCGTTTGGCTAGACACTGATCTAAAAATTTTAAATAAAAGAACAGAATGGAATAAAAAAAGACCTTTGTTAAATAAAGAAAATAACCTTAAAGTATTTAATAAGCTATATGCTGAAAGAAAAAATATCTATAAACTTGCTAATTATAAAATTAATTGCTCCAATTTAAGTAAAGCAATTATTGTTAGAAAAATTATAAAAATATATGAAAAAAAATAAACTGATTGTCAAAACAAAAAGTAAATCTTACCCAATTTATTTTGGAAATGGGAATTTAAATAAATTAAATTTTTTAATTAAAAAAAATTTACCTAGTGTAAAAAAAATATGCATTATCAGTGATAGAAAAATACCAACATTTTTATTTAAAAAATTACTTAGAATTTTAAAAAAATATAATATTAAAGTTTTTAAACTTACTGCCAACGAAAAAACAAAAAATATTAGAGTTGCAAATAAAATAATTGAGCAGCTGTTAAAAAATAATTTTAATAGGTCGGACTGTGTAGTAGCTTTTGGTGGTGGTGTGATTGGTGATTTATCATCTTTTGTTGCCAATCTCACAAAAAGAGGATTAAAGTTTATAAATATTCCAACTACTTTATTAGCTCAAGTAGATGCATCAATTGGGGGAAAAACCGGAATTAATACAAATCAAGGCAAGAACCTTATAGGTACTTTTTATCAACCTGATTTTGTTTTGACTGACGTGTCGACACTAAAAAGTTTGCCCCAAAGAGAATTAGTTTCTGGTTATGGTGAGATCTTGAAGCATGCATTAATTTTAAATAAGAGATTTTTCTTTTGGCTGCATGATAATGGCAAAAAAATATTATATGAAAAAAATGCAAACCTTTTAATTAAAGCAATAATTTTAAGCTGTAAAATTAAAAGTGAAATTGTTAGCAAGGATGAAAAAGAAAAAAATTTAAGAATGATATTAAATTTTGGACATACATTTGCCCATGGATTTGAAAGAGCTAAAAATTTCTCTAAAAAAATAAATCATGGTGAGGCAGTATTATTAGGCATGATGATTGCTTGTGATTTGTCTTATGAGAGGAAATTGTTAATACGTAAAGAACTAACATTAATAAAAAAACATTACTCTGATTTAAAATTACCAATGAAAATTAATGTGAATTTTAAAAAAAAGGAAATTAATAAAATTGTTCACTTTATGGAAAAGGATAAAAAAAATACTAATGAAAAAATTAGCTTAATTCTTTTAGATAAAATAGGCAAAACATCAAAACCAGGTAGAATAAACTTAAAATCTGACCAAATTAAAAAGTTTCTCAATAATTACTATTAAAGGAAATTTAATTAATTACTATTTCTAATGCATGGATTTTGCTATTCATCTCATCGTGCAAAACAGAAAAAATTTTTTTGTGAGCGTCAATTTTACTCATTTTTTTTAATTCTTTAGATGTAATTATTAATTTAAGATGAAATTTTTTAGGATCAAATGATTTATGATTTTTATGAAGTTTAGAATTATCGATAAGTATTATATTTTCTAAATTAATTTTTTTATTAATTTTTTCTTTTACTTGGTCAATAATATTCATAATTTACTTCAAAAATCTTAAAACATATAATAGTTTTAAACAATGGAAAATATTTGCGAATGGCAAAATTGTAAAGAAACTGGGGAGTTTAAGGCTCCACTAGAAAGAGATAATAGTAAAAATTACAAATGGTTATGCGAAGAACATATCAAGCTATTTAACAAAAGTTGGAATTATTTTGCTGGAATGTCTCAAGACGAAATTGAGATTTTTTTAAAATCAGATTTAACATGGCATCGCCCAACCCAAAAATTTGGTTCATCTGATAATTTTTTTAGTATTTTATGGAATAATGCGTTAAGTGACAAATTTAATTTTTTTAAACAAGAAGAAATTATTAATAATTTAAAAAATAAGAAATTAAGCGAAAAAGATAAAGATGCTTTTAGAATTATGGATTTAGAATTTAATGCGGACTGGCCATTAATACAAAAGAAGTTTAAAATACTAGTAAAAAAGTTTCACCCTGATAGGAATGCAGGAAATAAACAATTTGAAGATAAATTAAAAAAAATTACCTTAGCCTATAGTCATTTGAAAGTTATAATGGTAAGAAAGTAATTAATATGACAAATCTAAATGAATTGGTGCCAGATATTAAAATTTCTGTAAATCAAATTTTTGGTATTGATACAGAAATGAAAATAGACGGGTTTTCTAAAAAAAATGAGTATGTCCCAGAGATTGATACCACCTATAAATTCGATAGAGATACTACTTTAGCAATTATTTCTGGTTTTGCTTTTAATAAAAGAGTTTTAATACAAGGCTATCATGGCACTGGAAAATCAACACATATTGAACAAGTTGCCGCTAGATTAAATTGGCCATGCATACGAGTAAATCTGGATAGTCATATAAGTCGTATAGATTTAATTGGCAAAGATGCGATAGTAATTAAAGATAATAAGCAAATTACAGAATTTAAACAAGGTATTCTACCTTGGTCAATACAAAATCCTGTAGCTTTAGTATTTGACGAGTATGACGCTGGTCGTCCAGATGTAATGTTTGTTATTCAAAGAGTTCTTGAAAAAGAGGGAAATTTTACTCTGTTAGATCAAAATAAAGTTTTAAAACAACATCCGCTTTTTAGAATGTTTGCTACAACAAATACAATTGGTCTAGGTGATACAACTGGACTTTATCAAGGAACGCAACAAATAAATCAAGGGCAGATGGATAGATGGAACATTGTTACAACTTTAAACTATCTGAAGTTTAGCAAAGAACTAGAAATTGTTTTAGCAAAATCCAAAAATTTTAACACGAAAGAAGATAAAGAAATAATTTCAAATATGATTAAAGTTGCAGACTTAACAAGAAAAGGTTTTGTTAATGGGGACATATCAACGGTAATGAGTCCTAGAACAGTCATGCATTGGGCGGAAAATTCTGAAATATTTAAAGATGTAGGCTACGCATTCAGAGTAACTTTTTTAAATAAATGTGATGAATTAGAAAAAAATATAATAGCTGAATATTACCAAAGATGTTTTGGTGAAGATCTTCCAGAATCTTCTGTAAATATAAAAATTTAAATAATCTAAATGGATGAAAAAGAACTTTTAAAAGAAAAATTTAAATCTGCTATATCCTCTGCAGTCAAAGCTATTTCTGAAGATTTTAATCTTAATATTAATTTTGGCAACAGCCCAACAAAAAAAAATTCATTAAATTTACCTGAAATTATAAATTTAGAAAATTTACAAGACTTCACTAATTTAAGAGCTTATGCAGATTCTGAGGCATTAAAAATTAAATACACTAACAAAGAAATTTATCTTTCTAATGAACCGCAAGGATCAATGGGCAAAGCATTGTATGCAATTGCAGAAAAAATTAGATATGAAAAAATAGGATCTAATAAATTGCAAGGGATTAAGAATAATATAACTCAATGTTATGAAAATAAATTTAAAAATAAAAAAATTGAAGAAATTAAAACTGAAGCAGACGTTCCTATAACTGATGCTTTTGAGCTATACTTAAGAAGTCATTTTTTTAAAGTAAAAAAAAATGATACAACTAAGAAAATATTAAGTTATTGGAAAGATTTGTTCGATAAAAGTTTAAACAAAAGTTTAAAAGATTTAGATGATAGCTTGGAAGATCAGAGCAAATTTAGCCAAATTGTTGCAAGTTTAATCAGTAATTTAGATTTCAATGACTCGGATTCAAAAAAAGAAGAAGATAAACAAGAAACGCAAAAAAATGATGATACCTCGTCTGAAAACAAAGAAAGCGAAACGTCACAAAATAAAAAAGATCAAAATCAGGATTTTGACCTAAATGTATCCGCAAGCAGCCTAAGATCAACAACCCAAGAGGAAGATTCTGGCGATCAAGAATCTAAAGAAGTTCCAGGTCACCCAAGTTTTATAGAAAGTGAAAGAAAAAATTTACTCAAAGGAAAATATAGAGTTTTTACTAACGAATTTGATGAAGTTAAAAATGCAGAAGAATTAGAAAACGAAGAAGAAATTGTTAGGCTTAGAAAAAATTTAGATCAACAACTTACAAATTTACAAAGCATAGTAGCTAAACTAGCAAATAAACTTCAAAGGCAATTACTAGCAAAACAAAATCGATCATGGGAATTTGATTTAGAGGAAGGCATGCTTGATGCTTCAAAATTATCAAGAATAATTATAGACCCTTTTCATTCCTTGTCTTATAAAATTGAAAAAGAAACTAAGTTTAAAGATACTGTTGTAACTCTTTTAATTGATAACTCCGGTTCTATGCGTGGAAGACCAATTTCAGTTGCCGCGATTTGTGCTGATATTTTATCTAGGACTCTTGAAAGATGTTCAGTAAAAGTTGAAGTATTAGGTTTTACAACAAAAAATTGGAAGGGTGGTAAAAGTAGAGAAAAGTGGAATTTAAAAAACAAACCTAAAAATCCTGGAAGATTAAATGATTTAAGGCATATTGTTTACAAGTCTGCTGATAAACCGTGGAGACAATCAAAAAAAAATCTAGGCCTAATGCTTAAAGAAGGTTTGCTAAAAGAAAATATTGATGGAGAGGCACTTTTGTGGGCTTTTAAAAGAATTGCAATTAGAAAAGAAGAAAGAAAAATTTTAATGATTATTTCAGATGGAGCGCCCGTTGATGATTCGACTTTGTCAGTAAATCCAGGTGACTATCTAGAAAAACATTTAAAGCAAACTGTGAAATGGATTGAAGAAAATTCAAATATTGAAATTCTTGCAGTCGGCATAGGACATGATGTAACTAGGTATTATAAAAAAGCTATTAAAATAGCTGACGTACAAGAGCTGGGGGATGTTATGATTAATCAATTAACTAAACTTTTTTCAGAAAAAAAATATAAAACTGAAAACTAATTTTTTTTTAATTTTTGAATTTTCTTATATGCGTGAAAGTAAAATTTTGAAAGGAATTAACATTATTATTGCTACAAATATTTTAATAAATAAATCGCCCAAAGATAAAGTGATCCAATTTAGCCCTGTTCCATAAAATGCGATTGAAAAAAATAAAAATGTATCAACGGTAGATCCAATTAGCGAAGATGCTAAAGGAGCAACAAACCAAATTTTTTTTCTCAATCTATCAAACACTTGAACGTCTATTAATTGTGCTGTTAAAAAGGCTATGCCTGATCCAATTGCTATCCTTTTTGATATTAGATTTGAAAAGTCTGTGGAAAAAAATAATGTTATAACTACCCCTAAAATAAAACCTATATATACAATTTTTTTTGCAACATCTTTTCCATACTTTCTGTTAGCTAAGTCAGTAATCAAAAAAGCTACTGGGTAAGTAAGGGCTCCATAGGTAAGTAAATCATCAAGACCCTTATATTTTATGGGGAACTGAACTAAGTAATTAGACAAAGTCACTATCAAGGCCATTAGAAATCCTAGAATATAAAAAAATTCTTTTTTTTTATAAACCATTAATAGCTAAACTTTTGCCAAGATTTTATTCTTAATTTTCTTTGCTTTTAGAGATAGTTTAAATGACTTGGTGCTTTTTAAATAAAAATCTAATCCACCTTTATAATCTACTGTTCTTAATGCAGAATTACTAACACTTAATTTTATATTTCTTTTCAAGATATCACTTTTAAAAGTCACTTTTTTCAAGTTGGGAAAAAACTTTCTTTTTACTTTATTATTTGAATGACTAACCTTGTGACCTTTTAAGGGTGACTTTCCTGTAAGTTCGCATTTTTTTGACATATTAAATTTCCTAAGCAGTGTATAGATGCACAAAACAAAAGGGTCAAGATAATATATTGAAATATTGACAACTTTAACATCGAGGAATAGTTATATTTAAGATCATTTAAATGAATACAACATATTTTATAGCTTTTTTAGCTGGGTTAATTAGTTTTTTGTCACCTTGTGTTCTTCCGCTAATTCCAGGTTATATCTCGTATATTGCTGGAACACCTTTAACTGATTTAGCAAAAAATAAAAAAAATTTGATAATTTTTAAAACCATTTTTTTTACTTTAGGATTTTCTTTAGTTTTTATAACACTAGGATCGGCTGCTTCACTGTTGGGAAATTTTTTTTTAGTAAACTCAGAAATCTTAAGAATTTTTGCAGGTCTGATTATAATTTTTTTTTCTTTACAACTTTTGGGAATTATTAATTTAAATTTTATGAACAAGGATGTGAGATTTTTTACAGGGAAATATAGTAACAACTTAACTTTCCCGCTTTTGGTAGGAGCTGCTTTTGGATTTGGTTGGACGCCTTGTATAGGCCCTATTCTTGGATCTATCTTAACGCTAGCGGCAATAGAAGACAATTTTAATAAAAGTCTGCTGCTGTTAACATTTTATTCTCTGGGATTAGCTATACCATTTATAATATCTGGATTTTTAATTGATAAATTTTTACTTTTTTCTAAGAATTTTAAAAAGCATATATTAATTTTTACAAAAATAGGGGGAGTAATTTTACTATTAACAGGCCTAGCAATTTTAACCGGTCAATTGCAAGTTTTAGGATTTTTTATATTAGAATATTTTCCTTCATTAGGTGCTGTTGGCTAACTATACGCCCTGGCCAATAACTTCTTTTATATTTTTTATACCTTCTATTTTTAAAATTTGAATTAACTCTTTTTTAATATCTTTAGCTATTGATGGTCCTTTATAAACAAAACCGGTATACAATTGTAACAACGAAGCTCCAGCCATAATTTTTTCATAAGCTGATCTTCCAGAATTTATTCCTCCAACACCAATGATAGGTATTTTCCCATCAAGTATTTTATAAAACTTTTTGATCATATTTGTTGATGTTTTTTGCAACGGCTCTCCTGAAAGCCCCCCTACTTCATTTTTGTTTTTACTTAGCAAATCATCTCTATTATTGTTAGTAGTGTTGGTTAATATTATTGCTGCTATATCATTTTTGATTGCTAAATCTGCAATGTCGGATATTTGATTATCATTTATATCCGGTGAAATTTTTAATAAGAGAGGAATTTGGGTTTTTTTTTCTTTCTTAATTGTATTAAGTTTTAATAGGAGCTCTTTAAGTTTTTCTTTCTCATGAAAATCTCTCAATCCTTCTGTATTTGGTGAGGATATGTTAACTGTAATATAATCTGCAATATCAAAAAAACTATTTAGACCTAAACAAAAATCCTTTTGTTGATCTTTAGTTTTTTTATTAGGCCCGATGTTTATTCCTAATATGCCCTTTTTTCTTTCTGAATTAATTCTTTTTTTTATTTCTTCAATCCCATCATTGTTAAATCCCAACCTGTTAATCAAAGCATTGTCTTCTTCTAGTCTAAATATTCTTGGCTTAGGATTGCCCAGTTGTCGCAAAGGTGTGACTGTACCAACTTCAACAAAGCCGAAACCAAACTTTAGCAGAGAATTATAAACTTCTGCACTTTTATCAAAACCCGCAGCTAAACCAATTGGATTGGGAAAGCTTTTTCCCATTAATTCAATTTTTAACATTTGTTCATCTTCAACTTCAAACATTTTGCTAGGTAAATAATTGAATTTAAGTGATTTAATAGCTAAATCATGAGCTATTTCTGGATCTAAATTAAATATAAAAGGTTTTAAAAAAGAAAACATTATTCAATACACTTGTTAATTAATTTAATGGTTTCTTCGACTCCAAAAAAACTTATAAAAAAACCCATTCTTGGACCATCATTCTCTCCAAAAATTATCTGATAAATTGCTTTAAACCATTCTCTTAAATTTTCTTTATATCCATTATCTTTACCAACCGAATATACTATTGTTTGTATTTCTTCAGGATCAACTTGATTTTTGCAATCCTTTAATCTGCTAACCAAATCTTGAAGCGCTTTTTTTTCTTTCTCATCGGGTTTTTTATACTTTTTGTTTGGTTTAACCATCTCTTTAAAATATTTTAAAGCATAAGTAACTAAACTATCTAAAATTGGGTGTTCCGAAACTTTTATATCTTTCTTATATTTTTTTATAAATTTCCATAAAACTTCTTTATCTGTAGCATTGCTGGTTCCTACTAAATTTAATAAAACTGAAAATGGCATAATCGATTTTTCTTTGGGCGGTTTTCCGTTATGGATATGCCAAACAGGGTTAAGTAACTGCTGCTGTTCATTTTGTTCACTAAACTTATCTATACATGACAAATATTCATCAACTGCTTTAGGAACAACGTCAGCATACAATTTTTTTGCTCTTTTTGGATTTTGATACATAAATAAAGACAAGCTTTCAGGAGAAGCATATTTTAACCATTGCTCAATAGTTATTCCATTACCTTTTGATTTAGATATTTTTTCACCCTTCTCATCTAAAAACATTTCGTAAGCAAAACCATTTGGGCTTTTTTTTCCTAAAATTTTACAAATTTTATTAGAAAGGATTGCACTTTCAATTAAATCTTTTCCGTACATTTCGTAATCAACATCGAAAGCATACCATCTCATTGCCCAATCTACTTTCCATTGAAGTTTGCATTTTCCATTTGTAATTTCAGTTTCAATTTTTTTATCTCCATTCTTATAAATAATCTTTCCTTCTTTTTTTTTAATTTCAACAATAGGTAATTCCAAAACCTTTCCTGTGTCTGGACATATTGGCAAAAAAGGGCTATAGGTTTTTTGTCTCTCCTTACCTAAAGTTGGAATTATAATTTCCATTATTTTTTCATATTTTTCTAAGACTAAAAATAAAGCATTATTAAAAATTCCATTTTTGTATGTTTCTGTAGAGCTTTTAAAAATATAGCTAAACTTAAATTTGTTTAAAAAATCTTTTAACATTTCGTTGTTATGTTCTCCAAAACTTTTAAATTTATTAAAGGGGTCCGGTATGCTTGTTAGCGGTTTATTCAAATTTTCTTCTAAAATTTTTTTATTTGGTATATTTTCAGGAACTTTTCTTAAGCCATCCATGTCATCAGAAAAAGTTATTATTTCTGTCGGTATATCAATAATTTGTTTTATGGCATGCACCACCATTGTTGTTCTTGCTACTTCTCCAAAAGTTCCTATATGAGGTAAACCACTTGGTCCGTATCCGGTTTGTAGGATAATTTTTCCTTTTTTTTCAAAAGATTTTTGTCTTTCTTTGACCAGTTTTCTAGCTTCAACAAAAGGCCAAGAGGTTGTTGTTTGAATTATTGATTTTTCAGTCACGATATAAAAGATTTATTAAATTTCATGAGTAAAATATAGGCATAATAAGACCTTATTATGTTGAATTTTAAATATATTTAAATAACCTCCAACTTCAAAAATGATAATAATAAAACCGTTTTTTTTGCAGTAGGCGTGCTTCTGATAATTCTAGGAGCATTTATGCTTATACCATGTTTTGTTCAGTTTTTATATGATGAGAAAAATACCACTTTTCTATCATCGGCATCTTTAACGTTTTTTATAGGAATACTCCTTGTGCTTACTAATTTGGAGGAAAATAGAAAATTAAACTTACAACAAGCTTTTCTTTTAACTGCATTATCATGGTTAAATATTGCAATTTTTGGATCTTTACCATTCTTGCTTTCAGAACTTAATCTTACGCCCGTTGATGCTTTTTTTGAAAGCATGTCAGGCATAACTACTACCGGGTCTACAATTATTACAAACTTAGATGATGCTCCTAAAGGTATTCTGATTTGGAGGTCTATTTTGCAGTGGCTTGGAGGTATAGGTGTAATTGTAATGGCAATCACAATATTACCTTTGTTAAATGTTGGGGGTATGCAATTGTTTAAAAAGGATCAAGCATCAGACGCAACCGAAAAAATATTACCTAAGACTCGTGAAGTTGCTTTAATAATTTCAATAATTTATCTAACCTTAACTTTTGCGTGTAGTTTTGCTTACTGGTTTGTTGGTATGAATATATTTGACAGTATAGCTCATTCAATGACAACAATTGCTACTGGTGGATTTTCTACTTACAGTAATTCAATTGGTTATTTTCAAAACCCTAAAATTGAAATCATTTCAGTAATTTTTATAATTTTAGGAAGTATACCTTTTATTGCGTATTTAAAATTTGTGAAAGGTGATAAAAAAATTTTTTTTAAAGACTCTCAAATTAAAGGATTAATTTATATTTTAATTGCATCTGTTTTTTTAATTTTTTTTTATTTAATTTTAATTGGTAATGAATATAATTTTTTAGAAAATTTACGAATATCAACTTTTAATGTAGTTTCCATTTTATCGGGCACCGGTTATGTTACTGCTGATTTTAATACCTGGGGTAAATTTCCTCTTGTATTTTTTCTTTTTTTAATGTTTGTGGGAGGGTGTGCGGGATCTACTACTTGTGGTATTAAAATTTTTAGGTTTCAAATTCTTGGGCACTTTATGATTAATCAAATTAAAAAATTAGTATACCCTCGTGGTGTATTTACAATCAAATATAACAATGAAAAAATTAGTAACACATTTATTTACTCGATAATCACTTTTATTTTTGTTTATTTTTTTATTTTTTTTATTTTAGCAGCTTGTCTATCATTGAATGGTTTAGATTTTATTACAGCAATATCAGGATCAGCCTCAGCAATATCAAATGTTGGTCCAGGATTGGGTGATATAATTGGGCCCAATGGTAATTACAGTAGTTTGCCTAATTTTTCTAAATTAAGTTTGAGTTTTGGTATGCTTCTTGGTAGGCTTGAATTGTTTGCAGTGTTAATTTTATTTTTTCCATCTTTTTGGAAAAATTAAAATTTTTTTTAGTGATTTATGGAAATAGTAAAAAAACAAACATTATCAGAAACGTTTTCTATTTATTTAGATAGAAGAATGGTTAGAATTCTATTGCTGGGAATTATAAGTGGTTTTCCCTGGGTTCTTATTGGGAGTAGCCTTAGCCTCTGGCTTAAAGAGGATGGTCTTAGTCGTAGTACCATCGGTTGGGCTGGACTAATATTTGGTGTTTATGCAATTAATTATCTTTGGGCTCCGCTAATTGATAGAGTTCGTATTCCATGGTTAACAAATAAAATTGGCCACCGTCGTGGTTGGATTGTAATCATGCAGTTTATTATTTTGGTTAGTTTGGTTTGTTGGAGTTTGGTTGAACCTACAGCAAATCTTGGTTTAGTAATTACTATTGGTCTTATTATTGCTATTGCTTCAGCTACTCAAGACATCACTGTAGATGCTTTAAGAATTGAACAAATTGGAGAAAATGAAGGAAAAGCAATGCAAGCAGGGGCTGCTATGGCCGTTGTTGGTTGGTGGACTGGGTATAAATTAGGTGGAGTGATAGCATTAAATGCAGCAGAATATTTCCAGCAGGCAGGGTTTGAAAATTATTGGCAAGTTACTTTTCTAATACTAGGTGTTGTTATAATAGCTTGTAACATTGGTTTGATGTTCGTTCATGAGCCGCAACCTACTGAAAGGCAAGAATCCCAAAAAAAAACTGACCAGATGATCGAAGAAAAATTGGGATCGTCTGGAGTTTTTGCAAAATCAGCAGCATGGATTAGTGGAGCAATTGCTGGCCCTATCATAAGTTTTTTTAAACGTAATGGTTTTAAAATTGCTTTAGGTATACTCGCATTTGTATTTCTTTTTAAGATTGGAGAGGCTTTTCTTGGACGTATGTCTATTGTTTTTTATAAAGAGATGGGATTTTCTAAAGGTGATATTGCGCTTTATTCTAAAGGTATAGGTTGGATTACAACAGTTGTGTTTACTCTTCTAGGAGGTTTATTTGCAATACGTTCTGGAGTAGTAAAAGCACTGTTTATCTCAGGAATATTGATGGCTGGGACAAATCTTCTATTTGCAGCTCTTGCCTGGTCGGGGAAATCTGAATTGCTTTTTGCTGTTACTGTATTGTTAGATGATATTGCGGCTGCATTCGCTACCGTTGCTTTTGTTGCTTTCATTTCATTAATGGTAGATAGAACGTATACAGCAACTCAATATGCATTACTTGCTTCAATAGGTACTCTCGGTCGAACAACATTAGCCGCTTCATCAGGGGAATTGGTTGACTGGCTAAATGGTGATTGGGGTATATTTTTTATAATCACTACTGTCATGGTAATACCTTCTTTAATTCTTCTGTGGTTTATTCGAAATAAACTTAAATTGCAGTGAGAAACAATCTACCTCTTACAAACGTATATAAAAAAAAAAATATAAAATCAGAAATAACTACGCAACTTTTGTATGGTGACAATTTTAAAAAAATAAAAAAAAATAGATCCTGGCTTAAAATCAAAAATAATACTGATAATTATGAAGGCTTTATTGAAAATAAAAATTTTCCTATAGATAAAATATACACTCATAAAGTTTATAAATTAAAAGCTGAACTATACTCAAGACCAAGTGCAAAAAATATAATTAAAAAAAAACTTAGTTTTGGTTCCAAGATTAGAGTTACTTTAAAAAAAAAAAATTATTATAAATTTGACAACCTGTGGATTCATAAAAAAAATTTAAAAAAGAAAAAGTTTCAAGATAAGAATATTTTTAAAAATATTAAAAAATTCTCTAATATAAAATATAAATGGGGTGGAAAACATTTTGGTGGAATAGATTGTTCGGGATTAGTTCAAATACTTCTTAACTTTAATAATAAATTTTGCCCAAGAGACACCAAAGATCAAATAAAGTATTTTAAAAAAAAAGTTAAATTAGAAAATATAAAAAAAAATGACTTAATTTTTTGGAAAGGGCATGTAGCTATTGCAATATCTAAATCTATGTTAATGCACGCCTACGGTCCAAAAAAAAGAACCGTAGCCATGCGAATAAATAAAACTATACAGCTTATTTATAAAAGTACTGGACTTAAAGTAATTGGAATTAGGAGAATTTCCTAATTACTGGTTTAAATACCAAGCAACTACTACTACTGCTGCGACATACATCATAAATTTCCTTTTGTTATAAAAGTTAACGAATCAACAGCCTTTATACTAATCTTTATTTATTCACTTTCAATTCAATTATAAGTTTAAAAATAAGTGCTATATTATAATATTATATTGTATGAAAAAATTCATTTTTGCCTTTTTGTTAATTTTTCTTTTTACTAAAAATAGCCTTGCTGAATCTTTCTATTTTAAGGGGTGTAAATTAAGTAATGCTGTGATGGGCAATTATATAATTAATTTGCAAAAAAATGTGATCGAAGTAAATTTAGAAGCAATCGATGGTTCTATTCAAAATTTTTCAGATAAAATAAAATCTATAAAAGAAAATAAAATAACTAGTGAAAAAATAAAAAGTGGAAAAGGTGAAAATGTTTATTATCAATACTTTTTAAACCCAGAAACTAAAACTGTAATTAAACTTGAATTTGTCAAAGAAAGTGCAGCTGAGATGGAGGTTTTTAGATTAAAGCAACAAAGAAAAAGTCAATGCAAAGATGTTAAAGCAGGATGGGATCAAGAAAAAATTCAAAAAACTGAATCAAACAAAGAACAAGAACAAATTTCAGCAGCGCAAAAAAAAATAAAAAAAGAGCAAAGTTCAATTGTTCCTTGCCAAGGAAAAGATTATAAAAAATGGACACAGTGTAAAGGTTCTTTTAAAGCTGAAACTGGATACACATTCGATGGACTTTTTGTGAATGGAATAATTGTTAAAGGAATTTCAATATACCCAGGCGGAGCAAAATACGTCGGTGAATTTAAAATTTATAAACCTCATGGTTTTGGCACTTTCGTTTGGTCAAATGGTGATAAATATTATGGTGAGTGGATTGATGGTAAAATTAATGGAAATGGTACAAAGATATGGAAAGATGGCAGAGAATATTCTGGAACATTTAAAAATGACAAAATGCATGGTAATGGAACTTTATTTTATCCTGATGGAAAAAAATATGCAGGTCAATTTATAAATGGGAAACGTCATGGAGAAGGAACTTTCACATACTCTGATGGATCAGCCTATATAGGTAAATTTATTGCTGGAGAAGAAGATGGTGTTGGAGAATGTGTTGCAATAGATGGATCAAGTATTGCGTGTTCAGAAAAAACAGACACCCAAGTAAAAGATTTTTCAGGTAAAGATACACGTAATATTTCAATTGAAGCAAAAAAATGGGTGAGAATAAGTCAATACGAAACTAACTCTGGAAAAGGTAAAAAAATTATGAACAAACTTAACGCAGCCTTTATAGCAAAGGCAGAAGAATTATGTAAATCAAAAGAAAATTATAATATTTTAGATAAAAAAATAGAGATTTTAGATATTGATGATACCCCAGCGTATGGTCTAGAAACTAAACTCAAAATAGGTATTAATGGTGTTGTAGAATGTATTTAGAATCTTGGGCTGGTAGAGTTGCCACTGTATTAAAAAACTGTTAGTCCTTAAGAAAATGCTATTAAATAAAATAATCAAAAATGTTTAAAAAATTATCAGTTTTAATTCCAGTTTATAACGAAGAAGAAACAATCAAAAAATGTATTGATAGGGTTTTGTCAGCAAATACATTAAATATGGATTTAGAAGTGATAGTTTCTGATAATAATTCAACAGATAAAACAAAGGAAATTTTAAAATCTATTAAAGATCCTCGAGTTCAGGTATTTTTCAAAGAAAAAAATGAAGGAAAAGGTTCAAATATTAAAAATGCTTTAAGGCATGCTAACGGTGATCTAATACTTTTTCAAGATGCAGATTTAGAATACTCCCCTGAAGATTTTGAAGATCTACTGAACCCTTTTTTTAAAAATGAAGCTGATGTTGTTTATGGAACAAGATTAACAAAAGCTAAGCTTACAAGAATTGTTGGTTTTCCTAATTATATTGCGAACATGATAATAACTTTTTTAACAAACCTACTTTATAATAAAATATTTTCTGATATTGCTACCGGGTACAAGGTATTTAAAAAAGAGGTTATAAAAAATTTAGAAATAACGTCTAATGGATTTGAAATAGAGCCAGAAATCACAGCTAAAATTTCAAAAATAAAGAATTTAAAAATATTTGAAGTTCCAATATCAATTTATTCTAGAGGATATGATGAAGGAAAAAAAGTTAGATGGTGGCATTTTTTAACTTATGTTTACCATTTGTTGAAATGGCGGATAATACCCTAAATAGTCCATGAGCAATGAAAATAAATTAGATATATTAAAGCCTTTTGGTCCTTCAATTGGTAGTACAAATTTTCCTAAAAATTTAACTGAAAAAATTAATAATTTTGTTGATAAAATTATAAAAGATGAAAATAAATCAAAAGAACTAGATGTGGGAAGAACATTAGTTGGACAAGTTTCCCAAGAAATATTATTGCCTAAAGAAATTACGGAAGGTGAATTTCATGTCTTTTTAATGAAAGCCACAAAAGTTTACATAGAATATATAACAGGAAAAAAAATAACAAAATTTGATTTTATAAATGTGTGGGTGGTTAGACAATTTCAAAATGAATACAATCCCACACATTGGCATGGAGGACATATTTCAGGAGCTGGATATTTAAAATTACCAGATGGTTTTGGTGCCTCAAAACAATTAGAAAAAAAGAAAACTTAAATGGCCAAATAAATTTCATACATGGGTCAAGACAGTTTTTGTCTCCATCGATTAGTACCAACAAACCTGAGGTAGGAAAAATGTTTATATTTCCAAATTACTTGATGCATTCAGTAAATCCTTTTTATGGCGAGGGGGAAAGGCGATCTATATCTTTTAATGCTAATGTTAATCAAGAAATCTATGATGTCTATTCGAAAACAATTGCTTAACTTATTAAAATGGCGGAGAGAGTGGGATTCGAACCCACGATACGATTGCTCGTATACACACTTTCCAAGCGTGCGCATTCAACCATATATCAAT
>Ga0114996_10003009_pt1 | contig 21271 bp, 16 predicted proteins | sample ArcticOcean_MG_C_4_FD_87039 | JGI IMG/M metagenome (GOLD analysis project Ga0114996, IMG submission 87039) | Marine microbial communities from western Arctic Ocean - ArcticOcean_MG_CB4_134 | ecosystem: Environmental > Aquatic > Marine > Oceanic | place: Arctic Ocean: Canada Basin | collected... | reverse complement strand
TACGGCATGCGAGCCATTCTGAGGAGCAAAATCCCGCCACCCACCCGGTGTGGTGGCGGGGACAAATGACGTGCTGCAGACCTGATAGACTACGAGGCGCTCCAGGATGGGGCGCCTCTTTGCTGGTGAATTAAGTTTGGTGTGGCTGAATCTGGCAGGGGGCGTGGGAGGCGAACCCAAGTGCGGGCCAATTGCAGCCCACCGCCCGTGGTTGGTGCGCACGGCCCCAGGACCGCCCTGGTTATCACCCCCTGCTATAAAATGTGACAGGTGGGCAGGCGGGAATGTTACACTCAGGAGTAATTGCAGCGTCTGACTCAGTTGGTAGCAGACACGGACAAACGCTTCGACCCCTCGACGTAAGCGTTCAGGTTGGCGAGCGCCTTCCCGCTGAGGACAGCATCACGGGCAAGGGCGAGTGATGTTTCGAAGGAGGGGGCGAATCCGAGGAGGTGGTCCTTGGCGGCGACGTTGAGGAGGATGCGGTCGAGGTTGGGCCCGGGTGCACCGGCTAAAGCTGCGCGGCCGGCGTCGGCGATCGTCTGCGGGGTGACGGATGGGAGGCGGGGGCTTTCGCTGTAGGAGAAGCCGAACGCTTCGGGGTCGATGTCCTGCTTGATCTTTGCGTTACCTCGGAAGCCTTCCGTGTAGTTGATGGCCCTACGGTCGTCGGATGACGGCTTCCCCAGACGAAGGCCGAAGTGGCTGGTGCCTTCCTCACCCTTTATGGCCAGCCCGACGTCGAGTCCTCGAGCTTTCATCAACTCGAGGAGGGGACCTTCGTAGCCGATGTGGAAGAAGCCGATGATCATATGGTTGCCAGAGGGAGCTCTGAAGAGCTGCTGCGCCTTCTCCGTCGTCGACCAGGCGGGTCGCTTCTTGATGTGGAGGCGCAGGTTGATGAGCTCGTGGAGGCCCGGGGCGAATGTCTTCTGGCTGACGTAGGCGAAGCCGGCGTCGGGAGACTGAATCAGGATGGCAGCATCGTCCAGCGAGAGATCGACGCGGGCGCCGAGGGCGCTGAGGATCTGCTCGTCTGTGACGCCGAACTTTGGCGGCATCTGCCCGGCCCCGTGTAGAACAGAGGGCCTGCCTAGGGCGGCGCGTACGGCGGCAATGAATACGGTGGGGCGGAAGGTCCGGGCGGATCCGTCGTAGGGCTCGCCAAGGTGGGTGAGATGGGGGACGTCGAGTGTACGGACGGCCTCGGGTGGGAAGGCGACGTCTAGGTAGGCGCGCAGCTCGTCTGCCGTTTCACGGTTCATGCGCTGGCCGATCAGGAGGGCGGCCTTGAGGGAGTCGCGGACCTTTCCGTGGATGACGGCGTCGAGGGCGAGGCTGGTTGCTTCGTAGGTGAGCTGCTGCCCCTTCAGGACGAATTCGAGGGCGGAAAGCACCGGAGCCTCATCTGAATTGTGAGGAACGAGCCCACCATCCGGGTGGATGAGGAAACGGATGTCTTCCGGCAGAGACGACAGCTCTGCTTGATATCGTCGGAAAGCGTCCACTTCAGCTGGGGACCAGGCTGTCTCGCGGGGGAAGGTCTTTCTGAGGGTCATTCCGGTGAAGAAGGAACCCATTTGGGCGGGCGAGACGGGGTTCTCCTCCAGCCTTCCTGCTGCAGATTCGATGATGGTCCGGAGTATGTCGCCCGGATCGGGGTCGCCAGGCTTTCGACCGAGGGGTCGTGTCTGGTGGGGGCCCGTGCAGACGCGCGCCTGCGCCTCAAGGACCTCCGGATTCGGCGGGAGGTCGGTGCTCATCGAAGGCGTTGGGGAAACGGGCATAGGTCGGAACCTGTTGTAAAAGCGGTATTTGTGGCTTCTCCTGTGCGAAATATAGGGGAGGTCGGGTGGCTGTCAAGGCGCTGAGACTGGCTGCTTCTGAGCCCGTCGCTTTACTTGGGCGGTCGGGTGGGGTATTGTTTGCCCCGAACCTTTAACTCTGGAGTGCGTCGTGTTCCGCGTCTGCTTTACGATGTTCGTCATTTCGATGTGTCTGAACGGCATTCGGCCTGCGCTTGCGGGTGCGTCGCCCGAGCACAGAGGGGTCTGCTTTGTCGCCGGGCCGCGCGCGTTCAACAAGGATGCCTTCAAGGAACTGGCGGCGCTGAATGTCACCTGGATATCGGCCACCCCTTTCGGCTGGATGGAAGGCGGGAAACCTACGGTAAGGACTGAGACGGAGCATGTCTGGTGGGGCGAGTCGGATCGGGGGATGGAAGCGACTTTTAGAGGGGCGAAGGCGGAGGGGATCAAAGTCCTGCTGAACCCCCATATCTGGATACGCTCACGGACGGAGGGGGAGTGGCGGGGGACGATCCGATTCGATACAGAAGCCGAGTGGCTGGAGTGGGAGCGGACCTACCGGGCGTTCATGATGCACTACGCTCGCCTTGCAGACCGCCATGACGTCGATGCGCTCTGTATTGGCACCGAACTGCGGGGAGCCGTGACGGAGCGCCCTCAATTCTGGCACGGCCTTATCGACAGCGTCCGAAGTGTCTACGGCGGCAAGCTGACCTACGCGGCGAACTGGTACCTGGAGTACGAGGAGGTGACGTTCTGGGATGCATTGGATTTCGCTGGCATCCAGGCTTACTTCCCGCTGGCGTCGGCCGAAGACAACATTTCCGTGGAATTGCTCACGACGTCGTGGCAGGCGCACCGGGAAGCCCTGGAACGGTTCCAGGCAAAGGTGGGGAAACCGATCGTATTCACGGAAGCGGGGTATCGTAGTACGGCTGACGGTCCGGTGGAGCCCTGGCTCTGGCACTCGGATGCCCCGGTGAGCGCCGAGGTCCAGGCGGCCTGTTACGAGGCAATGTTCGAGGTGTTCTGGAAACAGCCCTGGTTCGATGGCGCCTTTATCTGGAAATGGTATCCCTATCCAGAGCGGAGGACAGGACGGCGCGTCGGAGACTTTACCCCACAGGGGAAGCCGGCAGAGGCGGTGATGGCCAGATGGTACGGCGTGAGAGATGTTGGCGAGGCCCTGCCCGAGGCAGTCGAGTAGGCGAGTGGAAGCAGCGGGTGATTTCAAGCGGGATCTGAGGAGGGCGGCTGAGAGTCCGGCGTCGCCCAGAAGCTGAGCGGCAACGCCTTCTTCATCTTCAGCCAGAGCGAGGAGTACGTGGAAGGATCGGAAGTCTCCTTGCTCCTCCGCTGCACGATCGAGCGCCTTCCGGCTGCGGTCGGTGATGAAGGCGGTGGGGGAGGTGGTGGCGCCGGCAGGATGTATCAGACGCTCACGGACACCTTCGAACGTCAGCTCCACGTCGAGGGTCTTCAGGATGGCGGCGACTTCGGGCGATTCGAGTACCGCCAACAGCAGGTGCTCGGTGCCGACGTAGTGATGGCCCATGCTTCGGGCGACCTTCTCGGAGGCCAGGAGGAAGTCGTTTTCGTTGTCCATGGGGGGAGAACCAGTAGTCAGTGGTCAGGGATCAGTCAACCAACCAGGTCAACGGATGCTCGAGTGAGAAGATGTGCTCTTGGCAGGTGGCGGTCAAGGGCGGGTGATCTTGCCACGATTGTACCCAGGGGTTAGATTTAGTTTGCACGGTTTTAGCGGTGTGCGGGAGCGCGGGCCGCCTTTCTATTTTGGCGATTTCGATTACGGCTGCCTGCGCTGCGGGCGGTGGTTTGTGGGGTGTCGGTTGGCAGCATCAGAGACGGCGAGTGAGAGTAGAAAGCGATCTTCCATGAAGATTACGGATACGCACGTACACCTTTACCATTCGGACGAGTCGACATATCCGATGAAGCCGGAACCGCTGAGGCCTCCGTCGGGAACGGGGACGATTATGCATCTCCATCGCGAAATGCGTCGCAACGGTGTGAACCGGGCGGTGTTCGTCCAGACCGGGTCCGCTTACGGGTTCGATAACAAGCTGCTGCTCGATTCGCTTGCCGAGAGCAAGGAGTGGGCGGTTGGCGTCTGCCGGCTGGACCCTTCCGACCCGGGGAGCCCCGGTCTGCTGGAGCAATATGTCACGAAGCATCCGATCCGCGGGTTGAGGATGGAACCGGTTGGCGAACTCTATCCGATGTTCTACAACCCGGGCGCCACGCGTATGTGGGAATCGGCCCGCAGATTCAATATCCTGATTTGCGCCCATCTCCCATCCAACCTTCTGCGGCAGCTGGCCGACCTCCTCGCCCGGTTTCCGACAGTTCAGGTCGTTCTGGATCACGCCGGGTACGCATCGGCCGACGATCCAACCAGCGTCGACACCGTCCTTGAGCTCTCCCGGTTCCAAAATCTCTTTCTTAAGCTGAGCCACGTCGTTTCAGGAACGAGCCAGGGCTATCCCTTCGTCGATATGCACGAGGGTATCCGGAAGATGATCCAGGCATTTGGCGCGGATCGATGCATGTGGGGCTCCAATTTTCCGTGCGAGCATTGGCTGAAGAAGGCGACCTACGCCGAGCATCTGGACGTGTTTCGGAAGGAGATCGGGCTCAGTGAGGCGGAGCAGCAGGCGTTGTTTGTGGAGACGCCTGAGCGGGTGTGGTTCTCGTAAGGCAGCTGTCAGCAATCAGCGGTCGGAAAGCGGCAGACGGCAGACGGCAGACGGCAGACGGCAAAGGGCAGAGGCGAAACAGGGTTCTTGTTTCACTTTTCACGTCTTCCTTTTTGATCCTTCAAGGTGCATATGAACTTTGTGATTCTCAATCCGGATGAACTTCGGGCGGAGTCCGTGGGATGTTACGGGCATCCGGTGGTGCAGACGCCGAATATCGATCGGCTGGCGGCGTCGGGCACCCGGTTCGACCAGTGCCATGTTCAGCACACTGTCTGTACGCCGTCGCGCTGCAGCTTTCTTACAGGGCTCTACCCGTCGACGCGCGGGCATCGGACGTTGTGGCATACACTCCGCAGTCACGAGCACCATCTCTTCCGATACCTGAAGGAGGCCGGGTACGACAACCGGTGGTACGGCAAGAACGATGTGCTGACGCACGACAACTTCACCGCCTACGTCGATGAGGCGCGCGGAGGCGTCGGAGCGAATGTCGGTGGAAATCCGTACTCGCTGGATGAGGATGAGTACTACAGCTTCCTGTCAGAGCCGTACGAAGGCCCGCTCGATCGCCACGGCGACACCTCTTGTTATCAGCAAGGCATCGACTTTCTAAGGGCTGACCACGAACGGCCGTTCTGCCTGTTTCTGCCCACCAGCTTCCCACATCCCCCCTACAGCGCTCCCCAGCCGTGGCACGATATGTATGACCCGGCGGATCTTCCGGACCTTCGGCCCGTATGCGACGGGAAACCTGATTTTCACGATTTGATTCGAGAGTATCGCCGGCTCGACCGCGTCGATGAGGCGGTGCTTCGGAAGATCCAGGCCGTCTACCTGGGGATGACGAGTTATGCCGACCACCTGGTGGGGCAGCTGTTGGACGCTCTGGATGAAACAGGGCTTCGCGAGAATACGACGGTGATTTTCATGTCCGATCATGGAGATTGGGCAGGCGATTTTGGGCTCGTGGAGAAATGGCCGAGCGGCCTGGACGATACGCTGACGCGGGTTCCCTTCATCGTGCGAACACCCGGAGGCTCGAAGGAACATGTCGTGGAGGAGCCGATCGAAGCGTTCGATATGATGGCGACGGTCCTCGACCTGGCAGACATCGAGCCCCAGCACACGCATTTCGCCAGGTCGCTCACACCTCAGCTGAATGGAGCTGCGGGCGACCCCGATCGGGCGGCGTTCGCAGACGGCGGCTACGCCAAATTCGAGCCCCGGTGCTTCGAGATGTCTGAAGGTGGGTCGAGCGCCGGATGGAAGCCGGAGGGGATCTACTATCCCAAGGGCAAACAGCAGCAGGACCATCCTCTGTCGGTCTGCAGGGCGACGATGATCCGGACCCGGAGCGCCAAGTTGATTCACCGTCCGGAAGGCGTCAGCGAGCTGTACGATCTGGACGAAGACCCAAAGGAATTGGAGAATCTCTACGGACGTTCGGAGCACGCCTCCCTGCAGCAGGAGTTGACGACGCGATTGCTCGACCACTGCGTGCAGACGTCGGACACGTCGCCGTGGGATGAAGACCCGAGGGGGTTGCCAAAGGAAGGGCAGAGGGCAGATGGCACAAGGCAGAGGTGAGACGGCAGACAGCAGAAGGCAGAACGATTGCTGATTAGAGATTGACGATTGGACATCCTTAGCGGGGTTCTTACGATGGATAGAGTGTTCTTTATGCTGGGAAGTGTCTTTGCGTTTCTTGGGGTAGCGGCGGGGGCGTTTGGGGCGCATGGGCTGAAGGGGAAGCTCGATGAGCCGATGTTGGAGGTGTTCGAGACGGGGGCGCGGTACCAGATGTTCCACGCGTTGGCGCTCCTGGCTGTCGCATGGGCGGTCACTCGATGGCCCGGAGGAGCGACGGTGGCTGCCGGATGGCTCTTTGTGGCCGGGATCCTGGTCTTCTCCGGGAGCCTCTATGTGCTGAGCCTGACGGGGATCAAGTGGCTGGGGGCGATTACGCCCCTTGGCGGGCTGATGATGTTGGCGGGGTGGGGATGCCTTGCCTGGGGGGTGTATGGAGGTCGGTAGGGCGAGAAGCAGTACAAATTACAAAATGAACAGTTCAAACTAGAAAATTGGTGATGCCTTTGGACAGTGCGATACGAGTGGGGATAGTAGGCGCGGCGGGGCGCGGGGGGAGTTTCAAGGCCGGGTTCGAGGCAAACGGTGCGGCGCGCATTGAGGCGGTGTGTGACGTGGATGAGGAGCGGGTGGGGGAGGCGGCGAAGAAGATGGGAGTGGTGCGGACCTTTACCGATTATGAGGCGATGCTCGGTTCGGGTGAGGTGGATGCGGTGGTGATTGGGACGCCGATGCAGTTTCATGCTCCAATGGCCACTGCCGCCCTGGAGCGGAACATTCACGTGCTGAGTGAGGTGACGGCGGCGGTTTCCGTCGATGAGTGTAGAGATCTGGTGACCGCGGCAAACGCGTCCGACGCCGTGTATATGATGGCGGAGAACTACATCTATACGAAGGCCAACGTGCTGGTGACGGAGTTGGTGAGGAAGGGGCTGTTCGGGGACGTCTACTATGCTGAAGGGGAGTACCTGCACGAGCTGAAGGGGCTGAACGAGATCACGACGTGGCGACGAAAATGGCAGACGGGCATCGACGGCATCACTTACGGAACGCACAGCCTGGGGCCAATTCTGACGTGGATGCCCGGTGACCGTGTGACGCGGGTCTGCTCCGAGGGGAGCGGGCACCACTATTCGGATCCGCGGGGCGACGTGTATGAGAATCAGGATTCATGCGTGATGCTGGCGAAGACGGAGAGAGATGCCCTGATCAAGATTCGCGTGGACATGCTTTCTGAACGGCCGCACGGAATGAACTGCCACAGCCTGCAGGGGACAAAGGGGTGTTACGAGTCGTCACGCGCCTCCGGCGAGCGACACCGGATCTGGCTAGCGGATCTGTGTGAGGACAAGGACGAGTGGCTCGATCTGTTCGACCTGGAAGCCGACCATATGCCGGAGATGTGGCGGCAGCCGTCGGACGCGGCGGAGAAGGCGGGGCATGGAGGTGGGGACTACTTCGAAGTCGTCGATTTCGTATCGAGCATTGTCAATGGGACGCCCTGCCCAATCGGCATCCACGAGGCGATGGATATGACGTTGCCGGGGCTCGTGAGCCAAGTGTCGATTCAGAACGGCGGAGCATGGATGGACGTCCCGGATTCGAGGGCGTGGTAGCGAGGGTGAGAGGCGAGGGGGTGGGGAGTGGGGCATGGGGAAGGCGGGCTTAGGATATGGGCGTGTGCATCTCGCTGACGGCGTTTGGCGTAAGGGAGTCCTCACCGAAGATGTGGGAGAAGGTGCTACCCCGGCTCGATACGGTGGCGGCATCCATGTAGCAGACGCTGAAGGCGCGGCGGGCGATGTCGGAACGGTTGACGTCGGAGTTGTGGAGCAGCCAGTTATGCAGGAGGACGGCCTCCCCGGCCTGCAGTTCGATGAAGATGGATTCGGCGCCAGCAACGGCGTTACGCGCCATGTCCTCGGTGAGGAATCCGGAGGAATGGTCGGGATTGTACAGTTCATGGTGTGAGCCCGGGATTACGCGGACGCATCCGTTCTGAACGGTGGCGGGGTCGATGGCGGTCCAGATGGTGATTTCGGGGTCCCGGTCCAGGTCGGTCCAGCGGTCCTGGTGCCAGGGGAGTTCGGTCCCTTTGTGGGCCGGTTTGTTCATGAACATCGCCCGGAAGCAGTCGATGTTTCGGCCGGCGCCGTAGACGCGTTCGCAGATGTCCCGGAAGACGGGCTTCTGCATGAAGGCCAGATGAACGGGGTCGAACTCGAGGTCCTGGATTTTTCGGTAGTCGAGTGAAGCGCCCTTGTGGCCGCGGTTTCCTGGTTTCATATCTGAGTACTTGCCCGTGTCGGTGTCGAGCTGCATGAAGATGCGGTCGTAGTCGAGGGGGGCTTTCCCCAGCATGATGTCGTCGATGCGCTGCTGGAGGCCTGCCAGTTCTTCGGGGTCGGCAACCGTGCCCAGGTGCAGGTAGCCGTTGCGTCGGTACTGCTCGAACTGTTCATCCGTAAGTCGGGCGAGCTGCTGAGCCATTTCAGTCTCCTGCATTGAACGCGTTCACATGATTTCCCAGGGCGAGCACGGTCCTTTGAGTCCTGCCTGAGACAGCAGGGCATCCTCCTGAATGGTATGATGTCCCGGGGTTCCGGGCAAGTACCTCCCACCGGCAGACCGCAGTGTCCAGAGAGATCAGATGGCAGGCGCAGCGTTCGACAGGCTGATTCGAGAGCTTCCCAAGGCTGAGGTGCATCTCCACTTCGAGGGAGCCGTACCCTGGGATGTGGTGCGTCAACTGTCGGAGGAGGATCTGTCGGAGGTTCCCCCCTGGTGGGATCGCCATCATCGTTTCGACTCGTTTGCGGATTTCATAGCGGCGATGCGGTTGGGTTGGAAGGGAATCCTGACCGGGCTTGAAAGGATCGAGACATGTGCGGGCGCACTCTTCCGGGGACTCGCAGCTCAGAATGTACGATACGTGGAGACATCCTTCGGTCTTGGGGCTTATGATGAGCCGGTCAACGCCGTTGCCGATGCCATCAAGCGGGGGGCTCCCGAGGGGATGACGGTACGCGTAATCGGTGGAATTTCCCGTGATCTGGACCCGGGCTGGATGCGCGATCTGGCTGCGGAGGCGGTGGAAGCGTCGAGCGTCGACGGGATCGACCTGCACGGAAACGAGGTGTCGGATGGCATCGGACGGTTTGCGGATCTGTTCCACGCGGCCCAGAAAATGGGCAAGATTGCGAAAGCACACGCGGGTGAATCCGCAGGGCCGGAGTTCGTTCGAAGGACGCTCGATATTCTGCAGGTCAAGCGGGTTGAGCATGGTATTTCAGCAGTCTCCGACCCGGAGTTGATGGACCTTCTTGTTTCTGATGACGTGACGTTGGACGTCTGCCCCTGGTCGAACGTGAAGCTCAAGATGGCTTCTTCGTTGGCCAACCATCCGCTGAAGGCGCTCTGCAACGCGGGGGTGAGGACGACGGTGAGCACGGACGACCCTACGGTCTTCGGGCAGACGCTGTCGGAGGAGATCGACTGGGTCCATTCGGAGATGGGACTCCCGGCGGAGCAGATGGTGGAGATCGTAAAGAACGGATTTCGGGTCGCGATGATGGACACTTCGGAGAAAGCCGCCTGCCTGACCGAGGCGGATGATACGTTCGAGCGCTACAAGGCCACTCTGTCAGAATGATCGACTTTCGCTGCCGCGTTGGTAACAGCACTGCGTTCTGATTCCTGATTGGAGTGGCGATAAAAACCGTAGATCCAGCTGCGTTGGTTTGAATCGTAGGGAGGGTGTTCGATGGAGCGATGCGAGGAAGTGGGTCGTGCAGGATTCTCGCCTGAAGGCCTGAATCACGCGTATGGCCTGATGGAAGAGGCCGTGGCGTCGGGTGGACTGATGGGAGGGGCCATTCAGGTCGCGCGAGGCGGTCAGTTGCTCGCTCCAGTGGTGTTCGGGCGGCGGGAGGTGGAGAAGGACGGGGCTCTCGTAGAAGCCGACACCATGTTCCTGGTCGCGTCTATCACGAAGCCGTTCGTGGTTGCGGCCGTGATGAAGCTGGTAGAGCAGGGTGTCCTTGCGCTCGATGATCCAGTTGCGACGATCGTTCCGGAGTTCGGAGGGCAGGGGAAAGATCGGGTCAACGTCCGACACCTGATGACGCACACGTCGGGGCTGCCCGATCAGCTTCCGGATAACCTGGTTCTGCGGAAGCAGCTGGCGCCGCACAACCGGTTTGTGGAACGGACCTGCGAGCTCACGTTGTCGTTCGTCCCCGGCACACGGATCTCCTACCAGAGTATGGGAATCGCCATGCTGGGCGAGATCGTGGAGAGGCTGTCGGGGAGGTCTCTGCGGGACTTCATGAAGGAAGAGCTCTTCGGCCCATTGGGCCTGGAAGGCATCTCCCTTGGTCGGCAGGCGTCGACGCGGGATCGGGAGTCGGAGGTGATGATTCCCGGAGGAGGATTCCAGTATGGAGACTCGGAGTCGGACTACGGCTGGAATTCGGAGTACTGGCGAGGGTTCGGCGCGCCGTGGGGCGGGATGCTGACGACGACGGAGGACCTTGTGAAGCTGATGGGATTCTGCCTGGATGCGGAAGGAGAGGTTGCGTCGGCTCGCGTTCTCTCGTCGGCGACCCTTCGTGAGATGACGACGGACCAGACCTCGGTAATGCCGGGTCTGCCCGAATCTGAAAAGCTGAGGCAGCGCTGGGGGCTGGGCTTCCGGCTGAACGGGCAGGGCTCTTGGTTCGGAGACCTGGCGTCGTGGGACACCTTCGGCCACAGCGGCGCAACGGGTACCGTAGCCTGGGCCGATCCGGAGACGGATGTTGTCTGTGTGGTATTCACCAACGACCCAAGCGGGGCGACGCCGCTCAGGGCGAGGATATCGAACGCGGTGGCTACGGCGGTTCTATAAAGGCGGGCAGAGGGCAGAGGAAACCGAATGGCGGAAGCTCTCCCGTTTTCTGATACCTGACAACTGACTGCTGACAACTGCCTTTCTGGCTACTGCCCCGCCGCTGAAAGGCACCGGAACTGGAAGTTCCGGCTACGCCCCCCACACCGCCCTACCCCTCCACCTTCGCATTTGCGAAGAGGGTGCTGACGGATTCGTCGTTGTGGATCCGTCGAATGGCTTCGGCAAGGGTTGGTGCGATCGAGAGGACCTTGATCTTGCCGTTTTGAAGTTTGTCGGCCACAGGAATGGTGTTGGTTACGACGAGTTCCTTGAGTACCGATTTCTCCACGCGTTCTACGGCCGGCCCGGCAAGCACCGGGTGAACGATGGCTGCCCGAATCTCCTCGGCGCCATGGTCCTTCAGCACTGCGGCGGCTTCCGCCAGAGATCCTCCAGTGGAAATCAGGTCGTCGATGATGATGACGTTCCTTCCTTCAACCTCGCCGATCACGTTCATCACTTCAGTCTTGTCTCCGCTGGACCGCCGCTTGTCTACTATTGCCAGCGGGCAGTCGAGCAGTTCCGAGTAAGCGCGAGCCATTTTGATGCCGCCGACATCGGGTGTAACGACCACCGGGTCTTTCAGCTGCTGCTCCATCAGGTAGGCGCCGATGACGTTGATGGAGTAGAGGTGGTCAACGGGGATGTCGAAGAACCCCTGGATCTGGTTGGCGTGGAGGTCCATGGCCAGCACGCGCCGCGCGCCTGCTGTAGTAATCATGTTGCTGACGAGCTTGGCCGTGATGGGTACTCGAGGTCGATCTTTTCGGTCCTGACGGGCATATCCGTAGTAGGGAAGTACGGCCGTTATTCGCCTGGCCGACGCTCGCCTGGCCGCGTCGATAAGGATGAGCAGCTCCATCAGGGAGTCGTTGGGTGATAGTCCATCGGCCTCACAGACCGACTGAACAATGAAGACGTCGTTCCCCCGAACATTTTCGCAAAGCTGTACGTGGATTTCGCCACCGGGAAACCGTTCGACCTGGGCTTCCCCAACGTCCATGCCCAGAATGGTGCAGATTTCTTCCGCCAGTGGGCGGTTGGCATTCCCTGTAAAGACGCGAAGGTCTTGCGCCACGTGGACGTCCTCCTCTGGTGTCTCCGCTTCCGGAGAGGTCTGGTTGGATGTCTTGTTCACGTTGGGGGAGGAACGATGAAGCGCCAATTCCTCGGGAGATCCTCAGGTTTCGGCGTGCGTCGTCAATATAGGAGGTGGCGGTAATCAGGCAAGCGGAAAGGCAGCAGAAAAGCAGCAGATAGGCAGCTGCCAGCTGCCAGCTGGCGGAGAGCGGGTTCTCAGTGAGCCTCATACCATAGTCATTCAGCTTTGTTGGCTAATTCCGGTCAGCTGCCCTTGCAGCTTTGTTGGCTAATTCCGGTCAGCTGCCCTTGACCCGAGTGTTAGGTACTGTTGGACAGCCATGTCCAGGGTAAACGTTGCAAGGGAATCGACAACAATATCTGCGGCGCTGAGATCCATTTCCTTCGTAAGGGGATTTGGAACGGCGACGGTGAACAATCCTGCGGCCTTCGCGGATTCTACCCCGGGTGGAGAGTCTTCCAGCGCGATTGCTGAATGGGGTTGGACACCCAGGACTTCCATGATGCCCTGGTAGACGTCGGGAGCGGGCTTGGGGTTGGAAACCTCATTCCCACATGCTACATGGGGAAAATAGGGGGTGAGACCCAGGCGCTGGAGATGGCCGGTTACCCAGGACCGATCGGAGTTTGAGGCGATGCCCGTTTTGAGGCCTCTCTGTTCTGCCTCCTTCAGATAACTGAGGATTCCGGGGCGGATCGGCTCTGCCGCCAGCAGCACTTCGGTGCGGTTCTCGTAATCCGTTTGGACGGCTTCCCTGTCGATGGGGCGGCCGAGTTCCTTTTCGAGATCGTCGTAGCGGAGGAAGGCATTTCGGGTGCCCACGTAGCTCAACCAGACGTGGCGCGAGAGGGTTACGCCCAGAGATCGACATACGTCAGCCCACGCCTGATACAGCAGACTCTCGGTATCCAGGATGAGACCGTCGAAGTCGAAGATTATCGCTTGAAGCACTCACAACTCCTGGTTGGGAAGGGGACCATACAAAACCCGCTGCCGTTGGACAGCGGGTCGGGGGCAGTGTATGAGAGGGGGTGCCGCATGAGGGCGCGGCGGCAGGCCGCAGATGAATGCCCAAACTAGATTCGCGTACCGAATGTGTCAAGCTTTGTGCTTGTCCAAACCCCTGCCTGCGCTTACATTCCGCCTACGCACTATGGATGTAAGATATAAATTCTTAAGCGCTTTAGGTTCAATTCAGAGGGCCCCCGCGGAGGGCGGATTCGTGGATTGAAGCTGCCGCTGGGTCGGGGATTCCTCTCAGGTTCGCGGATGCGGTTCAACCTTCCTGCTCGGGTGACAACGTGATCATATGGCTGGGCGAAGAGCTTTCAAGCTACTACGGGCCCTTCCGTTTGCTGACCTCCTATCTCTTTCTCGGGGGGTTGGGTACTGCTCTTGCCGCCGTACTTACATGGACACTCCTGCCGAGGTTGTGGAACCGACTTCCAAGCGATCGGGGGCGAGCGTTCGCCGTTGGCGCGGAGGCCAGTGCAGGCAAGCCGGTTGGCGCTGGAATCATTTTCATCCCCATTTTCATCGTTATCTCCGTCCTCATCGTCCCGCTCGAGTGGAAGTTCATGCTGGTGCTTGCGGCAATGGCGTTGGCCACTCTGGTAGGCTACCTGGACGATCGCTCTGAAAAGGGATTCAGCGAGTACACCATGGGGGCCATCGACCTGGTCATTTCGGTAATGGGCGCCGTGGCCATCTGCGAGTTCTCCACTTTCGAGGTCTGGCTCCCGCTTCTCAAAACACCGCTGGCCATATCCCCCTGGATCTCTATTCCGTGCGGCGCCGTTCTGATCTGGCTTGCCATTAATGCAACGAACTGTACCGACGGCGTCGATGGGTTGTCTGGCAGTCTGTGCGCACTCGCTTTCATCTACCTCGGCGCCATCCTCTACGGCATCATCGGACACCGGGAAATCGCTCGCTATCTTCTGGTGCCCCACTACCACCATGCCTGGGCCTGGGCAATGCTGTCGTTCGTAATGGTCGGCTGCGTGGCCGGTTACCTCTGGCACAATGCCTTTCCCAGCGCCGTGCTTATGGGTGATGCGGGTTCTCGACCGCTCGGATTCCTCCTGGGAACGCTCGTTCTCGCCTGCGGTAACCCCGCTTTGATAGTCGTCGTAGCAGGAGTGGTGCTGGTGAACGGTGCGACGGGACTGTTGAAGGTGGCCCTGCTTCGGTTTTTCAAGATCGGCATCTTCAAGACGGTCCGCTATCCACTGCACGACCATTTCCGCCACCGCTACGGGTGGTCAAATACGCAGGTGCTGGTACGGTTCATGATGCTGCAGGCGGTGGGGACGCCGATTTTGTTGGTGCTGTTGCTCAAGGTGAGGTGAGAATGTAAGACCGGGCAGAGGGCAGAGGGTAGAAGTAGAGGCGGCTCAGGTTCAACTTGGCGACGGCGATATGCCGTCGTTTTTTGTTTGTGTAGCTTGGGATTCATGTCGTAGTCTCCAACCGAATGTTCGGTCATGCGGAAAACTGTTTTACGGCCCACCGTCCGCGGTCACTTTTCACCATCCAGTACGAGGCAAGAATGGCAGACAGAGAGGAACTCAAGCGTCGCATCTGCGAGTCGATCGATAAGCGCAGAAGCCAGATCGAGTCGATTGGCGATCGCATTATGGACAACCCGGAGACGGGGTTCAAGGAGTTCGAGACAGCGAAGCTGGTGTCGGGAGTGATGGAGGAGTTTGGCGTTTCTCACGCGAAGGGGCTGGCGATTACGGGGGTGAAGGGGGTGTTGAGGGGTGGGAAGCCGGGGCCAACGGTAGCCCTGATCGGTGAGCTCGACTCCCTGGTCGTCAGCGACCATCCCAAGGCCAATCCGGAGACAGGAGCCGCCCACGCGTGCGGGCACAACGCCCAGATCGCCGGGTTGATGGGGGCGATGATGGGGCTGGTGGATGCCGGAGCTGCAAAGGAGCTTGCGGGGAACATCGTTTTCTTCGCGCTGCCCGCCGAGGAGGCGGTGGAGATCGAGTACCGCATGGGGCTCGTTGAGCAGGGCAAACTGGGGTTCGTTGGCGGCGAGCCTGAGCTTGTTCGGTTGGGTGCCATGGACGACGTCGACATGGCGGTTATGATCCATACGCACAGCGACCCTGACCTGAAAACGGCTGTTGTAGCGGAGTCGAACAACGGGTGCATCATCAAGATGATTCGATACATTGGGCGCGCCGCACACGCCGGTGGAGCGCCTCATCGGGGGATCAACGCCCTGAACGCAGCCACCGTAGCACTGGCTGCCATCAATGCGCAGCGCGAAACCTTTCGGGACGAGGACTCGATCCGCGTGCATCCGATCATTACCAAGGGCGGCGAATTGGTGAACGTGGTGCCGGCGGAAGTACGGATGGAGACGTTTGTGCGCGGGAAGACGAACGAAGGGATCGCCGATGCGAACGTTAAGGTGGACCGGGCTCTGCGGGCGGGCGCCCTGGCGATCGGGGCACAGGTGGAGATACAGACGATTCCAGGCTACATGCCGATGCGTAATGAACCTGTCCTTGCGGATCTCTACCGACAGAATGCAGGTGAGGTCTTCGGGAAGGAGGAGGTGGGGGAGGCCGGGCACCGGGCGGGCTCGACGGATATGGGCGATCTCTCCCACATCATGCCGGCGATCCATCCCTATATGGCGGGCGCCAGCGGCGCAGGGCATGGCGCAGACTGGACCATTTCAGATAAAGAAAAGGGCTACATCGGACCAGCCAAGACGCTGGCGATGATGGCCGTGGACCTGCTGCACGGTGGGGGGGAGAAGGCGAGGGAGGTGATGGATGGGTTCCAGGCGCCGATGACGAAAGAGGAGTACCTGGACTATCAGGGGAAGGCGTTTAAGAAGGAAACGTATGACGGTGAAAAGTGAGACGATAGAAGTGAAAAGGTGAGATCTCTTCAATGAAAACGATGTGAGAGAATTCGGACGACAAGCCCTCAGCCCGCACGTTCTCACCGCAAAGGCCTGCACCTCGGCGGTTGCCGTTCTCTCAGATTTCTTTGCGTCCTTCGCGCACTTTGGGGTACCCTGGTTCGGTTTCCACCAAATTCGAAGCAACAAAGCCCCGGTTCTTGTAAGCAGAGCCGGGGCTTTCTATGTACGGATCAAGGGCTGCCTGTCTATTCGGACGGTAGGGTCGGTTGGGCGCCGCGGGATTTCAGGAGGGCGACGATGGGTGGGTACCGTTCGGGAGAGATGTCGCTGTAGGAGGTCCAGTCGCCGTTGGCGCCAGATTCCGCGATAGCAAGGGGCGAGCAGGGATGATCGATGTCGGCGCCCTGGTCGAGGAGGTGGTTGACCATTTCAGGGAGGGTGAAGAAGGCGGCCCATCCCAAGGGGGAAGCCGCGTGTTCGAGGTCGCGGATTTCGAGGTCGGCGCCGGCGTCGATCAGGCGAGTGATGGTTTCGAACTGATTTTCTTTAACGGCGAGATGGATGGGGGCGACGCCTCTGTACCCGTCGGCGGCTTTGATGGTATCGAGCTGCGAGGGGCTGGAGCCTGAGACGGTGTCGAGGGCGGCCTGTTCGGAATCCAGGATTGCTTCATGAAGAGTCATGGAGGCTCCTGCAGAAGCGTCCTCGGGCCGGAGCCTGAGGGTGAGGTGAAGGTGTTGGTGGAACCCAAACTCAGCCGATTTCGAGCATCCGTTCAACGGATCGCAGCGCCCGCACCCGGATCTCTTCGGGCACTTCGATCACATACTGGTTGTACTTGAGGGCGTCTCGCGTGTCTTCCAGCGTGATCTGATTCATGTGGGGACAGCGGACGCTGCAGAGACGGACGGCTTCCTTGTCCGGGTTCTCGGCGATGATGTTGTCCGCCATGCTGCATTCGGTGAGCAGCAGGAAGTGAGACGTTTCGAGATTCTGCACGTAGTCGATGATACCGCGGGTGCTGCCGGAGTAGTCGGATGCCTCGACGACTTCAGGGCTGCATTCGGGGTGGGCCAGAACGGCGACACCCGGGAACTGCTTACGGGCATTTACGATATCATCCACCGTGAACTTCTCGTGGACTTCGCAGCGCCCGTGCCAGCCAACCATTTCGTACTGGAGCCCTTCCTTCGGGAGGTCGATGCCGGAGCGGGTGGGGAAGATGATACGCTTCCCGGTTTCCCGGGCGACGTTGGCGGCCAGGTACTCGTCAGGCAGGAAAATGATGTGGTCGGTGTCCAGCGATTCGACAACTTTCGCAGCATTTCCGGATGTGCAGCAGATATCACACTCGGCTTTTACATCGGCGTAGGTGTTGATGTAGGTGACTACGGGAACGCCGGGGTACTTTTCCTTGAGGTCGCGGACGTCCTGAGCCGTAATGCTCTCTGCGAGGCTGCAGCCGGCCTTGGCTGCGGGCAGAAGGACGGTGCGCTCGGGGTTCAGGATCTTGGCGGTTTCGGCCATGAACTCAACGCCGCAGAAGACGATAGGGTCGCACTCGGTTTCGGCCGCCTTGCGGCTGAGCTCAAGAGAATCGCCTACGACGTCGGGCACCGTATGGAACAGAGCTGGTTCCATGTAGTTGTGACCCAGGATGATGGCGCCGCGCTCTGTCTTGAGCTGATTGATTTCGAAGACGAGCTCGGCCTTGTAGCGAAGCTCGATTTCCGGGACGACTCCTTTGAGTTTCATCTCCATTTCGTGGAGGGTCTCTTCAATCGTCTCGCAGTTTATGGGCATAAGATTGATCACTCCCGAAAGGGCGGAATGTACGACAGGAATTCGTTCAAAAGATAAGGGGTATAGGAATTTCCGAAAGGGTAAATCGTAGCCCGTCAGTCTGCCGACGCTTCGGCCTCCGGAGAGAGAAATGTCCCCAGCCGCTGCCTGAAGCCCGCCAACCAGGCGAGAGAATCCTCCAGGATCTGGTAGAGTGACGGCACCAGGATAAGGGTGACCGCTGTGGCGAAGACGACCCCGAATCCGAGGGAGACGGCCATCGGTATCAGGAACTGTGCCTGGAGGCTGCGCTCCAAAAGAAGGGGCGTGAGGCCGCCGAAGGTGGTGATCGACGTGAGCAGGATGGGCCGGAACCGGGCTTTTCCCGCCTGTCGGATGGCGTCACGTGTGGGGATTTTGTCGCCGTTCGCACGGTTGATGAAATCGACCATCACCAGGCTGTCGTTGACGACGACACCTGTCAGGGCGACGATGCCGAAGATGGAGAGCATGGTGAGATCCAGGCCCATGATGAGATGCCCCCAGACGGCTCCTACAATACCGAACGGGATTGCCGACATGACGATGAGGGGCTGAACGTACGATTTGAACGGGATGGCCAGCAGAATGTAGATGGCGAGGATGGCAAAGAGGAAGCCCTGCAGGAGGCCTCCCATCGTGTCGGCCTGCTCCCGCTGTTCCCCTTCCAGGGTGTAGGTGACGCTGGGGTGATCGGCCAGAATTCCCGGCAGGACATTGGCTGTCAGGTTGGCGAGCACCTCGTTGGCGTTGGCCAATGCTTTGTCCACGTCGGCGGTCACGTTGACGATGCGCTTTCGGTCTGCTCTTTGGATGGCTGCATAACCGCGCCCGAGGCTTCCTTCGGCGGCCAGCGCGAAAGGAATCTCTCCGCCGCTTGGCGTCCGCACCCGCATGTCTTCCAGATTCCCCAGAGAGCGCCGTTCCGATTCCGGATACCGGACCATCACCCGGATGTCGTCGCGGCCCCGCTGGATACGCTGCGCTTCCTCACCATAGAACGCCTGGCGGATCTGACGCCCCAGGTCGGAGAGGGTGAGGCCCAGGGAGCGTCCAGCGTCGGTGAGTTCGAGCTGTACTTCCTGCTTTCCCGGCACAAAGGTGTCGGCGATGTCGGTGACACCCGGATACTCGGCCAGTCTGGTCTTCAGGAGTTCGGCAACGTTCTGCAGCTCCACGTAGTTGGGGCCCGCCAGCTGCACATTGACGGCGTCGCCGGCGGAGAAGAGGGAGGTGGTGAAGGAGAGTCGCGTAGCGTCGGGAATGGGGCCCGTGAGTTCTCGCCACCGACGACCGATCTCCGAGCTGGAGAGGGGGCGTTCTTCAGACGGCACGAGCTCGATGTTGACTTCACCCACGTGCGGAGTTGAGATGACGGCGCCGCCCGAGTTGAACCGGTTCTGACGTGCCGAGAAGGGCTGTTCGCCGATGGATGTGAGGACGTGGCGGAACATCTTCTGCCCTGTCTTTCGCTCCACTTCGTCCTGCAGTTCCAGGGCAGAGGACTCAAGCCTGCGGATGGCGTCGGCGGTGACTTCCACCGGAGTGCCCTGCGGCATAGTAAGCAGGGCGACGACGTTGTCGGCGTCGATGTTGGGGAAGAAGACGAACTTGATCCAGCCACCCCCCACGACACCCAGGGTGAGGATGAGGGTGGAGAGAGCGATGGAGATGGTAACGTAACGCCATTGGAGGGCGCGCTCCAGGAGCGGTGTGTAGACGTTGTCGATGAGGCGCTTCAGTCCGCCGGCGAATGTGTCCTGGACTCTGGACCACCACCCCTTTCGTCCGGGAGTCGCATCGTCACGGCCGATCCTGGCGTGAGCAAGGTGCGATGGGAGAATGAAAATCGATTCGATGAGAGAGAAGATGAGGGTGGCGATGACGACTTCGGGAATCAGCTTCATGATCTTGCCCGTGTTCCCGGGAACCGCCAGGAGCGGGGAGAAGGCCGCAATCGAAGTGAGGACGGCGAACGTAACGGGGGTGATGACCTCCGCTGCGCCGATGGTGGCGGCTTCCACTCCCTCTTTTCCTTCCTGCATGTGTCGATAGATGTTCTCACCGACGATGATGGCGTCGTCGACGACGATTCCGAGGACGACGATGAAGGCGAAAAGGGAGATCAAGTTGATAGAGGCGTCCATTCCGGGCATAAGCCAGATGGCCCCCAGGAATGAGATCGGGATTCCCAGCGATACCCAGAACGCCAACCGGAGTTTCAGGAAGAGGCTCAGGATCAGAACGACGAGGAAGAAGCCAACCACGCCGTTTCGTGCCAGGAGGCCAAGTCGGTCGCGAAGGACGCGTGAAAAGTCTGCCCAAATCGTAAGGGCGACGCCTTCGGGCAGCCGTCCCTGAGCTTCGGCGACGTAGGCCTTGACCGCGTCTGCGATCTCAACGGCGTTCTGTTGGCCCACTCGGAAGACCTGGATGAGGACGGTGGGCTGCCTGTCGAACCGGGCAAACTGGTCGGTCTCGGCGAAACCGTCGATGACCCTGGCCACGTCGCTGAGGATCAGCCGGGTGCCGTCGGGCCGGGTTCTGAGGGCGATCGACTCGAACTCCGGCCGCCGATAGGCCTGCCCCTTGGTGCGGATGAGGATTTCGCCACCCGATGTCTTGTCGGAACCTCCGGGAAGATCGAGGGAGTTGGCTCGGACGGCGCGGGCGACCTCCTCAAACGTCAGGCCGTAGCGCAGGAGCGACGTTTCGGAGACTTCGATGGAAATCTCGTAGGGCCGTGCGTTGGTGAGTTCTACCTGGGTAATGCCCGGAAGATCGGCAATTTCGTCCCGGGCCCGTTCGCCCAGGTGTTTGAGCGTGGCCTCGCTGGCGTTTCCGGAGAGGGCGACGTTGATGACCTGGTTGCGGATGATCATCTCGCTGATGATCGGTTTTTCCGTCTCCTCGGGGAAGGTGGTGATGGCGTCGACGCGCGCCTTGACGTCATCGAGAACCTTTCTCGCGTCTTCACCGGGCATCAGTTCGATGCTGACGGTCCCCATGCCCTCCGAGGCGGTTGAGGTGACACGCTTGATACCTTCCAGGCCGCGGATTTCCTCTTCGATTCGAACACATACACCTTTTTCCACTTCTTCCGGCGCAGCGCCGAGATAGGGGACACGGACGGTGATGCGATCCGACGAAAACTCGGGGAAGACTTCCAGGGTGAGGTCGGAAATCGTAAAGAATCCAAACGCGAGGATGGTGATCATCAGCAGGTTGGCGGCAACGCTGTTCCGGGCAAACCAGGCTACGGGACCGTTCACTGGGCGCCTCCCGCATCGCGTGGGCTGTCCATTGCCTCAGGCGCGCCCTTTTCAGACCCATCCGGAATCTGATCGCTTTCGAATACGCGGACCTTCATCCCATCGACGACGGCGTCCATGGGAGACAGGCAGACTCGCT
>Ga0114996_10003005_pt1 | contig 21297 bp, 23 predicted proteins | sample ArcticOcean_MG_C_4_FD_87039 | JGI IMG/M metagenome (GOLD analysis project Ga0114996, IMG submission 87039) | Marine microbial communities from western Arctic Ocean - ArcticOcean_MG_CB4_134 | ecosystem: Environmental > Aquatic > Marine > Oceanic | place: Arctic Ocean: Canada Basin | collected... | reverse complement strand
GGGGTGGCCCAGATGTTTTTCCGGGGCGAATTGTCGACTCCAACACGCGAGTTCGGAAAAACGTCTGGGTGACGAAGTCACAAGAGGATGGTCGTCGTACCGCTGACAACGTCCTAAATGCTGCGCACATTGAATTGACGAGCCTGAGTCGGGTCAAAAACGATCGCGTCTCTCGGCCGAGATTCCGTACTTCGAGACGGTGGAATTACCATTATCATAGCATTTGGGCGTCGCGCGCATTTTTTCCCGTGCTGCTCAATTAGCCATCTGATCCGTTCATTTTGGTTCTGTTTATACGAGCAAGCCTTTCAATGGCCCTGTACTATCGGCAAACTGCTTGAGGCCTGTGCCCATCAATTGAGCTTGTGAAAGCCATAGATTGGCCAAAGGCGTATTTTCAGGGCAATTGAGAATTCGCCCCGTCTTGATTTTACCGTTGGCGGATCCTGCCACGATAATGGGAAGCTCGTTCATGGTGTGATGTTGTCCATCTCCCAATCCAGAACCCAAAGTGATCATGGAGTGATCCAACAGCGTGCCCTCCCCCTCCTTGACCGCATCCAACTGTTCTAGAACTTCGGCGAACAGCTCTACATAAAAACGGTCAACTTGAACAAGAACCTTTTTCACACTGTCCCTGCCTTGGGCATGTGTGAGTCCATGATGTGATTTTGTGAAATTCAATTCATGGTAGCGTTGCGGCGTGCCCCATCTTTCGGGTGCGAGCATGAACGTGGCGACATGCGTGAGATCTCCCTGAAATGCCACCACAAGCAATTTGCCCATCAGCCGTATGTATTCCCCGCGCGTCATGGGCGCTTCACCAGGTTCTTTGATGTCTGCCTTTTTATGGGTGGCGTAGTAATTGTTTAGCCTTTCGATTTGTCTTTCGATTTCTCTCACCGAAGTAAAGTATTCGTCCAGCTTATCTTTATCGTGATGATTGAGATTCTTTTTGAAGTTGGAGGCATCCTGCAAGATCAGGTCGGTAATGCCTTTGTCTGATTTGCCTGTCTTGAAAAGAATCTGATAGACCTGGCGCGGATCTTTCACCGACGTCGCCACATGCTCTGGCCCATACCAAGAGATGTTGTCCAAGTAGATCGATTCTCTGAGGTCTTTAAAAGTATTGCAGTTCAGCTCCAGGGATCGAATCGGCGTTCGACTGCTTACTTTATCTGCAATCAGATGATCCAAGGTCCTGTCCATCGGATAAGGCGATTTGAGCTGGCCATGAGGGTCGGCCGAAGAGAGGTAGCAGGAACTGCATTGATTGTGAACATCGGTCCCTCTTACGTTGACCCTGGACAAACCTGTGATCAGCGTGACCTTGTCCCCCACTTTTTTCAGCGGACTCAACGTAGGCATCGCCAAGAAGTCCTGACTGCTTTTCTTGGGGAAAAAGTGATCTCTCACAAAACCCATCGGGGAATAAAACGACGCAAAACGCAAAGACGGCTCCTTCAACTTCTTGGTTGCCCCTTCTGCTGCGACCATCTCGAGCCAGGGAAGAGCCATCATGCTGCCACCGGCTCCGTAAAGAAATTTGCGCCTGTTGAAATGATTATTGTCTAGAGGTTTCATTTCTTACTCCCCGTGTGTGAATGTTGGGTGAATATCGGATGAATCACAATATTCTTGATGACATCTCTCATTTTGTAATTATCTTTTTTACTCTCTTTTGCGATTTCACCTACCGCAATTCGATCCGTCAAGGTCAGTTCGCGACCCAGGCCATAAGATAGCAGGTGCTTGATGAACGCTTTGGCAAACACGTCCTTTTCCGCAAGCACGGCGTCCTTGAAACCAACGACATCCTTGAAGTCATGCTTGCCAAACAATTTCCCACTGGCATCCACCTTCAAGCCGGTTCGATAATTATCTCGCCAACGACCCAGCAAATCATAATTTTCGAAGGCAAACCCCAAGGGGTCAATTTTTTTGTGGCAGCTTGCACACTGGGCGTTACTGCTGTGCTGTTTTAACTTTTGCCTTACCGTCAAACCTTCTTTTTGAAGTGTTTTGTCGTCCGCCTTTAAGTCAGGCACGTTGTCCGGCGGAGGCTCCGGAGGATCGTTAAAGATGACCGAAGAGATCCAAGCCCCTCGCGTAATAGGCAGCGACCGAAACGGACCCGAGGTCATCACCATCACGGCCCCTGTTGTGATCACGCCGCCGTATCTTCGGTCCTTTAGCGGCGTCCGCCTAAAATCAATGTGGCGTAGGTTCACGTTGATTCCATAGGTGGCGGCTCTGCCTTGATACCATTCGGTTAATAAATGACTGCGGTAGGTAAAGTCGGAATCGACCAGTTCTAGTATCGGCCTGTTCTCAATGAAAACGGTTTCAAAATTCAGCAGCGGCTCCAACATCATATGCATACCTCGTTTGTATGATATTTTGTCGTCGCCACCGAAGTAGTAACTTCGATGTGTCTTGAAATCAGGTGATGCAGAAACCAAATTGTTGATTTTCAACCATTGAGGCGCAAAACTGTCGCAGAAGTTTTTCACGCGACGATGATTGAGCATGCGATCCACTTGCCCTTCTAGCACCTCAATGTTCTGAAGCTTCCCCGCCCTTGCCAATGCTAGCAATTCATCATCCGGGATCGAGCTCCAGAGAAAAAAGGACAAACGCGTGGCCAGATTAAATGAGGCGTGATTCGGCAAGGCCTTGCTTGTCTCGTTGTGAACAAAAATAAATCGCGGAGAAGCCAGGGCCGCTGATACGACTTCTTTCATGCTCTGGGCAAAGTTGCCGCTTTTTTTGTACTGCCTGTCAAAATACTCATTGTACAGCTTCAAAGTTGCCCGATCAGCGGGAGACCTGAAGGCTTTGAGAAGAAACTTCGCGATGCGTTCGTGCGCAATCTGCTTGATTGGCTGTTTGATTCTTACACTCGCCTCCACATCCTTTTTCCAACTGCCGACGATCTGATCCTTGGCGACTTGCTGATCGCCGCCCGCGATGCTCTTAATCTGAATCTTGCTCAATCCGGATCGGTACAGACGAATGTCGTTGAGATCTCCATGGAAGGGCTCGTCTCGAAACGAGCCGATCTTCATCGGCTGTGTGCTTTGTGTGTTGAGCTTGCCCACGATCGCCTTGCTGCCGACCTGTTTTCCATCCACATAGAGATTCAATTGCTTGCCGTCGAAAGTGCCGGCAACGTGATGCCACTTGCCGTCGCGAAGTGCCTTTGGTTTCACGGGGGCACCGAATTCTATGTAACGGCCTGCGATGCCAGCGCCCATCCAAAGCCCCCACGTACCTCCAGATCTGCCGATGGCCAATAACTGGCGGCGCCATGAGTCCTCGCGGCGGACAATGGTCTGCCATTGGTCGGTTGTTCTGGAGGGGCGGATCCACGCGCTGATCGTCACTCCCGTGCTGCGCGTCGCGACCGATTTATCTGCGGTAATGGAACCAAATCCCGTCCTTACTTGCGTCCTTGTTGGATTTTGAAAAAGATCGTTCCAGATTCGACAGTTCTTTTCGAAATTTTCTGCGTTCACAACCGACCGGCTGAGCTCTAAGAAGGATTTCATGAGCACGGGAGACAAACTCAGATGATCGCCACGATTGTTGAACCCATTTTCTGCTGGCGGATCCTTGGGAAAGGCCATGACACCCAGCAAACGGTTCTCCAGCAATTGCTGCAAACCCATGATTCGATTCCCTGCTCTTACGACTTTGGGCATCTTGCCTGTTTGCGGCCTGAAATAATTATTGTGGTCTCGAATGATGCGGTCGTTGATGGAATAAACCCAACATTTAAGATCAAACAAGTCCCTTACCGCGTTCCCATATTCAAAGCGGTTCATTCGTCTCATTCTCAGTGGAATCAGCTTTTGGTTACTGGCCAATGACTTATTCAATGACTTATTTAATTGGACGAGCAAGAACTGTCGCTGAATTCCTGAAGGCTGCTTCTCATCTTCTGGAGGCATTTCATTTTTTTCTAACGCCTCGATCATTTTCTCCATGAGTTGCGGTTTTTTCTCAAGATCTTTCCATGACGAGAACTCGGTCAGCTTGACACTGCCTTTGGGCTCTTTTTTTCCATGACAATCGTAGCAATGATTTTCAAGAATGGGTTGAATGGTTTTATTGAAGTCGGCCACGCTCTTAGAAGGCTCTGCAGCCTGCGTCATCGACGAGACTAGAAAAGCTATTAGTAGACCACTCGTAAGATGACGATTCAAAAAACACCCCTCTTCAATGTCTTTGCGTATGTCAAATAGTTTGACACTTCTCGGCCAACGCCACCATTTTCGAATTGGTCTGGCGTTAAGATCGCCGGTTCCTCACTAGTTGGCGAAAGGTCAAAGCCCACGAATTGTTATCGCAGGCCTGCCATCACTTCGGCATCATCATCGATCAAGCAGCATCGCGGTGGTAATACTATAACAAACCACCAAGCCTTTCGCGACACTGCACGTCGCCAGATGTCGGCTGGTACTCGTCTGTCTCTTCCACAAGCCGGTTGCCCAGTCCTTGGTGATTCCGTTCGCTGTAATAATGTTCAAGATACTCCAGCACCGCAATTCACAATGATCGCTCCCCAAAGAAGATCCGTCTCCGAAGACTTTCCTCCTTAATCGATCTCATGAATCTCTTGATGTGGCCGGCCGGGTTAACCGAGTCCTGGAATAAGCGAGTTATCGCAACGTGAGGCAGAAGAGGCCCAACATGGTACAAAGACGATCGATGTATCGTCTTTTTCGACGACATGATGCCGCCCTATTGAAAGACTCCCTATGATCCTTCACGTTGACATGGATGCCTACTACGCGTCGGTTGAAACGCGCGATCGACCGGAACTACAGGGTCAGCCGGTCATCGTAGGCGGAACGCCGGAAGGACGTGGCGTCGTCGCGGCGGCTAACTACGTTGCTAGAAAATACGGCATCCATAGCGCCATGCCTGCTGCTCGGGCAAAGAGATTGTGTCCACTCGCCGTCTTTCTGCCGCCTCGGATGGAACATTACAGCGACCTGTCTCGACAGATTCAAGATATTTTTTGTCGCTTTACGCCTCTGGTCGAATCGCTTTCTCTGGACGAAGCGTTCCTTGATGTGACCGGCAGCCAATCGCTGTTTGGAACGTCGATCGAGATCGGTCGACAGATCAAACAGGAGATTTCCGATCGCCTTCAGCTCGTGGCTTCGGTGGGGGTCGCCCCCAACAAGTTTCTCGCCAAGCTGGCAAGCGATCACGAAAAGCCGGACGGATTCGTGGTGATTGATCCTGATCAGGTTCAGCAGTTTCTCGATCCGCTGCCGGTGGGGCGGCTTTGGGGCGTTGGCCGTGTAACAGGACAAGTCATCGAGCGGCTCGGTGTGAAGACAATCCGCGACCTGCGAGAGCTGCCGCCGGAAACACTCAAGCAGCACTTCGGTGAGTACGGGAGTCGCCTGTGGGAATTGTCGCGCGGTATCGATGAGCGACCTGTTGTGCCGGACCGTGAGGCGAAGTCCGTTTCGCATGAAACGACCTTTGCAGAAGACATTGACGACATGGAAGCCCTGCGATCCTGGGCCATCGAGCTAACGGAGCAGGTTGCTCGACGGTTACGACGGAACAACCTGCGTGGCCGCACCGTACACCTGAAAGTAAGATTCAGCGATTTCCAGACAATCACTCGGTCGACAACGCTGACACGTTCGACCAATGTGACTCAGGAAATCTGGCAGGCGGCTAACGAAATGCTGTCCACGCGATTGCCCACAGGACACCGCGCGGTTCGACTGCTGGGCGTGGGCGTCAGCGGCTTCGACAACGCGGACTGGACGCAGCTTTCTCTCTTGGATGAAGAGGACCACGAGTCACTAGCGAAACTGGACCAAGCTGCCGATCAGATCCAAGAGAAGTTTGGCTCAGCATCGCTTGGTCGAGCGAGCAGCCTATTGCATCATGCCAAGCACACACCGAAACCAAATGGCCCGCTGTCCAGAGAGTAGTGGTGGAGTCCTGTGCGTACGAACCGTCAGAAAGATCGCAGATCACGACATGTCTAATCCAAATATCTTGGAAATCTTCTCCGACTACATCTGACCATGGTGTTACCTCTGCACCGTGCGTGTAGAACGACTCCGCGCCAAGTATCAGATCGACGTCAAGTACACGCACTTCCCACTGCACCCCGACACGCCAAGTGAGGGTCTCACGCTTGAGCAACTCTTCGCCGGGCGTAACATCGACGTTCTTGCGGCCAAAGCCCACATGGTTCAGTTGATGGCCGATGAGGGTTTGCCGTACGGTGATCGGACGATGACGTACAATAGCCGGCTCGCACAGGAGTTGGCTGAGTGGGCCGTAACACAGCGGGGAGGCGATGCTATTCACGACGCTTTGTTTCGTGCCTACTTTGTTGCCGGCGCGAACATTGCCGGCGTTGATATGTTGGTGAAGATCGCCGAAGAGCTTGGGCTTCCCAGCGACAAAGCTCGGGAAGTCCTGGAGTCGCGACGATTCAAGGATACCGTTGATGCTGATTGGCGACGGTGCAAAGAGCGTGGAGTCACTGGGGTGCCGACTTTCGTCGTGGGGGATCGAGCCGTTGTCGGTGCGCAGCCCTATGAGGTTCTGGAGGCCCTGGTCCGTGATGCGGGGGCCGAACTTCGCTGATCGGAAAATGTTTGCGTTGCGTGGGAATAATCCGCACTCTCTGCGCATCCAACATTCTGTCCGCGCTGGTGAAAAACTTTGTGAACCTTTCGTTACCAGTGGCGTCTAAACTATTACAGCAGCAACGCGGCCCGATTCGAGGCCGCATAAACTGAGGAAACTAGAACAATGATGTCTTTACGACCAAGTACCTCGTGCGAACCCAGAGGCATAGCGCCGTTGTCCGCCCTGTTGTCCTATGAAAATGGGCAACCGGCGAATACGACGCCCGCCGGGCTTGCGCGCTTGTGACACTTGGTCGATCCTGCTTGAAAGCAACCATCACCCGGTGTCGAGAAAGGCATCGGGTTTTTTCGTGGACTTACGACAACTTATGGGCTGGTAGCTGAGACGGTCTAGCAGCGGTCTGAAGCACCGCAGACGAGGATTCGAGCGCCTCCCGGCCCACTTGCGCTCACCGTGCGCGCCGACAACATGCCCCGTTCGTCTAACGGCTTAGGATCGCGGTTTTTCACGCCGCAGATAGGAGTTCGATTCTCCTACGGGGTGCTTGGACAACTTGATCTGAATGAGCAACTGAGGCCGCCGACCGATGAGGGAGGAGAAAGGCCGAGGGCGGTAACAACAGCACCGTTATCGCGCCTGGTCGGGAACCAGGAGATCGCAGGTTCAAATCCCTTCCGGTCCACTAAGAGAAACATGGTAGTCGAGGGCTGGTTGCCCAAATCCGGCTGATAACCGGGTCGTGCTGAGTTCGATTCCCAGGGCTACCACTAACTCGATTCAACCTAAGGAGAAAAACCAGTGGCGCGCACTCAGCGATTGAAACGCGTACGCCCGACCAACTGCACGGGGTCGTGGTGTAAAGGCTGCGCAGCAGACTTTTAATCTGCCTGAGTGGGTTCGATTCCCTCCGGCCCTACTTCCTGGCGCGTAGCTCAATGGTGAGAGCGGGCCTCTTATAAGGGTCATACGAGGGTTCGATTCCCTCCGCGCCGATTGATGAATGAAACATGGGACCAAGGTGTTAGCGGCAGCATCGTGCGGCTCTTAACCGGTGAGGTCAGGGTTCAAGTCCCTGTGGTCCTACTGATGAAAAGCACTGGTCGTCTAGCGGCAAGATACCGCCGTCGTAACGCGGTGACGTGAGTTCGATTCTCACCCGGTGCTCTTGATCTTTGACAACTGAAAACATGACATGCGCCCATGATGTAGCGGCAGCCTACTGCCTTGCCATGGCGGAAGTGTGGGTAGCAAGGCCAGACGCCGAGCGATTAGCGAGGAGCAAGGCTGGACGCGGTAGCTACGCGGCGATCAAACGCCACTACCGCTCTGCGCTCGAACGACATCTAGTCGTCCGTGCTCGGTTGCTTCCCACTGGGCGCTCTAAACATCAGGACGTGGGGAAGTCTGGCATCCCGCGTGCCTCGGGAGCACGAGATCGCTGGTTCAAATCCAGCCGTCCTGACTGATGCGGTGGGTCCTGTGCTGGCACGGGAGGGCGACTGTTAATCGCTTCGACGCAGGTTCGATTCCTGCCGCCGCAGCTTTACGGAAGGGCAGATGGCAGCCGCCTCGAAAGCGGGCGAGCGATAAGCTTTGAGGGAGCAAGTGCTGACGCCGAGCGATTGGCGAGGAGGAAGTCGATACGCGGTAGCTTGTTGCGCAGCGAAGGGCGAAGGCGGTAGTTGAGATAGACACTGTGTCCTTGGCCGAGCGGCAAAGGCTCCAGGCTTCCAACCTGGCGAGGCGGGTTCGACTCCCGCAGGACACTCTAACGACATTCGGGGATGGGCCAACGGCGAAGCTACCTGGCTTTGAACCAGGTGATGAAGGTTCGATTCCTTCTCCCCGAGCTTTGGAGAAAACACAGACAACAATGCGAACATGAAGACGCGATATGCGTCTTGAAGAGCAGAACAGATTACTGCGGGGTAGTTGCTGTTGGTAGAGCAACCGCAGCCCGCCGAGCGATAGCGAGGAAGCAAGTGTCGACGCCGAGCGATTAGCGAGGATGAAGACGACATGCGGTAGCTTTTCGCGTAGCGAAGGGCAAGGGCGGTAGTGCCCACGATTAGATCAACAACACTGCGGGATTGTCGCTGCTGGTATGCGATACCTGTCTCTGAAACAGGAGGCCGTTGGTTCGATTCCAACTCCCGCAGCTAACGACGGAAGCCATCCGGCTGGATGAGGAGCCTGTCTTGAAAACAGGTGGCGGCGAGATCCGCTTGTGGGTTCGAGTCCCACGGCTTCCGCTCTGAAGACATGGTCCTGTGGTCCAACGGCAACGACGCTTGGTTCACATCCAGGAAACGATGGTTCGATTCCATCCGGGACTACTTCACTTGAAACATGCCCAGATACGCCAATCGGTCGAGCGGCTCGGCTTAAACCCGAGCGTTTGCAGGTTCGACTCCTGCTCTGGGTACTAACGCAAAAACAACTTGGCTCGGTAGGCAATTGGCAGACCACCTTGGCTTAGAACCAGGGATGCTGTGGGTTCGAGTCCCACCTGAGCTACTCAACAACTTGTCCTCGTGGAGCAGCCTGGAGTGCTCGCCTGCCTGTCACGCAGGAGATCGTGGGTTCAAATCCCATCGGGGACGCTCAGACAACATGGCGCGGTACGCAAACCGGTAAAGCGGCGAAGCTCAAACCTTCGTGATTGTCTGTGGGTTCGACTCCCACTCGTGCTACTCAATGGGTCGTGCTCCTCGCGGCTGGCTGTAAACCAGTTGTCGCAAAACAAGTGAGGTGGGCGACGAGAGGTTCAATTCCTTCACGACCCACTGACATTACGGCCCGTTGGTCTAGCGGCAGGATGCGAGACTCTCACTCTCGCGGTGCGGGTTCGATTCCCGCACGGGTCACTGACACAGCCAAGTGGCGGAATTTGGTATACGCGCGACACTCAGAATGTCGTGTCCATAGGACATGCGAGTTCGACCCTCGCCTTGGCTACTCGACAACACGTTGGCATTGCAGATGCGGCAGGTGCCCAACTGGCTTTCATAAGGCCGGTGAGCCCGGCTCGATACCGGGATCTGCAACTCGCGGGTGGGCCAGTGCTCAGCCGAGCCTCATAAGTTCGGATTGCCGGGTGCGACCCCCGGACCCGCCATTTAATTACACGGCCGAGTACGCAAACAGGCAAAGCGGTCACGTTGAGAGCGTGGCGATTTTGCGGGTTCGACTCCAGCCGTGGAAGCAACTGAGCCCGCCGAGCGATAGCGAGGAAAAAGGGCGAAGGCGGTAGCAGGAAATAGAAATGGTCTGTAGGTGTTTCGGCAGCGCGCCGCTGTGATAGCCGACCAACCGACGTCCTGTCGGTCGGTGCCCGAGACCGGGTTCAATTCCCGGACGGACCTCTTGATGACAACGGGACGCTGGTCTAACGGGAAGACACTTGGCTTGCACCCAGGTAATCGGGGTTCGACTCCCCGGCGTTCCACTGACGGGGCCATGGTCCAACGGGAAGACACCGCCATGGCATGGCGCCCTGTTTCCGAAAACTGGGCGGGGTTCGATTCCCCGTGACTTCACTGACGACATACGGAAGGCAGCCGGATACGGTTTGCCGGGCCGCACTGCTAATGCGTGCCTCCTCACGGAGATGTGGGTTCAAATCCCACGCCTTCCGCTAACGGCTCGATGGTGAAACGGACATCATCCCTCGCTTCTAACGAGGTGTTCCGGGTTCGAGTCCTGGTCGAGCTACTGAAGCGAACCAATGTCCAATGAATAATGTCGAATGTCTAAAGATCCGGGGCAACGTCAACCCCAAGGTTTAGACATTCGTCATTCAACACTAGAGGGCATTTCAGAACTAATACAAGACGCGAAGCGCAAGCGAGTGGATCGAACACAGGTGACAATATCCTCGCGGAAATCCACTCGCTTGCGCGTCGTGCTTGTATTGAATCTGTCGCAAGCGAGTTTTGAAATGCCCTCTAGGCATTTCCCCACATGGTGTCCGTAGTGTAGCGGTTTCTGCACGTCTGCCTGTGAAGCAGGAGGTATGGGTTCGACTCCCATCGGTCACCCTTTGATAGATAAAGGAAAGAAACAGGTGAAGAGCATGGTTGCCAACGTACTACAACGTCCGACGCTGGTGCTGAATCGTAACTGGCAGCCGGTGAACGTCGCTACCGTGGCGCGGGCACTGGTGCTGCGATGGAACGAGTCGGCACGCGTCGTGGACCCGACTGACTACCAGACGTTTGACTGGAACGACTGGTCGAAGCTACGACCCGAGGACGGCGATGCTTTCGTCCAGGCGATCCGCTTTCAGGTTCGCGTGCCCGAAATTGTGACGCTGACCGATTACGACCGGATGCCGACCGCGTCCGTCGCGTTCAGCCGGCGAAACATTTTCAAGCGGGACAAGTACGTCTGTCAGTATTGCGGTAACCAGCCAGGGACTGAGGAACTGACGATCGACCACGTCGTTCCCCGTGCCCAGGGTGGTGAGTCCCGATGGGACAACTGCGTACTGGCCTGCGTCACGTGTAACCGCGACAAGGCCGACCGGACGCCGAAGCAGGCAGGGATGCGGATTCGCCGCGAGCCGGTGCGTCCGAAGTGGAAGCCGATTTACACGTCGCACGACGTACGGATCGAAAGCTGGTCGAAGTTCATCAGCGAGGCGTACTGGGAGGCGAGGCTTGAGGCGTGAGGCAATGAGGGCATGAGTGTGTGTTGCTTCTAATCTCTCACGGCCTCGGGACTCATGCCTTATCGCTTCGACGAAGTGACCGCAGCAGGCCGGCGAGGACTTTGGCGGTTTCGTCGGCTTGCTGTGACACTTCGGTAGCGACGTCCGAAGGCATGAATCCAAGGCGCGTGGCGATCGTGAGTTGGTACTCGACCTCTCGGACCGATCCGAAGGCCATGTCGAGAAAACGAATGTAATCAGCTTGCGACGAGCGCGCACAGCCCTCGACGATGTTGGACGCGATGGAGACAGCGGCACGGCGAAGTTGTGCAGTAAGCCCGAACTTTTCATCGCTGGGAAATGACTTGGTAACTGAGTACACCTTTAACACCAAACCGTCAGCCAATTCAAACGCACGGAGCTTACGATGATCTCGCATGTCACCATTGTCTTCCCTCAAGCCTAATAACTCAAGCCTCACCCCTAAACTACACGAGTGTGCTCCTGGGAGAGCAGTCAGATTCCAAACCTGACGCACGGGGTTCGACTCCTCGCACGCGTGCTATGCCGACGTGGCTCGACTTAGTAAGGCGCCGCTCTTGTCAGTGTCTTCGGAAACAGGGCAGATCATGCTGGTGCGAATCCAGTCGTCGGCCCCACAAACATCTCGATGGTGTAACGGACCGCCCGGGACTCTCCTAAAGTCCAAGTCCTCACTTCGATTCCACGTCGAGATATTGAGATCACAGCCGTAAATCCAAGAAAGACAACGACGTATGAACATGAAGCCCGTGAGTGTGCCGCAGCGCATGTCAGCTTCCGAAGCTGTTGGACCAGGTTCGATTCCTCACGCGGGTTATTTTGTGTGGACCTTAGCCATGGACAGTTTTATTCGATTTCAAACGACAATGCCGTGTCCCACTACGGGCAAACGGCTGGGCGTGTTTCACGCGGCTTATTACGTGGAGGAAGAAGACGTGCTGTCGACAGAAGCGTACGAGAAGCTGAAAGACTCGTTTGCTTGGTTTGCCAAGCATCTTCGATCACCGGCGTTGCGAGGCAAGCCGACAAGGGGCGTGTTTTGGTTTCGGTCGGCAGCCGAGGAGTTTATTTCACGGGTCTGGGACATTGTGGATGTATTGCAATCGGCAGACGTGATTGTCGAACGACATGCAACCAAGAGGCCCGGAGCCATTGTTTACTCGGACGATCAGCAGATTGTGGCGATTCCGTACCGGAAACCACGACGAATTAGGATTCATACCTTGCGAGTGTGATGGTCGCACGGCGGTCTTCGGAACCGCAAGACGGGGTTCGACTCCCTGGTGAGGTGCTCAACAACAAGTCCTTGGAGTGTGCCGGATTCGCACGCGACTCTGCGAAGGTCGAGGACCAAGTTCAATTCCTGGCGAGGATGCTTGGCACTATCAGAATGTACTCGCCACAGAAGCACCTAATGGTTCACTAGGCGTCGATAGGCTTCCGGAGAATAGCCTGGAATCTGTTTGATCTGTTAGGCTACCGAAACCATCGAAGCGAATCACGACTTACAGGAATAATGCAATGGCCATCGATTACCAGCGGGCAAGCGAACTGCTGCTAGAAAAACAAAAAACGATGCGATGCGATGAGTCCATGCGACTCAGTACGTCGGTTGACAGATTATTCGATGCGATGCTCGGAATTACGCCGTGGGATTGGCGGTACAACGCCACGCATTGGGCGCTGGACGTGGCGGATATCTGCTCCGAGATTGGACATAGCATCGCTTGGATGCGAGCGTTCGCAGAGTTCTCGTCGGAGTGCGATGATCTGGATCGACGGTTAGCCGAGAGCCGCGTCTCATACTACGCAGACAATGCTGCTACGAGAATCAGTTCATGTCGTGACAAACTTGCGCTCCTCGCATGGTCATATTACTGTCCGTTCAACCCTGACAAGCGGAGCGAGGTTCTCACTTTCGAGCAGATCCGGGAACGGCTGAACTGCCCAGTCAGGTTCGGTTTGCAGATTGTAGGCCATGAGGCATTTCTGGCTGAGCTGAATAAACTTGTTGGCTCACACTTTCAGCGAGCTATTGACTACAGGCACAAGAAAGTACATCGCATGGAGCCGCGAGTCATGTTGCGTGAGCCGCAGGCTCCCGACCAGCCGTCTTACATGTTTCCGCTCATGTCGGACGCGGAGATTCAAATTTTCGATGACGGGCTTGCCGAAATGTACGCGGACGAAGACTTTCGAGCACGAGTTAGAGAGGGCTGCTATCTTGACGGCGTGCTTTATGACCGCCGAGCACCCAAGGAGTTGCTTTGGCATATTGGGGATTTCGACGAGTTCACACACGCCTGCTGGAAGAGTCTGTGTGACGCGACGGCCGGCTCATGTGAGATCCTGTTGGCTCGTGAACCGTTGCTCTCGAAGATCGAGTCCGAGTGAAGATCGTTAACAGGACAGGCAGGGTAGGCGTAACAGCGATCACGCCAGCATGGCACCGGCGAACCAACCTCCTCAACCGCGTGTCTCTTCCGACGACTGACGCTGGAGCCAGACGGCAAGGCAACCGGCTGCAACCCGGTCCAAGTGGGTTCGACTCCCACCGGCGTCTCTCGATGTTGTACGTCCAGCGGCGTGCGCGGGACCCGTTTGGGTTTCCCGACGTATGTTCCGTGCAGTGGGATCTAAGCGTACGGATCGATCTCCGGTTAGCTCAATGGCAGAGCACCAGACTAAGAATCTGGCTGTTGCGGGTTCAATTCCCGTACCGATCACCAACAATTCGGTTGGTAACCGACCCCTGGCGTGGATACGCCCCCATGAAGCCCAACGGAGGCGACCGTTTGACCGATCAGCGACCGCTGTGCCATAAGTCAATGGCGCAGCGGAAGCAGCACGAACGAGTACCCTGTAGCACGTGGATACCGCCCTTACAAATCATCCGCTCCTCGTCGAGTGAATCTCCTTTGCAAAGCTGACGCCAGTGCGTCGACCGCGCGAGGGAAAGACGCCGTCGAGACGCCGTCGAGACGCCGTTGACACGTGACTGCTCAAGCAGTGCTCCGTACTCCAAAGTGTGACCGGCAATCGTGCCGTCCTCCCGAGGGCCTTTTTCTTTTTCACGAAATCAAGCGAACCATCGGATGCAAGTCGGCGTCCTCCACTCCCTACACACAACGCGGCCAGCCGACCGCGACTACATGAATCGACCAACACGAATCGAAAGACGGTACAGCGATGATGTTCTTCAACCGAGTTAAGATCCGCAGCTACGAAATGGGCCTGTGCTTCCGCGAAGGCGAGTTCGTAGGACTGTTGGGTGCCGGTACGCACTGGCGATTCAATCCGCTACGACGTACCCGCGTTGAAGTCGTGTCGCAGCGCGATCCGTGGCTGGTTCACGGCAAGCTCGAATTGATCGTCAAATCGGGCGCCCTGGCCGGCCACGCCGAGATTGTGGACTTGAAGGACCACGAGCGGGCGCTAGTTTGGGTCGATGGCCGCTTCAGCCACGTCATGGCATCGGGACTGTACGTCTACTGGACCGGACAGCGGGACGTGACCATCGACGTGATCGATGCCCGAGGTGTTCGCTTCGAGCACGACGACCTCAAGGTCATCATCCGTTCGCCGCAGGCAGGGCAACTGCTTGACGTCTGCGCGATTGAGCGAAACCACGTGGGTGTGCTATTCCAGGACGGCCGATACGTGGAAACGGTTGCGCCGGGACTGTATGCGTTCTGGCGTAACACGGCCGACGCCAAGCTGGTCGAGGTCGACATGCGCGAAACGATGATTGACGTTGGAGGTCAGGAAATGATGACCGCCGACAAGGTCACGCTGCGGCTGAACGCTGTGGTCGGTTATCGCATCGTCGACGCTCACAAGGCGGTCACGGCGGTCGACGATCCGCGACAGGCTTTGTACCGCGAGGCCCAGTTGGCCCTGCGGGCAGTCATTGGCGTTCGTGACCTCGATGCGTTCCTGTCTGACAAGGACACGATCGCTCGCGAGGTCGATGAGCAAATCCGTGGCCGTGCCGGCGAGTTGGGCCTGGAGGTGGTTTCGGTAGGCGTGCGTGACGTCATCCTGCCGGGCGACATGAAGGACCTGATGAACCGGGTCATGGAGGCCAAGAAGGCGGCCGAGGCTAACCTGATCGCTCGCCGTGAAGAGACGGCCGCGATGCGCAGCCAGGCCAACACGGCCAAGCTGCTGGCCGTCAATCCGACGTTGATGCGACTCCGCGAATTGGAAGTGCTGGAAAGCATCTCCAAGGACGGCAAGCTGAGCGTTGTGCTAGGCGAGAAGGGCTTGGCCGACCGGGTTGTCAACCTGTTGTAACGACGACGCCCCTGGTTCGAGAGATCGGATCAGGGGCGTTTTATTTTTTTACTGATCGCCAGTTCGTTAGGGCAGCCGCAACGTCGGCGGCACTTGAGTATCGGTCTTCTGCTCTGGCAGCGAGACATTTCATGGCGACCGTGTTTAGCTCTCTGGGCGTATCGTCCCGTATCGCAGAAGGCCGGACCGGCATGCGGCCCGTCTCAAGTCCTGCCAACATCTCTTCAGAGGCCTGAGTTTGTCGTGGTGGCTGACCAGTCAACAAGGCGTACAAGATTGCACCGAGTCCGTAGACGTCCACCGCCACACTTGATCGATCGCCGCGCACAACTTCTGGGGCCATGAACGCGAGCGTGCCACCTCTCGCGCTCGGTGTTTTCTCGCAATCATCCGTACTTCGCAAGAGGTGGGCCAGCCCGAAATCGGTAACGAAGACGTGTCCCGCTTCGTCCACCAATACGTTGCTCGGCTTGAGATCGCCGTGAATCACACCGCGATCGTGAGAATGTTGAATTGCCTCGGCGACGGCCATCGTGATCCGCACGGCTTCCTCAGGAGAGGCCGGCCCATGACCGAGTTGCTGCTGAAGGTCTTGGCCGTCGATCCAATCCAGCACAAGAAAATAGCCACCTCCGGGATATCGACCCAACCCGTGGACGCCGACGATACCTGGGTGGTTAAGCCGGTCTAGCAGTTGAGCCTCCTGAATAAACTGCTGAACGGCTTGGGGGTCCTGTTGGTGGGACTTGTGAAGGGCCTTCACGGCAACGGTTCGGCTTGAACTCTTATGCTGTGCCCGATAGACCTTTCCAAATCCACCACTTCCATGAAGCTCTTGCAGGAGATAGTCCGACCACGGCAACGGGGCGCGGGAATCAAGAGCGTCCGACACCGTCACGGAGGACTTGCGTCCCGGTGGCGGGATGGCACCATCGGCTTGCAGTTCGTCGTCGATGGTCGCTAGCCATTTCGGCAACTCCGTAAATTGCTGCGGGAAAGTCGAGATAAACTGATCGCGATTTGGCCGGTCGCCCCAGAGCTGCCGAATCCGATATTCCTCGGCGATCATCTCCGGCGGGATCTGGCCTAATTCGCCAATCTCACCAACCTGCAATACATAGTCGGTCCATCTGGGCTTCCCGCCGAGATGATCATTGAACTCGTGCCCCTGTTCGGAGGCCTGCCAGCGAAACTCCATGTCGATCAGCGCCAATTCGCGAGCTAACCGGCGTTTGAATCCGGGGTCGTGGGTGGCAAGGATTTCACTGATGGACGGTGGCGACGCAGCCTGCCATGCCTGCTCAAATGCCAAAACGGCTGCCTCAATCGCCGAGCCAGACTGACAATTCGATTTTTCGCCGGAGTCTCGCATGCCGTCCTACTCGACCTCCGAAGTTGCCAATCGCCGTTCCAGTTCTTGCCGACTATTCTGCAATAGCCGACGCACGGTCCGCTGCGACCTCCCCATCGACTGTGCAATGCTCTCGATCGTTTCACCAGTCAATCGAAGCTGCAACGCTTCTCGCTGGGCGGGGCTGCTCAACTGCATCACTCGCTGCAACTCTTCCATCAACGCCGCTTCCTCACCCGGCAGGGGCTCGTGGCCAGCGACCGCAGTCAGATCATCTTGATCGTCACCTGCAGAGTGCGCTTCCTTGGCGACTGCCCGTTTAGCGGCCGTATGAACTTCGACCTGTCGGCGTAGTTTACTCAGAGTGATCGCCGCCAGTAGTCGCCAGAGATCGCCGGCGCGCTGAAGCACGTAGTCATCGTTCGCGGCACGAACAAAGAAACTTCGCATCGCTGACTGCACGACGTCGTCGGCATCGACGCGACGCTGCAACCGTGGCGACATCCGCCGGCGGGCCAGACTCAGCAGCCGGGCAACGTACCGATCGAAGACCTCGGCCGCCGCTTGGCTGTCGCCATCGCGAAATCGGGCAAGAAGCTGTTTGGATAGGTTTTCGGTCGCCATTTCTTTTCCGCTCTAAGTCCTGCACCAGGCCGTTTACATTTTTTTCGACGGAACTGACCATCCCGCCTCGGGAATCGACTCTACCAATAGAAGGACAGTCTACCCCATTTACCGTTCGCGTCATTTGACCAATAAGGAGCACCACCATGGCCTATGTTGTGACAGCGCCGTGTTTCGGCTGCAAATACACCGATTGCGTCGTCGTTTGCCCTGCCGAGTGTTTTCACGAAGGCGAGCAGATGCTCTATATCGACCCGGATGACTGCCTCGATTGCGACGCCTGTGTGCATGAATGCCCGGTGGAGGCCATCTTTCCCGAGTGGGAAGTTCCCGATCAGTGGCAAGAGTTCATTCAGCTTAACGCCGACATGTCTGCCCAGACGCCGGCAATCATGGAGAAGAAGGAGCCACTAATATGACGCATGTTGTGACCGAGCCCTGCTTTGGCTGCAAGTACACCGACTGCGTGGTCGTCTGCCCGACCGAATGTTTCCACGAGGGCGAGCAGATGCTCTACATCGCCCCGGACGATTGCATCGACTGCCAGCAGTGCGTGGCCGAATGCCCCGTTGAGGCGATCTTCCAGGAAGACGATGTGCCGGAACAATGGCAAGGATTCATCGCGCTCAACGCAGAAATGGCGGACAAGACTCCGCAAATCATTGAGAAGAAAGAGCCGTTGGTTGAAGGTTAGGCTGTCTTAGTAACTCCAGGGTAACGCGTTGACGTGATATAGGCGTGATATAGAAGTCGACGAGAACGTCGCACTATACAACAATGGATTCACGTGACCGCTCGGTCGGGGCGAACTCTTCTCCGTAAACAGTGTCCATCCACGGGGTGTCCGGTTGCGGATATATTCAACACCAACAGCGCGCAAGTCGCACGACAAGGATATTCCAATGAGTGAGTCCAAGCCTACTTATCTCGCCCTGGGCGACAGCATGAGCATCGACGATTACACCGGCGTAAAAGGCGGCGGTGCGGTCAATCAGTTCCACCGTATGCTCGGCGAGGCCTGGACACTCGATGACCGTACGTTTGACGGTTGCCAAATGGAAGGCGTACCGACCGATCGCCAAGGCGATCTGATCACCTTGACGATCGGCGGTAACGATCTGTTGTGGAACAAGGAAAAGTACCTCGCCGAAGGACTCGATAGCTTCCAGGGCGAACATCTGGCTCTGCTGCGTGCGTTGCGCCGGACTAACCTCGACTCGCTGATCATCGTTGGCGACGTGTATCATCCCGACGCACAGCTACCGGAGATTGAGCAGCAGGCCCTGCTGGCGGCCAACCGTTTGATTCAAGAGAATTGCCAGGCGATCGACGCGCACCATGTGCCCATCAACGAAGCGTTTCGAGGCCACGAGCGTGATTACCTCTGCATGCAAATCGAACCGACCCTCAAGGGTGCCGAAGCGATTGCCGGCCTGTTTCAGGCTGCGCATGACGAAAGCGGCAGAAAAGGCACGTGATACACCATGAGATCCAATCGAACGATCGGCCAGCATGGCCCGAACTTCATCATCTCCGCCGGCACGCAGGTCGTTTTGAAGGTTGCCAAGGCCTTGCCTAGCGGGGATGAACACCGTAAGCCCGGTTCGGTCGGCGTCGTCTTACAGAGCCCCGCCGACCACGGTGGCACATACGTCGTACAGTTCGCCGATGGTCAGACGGCCAAAGCGTACGTCGACGAACTTAGCCTGCGCCGCGAAGAGGTGGATCAGGAGTTGTCCGTAACGCCTGGCGACCTGCGCCCTTACATTATTTATGTTTGCCAGGTCGGCTCAAAGGCATTTGGTCTGGCTGGTGACGATTCGGACGATGATCTGCGAGGGATCTACTTGCCGCCGGGACGACTCGACTGGTCACTCTATCGGCTGCCGGAACAGATCGAGTCGAACGAAGGCGGCAACGATGAGGTCTACTGGGAGCTGGAGAAGTTCTTGCGTTTGGCGCTCAAGGCAAACCCCAACGTCTTGGAAACCCTCTGGACACCGCAGGTCCTTCAGGCCGACGAGACGGCCCAGGAGTTGCGCGGGATGCGAGATGCGTTTCTGTCAAAGCACCTTTACAAGACCTACTCGGGCTATGTGCTCAGTCAGTTTCGTCGCATGGCCAACGCCCACAAGAACAAAGGCACTTACAAACCAAAGCACGCAATGCACTTGGTGCGACTGCTCTACTCAGGCATCGCAGCGCTGCGCACCGGCGAGATCTTGGTCGACGTTTCCGACCGCCGTGACGAATTGCTGAGTATCCGCAACAACGATGTGCCATTTGATGAGGTTAAGACAATGGCGCTTGAGTTGGACAAACAATTTCAGCGGGCGTTCGACGAAACGACACTGCCTGAGCAGCCCGATTTTGCGAGGGTGGATGACTTCCTGATCCGCTCGCGACGGAGGATGAGTGATGCTTGATCTCGACATCTGGAAGAAATACATCGAGTCTCTCGACTGCGATCCGCTGTTTGTCACGGTAAGCGGTGCCCATCTGTACGGATTCGATTCACCCGATAGCGACATTGACCTGCGTGGATGTCACCAGTTGCCGCTGCGCGAAGTGGTGGGCCTGACCCTGCCGAACGAAACGTATCAGCAGGAAGGTATTCACGCCGACACGGAAGTCGATTTGGTCAGCCATGAAGTGGGCAAGTACCTGCGGCTGTTGGTGAAGAACAATGGCTATATCCTGGAGCAGATCTTTTCGCCGTTGGTGGTCACGGGCGAGGAGTTTCTTGCGCGGTTGCGGCCGATTGCTCAGCGGTGTGTCACGCGGCATCACTATCATCATTATCGAGGATTTTACGGCACGCAGCGACGGCTGATCGAGAAACAATCGGCCAAGACGGCCAAAGCCGTGCTTTATGCGTATCGGGTGTTGTTGACCGGCATCCACTTGCTGCGTACCGGCGAGGTCGAGGCAAACCTGTTGCACTTGAATCAGGAGTCCAAGCTGGTGTTTCTAGACGAGCTGATCGCGATGAAGACTGAAGAGAAGATCGCGCCGGCCGAACTCGACTGGCCGTTTCACGCTGTGCGGTTGGATGAATTGGAGAAAAATCTCGATCGGGCGCATGACGATTCAAAGCTACCGGAAGATCGAGATCGAAAAGCCGTGAACGAGTTCCTAGTCGAATTGCGATTGGCCGGCGGAGTGTGAACAAACAATGACCCAGGACCCCCTAATCATTGATGGATCGCAAGGAGAAGGCGGCGGGCAGATTGTTCGCTCGTCTCTCTCATTGTCGATGGTCACCGGACGCGCTGTGGTTATCGAGAACATCCGGGCCGGACGCAAGAAGTCTGGCCTGTTACGCCAACACCTGACGGCCCTGCGAGCAGCTGCCGAGATTTGCGACGCGCAGGTCGAGGGAGACGAGTTGCGTTCGTCGCGTCTCGTATTCGAGCCGGGGCCGGTTCGTGGAGATTCCTATTCCTTTCACATCGGTACGGCTGGCAGCACGACATTGGTGTTGCAGACCATCCTGCCGCCGTTGATGATCGCCAACTCCCCTTCGACGGTCTTCATCGAAGGAGGGACGCACAATCCGATGGCCCCACCGTTCGACTTCCTCAAGAAGGCGTTCCTGCCACTGCTGACCAGGATTGGGCCGGTCGTTGAAGTGCACCTCGAACGCTACGGCTTCTTTCCGGGCGGTGGCGGGCAGATTCGGGCTGAGATTACG
>Ga0114996_10003004_pt1 | contig 21315 bp, 20 predicted proteins | sample ArcticOcean_MG_C_4_FD_87039 | JGI IMG/M metagenome (GOLD analysis project Ga0114996, IMG submission 87039) | Marine microbial communities from western Arctic Ocean - ArcticOcean_MG_CB4_134 | ecosystem: Environmental > Aquatic > Marine > Oceanic | place: Arctic Ocean: Canada Basin | collected... | reverse complement strand
TTCTGAAATCTACGTCCGTTCGCACGCTTACGGCGGCGCGCCGGTCAGTCTGCACGCTGAGCTCGCCGCCTAGAGTGGCGGGATTCCGGATCAATGGGCCTCCGCGAGTCGCGGTCCGGGACATCCTGTCGGGACTGTACCTGAGGCCGCCGTTCAATTCCCAGTAATTCAGAAATTCAACGCCACCCCGTAGTGAAGCGTTCCCGTTCACATGGGCCCGGCCCCAAGAGGCGGGAGACCAGGCGTCGTCCAAAGCCTCGTGAAGCCAGTTGTGGAACGTGGAGAAAGTGAGGTCATAGCTGCGCAATCTGTCCCCCGGAATGGTCTCCCTGTACCCGATCCGAAAGCCCCCGTCGAGGCGCGCCGCACTTCTCGAGATCCCCAGGTCATTGATCTCGAACCCATGGGTCACCTGGGCGGCCCAAATGCCGCCGGTCCAATGTTCTCCACTTTGGCGGTCGAGTTGTAGGCGCCATTCGGCTCCGGTCATCGAGGTCGCCGTCGAGTCTACCGACACCCGGGTGGCGTTGGGTCGCTGAAAATAGTGATTACTCGACTCCTGGATCCGGAGGAGTGCCGTCGAGTCACCCTGAATGTGGCTCGCGGCAAAAAATCCCGTGAGGGACCATTCACGGTCCCCCCACTGATGCTCGAAGTCGAGTCCACCGTTGAACGCCCTCGACGAGAGATCATCGAATGATCCGTTGGAGGGTAGCTCACGATTCAACACCGTGGCGATGCCGCCGACCTGTGACACCCCCCCGTTGAAGTCCTGTTGTAGACGAAGAACCCCATACGTGGTTCTCGGCTCGGCCAGGAAGCTCTCGGTCCGCCCATCGGTATCGTAGTAGGCTTGCCCGGTTTCCCGGTCGGTGAGCGCCGCAATGGCCCCAACCGAAAGCCCTCCGGAGGTTCGACCCGAAACCTTGAGCGCCCCGAGAATTGTTGCGGCATCGGGTATCTGTGAAAAGGCCGCTCCGACCGGAGCCCGGCCCTGCGGTTCCCGTCCTAGGCGCCGGCTATGGAAGAGCTTGTTCTGGCCTCCGGACAGCCGGAAGTCGAACACCTGTGCGTCTTCGACGAAAAACGGCCGTCGCTCCTCGAAGAAAGTCTCGAAGGCGCCCAGGTTGATCACCGCGGGGTCGCTCTCCACCTGTCCGAAGTCCGGACCGATGGTGGCGTCCAACGTGAAGGCGGCGCCCAGACCGTAGCTGAGCTCCATACCGGTCCGTGCCTGGACCTCGGAGCCGTCGAAGAACGGATCACCGTCGACGGAAGGAGCCCGGCGAGCGCTGCTCAAGGCGTACGGCCGAACCTCCAAGCGCCTGGAAGCGGCCCCCAACACCACACCCTCGAGCAGCCCGAACTGGCTGGTTCTCCCCCGTTGAAGCTGAGACTCGAGGGAGAAGTACGTAACTTCGTTGCTATAGAGCCGCTGTCTGTGGAAGTTGACCCCCCAGGTCTGGGCGGAGTCGGCGGCCTCATACCGAATCTGAGAGAGGGGAATACGCACTTCGGCTGTCCAACCCCCCTCGTCCCTCGACACCTGGGATTCCCAGACGGCATTCCAGGCTATATCGAGTCTGTTATCGTCGAAAAGATATCCGTCCCCCTGAACATTCGAAGGGTTGACCGCGAACCAATAGCCGGTGCGCCGGTCCAGATTCGGGTCCAAGGAAATGGTGAAGAAGTCGAACTGGCCACCCGTGTCGCGCCGCGTCATCTGCTCCGCGATGAACTCCGCCTCGGCGTCGATCATCCGCGCTCCGATGTAGATCGCTTCGGACCCGATGAGAACGCGCACTTCGGTGTCGTGGACCGCAGGGTCTCCCTCGACGGGCTGACGCTGGATAAACCCGGTCGCCATAGGTGCGGCGGCCCACGCAGCCTCGTCGAGTTGCCCGTCGATCGAGATCTCGCCCGATAAGACGCCCGCGACCAACGTCGGGACGCTCGCGGGCTCGAGACCCTGACCGTTGGTTGTTTGCGCCAAACCCGCCTCGGGAAGCAACATTAGTAGCACCACGAGTACCGTCCCTCTGATACATTCGCGCGTAACACGCTCATCGGTCGAGTGGCTCAAAGTGCTGAGATGCATAAGCTTCGGGGTCGGCCTGGGGCGGGGGGAAGGATTGCTGCGGAGTGCGTTGCCACGGCAGCAACTTACACGGTTTACCCCCTAAAGATAGCGAGAACGGCTGCCCTCGCAGCCGGAATCATCAAAACGGCTACACAGCCGAAGGCCCACGACTTCTTTCGTCCCACCCTGGCGGCTCCAAGGCCCACGAGCACCCACGCCCAAAGGCCGAATAGGTCCAGGGAGCTCAGGAACCGGAGGATGTAGCTGGGCTCCAGGAAGATGGCGAACGTACCGAGTGAAAGCAGGAGTTGCGCGTCCTCCATGACGATTCTCAGGGGTGCGAGCAGGATGCCTGACGTGGCCGCGATCAACTGGGCATGGGCCACCACGGCCAGGTACTGCCGATAGGTTCCTTCGTGTCCCAGCAGGATCGCGAAGAACAACATGACCAAGCCGGCGTAGAACGCGGTCACGAGGGGCCAGAAGACGAAAGCCGCGGCCGCCCCACCAAAACCAATCATGGACCCCAGGTCCTCAAGGCCCGGTGGAACCGGCTGGCCCTGCGCCTGCAGGGTCTCGCGCAGCGTCGCAAGGAGCAAGTCAGGCGGGATCAGCGCCGTCCCCGCCGCCACCAAGCCGGCGCCCAGGAAGATGGCACCGGCCCAGTCTGGACGGCTGCGTAACCCTTGAAACAGGCTATCGGGAGCGGTGAAAACGCGGATATAACGGCCAAACAGGCCCGGAAGGGTGTCACTCTGCCCCGTGTGCTGCTCTTCAGCAGTGTTCATTCACCCTCCCTTCGAGTGCACTTGGAGACCGAGACGCCTCCCGTCCTCAGTTCACCCGCATCTAGTCTAGGGTACGGACAGGTCCTGCGAAATCATCATCTTCGGCTCGCCGACACAGCCATTGGCCGATCTCCCTGACCCACTTGGCCGCGATAGACCGATCAGGTTATCGTTTGGAGTCGGAGGAAGGTACCACTTGGTTGCGCGAGTTGACGGAGAGAGGTGATGGGGCTTCGGACGAATCCAGACCGAATTCTAGAGAACATTGATCGGCAAAGGATCCGGGAAGAAGAGGCTCAGGCCGGACAGGACCGCCAGGCTGTGGGCCGGGAGCTGGAGACAGAAATACCCGACGTAGACGCGACGACTCCGGAGCGTATGCGGCGCGTTTACGACATCGTGGAGCGCAGCTACACGAAGGCGGCGTCGAACGTAGAGCTCGGTAAGTTGGCGTCGCACTTCCGCGCCGTAGGCGACATTCCCACGCATCATGCGCGAGGCGACGTATCCGTGTCCATCCAGTACATCGATTCCGCTCGGCTCGACGACATCGGAATGGCTCCGTTCGAGATCCTCCCGCAGCGCCTCATAGAAGCAAAGAAGGAGACGAAAACGAGCCGTCCCGATGTCAACGCGCTGAAGGTGCTCCGCCGAGAGATCCGGGATGGTGTGCTGGCGGCCTACAGGAAGGTCCAGCCGAGAGTTCGGGACGCATTACGTGACCGCGCCGACATGGGCCATGTCGCCGTGCAAGTGACCATGGACGTGCGGCCCGTGGAGGTGCGGCTACCGGACGAAGAGTCGCTCCTCGATCCCTTAGTAGAAGAGTGATCGAAAGGGCCCCCCGCGCCCGATCTAATTAGACGTCAACGGCGCCGTTCAGCCGATCGCGAAACAGTAGAAGAGTCCGTTCCCTCCCGTGCCGACAAGGTCTTCCTGGCTGCAGCCGCGGCTCAGGTGCACCGCATTCCAAGAGGTGTTACCGCCACCGAGACGGTCGTGATGTCCGACCATCGCCCTGCCGTCCCCGTTGCTTGTCCAGTTGTTGCACGTGGTGGTGTTGGCAGCGCCAAGGAGCGCACGTCCGTGTGAATCCGAGCCCGTCAAGATATCGTGCTGGTTGGGCTGATCACCTATGCCCTTCACCAGCTCGCCATTCTCATCGACCGCGGTCGGCTTCCTCATGTTGTTCCGGTCGCGCTGGAAGTCTCCGTGGAGGTCGGCGACGTTCGCAGCGATGATCTGTCCGTTCGCGTTGTACCAGGGTCCTTCGCCGATTTGATCCCGCGCGTGCACCACCGGCTGGCCCCCTCCCGCGAGCGTGCTGAGGTATGCGTGCCAGGTGCGGTTCCCAGCACCCACATCCGCCGCCAGGGTCTGACAGTGCTGGTCGGCCCCCTCGCGGCCCCCCAGGTTCGCTCCGTCTCCTGGACCGACACTCGTGATGAAGAAGCCCATCGGCTGCTGCTGGTTCTGCCCGCTCACGGACGAGGGAACCAGCAAGAACATCATCAAAACCACTGCAGCGAATACTCCGATCGATTGTCTCATCTTGGTTCCTCTCTTCGGTGTTCGGGCATCCATCCCCGGCACGCACAGACTGGGGACCCATCGGGTCCGCGGTTCGTGGATCATAGACGGCGCCTGGCCAGCTTCGCAACTCTCAGTCAGATGGTGGATCGTTGGACCACGACGAACCTTCACCAAACTCACGCTCAATGGCGTAGTGGCCCATCGTACCGCGTGGAAAGCCTGTCGCGAGGAGGAATAACCGTTTCACCCGAAATGCCAAGGGATTCATCAGGAGAGGGGCCACAGAGTGAAGGAATGCGGCTGCGGCAAAGAGTCGATCCTCTGATCACCTAGTCCCTCCTGGCCCGTGCCGTCATGGCACCGCCCCTGGGGATACCCCAACGTGTCCCGATGGCCACACGACCTCTTCGGCTCGGCCAATCCCTGGTGGAAGCGGGACGGCTCAAGGATCGGCATTTACGCGCGGCGCTGGACGAGCAGCAAGGTTCCGGGCGGCGCCTCGGCGACATTCTCGTACGCAGGGGATACATCGACGATACGGAGGTTGCTCGAGCCCTAGCGGCTCAACTCAGGCTCCCCTTCGCCGAAGGAATTCTGATCCCCGAGGCCGAGGCCCTAGGGCTCGTAGACGCCTCGCTGGCCCGTGCTCGGGCCATTCTTCCGTTGTCGGTCACCGACCGAGTCCTTCGGCTGGCGGTGTCCGACCCGCTGGACCAGGACACGCTGGAGGAGCTCCGTTTCCACAGCGGACGGCGCGTCGAACCCGTCGTTGCCGCGCCGTCCGCGATAGCAGAGGGCATCCGTACGGCATACGAAGGGGAGTTGGCCGAGCTGGTCAACAACCTGCCCGTGTGCGACGCCGACTCGGAGGATGACCGGACGCTGAGAGCCGCCGCCGCGGCCGCACCCGTCGTCCGACTCGTGGATCACATCATTCAACATGCCGCAGCCTTGGGAGCAAGCGACATCCATTTTGAACCGTTCGCGGGTCGGGTTCTGATCCGCTACCGGATCGATGGTGTACTCCGCCGCTCCCTGACCCTTCCAGGGAGTGGTCTGGCTTCGATCACATCACGGATCAAGGTGATGTCGGGAATGGATATCTCCGTTAAGAGAAAGCCGCAGGACGGCGGTCTCACCGTCGAGCACGCAGCCGGATCCCTAAGGATTCGGGCGTCGTCACTACCTGTGGCAGAGGGTGAGAAGATCGTGCTGAGGCTTCTGGATCCGCTAAGGGTGCCCCGAAACCTCAACGCACTCGGCCTCTCCGAGCGCGACGTCACCCTCGTACGGCGACTTGGCCAAGCAGGGCAGGGCGTGATCCTAGCTGCCAGGCCCACGGGGAGCGGAGAGAGGAGCAGCCTGTTCGCGGCTCTGGCCGAGTTGAACCAGGAGGGGCTCCACGTGGTCACCCTCGAAGACCCTATGGAATACCGGATCCCCGGCATCAACCAGGTCCAGGTGAGCCCGCTTACGGGCCTGACCTTTCCCGTGGCCCTCCGTGCTATCCTCCGGCAGGATCCCGACGTCGTAATGGTCGGTGAAATTCGGGATCGCGAAACCGCGGAAATCGCCATGGGTGCCGCCGTTACGGGCCACCTCGTGCTGTCCACAATTCATGCGACCGACGCCCCCGGGGCTATCAACAGGCTTCTCCATATGGGGGTGCCGCCCCATTTGGTGGCAGGTGGCCTGAGTGGTGTTGTGGCCCAGCGCCTCGTGCGGACCTTCTGTCGGTTCTGCCGTGGCCGGGACCCAGAAGCCTGTACCAGGTGCGAAGATGGGTACTCGGGCCGAACCGGAGTCTTTCAGGTGCTGGCGATGAACGACGCGATTCGCGACGAGATCATGTGCGGCGCCTCGGTGTCGGATATTGGGCGGCTTGCAGCCGAAAGTGGTATGGCCTCCCTGACCGAGGACGTGAACCGAAAGGTGGCCGAGGGTCTCACTTCGCCGCACGAGGCGGGTCGGGTAATACTGAGCGACGTGGGCTCAGTCGCACCCTGCCCAGACTGTGGCGGGGAGGTTCCATGGAATGCCCAGGGCTGTCCGCACTGTGGGCGAGTGGCGCGGCGAGTATGTACCTGTGGAGCCGCAGTGAGAAGGAGCTGGAGGTTCTGCGCCGCCTGCCTGCGGCCCGTGGCCGCATAGCGGCCGGGCTTCAGGGAAGCTGCAAGACGAGATACGCTGCCGCAGCGGTACCGACGAGCACGGCCCCGTAAACCAGCAGGACGACCAACTCCTGCATGTGCTTGATCTGCAACGCGTCATACAGTGTGAAGCGAACGCGGTGTGCCGCGTGAAACAACAACAACGTGCACGACACGAAAATCGTCACGCGCGAAAGTGGGTGGCCCAGCACCGCAAGCATGTGCTCATGACTGGGGGGCGAGAGCCCTAGAGGGAAGGCGAGGCCGAACAGCGCCAGCAGGACCGGGATCACCAGGGCGGCCACCACGCCCCCGGCGCTGAAGAGAAGCCACAAGAGCGGCTCGAGCGTTACTCGCTTCGCCACCGCTACGTCCACCCAGCGAGGACGATCCACGCTACCAGGAGAGACGTTACCACCCACAGGCCGTAGTTGGAGGCGGCAATCAATTTCCCCGGCACTCGCTTGCCTCGCATATGCACCACCATCGCCTGGGGTGCCAGGTTGAACCAGGTGACGGCGTGGAATACGACAAAGAGCAGGCTGACGAGGTTGACGAGCACGATGCCCGGGGTTGCGGCCCAACCCATGAACTCCTGGTAAGCAGCCTCTCCACGCCCCACTGCAGCGACCAGCAGCAGAAAAAAGACGACGAACCACGCCACGAAAATGCTGCTCACCTCGCGCAAGATGAACACGAGCGAGGACCGGCGCCTCAACCACCACCACGTGGAAATCCGCGGACGATACCAACCTGGGTGGAAAGGCGTGTATGTCGGTCGCTCGCTCATCTGGCGCCCCACGGCAAAAGCAAATCTTTGAGCGACGTCAGCGCGGCATCCAGCTTGTAACGCTGAATGGCGCCGGCGGGATCGACCTTCTTCGGACAGACCTTGGTGCATTCGCCCACGAAGGTGCAGGCCCAGATTCCCTCGTGCAGGGAAAGAAGGTCGAGACGCTCATCGGATCCCTCGTCGCGTGAATCGAGATTGTACCGCTGGGCCGTCGCGATCGCGGCCGGCCCGATGAAGTCTGGGTCGAGGCCGTAAACCGGGCAGGCGGCGTAGCACAGCATGCAGTTGATGCACATGCTGTACTGCTTGTACTCGTTCAGTTCGTCCGGCGTTTGCCTGTACTCTCCTTCCGCCAGAGGCCGTTCCTCGTCGCGCACGATCCAGGGTTTGATCGCGGTCAGCTTTTCCATGAAGTCCGTCATCTCGACAATGAGGTCCCGGACGACGGGGAAGTTTTGCATCGGCTCGACGTGCACGGGACCCGGCGCGTAATCGGTGAGGAACGTTGCACATGTCAGCTTCGGCTCTCCGTTCACGGTCATGCCGCAACTACCGCAGATGCCCATGCGACACGACCAACGGTACGACAATGTTCCGTCCAGCTGGTCCTTGATGTAGTTGAGCCCGTCGAGAACCACCCACTCCTTGTGGCACGGCACTTCGTATTCCTCGAACGTCGGCTCGTCCTCCTCCTCGGGGCGATACCGCGCCAGCCGCATTGTGATACGGTCATCCATAGTTGTTACCTCCCGTATACTCGCTCGCCAGGGGGCCACCGAGTGATCGTCACCGGCAGGTATTCGATTCTGGAGGAGCCGTCGGGATTACGATGGGTGAGCGAGTGCGCCAGGAAACGTTCGTCGTCACGCTCGGTGAAGTCGGTCCTTTGGTGTGCACCCCGGGACTCTTCGCGCCACAGTGCGGACTGGATCATCGACTCGGCAACGTCGAGCATGCACGACAGCTCCAACACGGAGGTCAGCTCGGTGTTGAACGTTCGGCTGCTATCCTGCACGGCCACGTTACGAAAACGCTCCTGCAGCTCACGCAGCCGGTCGGCCGCCCGGGTCAGTCCCTCTCCCGAACGATAGATGCCGGCGCCCTGCTCCATGGCTTCCTGCATCTCCTCACGAATCGTTGCGGGGCGTTCCGAGCCATCCGTCTTGTGCAGGAAGTCCCTCTCCAAACGCCGTTTTTCATCCTCTGCCTGCGCCAGCAGGCTGGAGCTCGGATCCGCCCGGGTGGACGCATACTCCGCCGCTGCACGGCCGGCGCGCGCGCCGAACACGAGCAGCTCCGTCAGGGAATTGGACCCCAGGCGGTTCGCGCCGTTGATGTTCACGCACGCGACCTCACCAGCCGCGTACAACCCGGCCAGGGGGGTGGCACCGTCGATGTCGGTGTGGACCCCACCCATTATGTAGTGAATGACCGGCCGCACTGGGATCATCTCCTTGACCGGGTCGATATTTTGGTATTTCTGACACAATTCGCGCACAAACGGAATCCTGGCGTCGATGAGCTCCCTGCCCAAATGCCGCAAGTCGAGGTGAACTACCGGGCCGTAGGGGCCATCGATGGTCCGCCCTTTCTCCACCTCCTTGACGAAAGCCTGGGACAGACGGTCCCGAGGCCCCAACTCCATGCTTCGCAGAACCGGTGTCGGCTCCGGCGTGCCCAGGTCGTAGTCCTGCAGGTAGCGGTAGCCGTCTTTGTTGAGCAGCCAGCCTCCCTCGGCCCGCGAGGCCTCCGTGATCAGGATGCCGGTGAACGGGAGGCCCGTCGGGTGATACTGGACGAACTCCATATCCTTTAGAGGGGCGCCGGCTGTGTAGGCCAACGCCATGCCGTCTCCGGTCTTGATGCTGGCGTTGGTGGTGAACGGAAACACCTTGCCGCACCCGCCCGTGCACAGAATGACGGCCTTGGCCAAAATCGGTTCGACCTTTCCAGACATCAGCTCCAGCGCCACGACCCCTTGGACCCGGCCATCGTCGACCAGAAGCTTCGTCACGAACCACTCGTCGTAGCGTATGACGCTCGGGTATTTGAGTGAGGTTTGGAACAGCGTGTGGAGCATGTGGAAGCCGGTCTTGTCGGCCGCGTACCACGTTCGCTTGTTCTTCATGCCGCCGAACGAACGCACTGCCACTCGCCCGTCGGGCGTACGACTCCAGGGACAACCCCAGTGTTCCAACCTGAGCAGCTCCTCGGGCGCCTCCCTCACGAACGCGTCGACGGCGTCTTGGTCGCACAGCCAATCGCCACCGGAGATGGTGTCATAGGCGTGTTCATCGAGGGAGTCGTCTGCGGAGATTACTGCTGCAGAGCCGCCCTCTGCCGAGACCGTGTGGCTGCGCATGGGATACACTTTGGAGACGACGGCAATGCGGAGGAGGGGGTTGGTTTCCGCGATGGCGATGGCCGCACGTAATCCTGCTCCGCCGCCGCCCACCAGCAGTACGTCATATGTAGCGGTCACGAAAGGACCCAAAACCGAGTTCTGGAAACTCTATCGCCCGTAAATGATGTCGTCTTCCAGGACGGTACCGTCCTGGCGGACCACACTACTCGAAACGCTTCCGTCGTGAAATTCGTGGCGGATACTCCAGCAGCCGCAGTCATAGGATAGCTCGTCGCCTTGCAAGCACTCGTCGTCTCGATCCCGGAAGCGCTCTCCATCTACCACCTGCTCACAAGGGGCCTTCTCATTAGTGAAGCGGCTGGTCGCGACGGACATGGTCGACCCTCCTCCTCGTACGGGGGTGGCCAGAGCGGTAGGAGGACCTCGCGGCCCAAGTCGCTCTCACCGCCCGATTATGCACGTCACGCACCGGCGCGGCAAGGATCGGGAGATCCCGAGCGTATGACTGTCCCCCCTGTCTGGTTCGACAACTTCGCACCATTCTCAAGAGTCGGGGCGCTCGTGCCCCTGGAATCGGTCCTCATCGGGTCGGGAAAAAGGAGCGGATCATCTTCTACACCACACCACAGCGAGCAGAGGTCGGGTGAGCACCGCCTCGGCGGGTCCTCCGGATCCCACTCGGGACGGGGACCGTCTCGATCCCGAGACTTTCCAGCTCCCGGCGGAGAGGATGAAGGCGGGATACTACTCGGACAAGTACTTCGTCCGGGCACGGGACGTGCTGATCGCCGACGGGCACGACCCCGTCGTAACGATGCAGGTCTTCCAGAAGAACCAGGCGTGGGTGGCCGGTACCGACGAGGCCATCGCCATCCTCAAGCTCTGCTTGACCGATGGATATTCCTTCTCCGACCTCGAGGTATCTTCCTTGCGGGACGGGGATCGTGTGGGGCCGTGGGAGACGGTCATGCTGATCCGTGGGCCATACGCGGCCTTCGCCCACCTCGAGACGCTCTATGTGGGGGTTCTGGGGCGTGGCACCAAGATCGCGACCCGCACCCGTGAGGTCGTCGAGGCCGCCTGGCCCCAACCTGTTCTTTTCTTCCCCGCCCGACACGACCATTGGATGGTACAGACCGGTGATGGCTGGGCGGCCCACGTGGCCGGTGCTATCGGAGTCTCGACCGACGCACAGGCCTCCTTGTGGGCGAGTGAGGGTGACGGGACCATTCCCCACGCGCTCATCGCCGCATACGGCGGGGACACCGTGAGGGCCACCGAAGCCTTGGTGCGTCACATCTCTGACGACGTGAACATCATCTCACTGGTGGACTTCGAGAACGATTGTGTGCAGACCTCCTTGTCGGTGGCACGGGCCCTACGGGGGCGCCTCTGGGGGGTCCGCCTCGACACGGCGGCGGACCTGGTGGACCAGTCCCTTCAGGGGGAGATGGGTGACTTCGATCCCCGTGGGGTCAATCCGAGGTTGGTGGAGAAGGTGCGAGACGCTCTCGACCGGGAGGGGTTCACGCATGTGAAGATCGTGGTATCCGGTGGCTTCGATGCGGACAAGATCCGTCGTTTTAAGGAAGCGGGAGTGCCCGTGGATTCCTACGGCGTGGGTTCGGCGCTGATTCGAGGCAGCTACGACTTCACGGCCGACATCGTATTGGTAGAGGACAGCCCTTCGGCGAAGACAGGCCGTTGGCATCGCCCCAACCCGCGGATGGATACCGTCTCATGACCGCGAGCGCCGGCATGGTCATGCGGATCGGGTGGGTAGTAGACGTCCAGAGAGACTTCATGGAGCCCGATGGCCGCCTCTACGTACACGACCTGAGAGACGCCTCCGACCCCGGAGCCATCTCCATCGCCGCGACCCTTGGGGAGGCGGTAGCGTGGATGCGTGAGAATTGTACCGTCATCGTCTATACGGGGGATTGGCACGCCCTCGACGACGCCGAGATCGATGCTCACGCCCCAAATCCGCAGGCGGGCACCTACCCGCCTCACTGCATGGGCCGGTCCGACGATCCGGACGAACGAGCCGGGGCGGAGCTCATGGGGGTCGTTCGGCCGACGGATCCACTGGTCTTGCCAATGGGGGCAACCGGTGCGGAGGCCGCCGCGACCGCTCGAGAGGCGATCCGTCGTGGGCGATCGGTCTTTATCCAGAAGAATCGCTTTGATGTCTTCGAGGGCAACACCGCGGCCGAGACCTTTGTGGCTACTCTCGCAGACGAAGTGAAAGGCCAGATGGAGCTCGTGGTCATCGGCGTGGCTCGGGATGTCTGCGTGACCCAAGCCGTGGACGGGTTGCAGGAGAGGGGATACCGGGTCACGGCGGTTCGAGACGCGACCTGGGGCCTGGGCCTCGAAGACGAGGAGGTGACACTCGGCCGGTGGGCCTCTCGGGGTAGCGTCGTCACCCTCTCTGAGCTCACCGGCTGACGCCGCCGCTTCGCTGGAATCCGGGAGACTTCCCTCAGCAGACGGCCGACCGGGAGCACGTCAGAAGCTGGGGGAGCTATGGAATTTGGGAGACTTCTCTCAGAAGACGGCCGACCGGGTTGCCTGAGGCCGGCCAAAAATGCCGATCGGAGATCCGATTCAGCGCCGTGCGGACGGCGCTGAACTGATCCGCCACATCCCTTAGGACGGTTTCCATCCCGAGCTCGCCGGCCTCGAGACTCTCCGATGCGCCACGGTAGCCAGTCGCTCCCAACTCCTCGAAGTAGCTGATCGGTGGTGCCCCCTTCCGGCGGGTCCGCTCCTCGAGATAGTCCGGAAACAGGCCGGACATCCAGAGCGCAAAGTCCCCCATGTGCACACGCAGGAGGAACCGCCGTCGGCCATCAGCGCTTTGTAGCTCCGAGACCATATCCGTCAGGTAGTGGAATTCGCTGTCGTCCCCGTCAGAGATTCGATACGCGCGTCCAGCCCGACCGAAGGAAACCAGCATGGAGGCGACATAGTCGGAGGTGGTCTCGTCGTCGATTCCTCCCTCCAGAAGAGCTTGCCGCACGAGCACGTAAAAGATGACCTCGGGAGGGACGGTCACGTCCGTTTCTGTGAGCAACGCGTTCCGAACCCTCGGGTCGTCCAGTAGGCTCCCAATCCCGTTCTCTTCGAGCCGGAGCCGCGCGGCCTCGGCCAACTCAGGGTCTGATTGGCCCAAGAGACCTACCAACTGCTGTGCGTCACCCCGACTCAGAGAGGCGCGAATCGTGGGCAAAATCATTGACCCGCTCCTTTTTTAAGTCCGAGGTCTCCACTATGTCCTTCTTCTAATTTTCGTCAATTCCCTTGAAAATTCAACGAATTTGGCGGAAAACCGCCTAGAACTCCGCTTTTCTCACGGTCCACGCGGCAAGAAGATCTTCCTTCACCTCCACTCCTATACCCAATGCGGACGGGACGGAAATGGTGCCTGCGTCCAGCGTAAACTCCGGTGTCACGATGTCCTCGCTCCAATAACGCCGGCTCGCAGAGATGTCTCCGGGGAGTGTGAAACCAGGAAGGGCGGCCAGGGCGACATTGTGGGCTCTTCCGATGCCCGACTCGAGCATCCCCCCACACCAGACGGGCGTGTCGTGCTCGACGCACAGGTCGTGGATGGCCTTCGCGGAGGACAGGCCGCCTACTCGACCGGGCTTGATATTGATGATCCGGCAAGCCCCGATCTCGAGGGCGAGGGCAACGTCGCGGATCGACCGTATGGACTCGTCGAGACAGATGGGCGTCGTCATTTCACTCTGGAGCCGTGCGTGGTCGAGGTAGTCGTCGTGTGCGAGCGGTTGCTCGATCATCGTGAGACCGAGTGCGTCCAACTCCCTCAGGCGGGGTAAGTCCTCGAGTGAATACGCCGAGTTGGCATCCGCCATGAATGGGACGTCCGGATACCGGTCGCGTAGCCCGTGGAGCATCGCCACGTCCCGTCCCGGTTTGATCTTGACCTTGATGCGCTGATACCCCTCCTCGATGTAGTCGGCGACCTTCCTGTGCAGTTCCTCCTCAGTCCGTTGAAGCCCGATGCTTACCCCCGCGGGAACCGATGCGCGCACCCCCCCCAAGAGCGAGGCCAGCGAGCCGCCACCCGCCTTCGCCTCCAGATCCCACACGGCCATCTCCACAGCCGCCCTCGCCATGGGATGGCCACGAATTCCTTGGAAAACAGGGAGAAGATCCGCGGACGACTCTATCACGGCGCCCGATACCCTCGGGAGAATCAGATCAGTAAGGATCGACCATGCCGTGTCGGTGGTCTCGTACGAGTAAGCGGGTGTTTCGCCGGCCACACACTCTCCCCAGCCGGTGATCCCCCCGGAGCGCAACGACACCAGGAGCACTCGCCTGCCGTGGGAGGCGCCAGTCGATCCCTCGAATGGCTCACGGAGTCGCATTCTGATTTCCCGTATTTCTACACGGTCGATTTTCATGTGACCGTCTCCGGAGGGGCGGGCAAGGTCAGCGGGCGAATCGTGAAATGGGAACCCACGAGGTACTCCTGGAAGGGTATCGGCGGCCGATCGGCATCCGTAATCGGCACCGAAACTTGCGTTACCCGGCGGCTGGAGACCAGCTTGGCCGCGAACCGGAGGTCACCTCTTTCACCGTCCAGCATGATCATAAGCCATAACGTCGACGCTGATGGGCATCCCATCGCCCTTTGGGAGAAAAGCCCGTTGAAGGCGCGGGGGGCGATCGTCCTACTCCACGGCCGCACGTGGAGCGCCCGTCCAAACTTCGATCTACAGGTGCCAGGTGAGGATCTGTCGTTGATGGACGGGTTGGTGGAGGCCGGGTACGCGGCCTTCGCCGTCGACTTGAGGGGCTACGGCCAAACGCCCCGAGACGAGACCGGATGGCTGAGCCCCGATCGTGCCGCAAGGGATCTGAGGGCAGTGCTCGAGCACGTTTGGCTCCTCACCGGAGGTGGGCCGAGGCCTGCCCTTCTCGGTTGGTCCCGCGGATCGAAGGTGGCTCAACTCACGGTCCAACGCTGGCCGGAGTTGGTGTCGGCCCTTGTCTTTTTTGGCTATTCCCCGACGTTCGCTGGAGCCCCACTGGCTGATGGCGACGGAGATGCGCCACCCGCAGCGGCCCCGAACAGCGCAGCCAACGCCGCGAGCGACTTCATCACGCCCGGCTCGATCAGTCAGTTCGCCATCGATGCGTATGTGAAAGCGGCAATAGAGGCTGACCCCATCCGCGCGGACTGGCGCGGCGCACACGAGTGGGATGAACTCGATCCCTCCTTGGTGCGCGTCCCGACACTCCTCATTCATGCCGAGTTCGACCCCATCGCGACGCCCGAGCAGCGTGACTCGCTGTTCCGCGCCCTAGGAACGGCCGACCTTGAATCGCTCGAAATTTCGCGAGCGGATCACATGGCCTTTATCGAGTCCGCACGCCCGGAATTCTTGAACGCACTCGTGGGTTTCATGGAGCGGTACCGCGGCGGTTGAGGTTGCTCTGTGGCTGAGAGATCCCGCGCTAGCAGCTCGCTCTGAGCCGGAGGACCGAGTCTATCTCCTCAGGTGCTCCTTAACCCCCTTCCAGCGGCGGCATCATGAGAATGAGGGCCAAAAGGGCCGTTCTCTCGAGAAGCTCGCTCACGAGGACATGCTCGTGGCGCGCGTGAGCCCCATCCCCCACCGCGCCCAATCCATCCACGGTCGCGGTATAGAAGCTCGTCGTGTTCCCGTCCGACGCGCCGCCGGACTCGGCACCCTCCAGCTCCAGCCCAAGGCGCCTGCCGCACCCCTGAACGGCTCCGAAGAGGACTCGGTTTCGAGGTGTGGCCTCCATCGGGCCACGGTCGAGCGACATCTCTATCTCCAACCGCGTTCCTGGTGTGGTGGGCTCCAGGCCCCGAATGACCTCTTGGATCCATCGACCGTCAGCTCGGGTGGCTACTCTCACGTCCACGCTCGCACGGCATTCGGCGGCAACGACGTTGACCGCCGTCCCACCGGACACCGTGCCCACATTGACCGTTATGCCGCGCTCCAGGTCCGTCAACGCGTGAAGACCCTGGATGACGTGGGCCATCTCCTGGATCGCACTCGCACCCTCCCCGGGTGCGACACCCGAATGCGAGGCACGACCGACGACCCGAATGTTGAAACGGGCCACACCCCGACGGGTCGTTTTGATGAGCCCTTCGGGGCCGAGGGCCGGCTCCAGCACGAGCACCCGATCTGACGCCTGAGCCAGCTGCTCGACATGACCTTGTGACTCAGTACTGCCGGTTTCCTCATCGGAGTTCAGGAAGATCGAGGGAGCGACGGTCGGCTTGAGCCCGAGCTCCGATAGGGCTTCGAGCGCGAAAACCATCTGGACGATCCCAGCCTTCATGTCGAAGACTCCCGGACCCCGGATGACGTCCTCCCCTTTGTCCCACTCCACCGGCATGTCACGCACGGTGCCGATCGGCCAGACCGTGTCCGTATGGCCGAGCAAGAGCTGGACCGTCGCTCCCTTGGCGGCATGCCCCGCATCTTTGCGTGACAGGTAGAGGTGGCCGCCCGTTCTCTCGCCGGGCAAGATCCGGCCTACGAAGCCGATCGCCTCGAGCCGCCGGGTCACGAGCTCCTGAATGGGGTGTTGGGACTCGGGCACCTGGGAAGGGGACTCCAGATCGGCCAACTCGATGAGTAGCCCTGCGATGTCGTCTCGCCGTTCAGCGAGGAAGTCCCTGAGCCCCGCGAGCTCAAGGTCCGTCATAGAACCCCGCCCGCCGATAGCTCTCGTCCAGCAACTCGACGGGGTGGCACGCTACGACGTCAGATCCTTCGAGCAGGAGCCCGGCGCCAATCTGCATCATGCAGCCGGGATTTCCGGTCGCGACGATCTCCGCACCCGTGGCCAAGACGGCGGACACCTTATCGGCGCCGATTTCCCTTCCTAGCTCGGCATGGGTGATCCCATAGATTCCGGCCCCACCACAGCACTCCTCTTCGTCCCGAAGAGGTAGGACAACGAGCTCCGGAATGGCCCCGAGCAGCACCCGGGGCTCCTCCCTCACGCCCTGTGCGTGGCACAAATGGCAGGCGGCATCGTACGTGACCCGAGCAGGCAGCGGCGCACCCGCCCGCAAGGGGCCACCCACTAGAAGCTCCGAGATGTCTCGGGTCGAAGCCGCAAGGTCCGCAGCAGTCTGCCGGTATTCCTCATCGGCCTCGAGAAGATGCCCGTACTCCTTCAGAGCGGCACCACAACCGGCCGCGTTCACCGCAACGAAGTCGACTTGGGCCGATGCCAGAGCCTGAACATTGGCACGCGCCAGCTTGCGAGCTCCCACCGCATTCCCGGCGTGGGTGTGAAGAGCACCACAACATCCCTGCCCGCTCACCTCGACCACCTTGTAACCGTTGGCCCCAAGGACCCTCTCAGTAGCGTCGTTCACCCTCGCGAACAGGCCCGCCTGGACACACCCACGAAGGATCGCCACCCGTCCCCGACTACCCTCCCGCCAAGGTGATGCACCGTCCGATGACACGTCCTCCGATGCGCTAGAGGCAGCGGAACCCGAAGACGGTCCGACCGGGAGTCGCCGCTCCCTGCTCGCGTCGAGCATCGCGAGACCGAACCGTATCGGGTGGAAGAGGCGGTTCCCCGGCATCAGTTTCGCCACCCATCCGGCCATGCCTAGTCCTCGCACGACCCTCGCAAGGCGCATGCTCCAGCCCGTCCATGCACGGCTTGAAAAAATGGCTAGGAGCATCCCGACGACAGCGGGCGTCCTTCGAGCCCGGAAAACAGACTCCCGTGCGGCCTCAAGCAGGACGCCGTATTCTACGCCCGAAGGGCACACGGGCTCACACGCGCGGCATCCCAAGCAGCGGTCGATGTGGGTCTGAAACGCTTCGGAGTCGGGGCTCAGCCGGCCCTCGACGACGGCGCCCATGAGGTACAGCCTGCCGCGGGGCGAATCGTTCTCGTCTCCCAGCCGGGAATAGGTGGGGCACGCCGGCAGGCAAAAACCACAGTGCACACACGGCATAAGCTTGTCTTCCTGAGCCCAGAGCGCGGCGGCCAACGCAGTGTCGTGTTGCGGCTTCATTGTGCCAATCTACCTCGGGTGAGAATCCCAGCGGGGTCGAACGCGGCTTGGATTCCCGCGGTGAACAGAGCAGCCGGACCGAGTTCACCCCACGCTGAAATGGCACCCACGATCTCCGACGGACCCTGAGAGATCACAAGGCTGCCGCCCTCCGCCTCCAGGGACCGCCGAAGGACCCCCAGCACTGTCTTGGCCCGATCCACCCAACCGTCCGACCGGGTCACCCTCGCGATCATCACCCGTAGCACGCCCGCGTGCGCGTGGGCCGCCAGCCGCATCCCCCAGCCCTCCGTCGGATCATATAAACCTCTCAGGCGAGAAGTCATCTGGACCAACTCCGGTAGCCGGGCGGGAAGAAGGCTCAGACGTAACACGAGTTCAGCCCCGTCTTCCATGGCCCTCACGTTTTCGAAAATCGCTGCCGATTGCTCTCCCACGAGCCGCTGAACAGGCGGCATGCCCGCACGCTCGGACACGACCCGCTCCGCCTCGTCCACAGCGTCCACCGACTCCAGGATCCGGACGGCAACCAGGGGGCTGGGTGCGCCTACTCCCGACTCCCCATCCCCGGGCACCAACAGCTCCACCGCCGCGAGCGGGAGCGCTGTTTGGGCAAGGCGACACGCCAGCTCCGCGCCATCCGCCGCCTCAGCACCCTTGAACAGAAGCGACCGATCAACCGCCGGGATGGGGTGGAGCCGCATGGTCACGCTCGTGATCACTCCCAAGGTGCCCCAACTGCCCGCGACCAACTTGAGCAGATCAAAGCCCGCCACGTTCTTCACCACCCGGCCGCCCAAGGCAAGCACCCGCCCGTCCCCGGTTACGAGTGTGGCTCCGAGCACCAGATCCCGGGGGGACCCGAAGCCTGCCTGGAGTGGCCCCGCGGTTCCGACTGCCAACATGGCTCCGAGCGTACCTCGCTCTCCACCCGGGGGATCGAGGGCAAGCCACTGCCGGCACTCGCTCGTACGGCGCTCCAGTGCGTCCAATCCGGCTCCCGCCTGGGCCTCGATGTACTGGTCGGCGGGTTCGTACGCCGAGATTTCATTCATCCTCTCGGCACTTACCAAGACATCGACGCCCTGCGGAGGCTGCCCTCCGTGCAGCCAACTCCCTCGGCCCCCCGGGACGCAGCGCCACCCTTCCTCGCTGGAAAGCGAGAGGACCTCAGCCACCTGCTCTTCGCTCTCCGGGAAAACAACGGCCTGCGGCAACCGCCCACATACCGCCCAGGGCTCGGTGTCGAATCCGTCGACCACCTGCGCCTTGGACAACCGTTCGGACAACAGCCCAGCCAACGGCTTCACAGGGCGATTTCCACAGAGTCGGGCGGATCGGGAAGGACCTTACCGGGGTTCATGTGCCCACGCGGGTCGAAGACAGCCTTGATGCGCAGCATGGCATCCAACTCCTCCGGACCATGCACCAGACTCATGTAGCGCCGTTTGTCCAAGCCGACGCCATGCTCTCCGGTGATCGTGCCCCCAGCCTCCACACAAGCCGCCATAATCTCCGTCGATGCGAGCTCAACCCGGCTGAGTTCTTCCGAATCGCTCCGGTCGAAGAGAATGTTCGGGTGGAGGTTCCCGTCCCCCGCGTGAAACACGTTGGCGATGGTCAGATCGTGGCGGACCCCGATCTCGGAGATCCGCCCGAGAACGTCGGTAAGCTTGCTCCGGGGGACAGTCCCGTCCTGAACCATCAGATCGGTCGCGATCTGACCCATGGCCCCGAACGCCTTCTTGCGGCCTCTCCAGAGCGCGAGCCTCTCCTCGACGGAGTCCGCCGTCCTCACCTCACGGGCCCCGGCCTCTCGACAACACCTCACCGCCCGTTCGACATCGGCTGCCAGGCCCACTTCAATACCGTCGAACTCGACCACCAGCGCCGCCTCCGCGTCGGTCGGGAAACCTGCTGCGAACACACTCGCCTCGACCGCACGAATCGTGGGTCCATCGATGATCTCCAGAGCCGCCGGCAAAAGGCCCCCGGCCATGATCTCTGTCACGGCACGGCCGGCATCCCCCAATCGGTCGAAGATTGCCAGTAACGTACGCACTCCCTCCGGCAGGGGCAGAAGACGCACCTCGATCTCGGTAGCGATTCCGACACACCCTTCGGAACCGACGAACAAGCCTACAAGATCGTATCCACCGCACTCCCTTCCGAAGCCGCCCATCTCTACGATCTTCCCGTCGTAGGTCACGACCGTGAGCCCCGTCACATACCGCGACGTGACCCCGTACTTGAGACAGTGGGGCCCGCCAGAATTCTCGGCTACGTTCCCGCCAAGCGTACAGGCGCTCTGCGAGGACGGATCGGGCGCGTAGTAAAGCCCAAAGGGCTCCGCCGCCGTCGTGAGATCCGCGTTGATCATCCCCGGCTGAACCCGGGCAAGTCGATTGGCGGGATCGAGTTTGAGCATGTCGGTCATCCGCGCCGTACCAACCACGACCGCATCACCATCCGCCAGGGCGCCTCCCGAGAGTCCTGTTCCCGCACCTCTCGGAACCACAGGCACAGCTTCCTGTGAAAGGATGCCCAGAACGCGGCTGACTTCGTCGGTGTCCCGAGGGAGCACGACCGCGCGTGGCGTCATGCGATAGGCGGTCAGTCCGTCGGACTCATACGCCAGAAGACGATCCGGGTCGCCGATGACCCAAGCGTCTCCCACAACACCTCGGAGGCGATCCCTCAGCTCCTTCGTCAGCGGCTCTGGCAATATGCTCTTCACCCCCCTTTCCGATCACCCTTCCCAGGAAAGTGCCCACGTTACTCGCCGTCTAACGGCCTGATTTTACCGATGAACCCGGTAGGCCGTCAGCTGCGCTCCTGGGCTAGTTGCTCGGCGAGCTTGTCCGCCAGGGATTGGACGGCGGCGCTGTCCTCGTCCGTAAATGCCTCTTCCGTCCTACTCTCGATATTGATCACCCCGAAAATCTCATCGGCGCCACGGATCAGGACGACCATCTCAGATTTGGTTCTCCGATCACACTCGATGTAGTGGTCCACCGCACTCACATCGGGGACATTCGTGTTCTCCCCCTCCGCAACAGCGGTGCCGCATACACCCTCGCCGATTGAGATCTTAGAATGTGTTGTGGGTCTTCCCACGTAGTTGTGCAGCCAGACCACGTTCTCCTCGGAATTCACGAGGTAGGCGCCCACCCAGTCAAACCGATCGTCGGCCGCGGCGACGTACTTTACGACCCGGCGCAAAAGGGTATCCGAGAGGAATCCGTCATCCCTCAGATCTTGCAGCTCCTTCAAGACATCGTTCGGTTCGAGCATTCGCACCTATTCCGGTTCGGGAAACGCGCGCCAGCGCGCGCGACAATGGGGCCAAGCCCCGAAAACATTCAACGAGTCCGTTGAGCCAGAAACTATCGTCATCGCGGAGTAAAGTCTGTGTCTCCATCGAGACTCGCCACGAAAGCAGCCAGCAAGCGAGCCGTGGATTCCAGATCGGACAGGCTCACCATCTCGTTCGGCGAATGCATGTATCGATTCGGCACCGACACCAGCCCGGTGGGGA
>Ga0114996_10002999_pt1 | contig 21328 bp, 20 predicted proteins | sample ArcticOcean_MG_C_4_FD_87039 | JGI IMG/M metagenome (GOLD analysis project Ga0114996, IMG submission 87039) | Marine microbial communities from western Arctic Ocean - ArcticOcean_MG_CB4_134 | ecosystem: Environmental > Aquatic > Marine > Oceanic | place: Arctic Ocean: Canada Basin | collected... | reverse complement strand
GCTGCCTCACTCCACGTAGTCTCAACACTCCCACAATCCACCCGTCCCCACGAGTACACCGGCCCCAGCCCCGACCTCGACGATCTTTTCGACGACCCCTGGGAATTCAAAGACGGCCAAATCACAATCCCAGACCGCCCCGGCCTCGGCCTAACCCTCAACGAAAAAGCGTTAGAGTCCGCGATTCTGTAGCGGTCACACAATCGCGATCTGAACGCCTACGGTAGCGGCGGGTCTAAGATCCGCTCTTAATCGCTCGTTCAACGCGTGTGCAGTCGACTAATCTACCGCTGAAGAGCAGGTTTGAAACCTGCCCTCTTCAGCGCCGCGCTCAATGCCCATGCGGCAGGCACCGCACCCCGGAAGGGGCAACCCCCCGTGGTTGCCCGCGCCGACCACACCGCGCGCATCAACCCGCACCCCTCTTACCCGATCAACTCCCCCACAACCCGCATCGCACTCAAAACCGCAGACTCCAACCCGGAATTCTCCGTATAGTCCCCGCAAAAGTGAATATTCCCGTACGGTGCCCTGATCTCATCGATCAACTCCAACCGACCAACCCGCCACGGACAAATCGCATGCGGCCAATGCTTCACCGCCCGCTCAAGCACCCGCCCCCGCGCCTCCGGGAAGACATCGACCAGCTCCGATTCAAATATCGCCAGCGACTCATCATCCGGCATCTCCTGAAGCTTTTTGGACGCATCGTTCCCGGCATACAACCTGATCAACCCCCGCCCATCTTCTTGCTTCAACGCAGGGGAGAACGTGTACGTAGGATCGCTAACACCGATGATCTTCTTGCCCACCACAGGAATCCGCCACACACCTTCCCCCAGGAAGTACTCAGACGGCCTATCGACCAGAAATGCCGCCGAAGACATAGCCCCGTACTCGCACTGTGCCAACGCAGCACGCTTGGCCTCTGGCACATCCCGAAGCACCCGCAACGCAAGTGGCGCAGGCACCGCCATCACGCACTGCTGCGTCTCGACGGTAGTGCTGACACCATCCTGTTCATATTCGATGGTGATTGCCCCCTCAGCGGACTCAACATTCGTCACAGAAGCACCCGTTTCCACCCTGGCGCTAACCTGCTCAGCCAACGTCCGCGTGAGGTGCCCCGTACCGCCCTCAACGAAAAACTCATCCGCCGCATGATGCAAGAAAGTGTTCACCGGCTGAAACGCAGCAACCTCATCACAACCAAGAGTGCTGGAAGCCATAGAAAACGCGTCCCACAGAGCCTTCACGTCTGGATCGCTTATCTTCAACAGATCCACCAGAGACTGCTCGGACAACGCCCTGAATCGCCCGTTATCAGAGCGCGGCGGCTTATCGACGATTCCACTGTAACGAGACCGCAGTCGAAGAGCACTCAATCCCATCTTGAACTTGGACTTCAAAGAAATTGGCAGCCCCATCAGATATGTGAAATCCGACGACGACGCCACCAGCTTGCCGTGCATATAGGTCGCCGTCTTCGTCTTGTCGATCAGCGTGCGCTCCACACCAACCTCATCCGCCAGACGAGCAACGTTCGTGTCCCCGCCCGGGATCATCTGAGCGCCCTGATTGAAGACGTAAGGCCCCATGGTCATCGAAACCGTTCGGCCACCAACCACGTCCTCTTTTTCCAGCAACAGCACGTTCTTGTCACCCAGCCGATACGCCACCGTCAGGCCCGCCAAACCGGCGCCCACAATAACAACGTCAAACTTCTCCGTAGAACTCAACTCTGCAGTCACTTTCGCCTTGGAATTCTCGTGCCGTATCTGAGGCAAGAACAATACGCTTCCGATCTGCTCCTATGTGACCACGAGGCACCACTGTTGAGAACTCCACCCCGTGTAACCCGATAATCGAGGGCACATCCCCAATCACTGGAGCAACCGTGGCCCGAGTACCCCGATCCGACTTCCTGAGCGCCGTCACCAACCTCGCCGCAGAGGTCTACGACTTCCATGAGCGATGGGGCGTAGAAGAACGCCTCCCCGACTCAGCTATCGAGCGAATCAGAACGCGGCAACCAATGCTGCGCGAAGAGATGCGGGAACTCGATGACGAAGTGATCACGGAAGATGAAATCGCGCTAGCAGAAGAAGCCACAGACGTAGCATTCGTAGCCATCGGGCATCTCGCAGTGCTGCAAGAGCTAAGCCTTAGCGCAGTTGAAACAGTGGTCGCCAAGAACGCGGCGAAGATAGACGCCTCGCACTACATAAATAAAGTAACCGGAAAATCACCCGGCGCACCAAGTCAGCCTAGCCGGCGTTACGCTCCCAGCCGCGCAGCAGGTCCTGGGTCAGTCGATCCATCGCCTTGCTCATATTCGCAAAGCTAACAATGCCAATCAGCTTGCCGTTCTCCACCACAGGAAGCCTCGACACACCGCGCTCAGCCATCGTGTGAGCAGCCTCAAGAATGTCCGTATCCGGATCGCCAATGTGTACCGGCGTACTCATGTGCGAAAACACCACGCATTCGTGCGGATCATGCCCAGCACCCAAACAGCGGGCCGTCAGATCCCACGTCGTAATGATCCCCTCAACCTCGCCGTCCCGGTTGACCACAAGCGACCCAACATCCATCTCTCGCATGCGCGCCGCAGCAGCAACTATCGTGTGCTCGGAGCCGACAGTTGCAACAATGGGAGTCATCACATCGCGAATCTTCAAGGAAGCATCTCAAAGGCAATATTAGGTGGACGCTAATTCTCATTGTAGCCCCGTGCGCGTGAATCAACGAACCCCATCGAGTCATCAACAGCACGTGACCCCGATCCGGGCAACCACAGGGGGGTTGCCCCTACGACATATCAATTGTGACCGGCATCCCGACACACCCCACACCCGTCTTTCCGGAATTCTCGGCCCCGCGAGAATGTCCGGAATCCAGGCACGCACACAACCATCCGCCTAATTACGCGCAATAGGCGAAAACCATGGCATGCAACTCTTCTGTGCGTCCGCGCTCAATGCCTGCATGGCAGATACTCAGCGCCCTGCGCTCAATGCCAGCTTTGCTGTGCCCGTGCGGCAGGCACCTCAATCGAACTCGGGCCCCGGTGCGCCAGTTAGTACGATGGCCAGCCACAAAATTCCACCATTTAACGACACTCGACCGCAGTGGGAGGGCACTACGGTCGAGCAACTTTCGCCGGATATCCAGCAGCGAATTATTGGTTAGCGCCCGCCCGCAGGGCGAGTCGGGACAGTCTCCGGAGCTCCGCCCGCTGGTACATGAGTGGCACCAGCCCGCCCGCCCACAGCTTCACGGGTGGCATCCGGTCGAGATCCAGAATCTGGCCGGGAAGTTCCTTCGGGTCGACCACCACGCTCTGCCAGGATGTCCCGGACTCGATCGAACCGTTGGCTGAGCCTATCGACAATGCCTGCAGCGTTCTCACGGGCAGTATTTGCACGCTCGAAAGCCGATGTAATGCGTGTTCGGGCAGCCTCTGGAATCTTGTCGTTATCCAACACTCGTTCCAGTATTTCTACGTTCCGAGTGGCGTGAGGCTCGAGCAATCCAGCGAGGCGTGCTATCACGTCCAGTCTCGCCGTTTCGCCCTGATCCGAACGTGCTTCCTCATCAGTGATGAATCTCTCAAGACGCTGCCTAACTTCGTCGGCCTTTGCAACGCCGGTGACGGTAGGCTTTTCGCCCCGCTCGTCAACTATCGCAGTCACAATCTCTCCGTCCTCGGGAATCTCAGCTTCAGGACCAAGCGTGATTTCACGAGTTGTACCGTCTGGCAGAGCAATAGTTAGAACACCATTTTCTTTACTGACAACTGCGCCACTTACGGGCCGAATTGATGGTCCGGTTGGCTGAACTAAGATCTGCACCGCTGTCCACTCGTTTTCGGCAGTTTCCTCTGCCAGAATTGCCACCGATGCGCCCTGCTCAAATGTGCCCTGGACCGACTCTGCGCCCGGCGTCCGCACTTCTGTACTCTCCGCAATAATGAATGTCACGGTGCCAACTTCTTCATCCCTTGCCTCAATAGTGACTGAGGAATCATCAAGCTCGCTAACAGTTCCGACGAAGCCTTGACGCAGCGCTTCCACTTCTTCAACTTCAGAGACAACAACAGGGACTGGAACCTGAGCAGGAGTAGCAGCAACACTGGAAGCAAGTACTCCCAGCGCGATCAACGCCAATCCTGCGCACTTTACTCTTTTCATTCCAAGAATCATTTTGTGTTTCCTACGTTTTTCTACTCAGTAACTTTTTGTTTTCGTATTACAATTATTATCCATTAATCATTACGGATAGGTTACAAATAGTCACTTTCGGAATATCCCGATTGACTTGAACTGTGACGAGCCGTCAAGCCGAGTTGATGTGACCTCAATCAGGTTTGCTCCTACCACCAGAGCGATAGATGCCCGCCACACTCCATTGGAGTCAACTTCGGCAAGAATCCCATCCACAGACACCACTGAATCAGGGGAAGCCGACCCAGCAACCTCGATCGTTGCACTCGAAACAACCGCTCCATCTGCCGGGGATCCAACCGTCAGGGAACCAGCAGCAGCAGATACTGAAAACACCACCAATGACTGGAATTCTTCCTGACCATCAAGGCCGAACGCAAAGATTTCCAACAGGTTCACATCTGGAGAAAGTTCTACTTCCGTAGACCACTCTCCGGAGCTGTTTGGCACAACAGACAAGCCGTTCACAGCCACTGTTGCATCTTGCCGGACCGTGCCCGCAACTATCACCGCCGTGGATGACACTTGATCCCCGTCTCGCGGTGAGTTCACGGTCAAACCAAGAGCAATGGCCTGAGGGACGGTGCCGCCCACACCAGGCTGCACTGTCGCGGTCGCAGCGACAGCCTGCGCGGTACTGGTGCCAGGCAGCGCCGTGCTGGCTGCAACGGTAGCCGTCGCAGGGTCATCACTGCTAGATCAGGCGATTACCACCACTGACAGGGCAGTGACCAGCACAAGCCATAATTCCGATTGTATTTTCACCTGAAATTTTGTCCTGAAAATGCCGTAATAGTGGCGTAATAACTCGAGCGCATGTGTATTTATATTCATGTACTGAAGCCGGATGATTAGTTACGAGATGGTTACCGTCTGCGACAAGGGATTTTATTGACCACGCTGGATAAGCTACGCAGAGAAATTATAAGACCACTACGACAGATAAACATGAGATAAACATGGTACTTAAGTAACTTTATCGCTGCGTCTGGAAGAACCAACAGCACGTCAGATCGTCTGTGGTGGAACCGAGATAACCCGGCCTTAAATCGGCCGCCCGATGTTTCCTAACCGCTGCGTCAGCAGCGGGTTCTCCCGGTAATCAATCGGCACCTCAATCAAGCTCGGGCCACGATGCGCCAGCGCCTCATCCAGCGATGGACGCATGTCCGACGACGTCTCCGCCTTCACATAGTGCCAACTAAACGCTCGCGCCAGATCGCTGAACACCGGATTCCCAAACACAAGATCAATGTGTCGCCCGAACTGCGTCTGCTGCTTCCACTCAATCAGCCCGTAACCACCGTCCACCCACACCATCACATTGATATCAGCGCCAATCCGGACAGCCGTCTCCATCTCCTGCACGTTCATAAGAAATCCGCCGTCACCCGCAATCGCCAGCACCTTCCGGTCTGGATGCACAATGCTGGCCGAAATCGCGCCCGGCAACGAGAAGCCCATCGCCGCAAACCCATCCGGAATCAGGCATGTATTCGGCTCATCGCACTGGTAGTGGCGAGCGATCCACATCTTGTGTGAGCCCACATCCGAAAGCAAAATATCCTCCGACCCCAGCGCCTCACGCACATCCCTCAACACCTTCTGCGGCCTAATCGGACTCTAGTCAACATCGGCTGAATGCTCCGCAAAGTCCTTCAGCATCGTCTCCCGAAGCGCAAGCTGCCCCGTGTGCTCCTTATGGAACGGATCCGCCTCAGAGAGCGAGTTGAGCCGAGACAGCGCGTTCGCAAGATCACCAACGACTTCAACTTCCGTGCGGTAGTACTCATCCACCTCGGCGACCAGCGAATCGAAATGAATGATTCGCTTATCCTTATTAGGATTCCACAGCTTCGGCGGATACTCAACAATGTCGTAGCCAATTACGATCACAAGATCGGCATCTTCAATCGCCAGCGACGGATAGTCGCGCGCCTGCAACCCAATCGTGAACAGGCTGCTATTAGACCGACGGTCCACCGCACCCTTCGCCATAAACGTGTTGATCACGCCAATGCCAGTCGACTCCGCAAGCCGGCGCAGTTCGACGCTCGTATGCCGTCGCACACAGCCATTCCCGGCCAGAATCACCGGCCGCTTGGCCTCAAGAATGCGCGCCCACGCAAGGGCAATCACCTCGTCTGCCGGCACCGCCTGCACAGGCCGCTGTGATTCGAACGGCTTCGAGTCGACGGGCATAGAAGCGATATCTTCTGGCAACTCGATGTGGCACGCCCCCGGCTTCTCCGCCACAGCCAGCTTGAACGCCTTCGAAACCACCTCAGGGATGTCCTCGGGATTCCGTATCGGAGTCGCCCACTTCGTCACCGGCTCAAACATAGACACCACATCCATGTACTGGTGGCTCTCCTTGTGCTGCCGATGACTATCCGCCTGCCCGGTAATAGCAATCAGCGGCGCACGGTCCATATTGGCATCCGCCACGCCCGTCACAAGATTCGTAGCACCCGGTCCCAGCGTAGCCAGGCAAACCCCCGGCTCTCCCGTCAGCCGACCATGAACCTACGCCATAAACGCCGCACCCTGCTCATGCCGAGTCAGAACAAGCTCAATCGGCGAATCATCTAACGTCAGCACAAACGCAGCATTCTCCTCACCCGGCACCCCAAAAATGCGCGTCACACCCTCAGCAACAAGATACTCAACAAATAATTCAGCAGCGTTCATGCAATTCCCCTAAATTCCAGATGTCCACTGCCTTAGATGCCCAAGCTAGGCTGACGGTATTCACCGCGCTTCAAATTGCCAGCTCTGCTGCGTCATTCCGGAATTTTCGGCCCGCGAAAACATCCGGAATCCAGGCACGGCCAGATCATTCAGTCAAATTACACGCCATACGCAAAAACCGCGGCATGCAACTCTTCTGCCCACAGCGCCCTGCGCTCAATGCCCGCATGGCAGATGCCTTCAGCGCCTCGCGCTAATTGCCTGCATGGCAGATGCCTAGCTCTCATCCTCGTTGAAATAACTCTGCGTTCCCGTCGCCGCGATCGCCTCGCCAATCCTGTCCAGCGCCACACCATATGCAGCCGTTCGCATATCCGTATCGTGCCCACTCATTCGCTCGTGAATCACCTGGTACTCGCGGTTCATGATCTCGTATAACCGTTCGTGAACTACCTGCTCAGTCCAGTAGAAGCCAGCGCGGTTCTGCACCCACTCGAAATAGCTCACAGTCACACCACCTGCGTTGGCCAGAATATCCGGCACCACGAACACCCCGTTCTGCCGCAGAATTTCGTCAGCCTGGGAGACCACCGGGCCATTAGCCACTTCAACGAGCACCGATGCCTTGATGCGTGACGCATTCTCCAGGGTGATCTGGTTCTCAAGTGCCGCTGGGATCAAAATATCTACGTCAAGCTCCAGCAACTGCGCATTGGTGATCTGATCCGCATCAACGAATTCGCAGACAGAGCCCTCAAAGTACACGGCTTGCAATCGTCGGGACTTATTCTTGACCTCTCTGATGCTGGGGATATCGAATCCCTCAGGCCTAAAGATTCCGCCCTGTGAGTCGGATACCGCCACAATCTTGTAGCCATCCTGAAACAGCAGTTCAGCTACATGTTGTCCAGCGTTCCCAAACCCCTGAACCGCCACCGTGATCTTTGACGGATCCCACTCCCGCTGCCGCTCAATCTCCTTGATCACGTAGTAAGCGCCCCGGCCCGTAGCGTCTTCACGACCCAGGCTTCCGCCCAGTGAAATCGGCTTGCCCGTGATAACAGCTCGCTCGCGGGAACCCGTCATCCGGGAGTACTCGTCATACATCCAGCCCATCACCATAGCGTTTGTGTAAACATCCGGCGCTGGCACGTCGAGGTCTGGCCCCACGGCCCGTGCAATCTGTCTCATATAGCCCCGACTCAAGCGTTCAAGCTCAAGATGCGACAGAGACTTCGGATCAACGATCACCCCGCCCTTACCACCGCCAAACGGCACGCCAACCACGGCCGTCTTGAGCGTCATCCACATGGCCAACGCTTTTACCTCGCTGGCTGATACCAACGGGTGGTATCGAATACCGCCTTTGGCAGGCCCGCGGGTATCGTCGTATCGGACCCGGTAACCCGTGAATACCTGCTGTGAGCCATCGTCCATCCTCACTGGAATCCCAACCTCCAGGACAGCCTTTGGGACTTTGAGACGCGCCAGCGCCTCCGGGTCAATGGACGAATACTCCGCAGCCGTATCGAGACGCCGCAGAGCATCGGCGAATACGTCGTCCGTATTACCTGTTGGATTCGACAATCCTTACCTCCAATCAGCGCCTCGCGCTCAATGCCCGTGCGGCAGGCACCTTCAGCGCCCGCGCTCAATGCCTGCATGGCAGATGCTTACTCCATTCGGGAGCCTACGAACCTTGAGATCGCTCTTGCTGTTGGGTCCGTCCGTACATTCACAATCGCCGGCTTACCTGATGCAATCGCCCGCTCAAGCGCCGGTCGAATCTCGTCCGGGTGCTCAACATTCTCGCCATGCCCACCCAGCGCCTCAGCCATGAGATCGAATCGCGTGTAGCCAAGCTCACGACCCGGCTTGCGAACGCCCTCAACACGCGCCGTCCAACCCTCATTGTTAGAGACCACCACCACGATAGGGATATCGTGGCGCACAGCAGTATCGAAGTCCATCGCGTTCATACCCAGCGACCCATCGCCATGCAGCGCGATCACCTGTTTATCGGGCTTGGCGATCTTGGCACCGATTGCGTACGGCAAACCAACGCCCATGCAGCCACTCGGACCGGAGTTAAGACGATGTCCCGGGTAGTACACCGGAATCGCCTGACGACCGTAATGAAGAATCTCGTTCCCATCGATCGTCACGATAGCGTCGCGGTCGATCACCTTGCGGATCTCGTTGCACAGACGCAGCGGGTGAATCGGAACCTGACTCGTGTTCAGCATCTCCTGAGCGCGCTCTTCTCGAACGCGATTCGCCTCGTCCAGGGTAGATACCCACGCTGCGTTGGAATCGGAACTCAAGCGGCCATCTGCCTTAACGGCCGCCGTAAGCTGACGCAAGATCGTGCGGGCATCACCCACCAGCCCAAGATCGACGTCACGATTGTGACCGATCTCTGAAGACTCGATATCAATCTGAATAACCTTGGCATTCGGCCCCATGCGCTTACCGAACGTGTAGATCCAGTTCATCCGGGTGCCCACGATCAGAATCGCATCGGCCTCCCGAAGCGCTGTGGATCGAGCCGCCAGGAACGACAGCGCGTGGTCTTCTGGAATGAGGCCACGTGACATCGGCGTCGTGAAGAACGGGATGTTCGTCGCCTCAACAAAATTCTGAAGATCCTCGCCAGCCTGCGACCAGTGCGCACCTCCACCAGCGATGACTACGGGGTTCGACGCCCCCGCCAGCATCTCGATCGCCTCAGCGATACCTTCTGCGTCTGCACCGGGGCGCACACGCTTATTGGCGCGCGATCCGGGCACTACATCTTCCTCTTCCACTTCGCCGTAAAGAACATCCTCAGCGCAGTCCACATACACCGGCCCCGGTCGACCCTCTGTCGCCAGCCTGAACGCCGTCGAAATATGCTCCGGATATCGACCCGGCTCCGTCGGCCGCATCGTCGCCTTGCTGACCTTCTCAAAGATACTGACCTGATCGAGTTCCTGGAACGCATCACGACCGTAATCTTCAATCGGTCCAGCACCACCCAGCGTCACCATCGGAGCGCGGTCGATGAACGCCACATACTGCCCCGTGAGCAGGTTCAGCGTCCCTGGCCCAGATGCCGCCGTCGTTACGCCCGGCTTTCCGCTAACCCTCGCATATCCGTGCGCCGCCATCGCCGCAGCCTGCTCATGCCGGAAGTCGATACCCCGGATGCCCAGGTCCTCAGCGTGGTTCACAATTTCATAGATGGGGCCACCCATGATGTAGAAAATATTTTCGACGTCCTCTTCTTTAAGAGTTCGTGCGATCAGCTCTGCGCCGGAAACCTTGGCCATCTGTTACCTCTTGGGTTTTTGCGGGGGTTATCTGTAGGAATGTAATCGGTCAGCCGGGTGATTGTATGTGACCCGACGCCAGTGTGAGTATCGTTACTCTGAAGACTGCGTCACTCCGCCAGTCGAGTAATCGCCAGGACCGCAGCTTTTCCATCCATCGGGTTGCCGCCGTGGCCCTTGCCATGAGTATCCCCCATGAGAAGCACATCACGAGGCTCAAACACACGAGTCTCACCATCACTAGTCGTACCCATAACTCGCTCTGAAACTATGACCGCCCACTGCCTGGTTGGAGAGTGATGGAAAGTGTCGCCCTCCCATCCCGGAGGCATTCGCATGAACACAAATTGCGATGCCTTCCTGAAATCCGACATCTCAAGCGGCGGTGGAGGAGGCGCATAGTCAAGATCGCTAAATCCGACCTCAACATCCTCAAAATGCGACTCTCCCTCGTCGTCAGCAAACATCCGTACATATTTCATCGACTACTCCCCTAACCTCGCCGCCGCATCCGTCGGAAACTCGCTCAACCGCGCAGCACTCGCCGACTCCGCAGGCAACCCCGCTGACTCCGCTGCCACACACAGCAGCGATACGCCCGATAAGAAATCGTTCCTGTGGATGTACTCAGGCTCCACAACCTCCTGCATCAAACCATTGTGCCAGTTACCCAGCGGGAACGCCGTCCCCGTCACCTTGTAGCCAAACGGCGCAAACGCGCTCGCCTCGCACCCGCCACCACTCATGAGCTGACGCTTCACCTTGAACTGATCGTCAGACTCCCGCAGCGCCATCGCCGCGTTACGCAGGTAGCGCTCCGGCTCCTCGTCGAATGTCGTGGTCGCGTCACCCGTACGAATCACCATGCCATCGCCAGACTCCGCGCCCGGCAAAATATGACTCGTCTCCACCGACACGACCGCCGTGCTCTTCGGCAGCAACCCATCGCTAGCCGCCAACCGAGCGCCAAACAACCCGCCCTCTTCAGCACGCGTGAACAGTCCATACACGTTGCCAGCAACTTCCCTCGACGAGATGTAAGCCAGCGCGCCAGCGACAGCAGCACACCCACCAAGATCATCGAGCGCACGAGCGCGAATCACATCACCATCCAACTCAAAATCGACCAAATCAAGAATCACCGGCACTGGCAACTCGTCCGATATCACCTCGTCAAAGCTCAAGCGAACCTGTCGATCCGCTGGCTCACCCTCCTTGCCCAGCACACGCCCCGGAATCCGCCGCCCATCCGACGCAACAGCAAGCACCGGCACATCCGGCTCCAACGCCTGCCGCGTGATCCCACCATGAATGCCAGCAACATACTCGTCACCGCGCTGCTCAACGAGTTCGAACCCCGGATGATCCATGTGCGCCACATACGCGATGCCGGGAGCATCCGCGTCACCGCCCATCTTCGTCACAAGCAAGTTGCCATGCGGATCACGCGTAATCGTCAGATCGAATGCCGCAATCCTCTTAGCGATGGCGTTGGCCACGTTCTTCTCGTGAAAAGTAACCGTCGGAATCCCGCAGATCTCCTCGAGCAGATCCATCGCAAATTCTTGAGCCTGGCCAATGTCCAAAGCACTCTCCATATCTAGTCACAGGTGGGCCTCCGCTACAACGAAGCCCCATTATCCCGCGACATCCACCACGGCGATACAATGCCGCGGCAAATCCATCCCGCCGCACCCAGTCCTGATAGCGAATCACCCCATGCCAAAGATCGTTGCCTACGTCCCCGAAACCACCCCCGTCCACGGTTTCACAGTCGACTACCTCCCAGACGGATGGGAACTCGACCGCGTCGACCCCAACGTCGGCGGCATGGAAGCCCTCAACAAGACCGTGGTTGACGCCGACTACCTCATGATCTACTCAGGCCGCATCGATGCGACCACGCTCCACGCCGGACCCAAGCTGAAACTGGTCCACCTGCTCTCGGCTGGCTTCGACGCCTTCCCGCTGGTGGAAGCCGGCGAACTGGGAATCCCCGTCTGCAATGCCTCCGGCACCAACGCCCAGGGCGTCGCCGAAATGGCCCTCACGCTGATGCTGGGCCTCTACCGACACCTCACATGGGTCAACGAAGAACTCCGCGACGGGGGCTGGAAACTCAAGCGAGCAGACGGTAACGACTCCTACGAAATCCAGGACAAAACCGTCGGTATCATCGGCCTCGGCAACATCGGTCAGATCACCGCACGCATCATCCAGGGCTTCAACCCCAACATTATTTACACCGATATTGAAGCCAAGCCTGAAGCGGAGAAGGAGTTCGGCGCCAGACGCGTAGATCTCGATGAACTGCTCTCAGAATCAGACATCATCACGATCCACACCCCACTCGACGACGGGACCCGGGGCATCATCGGCGCCGCTGAGTTGGCTGCAATGAAGCCCACCGCCATCCTGATCAACACGTGCCGCGGCCCGGTGATCGATGAAACGGCGCTCCACGACGCGCTCAAAAACAACGTCATCTGGGGCGCAGGACTCGATGTCTTCGAAGAAGAGCCAACCCCCGATGACAACCCCATCCGCAAGCTTGACAACGTTGTCATGGCACCCCACATCGCTGGCCAAACAGCCGAGAGCTACCCTCGCCGCACCCACTACGCAATCGACAACTTCGTCAGAGTCTCAAAAGGCGAAACCCCAACCAACCTGATCACCCCTGCATAGACCCAATTAGGAGCAGCACAACTTGGCAAAAATCAAAGGACTGTTCGTCACCGTCCGCGTCGGAATCGAAGAAGTCAAAGAAGCATGGGACGCCTTTGACGGCGAACTGATCGTGCTGGAAGAGCCAGACGAAGGCCAGATCATCGAGGCCGTCAAAGACGTAGACGTCGCCATGACCTACGGCGCAGCAGGCACCAGAGCGATATTCGAAGCAATGGACCGCTGCCAGGGCTGGGTCTCCTTCGGCCACGGGTTCGATGGCGCTGACCTCGATGCAGCTGTCGAGAACGGCGTCATCCTGGCCAACACAGCATCGTTTGGCACAGACGAAGTCTCCAACCAGGCCATGCTGCACCTGCTCGTCTGCTCACGAAAATTCGTGCTGCACGACAAGCTCGTCAAGAGTGGCGTCTGGACTCGCGATCATCTCGCTCCAATGGGACACCTGCCACACCAGACCCTCGGCATCATCGGCACCGGCAACATCGGCCGCGCCGTCGGTCGCAAAGCGAAGGCGTTCGGCATGCGAGTCGTCGCCTACGATCCCTACATTAGCTCGTGGGACACCAAAGAGATCGGCTTCGAGCCAGCCACCAGCATCAACGAGGTGTGCGAGCAGGCGGACTACCTCACGCTCCACACCATGCTCAACGAAGATACGTTCCAGATGATCGGCGACCCGCAGTTCAAGATCATGAAGCCAACGTCCTACCTGATCAACGTCAGCCGCGGAAAGTGCGTCGACGAAGCAGCGCTGATCCGTGCCCTCGAAACCGGCGAAATCGCAGGCGCAGGACTCGACACATTCGAGCAGGAACCAACCCCCGCAAACAACCCACTCCTTAAGATGGACAACATTTCTGTAACGTCCCACTACGCCAGCTACTCAGAAGTCGCATTCACCCGCGGACTCACGCAACTTGGCGAAGAAGGCATACGAATTGCGCTTGGCCAGTGGCCCATGTCATTGATTAACCCGGCCGTTCAGGCCACAATTCCGCAACGCGATCCGGCGCGGGCGTGGGGCACGTTCTAAATAACGCACCCCAATATGTGTCAACAGAATAGGTTTTAGCTACTAAAGGTGCCAAAGGCACCAAAAGCAACAGCGGAGAGAAAAATGGCCCAATACAAGGTACTGGTACTCGGAGCGGAAGATGAGCCGCTTGAGGCAGAGCGAGAAGAACTCGCCGATATCGATTGCGAAATTGTCCAGGCAAAGCCCACCAGCGAAGGTGAGGCAATGGAACTGGTACGAGACGCCGACGCGATTTTGATGCGTGGACCGTGGGGCACCGAGCAGGTGATCAACGCCACCCAGAACTGCCAGGTCCTCTCCGTCTACTCACACGGCTTCAACCACATCGACTCCGAAGCCTGCACAGACAAGGGCATCATCGTCACCAATGGCGCCGGAATGTGCTTCGAAGAAGTCTCAGACCAGGCGTGCGCATACATCATGTCCCTCTACCGCCACATCGTCCCCGCCAACATCGCGGTGAAAGCTGGCGACTGGCGAGACGACACGATTCTTCCAATGAAACCGCTCGATGAGTCCACCATCGGCATCATCGGCTTCGGCAACATCGGCAAGGCAATCTCCCGCAAGATGAGCGGTTGGCGTCCAGAGACAATCGTCTACGACCCCTACGTTGGCCCCTGGGTCTTCAAGGAGTACGGCGTGGAGCAGGTGTTTGACCTCAAAGACCTCTTCTCCCGAGCGGACTACGTTGTAACAATCCTTCCGCTCAACAACTCGACCTATCACATGATCGGCAAAGAGCACTTCGACGTCATGAAGCCCTCGGCCTACTTCATCAACGTATGCCGAGGCGCCATCGTCCGTGAGCCAGAGCTGATCGACGCCCTCAACGCCGGCAAAATGCGCGGCGCAGGACTCGATGTATTCGAGCAGGAGCCGGTCGACCCCAACAACCCGCTCCTCAAGATGGACAACGTAGTCGTCTCACCTCACCTCGCCGGCGGATCAACTCGATCAGCAGCCCTCGCACCGCACCGAGCAGCCGCCCAGGTGGCAGCAGTTCTCCGCGGCCAGTGGCCAATGGCAGGACAGAACCCAGAAGTGAGAGCCAACATCGAACTAAGGCAGAACGCTACCGCAGTGGCCCCAAACTGATAACCGCGATAACGATGTAGGCGCGCATGGCGTGCGCCCGGGCTGTTGACGAAACGGCAAAATACACGCAACTACGACGTAGGGGCAGGTCACAGACTTGCCCCTCTTCGCGCTCGCCCCCAGCGCCGCGCTAAATGCCCGTGCAGCAGGCACATGCCATCCTGAGCCTGTCGAAGGGCGGCATTCCGGCATACCCACACGCCACTTTCCGTCTTGTTTCCTGACACGTCATCAACCAACTGTCACGAAGGCGTAATATCGGCGTAATCCTTTTGGCCGGTACCATTGATCTGGCCATCACGTTAGGCTGAGGCCGGTCTGATGTGAATACGAATACGTCGGCCACAGGAAATTTTCGTTATGCAAGGTATGAATATCACTCACATTTCAAGTTGGAAACGAATTGCCCTTCCGGGCGTTGTAGCGTTGACCGCAATCACCGTCGCCTGCAGCGGCGGAGGCGACGATCCAACGGCAACGGCCGCTCCAACCGCATCGGCCTAGCCCACCGCGGCCCCGATAGCTCCAACCGCAACTTCCGTCCCGGTAGCGCCAACGGCTGTGCCAACCGCAGCACCCGCACCAACAGCAACCGCTCGCCCGGCGCCAACTGCGGCACCAGCGCCGACTGCAATCGCAACGACGGCACCGCCAACGGCAACCGCCATTCCACCTACCGCAACGGCAACGAACACACCGGTACCAACGCCGACACAAAGCGCGTTCGAAGCAATCTTTCTGGCCTTCAGTTCCCCCGAATTCTTCGACGACTTCGTAGAAACACCCGCCTACACAATCATCGGCAGAACTCGCGTAGACGCCTTCGTCACCATCGTCGATATCGATGAGAACGGACAGTTCTCACTGGGCGTAACGCTTGAAGAGGGCATCAACGTCTATGAGGTCGTCTCATCAGTCTCAGATACCGAACAGCTAAACGAAGTCCTGACAATCATTTACGTCCCGTAGTGAAGCTCAAAAAAACCAGGTAATAACAATGCAAAAAAACACAATGCACCTGATTGCAGCCATCGTGTCTGCCGTGATCCTCATCGGTACGGCGTCCGGTGCGCTTGCTCTCGCAAACTCTTCTGGATCCTCATCCGGCGCTGAAGTCCCCCCCGGACAACTCAACCGCAAGGGAGTCTCAGGAATCGTCAGCGCTGTAGGCGGCGGCTCACTTGACGTCGCAACCCGCCACGGAATAGTGACTGTCAACGTTGACGGCGGAACATCAATCACAGGACAGGGCAACACACCTCTCTCCCTCTCGGATATCGCGGTTGATGATCGCGTATCTATCCAGCTAAACCGAGCCCCATCCGAACCGGACGACTCAAGTGAATCTGAAGGTGGCGACAGTGGTTCATCCACCTCAACCGATGATGGTTCTGGTGGCGATGGCGGCTCATTCACCTCAACCGATGACGGTTCAGGTGGTGGCGACGGATCATCTACCTCAACCCATGACGGATCTGGTGGCGGCGACGGATCATCTACCTCAACCGATGACGGATCTGGCGGTGGCGACGGATCATCTACCTCAACAGACAGTGGCACTTCCACTTCCACGGACAGCGGTTCGTCAACTTCAACAGACTCGACCGCAACAAGTACCCTGGAGACTGAAGAAGAGGCGCTGACGAAAGTAAAGTCTCGACTCAAGTTCGAAAATCTGACTAACATTCGAACGGTCACAGCCGTCCGCATCAAAGTCATCCAAAACAAGGTCAAGACAAAGCACGTCCGCGCCGTTGTAACCGGCAAAGGCGGCGGCAAGTTCCAGCTCATCTGTGGCACTGGCGACACATCGACAAGCAGCTCAACAGATAGCACTGGCGATGGCTCAACCGACACATCTGGAACCTCCACTGACGGCACGCTCGATGAGCAAGACGTCGATGGCATCGATGATGTCGATGCCGAAGTTGGTGAAGAGATCATCTTGATCGCTGACTCTGATGAAGAAACCGGCGATGGCGGCTGCCCAACAAAGGTCAAAGGCGGACAGAACTCCAAGTCCATCGACGACAGACTCGCAGCGTTGGCCGAGAAGACGGCTGGGCGAGACGCGAAGCTAGCCGAGAGGCTGGCTGAGAAAGCAGACCGTGGCAAGCAAGACCGCGAAGATCGCACAGACAAGACAAGCGGTAATGCGAACTCCGAAACCAAAGGAAAAGCAGACACCGCCCGCGGTAAAGATAAGTCTGACGATGACACCAAGGGCGGCAAGCCCAAAAAGTAACCACCCCTGACCCAATCGATCACACGGCGGTATGCGCAGTCATGCAGACCGCTGTTTTCGTTAACGCCCTACACTTAGCCGCTCACCCCACACATTGTTTGAAACCTGCCCTCTCTAGTCAACTAAAGAAAAGCACGCCCACATGCGCATCGCAGCCTTCGGAATCCACCACGAAACCAACACATTCTCCACCTTTCGGGTAGACCTCCAGGCGTTCCAATCCTCAGGTCTCCAGCGCGAAGGCGTCCTCCGCGGCGACCAGATATACGAACTTCACGGTGACACCGACACATGCTTCGGCGGCTACTATGAGGCCGCAGAAAAGTACGGCTTCGAGCTCGTTCCACTCCTCTTCGCCGCAACCGACCCCGCCGGCACAATCTCGTCTGAGGCATTCGAATCCATTCTCGGCGAAGCACTCCAAATGCTCGCTGATCAAGGCCCTTGGGACGGCGTAATCCTCAACCAGATGGGCGCCGCCGTAACCGAGAACTTCCCGGATATGGACGGCGAAGTCGCAGGCCGCACCAGAGCGCTCATCGGCCCGGACATACCGCTAATCATGACCCTGGACCTCCACGCCAACGTCTCGCAGCAGATGGCCGACGAAACAGATGCCCTCTTCATCTACCGCACCAACCCACACCTCGACGCGCGTCCACTTGCAGTGAAAGCGTGCGAGATCCTCATCAAGATCATCAACGGCGAGATAAATCCCGTGTCCGCCCTCGAAATGCCCCCAATGGTCATCGGCATCATGAAGCAGGACACCAGCGAGGAGCCAATGACGCAGGTAATCGATGCCGTTGTGGAAGCAGAAAGCTTCCCGGACATCGTCGACACCTCCACTGGCCAGGGCTACCCGTGGTCTGACGTCAACGAATGCGGCACCGCCTACTACGCACTAGCAGATGGCAATCTGGAAGCCGCCCAAAACGCCGCACGCTTCATGGCAGACCGAGCCTGGTCGCTCAGGAAGGAACTCGGCGCTGAAGACGGCCCCACACCCGCTGCAGCGATCACCGAGGCTCTCGCCACACCTGAAGGCCCCGTGCTACTGCTCGACGCTGGCGATAATATTGGCGCAGGCAGCGCAGGCGACTCAACATTCATCCTGCACGAAGCGCTCAAGCAAGGCGCCACGAGCTATCTGACAACGATCCGAGACACCGAAGCCGTTGCCCAGTGCGTCTCCGCAGGCATCGACGCTGAAATCACCCTCGAACTCGGCGGCAAACAAGACACACTCCACGGCACACCCGTCGAAGTTACCGGAAAAGTAATCACCATCTCCGACGGCAAATTCGAAGACCCAAAACCCGTCCACGCCGGCTGGCGCTACTTCGACGGCGGCACCACAGTCGTCCTCCAAACCACGGCCGGCCCAACCATCGTCCTCGTCTCCACCCGCGTCGGAAACATGTCCCGACAACAGTTCTACTCCGTAGACCTCGACCCGGAGTCATTCCACATCATCGTCGTCAAAGGCGTCGTCTCACCCCGCCCAGCCTTCCAACCCATCTCCAAAAAGATGATCGTAGTCAATACCGCAGGCGCAACCTCAGCCACCCTCTCCTCATTCAACTACAAACGCCGCCGCCACCCGCTCTACCCGTTCGAGCCGGAGGCCCGATACCCCTCAACACTCTAATTCGTATTTCGAACGTTCTAGCCCGCAGGGGGCCCCTTGCGGTCGCCCGCCTTCAGCGCGCCCGCGCTCAATGCCCGTGCGGCAGGCACCGCCATCCCGGAATTTGCGGCCCCGCGCAAATGTCCGGGATCCATACACGCCCACACCAATCCGCCAATCCAAACATCATCAAACACGCAATCGGTCCAATCGGTACGCGTATCCACCTACGAAATCCGTCGCGATAACTGATAATCTGTAGAGAACCGCCCAGTAGCGCGTCCCAAAAATCACAAGGTGACCTCCCTGCGACACCCCCGTTCGCACCGATATTCACTCAACCCCAACACCCTGCACCGGCCTCTCGTGCCGCCCGAAAGCTCCCAACCCCGCATGTCCACTCAAACTCGTTCTGATCGTCGAAACGCCGCCATCATCGCCCACGTCGACCACGGCAAAACCACACTGGTCGACGCCATGCTCCGCCAGTCCGGATTCTTCGAAGAGCGTGCCGAACCTGTCGATCGTGTCATGGACTCCATGGACCTTGAGCGTGAAAAGGGCATCACCATCCTCGCCAAGAACACGGCGATCCGCCGCGGCGACACCAAGATCAATATCATCGACACCCCCGGCCACGCCGACTTCGGTGGCGAGGTTGAACGTGGCCTCACCATGGTCGACGGCGTTCTCCTGCTCGTCGACTCCAGTGAAGGCCCCCTCCCGCAGACACGATTCGTACTACGCAAAGCGCTCGAATCCAAGCTGCCGGTAATCCTCGTCATCAACAAGATCGACCGCGCAGACGCCCGCATCAGCGAAGTGCTCGACGAGGTCTACGAGCTCTTCATTGACCTCGATGCTAACGATGAGCAGATCAGCTTCCCAATCGTCTATACCAACGCCCGCGAAGGCACGGCCACTCTGGATCTGGAGCAGCCAGGCACCGATCTCGAGCCTCTCTTCGAAACGATGATGAAGAGCATTCCCGCGCCAACCTACGATGACGATCACCCGCTACAGGCGCTTGTCACCAACCTGGACGCATCGCTGTACGTTGGCCGACTGGCACTCTGTCGGGTGCGTCAAGGATCAATCAAGCGCGATCAGATGGTCGCTCACTGCCGCCGCGACGGGACGGTAGATCGCGTGAAGATCACCGAACTCTATGTAACCGAAGGCCTTGAGCGAGTTGAGGCTGACGAAGCCGGCCCAGGCGAGATCATCGCTATCGCGGGACTCCCAGACGTAACCATCGGCGAGACCCTGACCAGCGCCGAAGATCCTCGCCCACTACCACCCATCCAGATCGACGAGCCAAGCCTGTCCATCACGCTGGGCGTGAACACCTCGCCACTGGCCGGGCTGGACGGCAAGAAGCTAACCGCCCGTATGGTGAAAGACCGACTGGATCAGGAACTGATCGGCAACGTCTCACTGCGCGTGGAAAGCACAGAGAAGCCCGACACCTGGGTCGTCCAGGGTCGAGGTGAACTGCAACTTGCCATTCTGGTCGAAACCATGCGTCGAGAGAACTTTGAACTCACCGTTGGGAAACCTGAAGTGGTCACACGAGAGATCGACGGCAAGCTCCACGAGCCAATGGAATCGCTGTCCATCGACATCCCGGACACCTATGTAGGTGTCGTATCTCAGCAGATGGCCCTGCGAAAAGCGCGTATGTCGACCATGATCAACCACGGCACCGGCCGAGTCCGCATGGACTTCATCGTCCCCGCCCGCGGACTCATCGGATTTCACAACGAGTTCCAGATTGCTACCAGCGGCTCCGGAATTGCGCACCATGTGTTTGAAGGCTACGAGCCGTGGCACGGTGAGCTTCGCACACGCCCCACCGGCAGTCTTATCGCCGACCGCAAAGGCCCAACAACCACCTTTGCACTGCTCAACCTCCAGGAGCGCGGCCAACTCTTCATCGGCCCCGGTGTCGAAGTCTACGAAGGCATGATCGTGGGAGAGAACCCTCGCTCACAGGATATGGACGTCAACCCCACCAAGCCCAAAAAGCAGACCAACATGCGAGCCGCCGCAGCTGACCAGACAGAGCACCTCGCCGTCCATCGCACGCTCTCACTGGAACAAGCGCTAGAGCACATCATGGCCGACGAATGCCTTGAAGTAACACCTACCAACGTCCGCCTCCGCAAAGTAGTCCTGGACCAGCACGCCAGAGGCCGCCAAAGAGGCAAGCCAATAGCCGCCGCCCGGTAGGCCATTTCCCGTCGAATCATCTGGTAGGTGTAGTTCCCACCAACCTTGTTTACATGAAATAGGGGAAGTTCATTCTGGTAGGTACAAACAAATCAGAAAGGAACTTCCCCCATGGTCCATGCTAACGCCCCACTCACCGTTATAGGCCGCTTGCGGTTGATTCAACGC
>Ga0114996_10002997_pt1 | contig 21356 bp, 26 predicted proteins | sample ArcticOcean_MG_C_4_FD_87039 | JGI IMG/M metagenome (GOLD analysis project Ga0114996, IMG submission 87039) | Marine microbial communities from western Arctic Ocean - ArcticOcean_MG_CB4_134 | ecosystem: Environmental > Aquatic > Marine > Oceanic | place: Arctic Ocean: Canada Basin | collected... | reverse complement strand
TTCACTCTGGTGCAGGTATTCATAATACTATACTTAATATAGATGGATCTTTTGCTGGTAGTGATATAAGTGTTAGCCAAACTGGTGCACAAGATACTATTGTAAATTTAGAAGTAAATGCTGCAACGAGTTCAGATTTTGATATTACAATTTCTGACTAATTACTTAAGATTGGTACTAATTGTAGCAATATGCTTTGGTTTTTTAGGTACTTTTAACGATGCTGAAGCAGATGCTATTGGTATAGTAGCTGTACAAGAAGGTGTCACATCTGTTAAAAGAAAGGGAGAAGAGTCTGACCTAACAAAAAATTCAGACATTATGTTTATGGATAATGTTAAGACTGGCAAAGGAGAGCTAGGCATCACATTCATAGATGATACTGTAGTGGCAGTAAGTAGTCAGAGTTCTCTTATAATAGATGATTTTGTTTATGACCCTAATAGTAGTGGTTCTAAGTTAATATTAAAAGTAGCTTCTGGTACAGTCAGATATGCTAGTGGTAACATAGCAAAATTAAATAATCAGAATGTAGATATAAGAACTCCTACAGCAAGGATAGGAGTACGAGGTACTGCATTCAGTATGACTGTAGATGAGATAGGACAGTCACTTATTATACTGTTACCTAATGTTGATGGTACTGTAGGAGAAATATCAGTAGAGTCTGATGTGGGTATAGTTTTATTAAATGTAGCTTTTCAAGCAACATCAGTTAGATCAAGAATGTCAGCACCAAGTAAACCTAAAGTGATGGACTTAACTGAAAATCAAATCAATAATATGTTAATAGTTAAACCACCTAAAGAAAAAGTAGATATAGCTACTGCTCGAGAAGACGATAAGAAAAAAAAGGGTGTATTGGGTAACTTATTAGATGGCGAAAAAGAAATTGATAAGAATCTATTAGATGAACCTGTAGATGAGGGATTCACTAGTTTAGATGTTAATCCATTAGATATTAATTTATTGTTGAATATATTAGAACAATTAAACAAAAAATATGAAAGGATGAATATACTAACCAACGCAAAAAAAACTGCAAAGACATCTAATAGAGATGGCCTGGTATCTGGATATAATGAAGATACGCTTGTTACTACATTAATAGCTGGTGATGATGTACAATTAATTAGAGAATATGATGGGTCAATAGTAGACATTACATTAGATCAAGGACAAGGAGCGCATACAGTAAACATAGATCAATATGGTAATACAGTGCCGGAGATAATAACAAATGAAACTAGTTCTAGTTCTACTATTAACGTTACTATTAAGTAGTTTTGTTGGTACATCATATGCTGAAGATGTGTTTATTTTAGGAGACTCAAGCTCTGGTAATACTGATAATAAATGGAAGAACAGATTAGAGAATGACGGGCATACTGTATCCAATATAGCAAGTACATTACCAAGTGATGTATCGTCTTATGAACAGATATATGACCTTAGAGTACAAACACCAATATCAACAGCAGATGCTAATAAATTTAAGACTGTGTTATCTAATGGTGGTACAGTATTCATAACTGGTGATTGGCCAGGATGGATGAATTATGCAAATTCAACTACATTATCTTCAGTACAATCATTCATAAGAGATGTTACAGGAGACAATAGTATAACAATTAGTACATCTACCATAGTTGGTTGTGGTGGTTGCAATCATTCTACAACAGAGAATAGAGACATAATAGACTCATATTCAACAAGTAATGACTTTACTGTTGTATATTCTGGAACATTTACAGACATTGGTGATAATGGTAAATGGTTAGCCAAAAGTAGTAGTAATGCTAATCATATCATTATGGCATTATGGGATGGAGATGCACTAACAAGTTCGTATGCAAATGGTAAAGTTGTAATTGTAATGGATAACGACTATGCATATAGTTCAACATATTACACTTCAGCAAACCAAGCTATGTTAGATGCACTGATAAATAAGGTCAACGAAGCAGCAATTAATACGAGAGATGTCATAACTATATCATCATCCCAATCTACAAAAAGGACTGCTGCAATGAATGCTAGTAGAGAAAGTGGATGTAATGTCTGTATAATACAGAGTGGGGCAAATGCAAATATTGATATAGCACAAGATGGCACTGGTAATTTTATTGTAGATGAAGATTGGGCTGGTCCTGCAACAATAACAGGAGATAATGTTACATTAAATATAAAACAAGGCAATGTAACTACAACTGGTAGTAGTGATGAGAATGGAATAGGATTGTATGTAAATGGTAACAACACAAACCTAACAATAGTTCAAGGTGATCATGCAAATGATCAAGGTGAGCATAAAATAGTAATGCATATCAATGGTGCCTCTAATGTTATTAACCTTACACAATATGATAGCGGTTCATTAACAAAACACTTCTTCGAGGGTCATATAGACGGCGGCAGTAATACATTAGATGTTATACAACGAGATAATGGCCAGAAGACATTGTTTTTAGATATTGATAACAGTAATAATGATGTAGACATACTTCAGAAAGATACAGGAACACACTATTTGGATGTAACACTGGGTGGAAGTCAACATGAAGTAGATATAACGCAACAAGGAGCTGGCAACCATGCTGCTAGAATTTCCTTAGTTGGTTATAGTACAGACTTTGATCTTCTTCAACAAGGAAGTACTAGTCAAAGTTATGAGCTAACCAATACATGTAGTAATGCATTGGGTTGTACAATAAATACTACGCAGGGTAACTAATGAAAAAGTGGATAATATCTTTTATAGTGATAATTCTTTTATGTGGAATTAAATTTACTAATCCGTGGTTTTTAGATGTTATACGTCTTAAAGGTCTTGATTCACATCAAAGACAACAAGAAGCTATAATTATAGACAATATAGTAACGATAGAAATTAATAATGATACTCTTGCAAAGTATGGCCAATGGCCCTTTCCTAGAGGTGAATTAGCAGATATAGTATATAATATTTATAAAGCAGGAGCTAATTTAGTAGTACTACCCATGTTGTTTGCTGAACCTGATAGGCATGGTCAAGATACTTTATTTGAAAATATGTTATTAACAACTCCAACTATTATAGGGCAAATACCAGGCGATGTTACTAAAGGTAATCCTATATCAAGAGGAGTATCTGCTGTAGGAGCATCTTGGGAAGGGTGGTTATACAGATATCCAGGCGCAGTTGGGCCATTAAAATCCTTTGCGGATGCTGCATTGGGTGTTGGTATGTTGATTGTTTCACCAGAAGACGATGGCGTAGTCAGAAGAGTTCCGCTTGCTGTTGATATAGATGGTAAAGTATATCCTTCTATGTCTATGGAGATAATTAGAGCTTTATCAGGCGACTTAAGTTATCAAATAAAAACAGGTGCAGCAGGTGTAGAAGCGCTGCGTATTCCTAAGTATGGAATTACTAAAACAGATGCCAATGGTAATATATGGATTGATTTTAAATATAAGACAAAAGTATATCCATTATATGAAGAATTGCCTGATCTATCTGGTAAGATAGTAATATTAACTGTTACAGCATCTGGTTTAGGTAGTGTATTAGCTACTCCAGTTGGTAATATATATGGATATGACTTATTAGCAACATCAATAACTACTATGATGTCTGGTAGAAATATATCTATACCATATTGGGGCAATATTGTTGAGTTAGTAGGGCCATTTATATTATCACTTATAATTTGTATAGTTGTTCTTAAACTCAGATGGTTATTTGGAGCTATACTTCTACCTATAATGTTAGGTGGTATATATTATAGTAGTTTACAACTATTTGTAAAACAGGGCTTCTTAGTGGATTGGACTTATCCTATACTAACTATATTTATTGTATGGGCAGTATCAGCCTTTCTAAGATTCATGGACGAATTTAAATTACGTCAACAAATTAAAAAACAATTTGAACATTACCTTGCTCCAGCAATGGTTAAAAAACTACAACAGAGTCCTGATTTATTGAAGTTAGGAGGTAATACTAAAGAACTAACCCTATTATTTTGTGATATAAGAGGTTTTACTCCTATCAGCGAGCAATACAAAACTAACCCTCAAGGTCTAACCAAACTAATAAATAGATTTCTAACTCCTATGACAGATATAATTATGCGTAATGGAGGAACTGTAGATAAGTATATGGGGGATTGTATTATGGCTTTTTGGAATGCCCCTCTTGATGTTGAGGACCAAAGAAAAAGAGCAATACAAACATCTCACGAGATGCTAGAGCATTTAGAAATATTAAACAAAGAACTAAAAAATGAAAAAAGCCTACCAATAAAAGTTGGCATTGGATTAAATACAGGAGAAGTGGTTGTGGGAAACATGGGAAGTAATCAGAGATTTGACTATAGCGTTTTAGGAGATGCCGTTAATCTTGCAGCAAGACTAGAAGGACAATCAAAAAATTATGGAGTACAAATAGTATTAGGCGAAGAAACTGCTAAAAATATGGATAAAGATTTTGCAATGATCGAGTTAGATGAAATAGCTGTTAAAGGCAAACAAGATGCAGTTAAAATATATACTTCTCTTGGTCAATATAAGATTATAAATCATAGTATGAATTGGGTATTTGCACATAACCAACACGAGAAATTTTTAATATTATATAGACAACAATCATGGGTCCTTGCACTTAAGTTTGTTAGTGATCTTAGAGATGAATTTAATGGAATGTTAACTAATTATTATGATATTATGAAAGAAAGAATCATAGAATTAAAGGAAACTGATTTGCCAAAAGATTGGGATGGAGTTTATAGAGCTACAACAAAATGATACCATTAAATCATTATTTTAAAAGAACTCCTCTATGGAAGAAAGAGAAAGTAACTTTTAACTTATTTGTACTAAATAAGGATTATTGGGAGTATCGTTGGCAACTTTGGGTTTCTATACTTGGCTTTATTTTAGTTTTAGCTTTTGTTGTTTTTCTTTATCTTTATCCAATTTTAACTCGTCCATCAGTACAAGATATACTGAATCATTATAATCATGATAATGATTTAATAGAACTTAGGGAATAATAATTTATGTTAGATATGCTTGATAAAATGTTCGGTGATACTCTTTGGATATGGACAGCTATAGTAGGAAGTATCTTTGGAGCTATGTTTGTAAAATATATGAAGGACACTAGAATTGGATTATGGATTTATGGTAAATGGGATTTTTTACTAGATTATATTCGTGATAGATACGGCTGGACGTGGTTTAACCAAGATGTAGATGCGTGGAAAAAAGTAAACCCTAATATTGCTAAAAAAATATATGAACTCGAAAATAGGATTAATAAATTAGAAAATGAATGACCTTTTAAATCAAGAAACACTTAAACTAACAGAACTTTTAATGCCTTGGATTACTATTTTAATTTCTTTAATAGTAGCTCTTTGGTTAAAGGATTTTGCTATTAAATTTATGCAAGGTCTCAAATTCAGGATTAATCCTTCATTTAGAGAAGGGGATCATGTGTACTTAGATGGAGAATATGCTAATATAGTTAAAATTGGTTTAAGTACTACTGTTTTTGGTATAATGAATGGACGAGGATATGTTTGGAGATATGTTCCTAATGAACGAATTCCTTTTTTACGGTTAGAAAAAATTATTAATAGTGATTTACATATAGACAGTGTCAGTGAAAAAGCAACAAAACTTCAAGGTATAATTGATGCTGGACAAACTACTAAAATTAATAATAATAAAAAAAGATTAGATCGCATGGAAAATAAATAATGTTTAATAAACAGGTTATTGTTTTAGTAAATATTTTTTATTGGTTGCCAGATTATAATAATATAATTCAAGAATTTACGTGGCAAACAGGAGATATCTCTCCTACTTATCCTAAAATACATAATTTTTTAAATTACTGGAAGGATAATATAGATGCAGTTATAAATGATGTTATATTATCAACCTCTATTTCTCATACATATAGGCGTGTTGATTTTGATTGGAGACTTTAATGAGTGACGAAAAGGTAACTATTGTTAATGTAGATAGTAGTGGACATACAGAAGAAAAAGTAGAACAAGGTTGGTATAATAAGGTATCTTCAGAACGGATTGATAGATGGCGTGTTGTACCTAGAGTGTTAATGTTACTATACGGGTTAGCTTTTTATAGAGGAATGAATTGGTTTATGGAATTAGAAAATCCTACCTTGGAACAGACAGGGTTTGTTTCTACATTAGTAGGAGCTGGTGCTGCTTGGTTTGGTTTATACGTAGGATCAGGACATAAAAAATAAAATTTTTATAGAAATAAAAGAAAATAACCGCAATAAAAAAGCCCCTTAAATAGGGGCTTTTTTTCATTGATTTCCGGTACTTCCAAGTCCCCCTCTCTTTAATGAGAGTTTTCTTTTCATTTCATCTGCTAAACTTACAGATTTAACAGTATCATCTTCAATATTAATTGTTTCTGAAACCGCATCTACATATGTGAAACTTACTTCTGGAACTTCTCTAAAGCAGGCTTGAGCAATTCTATCTCCTGGGTTAATATAAAAATCCTCATACACATCACAATTATAAAGTATTACGTGAATTTCTTTACGATAACCAAAATCTACAGTTCCAGGGCTATTTAATACAGTAACTCCGTTTTTTGCTGCTAGGCCACTACGAGGCCGCACTTGCATTTCCCAATTTGGTTTACTAAATTCTACATGAATCCCTGTTGGAATAGATGTATGACCTGTGGGTAAAATAATTAAGGTTCTTTCTATACAAGCTCGCAAATCAAAACCTGCGTCATAAGGAAATTGATGTTCTAATTCCCATTTAATTTTTAATGATTCCTCAAGGTGTTTAGCTAATTTTGTTTTTTGAATTTTAATTTCTAAATTTGACATATTTGTTTAGTCCTTTCCATACTTCTTCGCCATCTTTTCCCGCTATAATTGCGTTTTTATTATATTTTGTTAAATTAATCATTTGTTCATTACGTTCAAGTAATTTTTTACTTTGATTAAGGTTTTGAATATACTTGCTTTTTCCTTTAACTGGTAATGCTTTAACTAATGCTGTTAAACTGTTATATTGTTTAGCAAGTCCTTGTGCTCTTTTAGGGCCGATTCCGTCTACCCCAATTATAGCATCACTTTTATCTCCCTCAATATAGCGAGATAGTAAATATTGAGTTGGAGTTATTTCAAAAGTATCTTGTAAGTATTTTAAATCAATTTCTCTACGAGAAAAAATATTATATATACTCACATTATCATCTACTAACTGATATAAATCTCTATCACTTGACAGAATCCATGTATGTTCGTAGGATGCTGATAGCTTTAGAACTAAAAAAGTCATTAAATCATCGGCTTCAATACCTCGATATTTATGTTTATCATATGTTAATTCATCATAAACAGCATTAAGACAATCAAAAAATTCTTGATATTTTTTTATTTCTTCTTCATCTGTAGGTTTTTTTCGTGTGCCTTTATAATCGTCGGAAATATTTATTCGGTAATAACTTTTACCAAAATCAAAACATACTATAATCCTACTAGCTTTATAGCTATTTCCTAAACTTTCAATAGTTCTAATATAATCTTCTTCAAAATGGTTATAATTTTTACGCTGTATCCATCGATACGCTAAATTATTTCCATCTATGATTAAAAGATTATTCTTATCTCCTAATTGATCTTGCACAGCGGCTAGATCATTCCAGCCTTTAGCATCAATCATTTTTTAACCCTTCATTTTTACTATTATTAATATAATATCATTAATTAAAGTATTAGTCTACTCTTAAATTAAATAACTAACCCTTTATGATACACAGTTTTTCCATTTTCTTTACTTGCTGTTAATACTTGTTTACGGTTTTTTTCTCTACTATAGGAGCAATGAATCCAACCAGAATTTGGATCTTCTGAATTATAAAATTCTAAAATTAATTGATCGAATTCAGGAATAAAATTTATTATCCATTCTGCTAATTCATAATTATCTACTCCTGTGATTTCAAAATCAGCGGCTTCTCCTTTAGAGTGTTGAGATTTACTTGAGCCTCCAATAGCCGTATTTAATTTCGCACTTCTATATCCAGAAGTAACTCGGATTGGTTGACCTTTAGAATCTCTAATAGATTGTAAAACATTTTCTACTAAGGCTTTTAAATTTTCTAAATGTTCCTCTGGAGGTTGGTTAGATATACCTCGTCTAGTTGCTGTTTGACTCTTAGTTAATTCATTTAATGAAAAATTCTCTGATAGTTTCATATTAATTTCCTTTCTTGTACTCAATAATCCAATCTTTTAATAACCCCATTTTGAAATAAAGTTCAAAACAGTTAATTTCTATTTGGTTTTTAAGAATTATGTTATCACTCCAACAAATATAATCTTTAGATCTATTCCACCTATAGATTAGTAATGGTTTTTTTCTCATTACCTCTGCTTCTCTAATACATTGTTGCCAAAAGTCATAAAGATCAGAGGATTTTGCTGTAAGTAATCCGTTCCAATTTACTATTTTATAATGTTTACATTCAATGCAATAAGGCCATGCTGCTGTATCAAAGGGAGTCCACAAATCTCCTTTTAGATATTCTAATGCACCACTTAAAGGCATTCTTTTAAATTCAATATCTAATTCTGCAGTTAATAAATCACGTATTTTTGCTTCGTATGCTGATCCCTTAATTTTACTTCGATTCACCATTACTTTGGTCTTTCTTTTTAAAATAACTAACTAAATCAGTATATCCTCCAATATGAATACCATCAAGTACTATTTGAGGAACCGTATTAAATGAAATGCCTAATTCTTCAATTGCTTCGCCTTTTGTAATTTCTATTCCTATAACTAGTTCTTCGAAGGGAATTTTCCGTTCAGTTAATAATTTTTTAGCTAATTCACAATAAGGGCATAGTGGTGCAGTATAGATAATTGCTGACATTTTAATGTGACCTCTCCCCATTGAAAACGCATACAAATTCTACAGACTCACCCGTTTTATTATGAACCCGATGAAAATCATTATCTTCAATTAGAACTATTGACCCAGTAGTAACTTCTTCTATTTTCTGAATATTATTATGTTCAATTTCCATAATAGCATTTCCCTGAACAAATATGTATACTTCTTCTTGTCCTTCATGTCTATGACCCGTAGTGCTTTTATAAGGTTTTAAAATAGTTTTACTTACAATTAGTTGATGTAAATTAGCATTATCATAGACTTCATATCTATCATCTTCTTTAGCCAAGTCACCTTTAATATTCCAGTTATTATAAAAATATGCCATTATTTTATAAACTAATTCCTTTAAATGTATCATTCGTAATATCTTGTTTAATTCCCCCAATAACATAAGATTCAATTTCTGTTTCTTGTGGAGCATTTTGTAATTCTCGTGAATTTAACCAATGTTGAGTCCACGGAAGAGGGTTATTTCTAACTGAAATATCATAAATAGGTTTTAAATTAATTGCTCTTAGTCTTTTATTAGCTATCCATTCTACATAATCACTTAAAAGTTTAGCATTTAATCCTACCATTGATCCATCTTTAAAAAGATATTCAACCCATCTTTTTTCTTCTTTTACTGCTTCATCATACATTTCATATACAAGATCTTTTTCTTCTTCAATTATTTCTAACATTTCTTCATCATTTTCATTTGACTTATAATTTTTAATTATATGCTGAGTAATAGCTAGATGTTGAGACTCATCTCTTGCTATAAAAGATATAATTTTGGCGGAACCTTCCATTAATCGTAATTCTCCAAAAGCAAAAGTACAGGCAAAAGAAACATAAAATCTAATTCCTTCTAAAATATTAACATTTATTAATGCTTTCCAAAATTTTCTCTTTAGTTCTTTTCGATTGGTTTCTAATTCAAGCTGGTATTTATGAGCATAATTAATAAAATCATCATAAGCTTGAGTAACAGAAGCTGCTCTTTCAAGAATCATTTTATCTTCTAGAATAGTATCGAATATCTCACTTGGTTCAGAATATAAATTTTTAATCATATATGTATAGGAACGACTATGAATTGTTTCCATAAAGTTCCAAGCTGTTATACAACTTTCAAGTTCGGGAAGAGAACAAAAAGGTATAAAGGCAAGCGCAGGACCACGTCCTTGAACTGAATCTAGAAGTGTTTGATATTTTAAATTAGTTGTAAAAATAAATTTTTGTTCAGGGCGTAATTCGTTAAAATCATTTCTATCTTTTTGTAGAGAAACCTCTTCCGGTCTCCAAAAGTAACTTAACTGACTTTGAGTAAGTTTATCAAAAATTGGATACTTAAAGTTATCATATCGTTGTGAATTTAATGATTCTCCAAAAAACATTGGTTGTTTTGTAAAGTCAATAGGGGTTGGATTAAAAACAGTTTTCATATAGTACAACTTTCACAATCTTCTGGTGGCAATAATTCTTTAGAAGGTAGAGTTATTACTTCCATATCAAATTCATCATCTTCATTTTCATCTTTCTTAGAGTCATAAGTATTTTGATAATATGAAGTTTTCCATCCATATTTATACGTATTAACTAAATCTGTTACCATTGTACTAAGGGGAATTTCGTTATTTTCATAATGTTCTGGATTATAACTCCAGTTACCACTAATAGCTTGATCAAAGTACTTTTGTATTGCGGCTACAATTTTATTATAGCCTTCATTAGTTTTCATATCCCATAATAAAGTATAATAACTTCTCAAGTGATAATAGCCCGGAACAATTTGCTTAAGAGGCCCCTTTTTTGATTTTTTAACGGACAAAAAACCTCTTGGTGGCTCAATTCCATTTGTGGCATTTGACACAACCGAACTGCTTTCTGATGGCATTTGTGCAGACAGTGTACTGTGCCGTAATCCATAATTTTTAATGTTTTCGCGTAAACTACTCCAATCATAATTTAACTCCGGTGATATAAATTCATCAATTTCTTTTTTATACGTATCAATAGGTAAAATTCCTTTTGAGTATTTTGTTTTATTAAAGGCTGTACATGGACCTTTTTCTTTGGCTAATTCCATACTACTTTTTAGTAGATTGTATTGAAAAGCTTCTGTTAGCTCATTTACTAATTGCCAAGCTTTTGGGTCATCATATTTAACTTTATTTTTAGCAAGATAATGTGCTAATCCTATATAACCAATTCCTAAACTTCTTCTAGCTTTTGTAGATTTTTCTGCTGCTTTAACTGGATAATCTTGATAATCAATAATTTCATCTAAGGATCTAACTGCTAAATCGCATAGTTCTTCTAACTCTTCTAAAGAACTTAATTTACCCACATTAATAGCAGATAAAATACATAAAGCAATTTCTCCATTAGGATCGTCAATGTGTTGAATTGGTTTTGTGGGAAGAGTAATTTCTTGACATAAATTACTCATATATACCTTATCTGTAAATGAGCTATGTTCATTTACATGATCAATATTCATAATATAGATGCGTCCAGTTTCTGCTCTCTCTTTAAGGATTGCCATAAATAGTTCTCTTGCAGAGACTGTTGTTTTATTTATGTTTTTATCTTTTTCACATTTTTTATAAAGAGTATCAAATGTTTCATTATATCCAAAAACTTTATATAATTCTGGAACGTCATGAGGACTAAAGAGAGTTATCTCTTTATCTTCAATAAATCTTTCATAAAATAATTTAGAAAGTTGTATTGAATAATCCATTCTTCGTACTCTGTTATCTTCAGTTCCTTTATTATTTTTTAGTACAATAATATCTTTTATTTCTTTATGCCAAATAGGAAAATGAACTGTAGCATTACCACCTCTTACTCCATTTTGAGTACAACAACGAACTGTTGATTCAAACTTTTTAAGAAAAGGAATAACACCAGTATGCTGAACTTCACCATCTCTAATTTTAGAGTTTATAGCGCGAATTCGACCAGCGTTAATTCCTATACCAGCTCGTTGAGCAGTATAATATCCAATTGCACTATCACTACTAAATATACTTGATAAAGTATCATCAACGTCTACTAATACACAACTTGCATATTGTTTAATAGGAGTTCTAACTCCGGACATTACTGGAGTTGGTATATTAATTCTAAAAGTTGAAATAGCATCATAGTATCTTTTTACCAAACTTAATCTAGTTTCTTTAGAATAATTAGCAAATAAGGTAGCCGCAATCATCATATACATATATTGAGGAGTTTCGTAAACTTGTCCTGATGATCTATCTTGAACTAGGTATTTATCCATAACCTGTCTTAAACCAGCATAAGTAAAATCAAAATCTCTCTTGTGTTTAATATATGAATCAATTTTTTCTAATTCCTTTGTAGAATACCATTGATTTATATTTTTATCATAGACTCCTAATGTAATATTTTTTTCTATTAATTCATTTAAAGGAATATAATCAAATTGTCCAAATACTTCTTTTCTTAATCCAAATAATAATAGTCTAGCTGCTACATATTGATAATTTAGATTTTCTAAATCAATTAAATCTGCTGCACTTCTTACAAGAATTTGTTGAATATCGCTTGTTTTAATTCCATCGTAAAATTGAATATCACTATTCATTTCTACATGGGACGCACTGACGCCACTTAAACCTTCACATGCTTCATTAGTCATCACATGAATTTTTTCTAAATGAATTAATTCTTTGTGACCATCTCTTTTGATAACATGTAGGGCTTCTTCTGTCATTTGTAATCCTTATTCTAAACAACTAATGTTGTTATTTTTAATAATATTAATTTTATCAATTAATGGGTGAGTAAAATCATGAGAGATAAGAAAAATATTTAAATTATTTTCTTCTTGTAATATTTCTATTAACTTTTCTTTTCCTGCTTCATCTAATACTCCTGTAATCTCATCTAAAAACAGAAGATTAATATAATTTCCTCCAATTTTAGATAAAACATTACGAATTGCTAATAGAATAGCAGTTTGAATTCTACTAAATTCTCCCCCAGAAACAGTTTCTATAGGAGATTCTTGACCATTATTAATAACGATAATATTTAATTTTTCACCAGTTAAACGAAAAACAACTTGAAACTGCCCATCTGATAAATTCGCTAAATAATCATTAATGACAATTTCAAGTTCTTTAGTTAAATTCTCAAGTTTAAATGCTACAATTCCAGTAGTACTGAATGCTTTTCTTAAAATATTAAGATTTTTAATTTTTGATTTAAGATTAAGTATATCATTATTTAATAGCTCTTGTCTAGCTAAAAAATATCTTTTTTGTTCAATTAGGGTATCTACTTTAGTATTATGAGTTTTTATTTTTTCATTAAACTCAATAGCTTCTTCTCTTTGAATTTCTTGAATTTTTAATTCATCTTGTAATACTTGTATATCCTTTTTCAAAGTATTAAAATCAGGATATTCCGTGGGTATAGTAGAATCTATAAATTGACTAAGTTGTTCAAATTTTTCAATATCTTTTTTATTGTTTTCCCATTCTTTAACTTTATTTTCGTATTTTTTAATGTTATTTTCTAAACCAATTGAGGCTGTTAATAATTGAGTTGCTTTTGATTTATTTTTAAATAAATCTTCTTCTAAATTACTTTTTAAATGAACTGCTTGTGAATTATCAATTGATTGTCCACAGGCATAACATTTATCTGTTATATCTAAATTAGTTAATACTTTTTCTAAATTTCTTTGACTTATAGCAAGTGCTGTTACTTCATCATTTAATTCTTTTTGACTATTGTAAATACGTGTAATTTTTTCTGGTTCTGATAAAGAAATATTAAAATTTAATTTTTCACGTTCTTTGATATACAAATTATTTTTATCAATTTTTTTACATAAAGATTCGTATTCATTAACTTTATTTTTTTCTGTAGCTAATTGATTTCTTATTTCTTCATTAATTATAGGTACTTCAATTAGTGATTTTTTATCTTCTATAAGAGCATTATCTAAATAATCTTTTACACTTTTTAATTCTCCATCTAATTTGAAGGATGTTTTTTCTGATTCTGAAAGTTTTAACTTGATTATTTCGCCAATATTTGGATATTTTTCAAGATTAAATAAGTTAATTAAAAACTTTTTTCTATTAGTATCAGTAGCTTTTAGAAATTCTAATAAATCTGTGCTACTTTGATAAGTAAGTTGAGAAAATATTTCAAAATCAAGACCAATAAGATCTTGTATTTTTTTATAGGTATCAGGAATTTTATGCTCAGTTAAGTCTATTATCTTTGAATCAGTTTGTTCAAAAAATTTTACTTTACTTTGAGTTTTAGTTCTTTTAACTTCGACAACATAATTTTTATCTTCAACCGTAAAAGCTAATTTTCCCGACCAGGTATCCCCTTTTATATATCTATTAAGAATATCAGCCTTTTTTATACTTTTAATATTTTTACTATAAAGTAACTCTTGCAAGATAAGAGCTATAGATGATTTTCCGCTTCCGTTTGGAGCAGTTAATTGTGTAATTTTATTAGAACTTAGATCAATCTCGTTATTTTGACCATAACTAAACATATTACTAATAGAAAGTTTATTTAATGTAATCATTGAATATTTAACTCTTGAAATTCGGTTATTACAGCGTTAGTATCTACTATTTTGATGTAATCTAAATAAGCTTTTAGTTCTTCTATTAAAGATAAATCTTTTAATTCTAATTTTGAAGATTCTTCAGGTTTAAATGCAATTTTTTTATCTAGTTGAGCGTGATTAGAAATTTTAGATAATTCATCAATACTACCAGTAACTTCATAAATTACGTGGTGATAATCATCTTTTTGCATTGATTCATCTACTTTTATAGTTTTACGTATCAATTTAGGTAATTTTAAATCAATAAATTTTACTTTATAATCATTTATATTATTAAAATCTATAATATCAACTCCATATTGTCGTTTTTCATCTCTATCAAAAGACACATTTAGAGGACTACCAGGATAATAAGCTGGATAATCCAAGTAACGATGATTAAAGTGTAAGTCACCCAAAAGTATGAGTTTCCAGGGACGAAGCTTTTCAAAATCGTACTCAGGGGTAATATGGGGAGGTACTTCTCCTCTAATATGCGTAACCAAAATATCATTCGGCACAGGGTTGGGCAAATTATCTGTTTGCATTTCTCCATAAGGAAAAAATTGAAATCCTTGATCGAGAATGTCTTTATGGATATTTTGAGTAATAACTTCCACATTTGAATTTTTAATAGCATTATCTTCATGGAAATGCGATAAAAAAGTATAACCTTTTTTAGTTGCTTCATGATTTCCTGGTATAACAAATGTAGGAATCGAAACTGAGTTGATATATCTTAAAAATAAACATATTTCATCTGGTTCGGGTTTTTTATCAAACACATCTCCTGCAATAATATGAATGTCACAATTTTGCTCTAATTCATGTAACTTTTCATAAAATAATCTAAAACGATTGGCTTGCCAATCTCTTGGAATCTTTTTTTTATGCAAGGCAATATGCCAATCAGCGGAAAGTAAAATTTTCATAGTTCTAATTCTAGAAGTAATTCTGATGTATTAAAGTTAGCATGTTTATGAGTCGGGTGTTCATGCATAAAACGATATCCTAGAAATGCAGGATAGTCTTTCCAAAGAACCTCTAAATTATTTGTTTCCGGAAAATCTTCGTCATTAGTCCAATAATCATTGTTTACAAAAAATGCGTTAACTCCATTAGAATGAATCAATGAATAGTTTTTTGATTGAGCAAGATTATAAAATGCTTTTAAACTAGCTCCATGATAAATATTATAAGGCCCAGCATCCCAAAAATTTGGATCATATTGAATAACTTGATCAACATTAACATCTAAACAAGCATTATACTCACAGACAAAAGCTCTAACATCATAATGATTTAAAACTTCATTAAGTATGTACCAGTCTATACCATCAATATCAAGAGAAAAATAATCAAATTTAAGAGGTACTTGATAAGATTGTAAAATTGAAATAATATTTTCTTTATTAACCATATGTTTATGAAGATTGATTAATGGATTCTCATATTTAGCATCAATTTGTATTCCTGCCCAATTATGTTGTTCTCTAAGAAATCTTGTATTACATTCACTACCATCTTGAGTACCAATTTCAACAAAGTATTCAGTATCTGTACCTATTTTTGTAAAAATATAATCTGTTATTCCATCTTCTCCAAATTGAGAGAATACTTTTTTTTCATAAATATCTAACATTTTATTATGTATTTGTACCCCCTACAGCTTCCCAATTAAATATTTTATTTACATTTCCTTCAAAAGTATAACTTCCAACATGATTAAGTTTTGTATTGGGATCAAGCCAAATTTGTCCACCTATTTTCTGCCATCTACGGCAAAAGGTATAATCTTCTGATAAATATCTGTTATCATCAGGATCATGAATAGTATCAAAAAAGGAATAACAATATTCATTAAATTTAGGATCAATACTACTATCATTTAAATAAAATAATTCTGGGTAGCCTTCAATCATTCTGTCAACTACTTCGCGTTTCATTAACCAAAATCCAGTACTAGCATCAAGTACTTCTACTGCTCCCATATCAACTTTTACTTGTGTTCTTTCTTCATCAGCAAATTTTAAATTAATTGCATAATCTACTGGTAAAGTTTTCTTTGGATAAGCTCCGGTAATTAAATCTTTATCCATCGCTAACATACGTATGATAGATTCCGGTTCAAATTCAATATCAGCATCAATAAACATTAAATGAGTACATTCTTTAGCTTCTAAGAACATAGCATTTAAAATATTACGCGCTCTCGGAACTAGACTTTCATTTCTAAGAGTTGTAATTCGAAAATTAATATTATACTTAATAAGCTCTTGAGTTAATCTAAACATACTCAAAAAGTATTGATCGGTAATTTGACCCCCATAACACGGAGTTGCAAAGAAGATATTACTTTTACGAATAATATCCATATCAATAACAACTTGGTTATTTTCAATTTTTTTAAATGCTCCTCCTACTGGTTGTTCAGTTGTAGGAGTGGTAACAGCAGTTGGGGAGGTTGTAGCCTCCCCAATTGTTTGTGCTTGCCCAGTAGCTTGTACTAACTCATTGAGCTTATACTTTTTCATTTAGTCTAAGTCCTCCGCAGTTTCAGTTGGTATAAAATCATCTCCTGTAGAAGAAGCGAAAAGTGCAGTATGTTCAAGCATCCATTTCTTTTGATCTTCATAAGTTTGTCGCTTATAAATACGACCAAGATCAAACAATTCGGCTTTTTGTTCCTCTTCAGTAAGAGCCGTACTTGCTCTTGCGGGTAAACAGGTGTATTTAACATTTTGAGGAAGTGGTCCTGTTTTTTCCTTTTTTATCGTAATGTCATATCCAGTTTTCTGATCTGCTGGGTTTCCATACTCTGGATTAGATGCAAAATCTACAACTTGACGATAAATAGTACTTTTAAGATCAAAAATCTTAACTTGATTATCACTTCTATCAATTATATTACAGATATAAGCAAATTGTGGTTTATCACTAAAAACATCTGCGCTTAATTCTTTAAAAGGATCTTCGTTAGTGTCTACAAATTTTTCTTCCTCACGTACAAATCGTAGACATTCTAAGGGCATCCTTTTACCCTCTGTAGTGGTAATCCAATAAACATAACGCGGCATAACTTCGCCTATTAATCTAACCTTAGTTTCCCCAATGGGAAGAGTTAGTCGTTGGATATCTCGTCGTTCTCCGCCACCCTGTGACGGTGCTTTAGCTTTATCCCAAGCTACCATAGTATTTCTCCTATTCTAAAATGAATTCCAATTTATCAGTTCGTTCTTTGACGAATGTATTTTTCCAATGGTTGGAAGATACATAATTCTTTGGAATGTAGTGGTTTGAGTTGGTTATTGAGCGTTTACTCAATAAATAAAGATATTCTACTTTACTATTAGGATTTATTGTAGTAAATAAAAACTTATTATCCTTAAAGTAACTTTGTTTATCTTTACATTTATAAGTACTAAAAATACAGTTATTTTTAATTACTTTTAGTTTACTAGTTCTAAACAATTGAAAATCTATATTATTAATAAAAAGTTTCTTCATTAATTGTTGACTTGAACTAGCAATAATATTATTATACCCTATTGTTAGAGCATGTGTCAATATCAAGATTGATTCAGGTTGCCCCTTTCCATCTGTCCAAAGTTCTTTCCAGTTAAAATAATACATAATTAATAATAAGGATCAACGTCTGAATTTGGATCATCAATCCCTTCTACTAATTTTACTTCTGGAAAATAATGTTTAATCATACTTTCTACACCCGCTTTTAATGTTTCACTTGACATAGAACACCCACTACAAGCTCCTTTTAAAAATAAATATAAAATTCCATTATCCGCATCCCATTCTCTAAATTCTATACTACCTCCGTGCATAGCAACTTGAGGATTAATTCTAGATTCAAGTAGAATTTCTATTTCTTTTTGAATTGACGATTTCTTTTTATTAAATATATTCATAATATAAATCCTTTTTCCTGATACCAGTTTAAACGATTAAGTTGTTGTTTATATACAATCGTTCCCCGTAATTGAAAATCTTTTATTAAAGGATGTTTTTTATTTGGATGTTCTCTTAATATTCTACCAATTCGCTGTTCTAATTTAATTGGGTTATTACTTGGACAAGTTAAATATAAAGTATCTAATCTATGACAACTAATACCTTCATCAAAAATTTTAGTTGAGAGAATTGCAGTATATTTAATTCCAGCATTTTTTAAAATATCTTTTCTATTTTCTTCTTTAGTTTCACCAATAAGTAATACACTTCCTTTAATTAATTTTTGTAAGTTTTTAAGCATATTTACACGGTCTGACAAAATTAATAAACATCTTCCATTAGCAATGTCTTGAGTTGCTACCTCACTAATAAGATTTATATATTCATTTCTTTCAGTAAGTTTATTTAATTGTCTACTCCAATCTCTTTTAGGATCAATAACATTAAATGGAATATCTGTTTTAACTAACTCTACTAATGGGCTGTCTTTTTTACTTAAATCTTGAGCAAAAATTTTATAAGGAGTAAAGTAATCATCTAAAACAATATGTTTTCCATCTTTTCTTTTAGGAGTTGCAGTAACAGCGATTTTAATTTTACAATTAATATTATTTAAAGCATTTGAAAAGAGTTCTGCTGGACAAAGATGTGCTTCATCTACCATTACCATACTAAATTGATTACTTAGTGCTGTTAAATTATTATATATACTTTTATAGATTCCGACCGTAATTTCTTGAATATTAAATTCACCATCACCTATAGTACCTATTGGAATTCCAGGTAATTGCTTATTAAGTTCTTCTTGCCATTGTTTAAATAAAAGTTTAGTATGAACCATAATTAGAGTTGGTACATTGGCTCTTGCTATAATATTACATCCAACATAAGTTTTTCCCCATCCACAAGGAGCCTGAAAAAGACCACTAGTTACTCTTCCTTTTCTTTTAAAAAAAGCATCAGATACTTTTTGTTGTTCTGGTCGTAAAGTCCCGTTAAATTTAAATTTAGTTTTTGCTTCTTTAAAATTACGTTGGTCACTATATTTTTGTATATCTAGTTTATGATAAGCATTACTTGGAATAGTATATAATTCACTTTCTCGATCATAATCAAACCATTCAAATATATCTTTATCTATAATTTCTCTAAATTGAGATTCAAAACGTGCAGGATCACTAATATCTTTTTTAAAGATATACATTTTATTTTGTAAAATTGCGTTTCGAATTTTTATTTTTTCTATCATGCTAATAACTCTCTTAATAAATCTTTTCTTTTAGCATACTTTTTATTTCTAGTACGTTGTAATTAGGATCTTCAACAAAGAATGTTTCTTGTTGATATCTTGTATTATCAAATCTTGTATATGGAGTATCAAGAAACTTAGCTTTAGCCTGCACCCTATCTTTAACCTCATTGTATCTATACAAGGGTAAGTGAATACCAAAATGTGGTACATATACATCTCCCATATCAACACTGTATCTTTCTCTTTCAAGACTTTTTCCATATCGAGGAGATGTTGCATGAAGTGTTAATTCATTACCCCAAAAGTCAATATCTTGCCATTTACCTTCTTCTGACATATCTAACTTGCAACCTAATACTGTTTGATACCAAGGTACTGTTACTGATAAATCACCGCCTGCAATTGCTAAATGAAATCGATTACTCAATTAATTAATCCTCTCTTATATAACAGATTTATTTTTTTCAATCATATTAATAATTCTCTAAGTAAGGCTTTCCTTACTAACAATCCATTCTTAATTTGTTCAAAATATTTAGCTCTCGGATCATTATCAAATAATACAGGAATTTCTCCTGCTCGTGGAAGAGGGTGCATAACTATAGCATTACTTGGTAAACTTATTAATTCGTCGTAAGAAAGTTTATAGTCTTCTTTTGATCCTCTTTCTTTTTGAATCCGTGTTACGTATAAAATATCAGTTTGTAAATCTTTTGGAAATATAGAATATTCTATATCGGAATTTTTATAGTATTCTTTAGGTAATTTAAGGCTATCTGGACTAATTAAATTAATTTTAACCTTATAATGTCGTAAAATTTTAATTAAGCTATGAACTGTTCTTCCATTTTTTAAGTCTCCCATTAACGTAATAGTTAACCCATTTATTTTTTTAAATGTTTTCCAGATAGTATAAATATCTAATAAAGTTTGCGTTGGATGTTCTCCATTTCCATCTCCAGCATTAATAATAGGGACAGTAGATACTTCAGCAGCTCTTTTAGCTGCTCCTTTTTCACTATGCCTTAAAACAATAAGATCAACATAGCTACCGATAGTTCGTATTGTATCTTCTAGTGTTTCTCCCTTAGTGACACTAGAATAAGTAACTTCATTAATAGGTAAAACAGAATACCCTAATTGGATAGCTGCACTATGAAAACTTGCACTTGTTCTTGTAGATGGTTCATAAAATAAAGTAGCAATTTGACTTTTTTTAGGGTAGTTTGATTCTATAAATCCATATTTTTCTTTAGATACATTTTCAAAAAGTGTGTGTAACGCTTGATAATCATATTGATCTATAGAAATCAAGTGTTTCATTTCACAGGCCAAATGTACTCTAAATTATCAGGCTCAGTCCATCCATATTTACCGTAAAATTCTGGATTTTTTCTGAGTAAATTTGATCTATGACTAGCATGAATCTTTTCGTTACCAAACCAAGGAGGATAATCATCATCATTTAATTCACCTACATCAACAATTTTCATTGTATTTTTATATCCTCTACCTTTCCATAACATAATAGAAAGATTCATATATTCTGTAAGTGCTTTTTCATATCCTCTCCACATTTTAGTT
>Ga0114996_10002996_pt1 | contig 21363 bp, 14 predicted proteins | sample ArcticOcean_MG_C_4_FD_87039 | JGI IMG/M metagenome (GOLD analysis project Ga0114996, IMG submission 87039) | Marine microbial communities from western Arctic Ocean - ArcticOcean_MG_CB4_134 | ecosystem: Environmental > Aquatic > Marine > Oceanic | place: Arctic Ocean: Canada Basin | collected... | reverse complement strand
CGCCTCTTGCAAGGCTGTTGCAGCGCGCTCTAGTCGTTCGCGAACTTTTTCCACAGCTCGGATCATCCTTTCCCAGGAGATGTCGCCATAGGCAGCGGAGGACATGACTGACTCACCCCATAACGTGTCGGACCACTCGGTTCGTACGCAGGGCACTACGCGTGCCTACTGCCATTGTACGTCGGTGCTCGATGTTTTTCTCAACAGCCTCAACGGCCAGTTCCGTGCCATCGTTTCTGTGGCACGGACTCGACCACGAATAACATCGTTGTTTCCTACGCCACCGTCTTCTCTTCTTCCGACGACGTTGAATCGGCGTTTGCTGACTCCGACGAGTCGTGTGCCTGTTCGTCGGCACTTAGCTCGTCGAGCAATTGTTGTTTCTTCTTGCGGAACTTGACGTAGAGAATCGCGCCGACGATGATCGCCGCCAGGATCACCACAATCGTCACACCCCACTCGGCCTTGCGAATCCACGGACGAACCTGTTCACCGAAGAAAAAGGTGAGCCAAAACACGACGTTCACTACCACGGTCGCGCTGATTGCATCGGCCAGAAGAAACCAGCGAAAGCGAATTCGTAGAATCCCACACGTAATATAAACCGGCGCGCGGACACCAATCATGAACCGCGATAGAAAAAAGACCTTCAGACCGTGATTGGCGATCGCCTGTTCGATGGCCCGTTCGCGATCAGGGCTCAGGTGCCGCACCAGAAACGGATGTTCGCGGAGTCCACTGCGACCGAAGTGATGGCCGATGAAATACATCACGCTGTCGCCCAGAATCGCCCCGATCATACAAGAGCCCAACGCCAACCAGACGTTCAGGACCGGCTCCGGCCCCGTGCTCATCAGTGCCGCAAAGATAATCGCGACCTCTTCGGGCAGGGGCAATCCACAGCCGGTGAGAACCAGCACCAAAATGATGCCGAAGTACGATCCGTGTTGGAGAAACTCTTCCATAGCCGGCGGTGCGAGGCAGGAGTGGGTAGTCGCGGGAAAAGTCAGCGTCAACGCCGCATTTTAGCCAGATCGGCCTGATTCGTCGAGGTTCATCAGTTGTTCGTCGGAAAGGTTCGCGGATTGGATCTCGATTTTGCCGCTAACCCGTCCGGGAAGGGTCAAAACGGCTCCAATCTCGCGGTGACTGACACAATATGCCTGCATCGCTTGCGGGCCCATCACATAAAAAGCCGTGGCCAACGCATCGGCCAAAGCCGCAGTTGGGGCCACCACACTCGCCGAAAGCACCCCGCGGGCCGGTTGACCGGTACGCGGATCAAGGATGTGCCCATAACGTTTGCCGCGATGCCGAAAAAACTGGGTGCCGGAGCCCGAGGTCCCTAGTGCCTGATTCACAAGCCGCACTTCGGCCAGCCGCCGGTCCTTCCACAGCGGGTGTCCCAAGCCGACGGTCCAGCCGACTTGGCCCGAATCGATCCCCTGATTACCCCGCGCCAAGATGCTGCTGCGACCGCCGTGAAATAGAAAATCGGCGACTCCGGCATCGGTGAGCAACTCCCCGCAGCGATCCAGTGCGTAGCCTTTGCCGATGCTGCCGAGATTCAACTCGACATCGGGTCGGGTAAAGCGGAGCGTCAGTTCTTGCTCGTCGAGTTCCAGCAGATTACTGCCAACGAGATCGAGTGCCTCCTGCAAGGCTTCGTCGTCGGGCAATTGGCCTTCCCGCCGATAAAATCCCCATACCTTGGAGAGCGGACCTGAGGTAATATCAAAAGCACCATCGGTCTCTCGGAATAGGTCGACCGACTGCTGCAAGAGCGCAAACAGGCGCGGTTCCACTCGCTGAGGGTTACTGCCGGCAAGCTGGTTTAGCAGACTCACCTCGCTGTCGTCGCGATAGACGGTCAATTGGGCCTCAAGCAGATCGACCAGATCAAGCGCTTCGATCGCCGCCTCGGTCGCCCCTTCATGCTGACCGGCGTTGATAAACACTTGAAACTGACACGCCATTGCCCGACGATGCAGATGGACCAGGTAACCCTCACTGCCCGACTCGATCGGCGGCAGATTCGGCTCATCGCCACCCTGAGCCAGATCGCCGAGCGCATTGACCGCGGCGCGACCTTTGAGGAACTCTCGGCGGCTGGATTGGCGTTTGGGCGGCATTTGGGGGAAATGTCGAATGAGTAATGGCGAATGTCTAACGCAAGCGGAAAGCCGCCTCGTTCCTAATCTTAATCCTATTCCTAATCTTAATCCCTTAAGGCGTTCCGTCGCCAATGGACTGGAATCCATCATATCCCGAAGTGTAATCGAGTGACACGAGGTGGATCCGTTGCTATTCGTGTCCCTCTTACGCTTCAAGTTGTGAATCGCGCAGTCAACACGGCCATACAATGCTGTTTAGTCATCGCCGAATTCGGTTGGCTGCGGCGGCGATCGAATCCAAGAAACTTTTTCTCCAAGCCATTGAAAAAGGACCACTTAATCGCTACGGTGAAGTGTGGATTGGAAGAGATTCTAGTACCCATTGTAATTGCCAAGACGCGACCGATGAACATCCAACAATGCATCTCGAATGATGTGCCGAAGAGTCCTCGAAAACCCCCTCGGCGCGCTCGAAAAGGCGGTGCCTTGCCGAGCGCTTTTGGGGGTCCATCTAGGGCCGTTCGATTAGTCGTAGCGAATTCAAATCTTGCGCTCGATAATTCACCCTGCAAATCTCGCAGTTCGAAGAGATTTGGTAACGCCCGAGCGGCATGGTTGGCCGTTGCCCTCGTAGTCGTGATCGCAAGTATTTCCGCCGCGCAGCGCAAATCGCCACGAACCGTCCAGCGCGCCAAGCCGCCGCAGTGGACCCGGGCGCAGCTCGACCTGTTCTTTCCTGACGTGCGACAGGTTCTCAAGGGTCCGCGCCCTGCGAAGACCGATCGCACCCCCGCCGGTCGCAGAGTGCCCGTGCCGGGAACTGATCCGAAGATTCCGGCCGGCGTCGGCTTTGTCTGGTCGAAGTTGGTCTCGGCCGACACGCTCGAAAACGAAGTCAAACTCTACAACGAGCGACTGCAACAGGCCGTCACCACGCCGGGCAAGTACAAAGCGGGCGGTTACAAAGAGGGTCGCAAGGCGCTCACCGCGCTGGCGTTGGCCTTTGCCGTGATCGGCGAGCATGACGGCGATGTGCGTTGGAAACGGGATGCCGCCGGCTGGCGAGACGAGTTCGCGCGGGCCGGCTTCAACAGCAAAGTCGGCAGCACGGGTGCGTACAACGAAGCGAAACGATTGAAACGTGATCTGGCCGACTTGGTGCGGGGCGAAACGATCGAAGTGAAGTCGGCGAAATCAGGGGCGAGTTGGCCCAAGGTGCTCGACCGGCCGCAGCTGATGAAGCGGCTCGGGGACGCCTTTGATAAGCGGCTTAAGGTCGCTCTGGCGAGCGCCGGCGACTTCAAAGCGAACCGCGAGCGCGTGCGACACGAAGCGGAGATCATCGCCATGTTGGCCGAGATCATGACCCGCGAGGGGATCGAAGATTTTGACGACGAAGACTACGTTGCCATAGCTCGCCGCATGCAGATCGCTGCCCGACAGCTTGTCGAGTCGATCGGGTCGGCCAACTACGCCCAAGCCAGCAAGGCGGCCGCCGTGATGACGAAGTCATGTAGCGCGTGTCATGAGGAGTATCGGTAGTCGTGTGATTTTGGATTGATGATTGCTGATTGATGATTTGGAATTTGGGATGTGGAATTTACGATCATTGTGTTCCATGCCCCGTTTCGCGGCCGCGTCCACGCGGTACTCTTGCGGGTCAGACACCAACTCCGACAAACCCGTCGATGTCACGCAGCCCTTTTTTTTCGATATCTGCCCGGTCAATGACCCAGGCCAGCCAACTCATATCGCTGTTTCGCCGGGCTCCCGCTGGTCGCTTTGGGTTCATTCGTGGCGCAAAGGCCAATAACTGTTATCACGTGCCGATCCGATTTGGCTCCGTCTTGCCACGCTTGAGATTCAAGCTTTCGCCGGTCGCGTCGTGGAATGCTGTGAACTGGGCAATGTTGGATTTGCCACTTTTGGTCTGCAGTACCCGCAGACGTGCCTTCGACGTCGTGCGAGGAACAATCGTCGCCACAAATTCGCTGCCGATCGCCCGGCCATTGAAGCAATTGTTCCATTTTGAGTTCTTGTCGTCCCAATAATCAATTGCGTAGCGAATGACCGACGACGAAGAATCTTCTTTGATCTTGAACTCATTGATCGCCTTGGCTTTGCCGAAATCAAGTTCGACCCACTTGCCCGCCGGATCCGTATTGATCTTGGCCGGCAACGCTTCTGTGCTGCACGCATCCCGCAGATCCTTAATCTTGCAATCGACAAACATGGTTTTCTTGTCCTTCTCGCGATCCATGACCCGCATCAACGCTTCGCCGCGCGAGAGATAAAACCGACAGGTCTTCCAAGTCGACTCGTTCCAATCGGTCGTGTTGACGATCGCGCAGCGTGGCAGTCCGATCGGCCGTTTTGACTTGCCATTGATCACGCAATTCTCCATCACAATCCCCGCGTGGGCGTGCCCGTCCGAGGCATAGCAACACATGAGAAATCCGGGCCCGTCGGTATCGTGAAACAGACAGCGCCGCATCGTCATGTTGTCGCAGTTTCCTTCGAAGTCGAATGCTTGGCCATCGCCGCTACCGAGCCCGATCGAGACAAACCCCCATTCGCAATCCTCGAACACCCAATCCTTGCAGCGGAAGAACATCGAACCAGCGACTCCGTTGAACGAGCGAAACTTTCGTCCGATATCGTGGGTGACACAGTTTCGCATGGCGCCACCGTCGACGCCGCGAATGCCCTGTTGCCACTGAAAACCTTCTTCAAAAAGGCAATCCTCCATCACAAGATTCTTGAAGTTGTAAACGTACGATGCGTTCTTATTGAAATTGTCGGGGCTGTTGGTCCACACGCCGGAAGCCAGCCGCCGAAACACGCAGTTTTTGATCGTGATATCGGCCAAGACGATTCGTTTATCGCGTTCGTACGAGAAGAAACTGACCCCTAGTCCGATTTTTCGGCGGGGATAGTCTTCGTAGTGCTGATACTTAAGCGAGTCATGAAAGTAACAGTCTTCGATCCAGAAGAAGTTCTTGGTGGGTGCTCCGTCGGAGTATTGAGCGTAGATGCCGGTCATGCATCGGTTGAATTCGAGGCCGACGATTTTGAACCCGGCCTGATCGTCGAGGAAGATGCCAGTGCGATCCTTGTTGTAGTCCTCGAGGTCGATCACCGGTTTATTGCCCTTGCCGTAGGAACCGATCAAGACCGGATTCTTGGCGGTGCCGCTGCCTTGGGGACGCAATTCCTCGTTCCAGGTGTCGCCGCGCCGAAGCAGGACCTGATCGCCCGGCTTGAGTTTGACTTCGGTCACCTTGGCAAATGTTTTCCATGGCCCAATCTTGCCGTCAACGGTGGCGGAGGTGCCGGACCATTGGTCGTTGCCAGTCGAGGCGCTGACATAATAGGTCGCCGCGTTGGCAGTCGCCGCCAACAGGAGATGTGCGGCCAAAAACGTCGTGGCCAAAGCGATCCGCTGAATTGTTTTAGTCATCGTATCCTCATGAGAAAATGTTTTTCGCGAGCGTGAGTGTCTGTACTGTCTATGTTAGAGCGTTTTGCTATCCCCAAACATCCTGTTGAGGATCTCCTATTTTTTCATCATCTCCGCCAGCAGCGGACTCATGGTCTCGCCCCAGATCAGGTAGCCTTGCTTGGTTAGGTGGACGCCGTCTTTCAGCATACCTTGCTTGATCTTCTCACCGTCCAAAAACTGCGGACCGATGTCGAGATAGCGAACCATCTTCTTATCGTCCAATTTCGCAATCACTGCGTTGATGGCCTTTGTCTTCTTTAGTTTCATGTCCTTCTTGGGGAACACGCCGAGCAATAGGATCTTTGTTTTGGGACAGCCTGCCCGCAGAGCCTTCACGACCGCGGTGATGCCGTGCGAGATCTCCGGTGCGGTATTCATGCCAGAGTTGTTCGTGCCGATCAACAACACGATCACCTTGGGCGACGTCCCGACCAACTCGCCATGTTCTAGTCGCCACAACACGTTCTCGCACCGGTCTCCGCCGATACCAAAATTCACGGAAGCCCAGCGGTCGAAGTATCGATCAAACAGATTCTGCGGCCATCCGTCCGTGATTGAGTCGCCCAGCAAACACAATTCGAACTTCTTGGTCTTCGTCTGTCGCACATAATCGGCATGCTGACGCCCGAACCACCGCACGCCGCCCGGCACGGGTTTAGTCGGATCGTTTGCCGAGGTCAACTTGAACGGTTCGGCAAAAGCAGTTCCGCCCATTAACAACACAGCAAATGCTACGCGAGAAAGTACGCTCGCTAGCGGGTGGTCAATCAGTTTTTTTGTGGCCATCGTTTCGAATACCAAATTTTGGAGAGGGGTTGGGGTTACTTCGGTTCCACCGATCGCGCAATACGAAAACCAAGCGCATCGCTGCGCTGCCGATGGTGGCCCAGTTCGAGGTATCCGCGATCTGCCGACCGACAACTCTTGGCAGTATAGTTCCAGCCGCCACCGCGAACGATGCTCAAGGAGCGGTGATTCAGCAGAGGGCCTTGAGGATCTTCTCGCGGAGAGATGGAGTAATAGCCGGCGAAATACTCATCGCGGCACAACTCCCAAACATTGCCGTGCATGTCATAGAGACCCCAGGCGTTGGGTTTCTTCTTGCCGACCGGCTGCGAGTTGCCCTTGGAGTTACCGTGGTACCAGGCGTACTGTCCCAATTGTTTTTCGTCATCGCCAAAGCAGTATCGTTTGCTGCTTCCGGCACGACAGGCGTATTCCCACTCGGCCTCGGATGGCAAGTAATACGTGCCGAGCGTCCGCGGAAGGTCTTTCAGATCGAGAGGATGCTTTCCGATAAATGCCTTGCCGCCTAGCTTTTCGTTGAGCTTCTTTAAGAAGGTCGCCGCTTGGAGTCGGTCGACCATCTCGACGGGATGCTTGGGGTTCTGGAACTTGCCGGGCGCCTTGCCGTTCATGACGACCGACCACTGATCCTGGGTCAGTTCGTACTTGGCCATATAGAACGGTTTGGTGATCGTCACCTTATGCTGCGGATACTCGTCCCGATCTCCTCGTGCGGAACCCATCGTGAACGAGCCAGCCGAGATCAGCACCATTTCGAGTTTAGCGCCCCCCAAGTCGACTGTGATTTCCTTGGCCGGATCGGCCGCCTGTGCGGTACCGACCGTGATTAACAGGAGCAGGCAGAGTGTGAATGATCGTGTCATGAGAGAATTTCAATTTGGAGGGATATTTACTTAGGAGGCAATTTCGGCGGCGGTCCATCAGCAAAGAACGTGATACCACGTCGGCCGGGACGGACAATGATCAGGCCCTGGTCATCGAACACAAAGCCGGTATCCGCCCGAAGCGGAGCCAGTGTGCGCGTGGCAACCGTCTTTCCGGTGCCCCCGTTAATCTGATAGAGGTCAGTCGAGGTGACCAAGTACAGCGTCTGGTCGACAACTTTGATTGGGCGCTGGATCCGTCGATCAAGTTCCTTAGTCCAGCGGACTTTGCCGGTGGTTGCTTCGAGCGCGGCGATCTTGCGATCAAAGGTTACCAGCACCGAATCGCCTAGCAGTCCCACGGCTTCCAGCGACCCGTCGTGGACATGTTGATCGGCGGGGCCTTCGGCAGGTTTCTCGTTGGCGGCGGGCTTGGCCGTAGCGGGGTCTTTCGCTTCGATCTCCTTTTTCTGCCACAACATCTTGCCGGTGTCGCGGTCCACGGCGAACACGGCCACGGTGTCGCGAGGCGAAAACACAACCACGCGATCGCTTACCAGCGGCGGAATCCCCTGACGCCGACGGATCGTGTAAGGCGCGTCCCAAGCGTGCCCCCAACCCGGCGGCACCAGAACTCCCGTGGAATTCACCCGAAGTTGCGGATAGGTGGTGACCCATTCGATCAACCCATCGCGGGCATCGCAGCGAGCGACCGCCCCCATGGCAGTCAAAACGTATATGGCGCCCTCGTGAACCGTCATTCGGTTGCCGTACCGGTTCAATTCATTGTGGGGGAAGAACTGTCCGCGATGTTCGGCATCGGCAGAGAGGTCAAGTCGCTTGCCCTTTCTAGGCGGTGTCGTCTCGCCCTCGGCCGGGTTGGGCCGCTGAAACCTCGTGTGATACGCAACCAACTCGCGAGAATGCAGCGGCCGGCCCGTGCGGGCATCGGCAATCACCAAATGGATCGGCGCTTTCCCACCGATCAACACCACGCCACGACCAGCCCTCACCGTCCTGCCGAGCAACGCCAGCATATAGAGCCTGCCGCCGCGGTAGACCGGGGCGTTGACGACAAACCACTTGATCCAGTCCGGATGGTCTTGCGAGGACCAAATCTTCTTTCCCGTCTGCTGATCGAACGCGTCAAGCTGATCCAAAAACCGAATGCCAGTCGGACGTGCGTGGTGGGCTCCGAAATCGCGGGTTCGTTTTTGGGCGGCCGGAGCAAGGTCCGTGCCGCAGCGGACAATGATCATGCCTTCGGCCAGCAGGGGCGCAAAGGGCGGTTTGGGCGAGATCGTCCCACCGCCGGTCGTGATGTCCATGGTGGCAATCTTGCTCCACGCCGGCGTGTTGAGTTCGCCGCCAGGGTACCACGCGACGAGGCATGGTGCGGCCACCGTGGTTCCATGGGTTCCGACGACCGGCTCAACTTTGTGTCGATAGAGCATCGCTTCGCTGAGTGGGTTGTAGTGATTCAGGTATCCCATCCACGGCGGGTCGTCGGGAAGTTGCAACGTGCGCACCTTGATCGCGTCGAGTGCCGGAAACGGTTTGGCCGTTTTCATGCCCGCCGTGAGCTTAGCTTGGATCGCTTTGGCGGAGAGCGGTTTGCCAAACCAGGGATAGCGAGCGGTCGGTTCGGCCTCGCGAAACATCGCGTCGATGTCCTCGGCCGAATCGGCCGCATGGGCAGCGGCCAGCCAAGCGCCGACCTGGGCACGGCGACGAAGTTCCGCGTCTTCGCTCCGCCGGAGCACGTCGTGAAAATGCCGTAGGGCGATTTGCGGCTGACCCTCACGCAGTGCCTTCTCGGCCGACTTGATCAGTGATCGATGCACAGACTCGGCCCAGGGAAAGCTGCGCTGCGCCACGACCAAACGATCGGGATCTCCGGAGCGTCTGGCTCCTAGAAGCTGTCGCGGCGCGTCGGTGGTTTGTAATTCCCGCAACGGGGCAACCATCTCTGGATGCTCCGTGAGCCATTGATCGATCCGGGTCCACACGGACGTATGGTTTCGCTTGCCGCGCTGGACGACATGTTTGCCCAGGGCGTCTTTCTGAAGGAGCGAATGGACGACCTTGGGGGTCGCTTCGCGATTGAACTCGAGCCAATCCACCTTGAGTGTGAGCAGTGGTGGAAACTCGTGCTCGTACGCTTGACCGTCGCCGGCCACTTGGCCCAGGCTCGACGTCGGAAAACTAACGTATGCCAGCGCCAGCAGCGTTGCAACTCGTAGGATTCGATTGCAGGAGTTCATCCGCGGGTCACCTCTTGGCGGCTACTTTTTGGGTTTGGCGAACGGATCGTGGCCAAGCTGGAAATTGACAAAAGCCGTGATCCCATGCTTGCCGGGCTTCACCATGATCAGCCCCTTGTCGTCGAACACAAAACCGTTATCGGTGCGCAGCGGTGCCAATCGGCGTGTCTCGAGCGTCTTGCCAGTCAGGCCGTCGATCTTCAATAGATCGGCCCCGGTTGAGACAAGAAGGGTCGTGCCGACGATTTTGGTCGGCCGCTGTATCAGCCCGTTTAACTCGCGTCGCCAGCGGACTTTTCCGGTCGCGACCTCGAGTGCCGCGAGTTGGCGGTCCAAGGTCACGAGCACCGAGTCGCTGATCAGGCCCAGCGCTTGGAGCGAGCTGTTTTCTAACACGCTCCCATCCGGCGGACCGGAGTCGGTCTCTTCGGAGGCCGGCGTCGTCACGGCGGTGTTGTTACCGGTGTCGGTGATTTCGGTCTTTTGCCACAACTTGGCGCCGGTCTGGCGATCGACCGCAAGGATCGCCACGGTGTCGCGGGGCGAAAACACGACCGCCCGATCGCTCACCAACGGAGGTGTTGCCTCTCGCAAGCAAATGGCAGTCGTGTCGTGCGGATCAGGGCTCAATTGCAGATACGTTGTTACCCACTCGATCAAGCCATCGCGGGCATCGCAACGAGCAACGGCACCCATTGCGGTCGACACATAGACGGCCCCGCCATGAATCGTCAGGCGTGTGCCATACATGTTCGTTTGTGCGTGACCGTGGAGCGTACGCTGAGTAGCCCCTGCCGAAAGATTTAGTCTTCGTTGTTTCGGCACATGGCGTTTGTCAGGTGTTGGGTTGTAGATCCGCAGGGTGCTGTGATATGCGACGAGTTCCCGCCTCTTGAGGATGCGACCGGTTGCTGCGTCGGCGATGATCAAGAAGATCGGTGCCTTGCCGCCGATGAGAACCTGTCCACCATCGTTCCAGCCGTGGATTTTGACCGCCTTGCGAAGCATGGCCAGCAGATAGAGCCGGCCACCTTGATGGACCGGAGCGTTCACGGGGAAGAGATTTTTCCAGTCGCCGATGTGCTGAGTCGACCAGAATTTCCTTCCCGTCCGCTCATCGAACGCGGCCAGATACTCCAGAAAATCAAGATTAAAGGCGGCGTGATGATTCATGCGAATGAACCGCGAGCGCTTCTGGCCGGCCGGGGCCAGATCGCCACCGCAACGGACGATGATCTTTCCGCCGACGACAAGCGGAGCAAACGGTGGCGACGAGGGTACTGCGCCCCGATTTTTGCTGATGTCCATCGTTGCAATTTTGCTCCACGACGGTGCGTCCAGCGAGCCTTTGGAGTAGGAGGCCAACAAACAGGGCCCTGCCACGATGGTTCCCCGTTCCGACAGAACCGGGGTCACCTTGCGGCGGTAAGCGAGCTCGTAGGAACTGGCGGACAAGAATCCTTCGTACCCCATCCACGGTGGATCATCCGGAAGCTGGAGCGTGCGAATCTCCAGCGTGTCGAGTCCGGGCATCGGCGATGCGCTCGTCATTCCGGCGGCTAACTTCGTTTGGATTTCGCTGGCCGAAAGCTGCTTGCCAAACCATGGAAAACGCGCGGCCGCGTCAACGTCACGAAACAGCGCGTTGATCTCGGCGATCGATTCAGCCGAATGAGCCGCAGCGAGCCAATACCCGGCCTGCGCGCGGGCACGAATCGCCGCGTCTTCGCTGCGCTGGAGCACATCCTGGAAATTTCGCAAGGCAAGCTGTGACTGGCCGGTGCGCACCTCCCGTTCCGCCGACTCGACCAACGACTGATGCACTGCCTTGGCCCAAGGGTAGCTCCGATAGACCGTCATCATTCGCGCGGGATCACCGGAGCGTCGAGCCCCGAGTAGTTGCCGCGGCGCCTCGGCACTCTGCGAAATCCGCAGCTTGGCGAGCAATTCAGGATGCTGCTTGAGCCAGCGATCTATCTTCACCCAAACCGAAGTGTGATTCCGCTTACCCGACGTAACGACGTGCTTCCCTTCGGCGTCTGCTTGGATCAGTGATTGGACGACTTTCAGCGTCGCCGCACCACGCTCAAGTTCGATCCAGTCGGCTTTGAGGGCGAGCATCGGCGGAAACTCGTGCATGAGCTTCTGCTTGTCGCCCTTGACCTGTCCTTGGGCCGCCATCGGTAGGCAGAAGACTGCCAGGGCAATCAGCGTTTGAAAGCGGGTTGTTCGGTGCCGAGCAGCCATCACCTACCTCTGATAGATCGGGATAAATCGATACGGCGTGCCGAGGATCAAAATGGACAATTGCTGGCAGACTGCCTCGCCGTGAAAGCGACCGTCATTCTTTTGCGTTTTGAGGATAATCTTGCTTTCTCTCTCATAGAACGTATTAAACTGCTTGTCGCCAGTCTGAAACAACGCGATACCGCCGTAGTAGCGGCTGTAGAGCTGATTCCCATGGGGTTCTTTGTAGTCTGCGTTGTCGAGCAGCCATTTTAAGCCCGCTTTGACGGCCGGATCTTGGTGCCGACCACACATCATCAGCGACGTCACGCCCAGGCCAGTCCGCGCGTAACCGACGCCCGGACCCTTATAGCCGAAACTGCCGAGTTTTGGGTGTTGGCAGAAGGAGATAAACTTCAGGGCTCGGTCGATCGTATCGGTCGGAACAAACACGCCAGCTTCCTTGGCCGAGGCCAGTGCGACGAGCTGCGCGCCGGTTACGGAAATATCACCAAAGCTGGGCGATGGGCTGGGGCTGTAGGTCCAGGCGCCGTTGTGCCCTTGCGAACGGATGATCACGTCGACGCCCAGCTTGAGCGCTTTGCCGATCTCCTTGTCACGACGGCTCATTCCCCAGACTTCCGAAAGCGCGAGCGTCGCGAACGCATGCTCGTACATCGTCGTGCCCATGAACCCACGTCTGCCCTCGGTCGATTGCTTGAGCAGATAGTCCAAGGCCTTGGCCATCGTGTCCCCGTGAGGCGGCTGTTCTGGCATGTCGCCCTTGACCATAAAGGCCATCAGCGACAATGCCGTATAGCCAGTTTTGTTGCCATCGGCCCAACTGCCGTCCGGCTTCTGTGTCTCTGCCAGGTACTTGAGCCCATGTTTAATTGCTAATTCGACCTCTGGCGTGAGCTCTTGGGCGCCATTGGACTCAGCCGCTCGAGCGGAGACAGATAGGCTACCGCACATCAGCACCAGCAGCGCCGCGATCCGAAGCGTTCGATACGTCTCATTCATTGCTTATCTCTGATAAATGGGAATAAACCGGTAGGGCGTGCCGAGAATCAAGATGTTCATCTGGATGCGGCACTCCGACGAATTCCAACTGCCGTCGCGCTGTTGCGTGCTGAGCATCTTGTCGCGGACCGCCGGGTAATACGAGTGATAGTAGTCGTCGCCTGCCTGCAACATACAGATGGATGCATAGTAGCGGCCGTATTCATACCACTTTGGTTCGGTCGCGTGATCTTGCATCCACTTCAAGCCGGGTTTGATGGCTGGATGCTCGCGCTGACCGAACAGCATCAGCGAACTCACTCCGGCCGCGGTCCGCGCATAGCCTGGGAGACCTGCTCCCTTGTATCCGAACCCGCCGCTTTTCTTTTCCTGACAGCCACTGACGAATTTTACCGCCTTGTCAATTATTTCTTGCGGCACAAAAATGCCGGCTTCCTTGGCCGAAGCGAGCGCCACGCACTGCGCGACGCTCACCGAGATGTCGCCGCCGACAGATGCCGGGCTAGGGCCGTAGTTCCACGCGCCGTTGCCGCCCTGCGAGCGAATGATAATATCAACCGCTTTCTTGAGAGCCTGGCGGACCTGTTTGTCACGACTCGTCGATCCCCAAACCTCGGAAAGCGCCAATGTCGCAAACCCGTGTTCGTACATGCTGCTCCCCATGTAGCCCCGGCCATCTTTCGACACTTTGAGCAAGTATTCCAAGGCCTTGGACATCGCCTTGCCGTGCGGCGGCTGCTCTGGCATGTCACCTTTGACCATAAAGGCCATCAGCGACAATGACGTGTAGGCGACTTTGTTGCCGTCGCCCCAACTGCCGTCCGGCTTCTGCATTTTCACCAGGTACTTCAGGCCCATCTTGATCGCCAACTCGGCATCGGGCGTCAAGTCCGCGACAGTCGTCCCACCGCGCTGTTCTTGAGCGCACAAGCCGCTTGCCAAGATCAGATTGATCAGCCAAAGAACCGCAAATTGGGAGCAAGCGTGTTTCATGATTTCACCTTGGCGTCGGAAGAGGCCTAATCCTCGTCCGAAAGCGATTGGTAATAGTTCTTGAGCAACTCTCGATATTCAACTGGAAGCTGCTGGATATAGCGATCGGTCAACGTCTCTTGTTTGCGATGGCCGAGCGTTTTCCAGTCAGACGTTTTGTCATCCGATCGCTCGCCCGACACTGCGCCCTTGGCGAAATAGCGTTCCTGTCCCTTCGCGTCAATATTCTTGCCAGTCAACTTCAGTGGGGCCAGCTTGGGCGGCGAGGGGGGCGCATTGCTCGGTGTCGGATCTCCTCCTTCTCCCTCGCCCTTGCTATCCTTGCTGCTCGATCCCTTGGCACCTTTACTCTTGCCCTTGCCTTTCATCTTGCCGCCTCGCTTGCCCTTATCCTTTTTGTTGTTCGAGGCCTTTGAGTTCTTCGCCTTCGCAGCTTTTGAGGCGGCACTCTTGAGGGCTTCCTCGGCCATGGCTTGTTGGTCCTCGGCCTCTTTCTGGTCCCCAGCCTTGAGCGCCTTGGCCGCGGCTTTCATGGCCTCGGCCGCCTTCTGGAGATCCGATTTTGCCTCGGGAGAAGCGTTTTGTGCCGCCTGATCTGTCTTCTGTGCCAGGGCCGCCTGCGCGGCCTGCGCAGCGTTGGCTGCCGCTGCCGCTGCTTTTGCCTCGGCTGGCGTTGCCTCGGCTGCGGCTGCCGCTTCAGCGGCTTTCTTTGAGTCCGCGGTGATTTTCTTTTGCTCGGCTAGAATCTGTTCGGCGGCCTTGTGTGTGGCGTCGAGCTGGGCGAGCTCGGCCTCGAGTTCCGCTTCCTTCTTGGCCTCGGCCTTGAGCTCGTCGAGTTTCAATTCCGCGGCGCCGATCGCCTCGGCCAATCCCTCTTCGGCCTGCTGCTGTGCCGGCAAGGCGTTTGTCGAATTGTTCACCCTCAGGGCCTCAATCGCAGCTTCCATGCCCGAGAGCGCCTTGCCCAGGGCCTGTTGAATGGCCTGCGACTCAGCCCCTTCCATTTCCACTGTCGGGATCGTCTGGTCCATGATGTCCTGCTGTATGGGCGTCTGCGACGCGATGCTCTGATTGTTCCTCGAAAGTGCCTGCGTCGAAACGTTGACGGTCTTTTGCTGCTCGAGGAGCTTCTTGAGCAGTTCGACGAGCTGATTCACGTCGTCGAGTAGATCTTCTGCGTCGTCGTCTCCCTGGGCCATCTCCTTGTCCAACTCCGACTCGATGGCACGCAACGCCTCGGCAAGCCCTTCCTCCGCGTTGACCTGTTCCGGCACGGCGGTCGTCGCTTCATTCTTCTTGAGCGCCTCGACCGCGGACTCCATGCCAAACAATGCTTTCCCCAGCGCCTTCTGAATGGTGAGTCGGTCGGCTTCTTCCATTTCGACCGCCGGGATGGTCCGGTTCATGATGTCCTGCTGCGGCGCGGACTGCGACGAAACATCTTGAGCGCCCTTTGCTTTTTCTTGCGTGGCTTCGCGAAGGGCGATCTGCTCCTTCAGAACTTCTTTGAGTAGGTCGGCCAGCGCACGCAACGCCTTGACCGGATCGCCGCTGACAGACTGCTGAGCGATTTTCTTCTTCAGCATGGCAATCGCTCGTTCGAGTGCCGCTTCGGCTTCGCGTTGGTGCCCGACGGTTTCCTTCTGCTGTGCGGCCCCCAAGGCCGTGACACTGTCGTCCATGGCTTTGATCGCATCCTGGACGGGATTGGTCAGCTTGTCCGTTGCAGGCTGGAACTGGCTTGCATCGACTTTGCCCAGTCGGCTGTACAGATCGCGTTGCCGGCCCTGCAATTGCCGCTGTTGACTTGCAAACTTCGCCTGATCAGCGGACTCGGTTTGCGTGCGCAGTTCACGTTGCTGTAGAAGAATGTCATTGAGTGTCGAGAGCATCTGAGTCAGATCGCTCGCAAAGTCACTCTTGCCGCTCTTGAGCAGTTGATCGACCTGCTTTAGGACGTCGATGGCGTCTTTCTGCGGCGTCACCGCACCGATGAAGTCCCCTTCTCCGATGCTGGCTGCCGCGCTGGCGAGTAATGCGTCGACTTGCCCTTCGGCATAGACCTTGGCCGCTTTCTTTATGCGTCCTTTTTCCTCCGCAAGCACAGCTTCCGCGGCGGCGGCAGGAAACATGGCGAGCAGCTTGGCGGCGTCTTTTTCTAGGCCAGACTGACGCGATGCCATGGTAACGACTTCGGCCGGAGCGACCGGCGCACCTTCGAGCTCCGCACGTCCCGCGTTTTTGCATTCGGTCCAAAGTGCTTCTTCCAGTCGCAAGAGCTGTCGCAACTGTTGACGTAGCACCTGGCTCGACTCGAGCGCGTTTGCCAATCGCAGCAGGGCCGTTAAGTCCTTGACCGCGATGTCGACGTGGATGTCGGCATTTTCTAGATGTTCGCCCGCGTCATCGGTTCCCTGTCGAGCGGCCCGCAGGCTGAGAATCGCCTGCTGCACGTTCTCGTCTTTGACTTTGGCCAGCACGTCGATGGCGGCCAGCATTTCCTGGCTTTCTTTCTCGCTGAGAATGCCATTGGACTCGAGATCGGTGATCAGTGCGCGGAACCGAATGTTTACCCGCGCGACGCGATTGGTGACGTAGGTCTGCCGCTGTTCGGCCGAAATGACATCTTCCTTCCAACTCGGCGCTTTGGCGGGAGGCGCCGCGACCACCGCACGGCTTGCCACCAAGAGTCCGAGGCAGAGGAGGCCCAATGCCCAGAGGCTGAGTGGTCGAAGAGATAAGGCGCGGATCATGGCTTCACCTTCGCTTTGAGTGTCTTGAGGTCGCTGGCACTTTCGACTTCTTCTTCTTGAATTCCCTTGATATTCTGAAAAAGTTCGTCGCGTGTTTCTTGCACGAACTTCAAGTATTCTTCTCGTGAGACGAATTGCAGCTTGAGCCACTTGGAACGCCCCGTGTTCGGTCCCTGTTTGGACGCGCGGTTGTCGGTGGCCTGAATGGCGTAGGTCAAGGTATCAGTTTCCGAAAGCTTCGAGATCCACTCGCTCGGCTTCCATTCGATCTCCTTCACCTCCTGTCGACCCGACAATCCGCCCAAGGCGTGCTCATGCTCCACGCCGTCGTTGATTCTGTAGACGACCCAAGCTTCGGTCAATCCGTAATCGTCCCGGACACGAAACCGGATGTCGAGATTCTTGGCCAGGGTCGCGACTTTCACCGGTGTCGGCGGAAGGATATCGATTAGCGGAGCTTCATCCTGTTTCGCGCGTATCGAGTATCGCACCTTGTCGGCATAGTCATAACCATGTTGCTGCTCCGTCCAATGAAACTCGTAGGCCAGCGATTCGGTAACCGTAAGCGTCGCTCGGGCGACGCGAGGATCGTTCGCGTCGATGGTCATCTCGATCGTCTCGCCGGGCTCACAGGAAATCTGCGCGGCCGACAAGGCGACATCGCACTGAATCTCCCATTGGACGGTCGTGCCTTCGAGTGCCTCGAAATTCAACGAGGAGAGGTTCTCCGCATCCTGTTTCGTGTACTCGGGATACTGGAGCGTCACGGACGACTCGACGATCTGCGGTGCCGGGACCACCGTGGCGTCGAAGTACTTGGTCCTGGCGTCGCCGGCACGAAAACGATAGACGAAACTGCCATTGGCTTGCCGAATCGGATACGCGAATCTGCCGGCCTCGTCGCCGGCGACCACGACGCGTTCCCAAGGCCCGTCACCATAGCGGATTTCTAAACGCGCGTGGTCTGGCACTTCGCTGTCGAGTTCCACGTTGATGGCCAATTCCAGGGGATCCCCCTGGCGAATCGTGACGTCGCCCGTGATCGATTCCCGGTCGATCCGCGTGCGTGTGGGGTAGGTGAGTTCTGAGGCCGGATTAATGAGGCGAATCGCCAGCACGCGATAGAACGGGCCAGCAAAGAGCGTGCTGACTCCGAAGCCCAACACGACGACCGCAGCGATCGTTGCTAGTTTGGTCAGTTGCCCGAAATCGATCACGCCGCGGAAGTCCATCGGCGCAGCCGTCTGGACGGCTTGCTTGCACATCGCGGCGGTCATTTGCGGCGAAGAGTACGCGGAAGCCTCGTTTTGCTCGGCCAGTTGCACATAGGACACCAACAGGCTGTTCAATTCAGGGTGGACGCGTTCCGCAGCCAGCGAGGCCCGCAGCGGATCGTAACACCGTAAGAATCGCCACCATTGCTGATAGCCGATCCAAGCCAATATCGCCAAGTTGGCGCACACCAACAGCACACGTGCCCAGCCGGGAAGTTCGAGTAGCCAGTCGACGGCCAAATCCAGCAGCACGAGCCCTACGATCCACAGCAGCGCCTGGCACGCACCGCGGCTATGAAACAGACGCTGTTGACGTCGCCAGATGCCGTGTAACTTATGCTGAATTTGTTGATTCTCAGTTTTCACGCTATTCACCTCTAAGCCGCGTCATTTCGCCGTCGTATGAACCATTCAATCGATAGACAGCCCATCAAAAACGCAAACACATACCACCGATCCCAAAGAGACTCTTCCTGCGTCACGCTTGTCTCGCGGGCCTCTGCCTGCAGCAACTCCGGCAATTTTTTCAGATCACGCACCGTCAGATACTGCCCTCCCGTAAGCTCCGAGATCTTGCGCAGTTTTTCTTCGTGCATAGCAATTTCGAGCATTTCGCGGTTGGAGTCTTCGGCTTCGAAGGGCGCCGTATTGGAGAACTTGCGATCCGCAAGCACGGTTTTGATTAGATAACTTCCTGGACTTTCGGCGGTGTAGTACCCTTGAAATAGACCGGGCGAACCGGGGATCGAGGCCAGGGTGAGCGCGATCGGTTCCACTTGACCCGGGGCCTCAACCAGCACTTCATACGAGGATTGCTGGACCGGCGCGAAGCTCTCGTCCAGCACGTTGGCATAGATCTGCACCTGCTGGCCCGCTCGATAATTGCGACGATCGGTCTCCAAGCGAATTCGTTTGTTTTCTCCCAACAGTCGCGATAGCGTCAGGAATTGGATTGCCTGCTTCCAGAATCGCGCGTGATACTCATCACCATGCTTGCGACGCAATCTCCAAAACTGATCGGTACCGACGTAGAGCGACTTGCCGGTGCCGTAACGCTGCCAAACGACCAAAGGATAAGGTTCGCTTTGAGGCTTCGTATCCGAGAGGGTCACCAGCACATTGTCGACAGCACCAGGTTTGGCGCCGTCCAACTGCGGTAGCCGGTGGAGCGGTTTGACGAATGACCAGATTTTTTGTGTCTTGTCTTCCGAGGTGCTGAACGAAGCGATCAGACTTTGCAGGCCTTTTTCGGTCGGCTGGGCGTGGACCTTCGAGCCCACGAGTTGACGCTCACCACTGCCAATCTTGATCGGCAACACCTTCGCGATCGGTGTGTCGCGATACGCCTTGGGCGCATGTTGCCTGCCGGCGATCATCAGGAACGATCCACCTTGCTTCGAGACGAGTTCTTCGATGCGTTCCAACTGCTCGGGTTTGAAATATTCCGCCTCGACGTCGCCGAGAATCACCAGGTCAAAGTTGAACGTCTCGGCGGCTTTGTCCGGGAAACGTTCGAGATACTGCTTGTCTGCTTTCGCAAGTTCCGGGTCGCCCTCGGTCAAGAGGAACTTGACGTCCAGACGATGATCCCGCGTCAGAATACCTCGCAAATAACGATACTCCCACCGCGGCGTCGACTCGACGTAGAGAATCTTGATTTTGTCGTCGATGATATTAAGCGTTCGTTCGACATGATTGTTGTCCGGCACAATGTCGCCGGGCAGCACCGTGACATCGACTTCCAGTTTCGCCTGACCACCCTTTCGGTCGGGCACAAACGAGAGTTCCTCAATCTGCGACGAACCGGACAATTGGATCGACTTTCCGACGGCCGGCTTGCCGTCCATCGTTAAACGCAACTCTGCAGTCCGTCCCTGAAATCCGTGCGACTCAATAAGCACGCGAACCGGAACCTTGTCTTTGTAGAAGACGGTATCCGAAACCAGGACGGTTCGAATTCGCACGTCGTCTGGCTGCGTCAGACCGAGTCCGATGGTGTGCACCGGAATGGATCGTTCGCCCAATCGTTGGGCCGCATCCAGGGCTTCAATTCCTTCGTTCGAGGCACCATCGCTCAACACAAGCACGGCGGTGATCGATTGGCCGCCGTGTCGCTCAACCGCTTCGAGCAGGCTGTCGCCCAGTCGCGTCGATTTGGCCGTTGCCTGGGCTGCGTCGAGCCAAGGTGTCGGACCCGTTTTTTGGCCGACTGCCGGCGCGAGCTTGTCGCCAAAGGTATAACTCGCGACTTGGCGGTCCACCGTCGATGTCCGCAAGACTTCCAACTCCGGCAATCGGAGAATACCTTTGGCAAGCTCTAATCGAGCGACTTCGCCGACCTCTGCCCGGAGATCCGCCGACAACAAATGTGACGATTCGCCGGCGTCGGCATCATCGGCTAGCGGGATCTTGCCCAACGCCATCGCTGCGTCGAGCAACTGCTCCGGCTGTCGGCGATGATCCTGAATGGACATGCTCTGGGAAACATCGAGCAGGACCAGGACGTTGCTCGGAATCTTGATGATCTTAGTCGCGCCAACCACCGGAGCGAACAGCATCAGAAGCATCACCGCATACACAACGGCACGCAGAATGGTTAGGCTGACCCGACGACGGCGCGAGAGTGCGATCGCTTGCCGACGATAGATATAAACGGCATACAACACCGCGGCAGGAATAAGAATTGCCAACGACAGACCGACTGGGCTATGCCGGAAGTAAAAGTCGCTGATCGGTGGTAGTCCGGATGCGTTAGGCATTGTACGCTTGGCCTCGATTTCCTGTCTTGGCTGATCCGAACAGCGCTCCGCCCCAGACGGGACGTGCTTGGCCCGGGTCGGCCACAATACGTTCGGTAAAACGCGACGCCAGATAGGCTTCGACCAACAGCAGTACGATTGCCAAGAGCAACAGTTCCCACCAGAATTCCCGGCCAATGCGTCCCTGGCGAATGGCCGCGGTCAGGTCGCCCGACCTCGGCACGATGGTCACCTTCGTCCCTCGCAGCGACTCGTCGATCGCACGATCTTCTAGGCAGCGGACGTCGGATTCCGCCGCGTCGACATTCACAGCCAAGGGCAGACCCGCATCTTTTGCATACCGCACGTCGTAAAACCCTGCTCGGTCAACGGTGCCGATATCTGCGACGATCTGGCCGTCGCGCCTGGCGGTTTTGACCTTCCGCTGGCGATCACCCGGTTCGACGCAGGTTACGTTTTCGGGAGCGACTGCATTGATGGGCAGCGGCAACGGCAAGACGAGAGATTCTCCGACCCTCAATGGTCGTTCGAAACTGCGACGTCCCAGTTGGCTGATCGTGTCATTGAGCCAGATCGGATACGACGGGTGTGCCACCATGTCGGTCCACTTGCGATCGGCGGTGCTGGTGAACAGAACAACTGAGCCGCGACCGAGCGATTTCTCCGCGACGAGCACGTCGGTCGGTTTGGTGCCAACCTGCACCACTGCGCGGCCCTCGGCGCCAAGTTCGACGGGAAAGAACTGGAAAACCCGGGGCTGCGCCATGACGATCTCCGGAAGGCTT
>Ga0114996_10002992_pt1 | contig 21374 bp, 23 predicted proteins | sample ArcticOcean_MG_C_4_FD_87039 | JGI IMG/M metagenome (GOLD analysis project Ga0114996, IMG submission 87039) | Marine microbial communities from western Arctic Ocean - ArcticOcean_MG_CB4_134 | ecosystem: Environmental > Aquatic > Marine > Oceanic | place: Arctic Ocean: Canada Basin | collected... | reverse complement strand
AGGTTAAATTTAGTTCTTTCTAGTGGTTTTGCTTTATTGTCGGAGATAAAAAAAAAGCCGGCTATTACTAGCCGGCTTTTTTAATTTTAAATTTTAACTAACTTAAAACGCCATAGCTATATTTAAAACAGTAGAGTTTACATCTACATCTTTTACGTAACCAACGTTTTTATGATCAACCTGTGCAACTGCAAAAGTCATTCCACCCATTGTATAAGCGGCAGATATCATTTTAGATTTTAACTCTACGTCAGCTGTTCCCGTAGTTTGATGATTAGCTGTAGATTTATCTATGTTATATGAAACTGATAAAGCATCATTAACTGCAAAACCTAAAGACATCTTAGTGTTTTCAGTATCTTCGATTAAGTCTGCATTTCCAGCACCGACAGCATGAGCTATATAAGCTCTTCCTGCAGCAACTGTGACAGGTCCTGTTACGTATTTAGCGTAAATTGAACCAGATTCAGGTTTTTGAGATTTAGCTGCTAGACCACTAAATTCTGAGTATGAAGCACCAACTGCTAATCCATCTATTGGACTAGCTTTAATTTGGTAAGACTTCATTGAATTACCCATAGTAGCTTTCTGAGCATCAGCTGTTACCGTAGTAGTTGCTATAAAAGTATCTGGAGAAGCAGCACCTTGGGCATTAATTGATTGATCAGCATCCGCTGTTGTGCCAGGAGCATAAGAGAATTTAATAACGGCACCCGCTGGTAACATACCTGCTGCTGTAGCAAATCCTATGTTATTCATATCGCCAATTGAATGCTCTTCATACATACCTTCACCATATCCTGTATCAGATGGTCTAGATCCGAATGCAGATACTGCACCAGATTTACTAAGTTCTAATCCACCTTGAGAAATGTTGAACGCAACTGAACCGTAAGGAGTAGTTAATGATAAACCACCGTCATCTTGTGTAGTGCCACCATCAATGTTGATATTATATTTCCAAGTGTAACCGTTATCTAATTCTCCGCTTGCGCCAAGATTAAATTCATTAGCAACACCTAAACCTTTTGCACTTTCTAATTTTGCTGTTGCAGAGTCACTACTACTAATAACATACGAAGCTTTAGCCGTACCTGTTACTGTTAGAGGTCCTGCTTGTACTGCAGTAAAAGAAAAAGCTGATAGCATAACTATCGCTAATTTCATTATTTTTTTCATGTTCTTCCTTTTTTTTACTTATTAAACTATTTGATATTTTTTAGCATTTTTAGCATTCGAATTACTTTTAAATTATATTATTAGTTCAGATTGTTGGTTGTTGTGACATTTTTACAACGCATAAAACGTTGATTTTCTTATAAAATTAGCCTTAATTTGTTTAAACTCAATAATTAATAGTTATAATGTTAATAATTGTTAAAATAATCAATAAATTTAAATGAATTTCTTTTCTGCCAACAATTTAAATATTTCTATTAATAGTAAATTGCTCGTTAAAATTGCAATTGCCTTTTTCCTATTTTTATCTCTTACATCTTGTGGAATTTATAAAAAAGTAGATTCAAGAGAAATCTCAGTAGATGGTATGGAACGAGCGAAACAAAATGTTAAAACTGGTAGAGGTGTTTCATTAGGAAGCTTGAGAGGCCGAAATAATAGTGGGACCAATTATGAATTTAGTACGTCTAACCCCATGTGGAGAGCTTCTTTAGATGTGCTCGATTTCCTACCTCTTAGTACAGTTGATTACTCTGGAGGTTTAATTATTACTGACTGGTACAGTGATGCGAATAATCAAAATGAAGCATTAAAAATTACAGTTAGATTTTTATCTAATGAAGTTAGAAGTGACAGTCTAAAAATAACTGTACATCAAAAAAAATGTTTAACTCCAACTAATTGCCCTGTAAAAAAACTTAAATCTAAAATCGAAGGAGATTTAAGAAGGTCAATATTATCTAAAGCAGCAACTTTAGAAAAACAAGTTAAAAAATAATTATTTTATAATAATGGAGAGAGTAAATTTTCAATTGATTGAAAAAAAATGGCAATCAATTTTTGAAAAAAAAAGAATTTATAGGCATCAAAATAGCCCAAAATTTTATTGTTTAGAAATGTTTCCCTACCCATCGGGAAAAATTCACATGGGACATGTCCGGAATTATACCATTGGTGATGTTATTGCCCGTTTTAAATATCTTAATGGGTTTAATGTATTACATCCTATGGGCTGGGATTCTTTTGGGCTACCAGCTGAAAATGCTGCTAGAGAAAATAATTTACATCCAAAAGAGTGGACAGACAAAAATATAAATCAAATGAAAAGGCAGCTAAAAATGTTGGGACTGTCTATTGATTGGGATCTAGAGATATCAACATGCAATGAAAATTATTATAAACACGAACAAGAGTTATTTATAGATTTGTACAATAAAGGTTTTGTTTCAAGAAAAGAAAATTATGTCAATTGGGATCCAGAAGAACAAACGGTACTAGCTAATGAACAGGTAATTGATGGCAAGGGATGGAGATCGGGTGCTGTAGTCGAAAGAAAAAAAATATCTCAATGGGTTTTTAATATTACAAAGTTTGCAGATGATTTAATAAATGATCTTCAATTATTAAAAAACTGGCCTGAAAAAGTTAAATTAATGCAAAAAAATTGGATAGGAAAATCAACTGGGTGTGAAATTGATTTTGAAATATTTGAACACAAAGAAAAGATAAAAATTTTTACAACTAGACCTGACACAATCTTTGGATGTTCTTTTTTAGCAATTTCAATTGATCATCCTCTGTGTAAAAAATTAGAAACCAAAAAAGATTTTTCAAAATTCAAAGAAGAATGTTTAAAAGTTGGAACAACAGAAGAAGCATTGGCAAATGCAGAAAAAAATGGGTATGATACAAAATTATTCGCCAATCATCCTTTCACAAAAGGAAAAAAAATACCTATATTTGTGGCAAATTTTGTATTAATGGACTATGGAACAGGTGCAATATTTGGCTGTCCAGCTCATGATCAACGAGATCTAGACTTTGCTAAAAAATATAATTTAGAAATTATAGAAGTAGTTTCAGAACATCAAAGTACAACTAAAGATTTCAAAAAACTAAAAGAAGCTTATACTTTAGAAGGGATATTAATAAACTCAGATTTTTTAAATGGTCTTGATATAGAGTCTGCCAAAAAAAAAATAATTCAAAAAATAGAAGAAAAAAATATAGGTAAAAAAAAAATATCTTTTCGTTTAAAAGACTGGGGAGTGTCTAGGCAGAGATACTGGGGATGCCCTATACCAATGATCTATTTAGAAAATGGTAGTGTTGTGCCCGTTGAAAAAGACGAACTTCCAGTCAAACTTCCGGAAGAGGTGGATTTAAAAAAAAGCGGCAATCCTCTTGAAAATCACCCAACTTGGAAAAATACAATTCACAAAAAAACTGGAAACCCAGCAACAAGAGAAACTGATACTCTTGATACATTTGTTGATTCTTCTTGGTATTTTATGAGATTTTGTTCTCCGCAACTTCAGCAAAAACCTTTTGATATTGAAAAATTGAATTATTGGATGCCTGTCGATCAGTATATAGGAGGTGTAGAGCATGCTATTTTACATCTGCTTTATTCAAGATTTTTTATGCGTGCTATTAAAAGAAATAATCCTGAAATTAATGTAAACGAACCATTTAAAGGACTTTTTACACAAGGAATGGTTTGTCATGAAACTTATAAAGATACCAAAGGTAAATGGTTAAGTCCTCAAGAAATAGAAAAAATTAATAATAATAATTATATTAAAATTTTAGATAAGACCAAAGTAATTGTCGGACCTTCTGAGTCAATGTCAAAATCAAAGAAAAATGTTGTAGATCCTGAAAGTATGATTAAATTGTATGGAGCGGATGCAGTTAGGTGGTTTATTCTATCAGATAGTCCACCAGAAAAAGATGTTCAGTGGTCAAATCAAGGAGTTAGTGCTGCTTATAAATTTTTACAAAAAATTTATAATTTAAATGGTTTAATTATTAACCGTTTAGAAAAAAAACCTTTAAAAGACAAAGACTTTGAAATTAAATTTAACAATTATATTTTAAAAATAACTAATTTAATTAATAATTTTCATTTAAACGTTGTAATAGCAAATATTTACAGTGTTTATAGTTTGTTTACAGCAAGTCTTGAACAAGAAATAAGTAATGCTTGTTTAAAAAAAAGATTTTCTAATTTTATGAAGGTTCTAATTCCTTTAACGCCACATCTTGCTCATGAGTGTCTAGAACAACTTGGTGAGAAAGAAGTAGACAAGTGGCCAGAAATTAATAATGAATTAACCTTAGATGAAAAAATAAAAATTGCTATACAAATTAATGGTAAAACAAGAGTAGTAATTGAAGTAAAGAAAGATTTAGATGAAAAAACTGTTATAAAAGAAAGTAAAAAAAATAAAAAAATTAATGAAAATTTAATGAATAATAAAATTATAAAAACAATATTTGTAAAAAATAAAATAATTAATTATCTTATAAAATAAGGTTTTGTGGCTAAAAATATTAAAATTATATTTATATTTATATTTTCAATTTTATTAGTTTCTTGTGGATTTAAAAAAATTCAGCAAATTGGCGATAGCATAATTTATATACAAAAAATAAATATTGTTGGTGACAAGAGAATTGGTTATTTGCTAAAAAATAATATTCTCTTAATTTCAAATAAAAATGGGCAAAATTATGAAATTGAAATAGAAATTGAAAAAAATAAAAAGGGTAAAATTAAAAATTCATCAGGAAAATTTACAAGATATACAATAAATGTTAAGACCAAAGTAATCTTAAAAAGTATTAATAATTTAGGAAATTTCAATAAATTATTTACAATAAGTGGGGATTATGATGTTGCTTTAAGCCATTCTGATACTATCAACAATGAAAATATCACAACTAAAAATATTATTGACCAACTATCCGATGATATTTTATATTTTATAAAATTTTCTATTAAAAATTAAGTGATACTAAAAAGTTATATTGTTGAACAAAATCTTGAAATTTTAAATAATTATCAAGCAACTCTATTATACGGCGAAAACGATGGAATTAAAGATGATATTAAATATAGATTAAAAGATAGTAACAAAGATAGTGAAATAATAAATTTTTTTGAAGACGAAATTTTAAAAAATAAAAATATTCTATACGAAAATATTATCAATCAATCCCTTTTTAATGAAAAAAAAATAGTTTTTATACAAGGAACCACTGACAGGATTTTAAATGAAATTTGTGAAAGTTTAGAAAAAAAAAACAAAAAAACTGAGATTTATATTTTTTCAAAAAACTTAGATAAAAAATCAAAATTAAGAAATTTATTTGAAAAAAGTAAGAGTTTAGCTATTTTTCCTTGTTATGAAGACAATGAAAGAACTTTAATTAATTATATATCAAAAGATCTTAGTGGTTATAAAGGACTTACCGGTGAGCTAATTCATATTATAATTAGTAACTCTAATATGAATAGAAAAATCATACAAAGTGAGCTTGTAAAGATTAAACATTTTTTTAATAAAAAAAATCTTAATAAAGAACAGGTTTTTGAACTATTAAATGTAAAATATAATACTAATTTTGACGAGATAATAGACATTGCTTTAGTAGGTGAAAAAAAAAAATTAAACAAGCTGTTATCAGAAATAGAACTTTTAAATGAAGAAAGTTTTTTTTATCTATATAGCCTTAATTATAGAATTATACGACTTCTAGAAATACAAAGGATAAATAAAAACTTTAATAATTATAAGCAAACTATTGAAAATTTAAAGCCACCAATTTTTTGGAAAGATAAACCAATTTATATCCAACAACTTAAAAAATGGAATTTAAATAAATTAAATAAAGCAGTTTCTAAGATTGGGGAAACTGAAGTTTTGATGAAAAAAAATTCACACGTTCGAAATGATGTTGTGATTAAAGATTTGATACTTAGTCTATCAAACCAAGCTTCTACTTCTTTCTAAGTAATTTGGATACCATTTCAAATTGATCCAGATTACTATATTCGACTATTACTTTTCCAGAATTATTCTTTCTAGTAACTATCTTAACTTTCAGGCCTAGACTTTCTTCAAGATATCTTTTTGCTAGTAAAATATTTGCATCGGTTGGATTTGGGGGTTTAGATTTTTTCTCTTCTTTTTCTTTCTCTCTTCTTACTAAATTTTCAATAGATCTTGCGCTAAGCTTTTCTTTTAATATTGTCTGTGCTAAATTAAGTGCATTAAATCTACCGATTAAAGGCCTAACCTGACCAGCTGTAAGTTTTGCTTCTTCTACCATTTTAATTACATCTAGAGGCAGCGTCAAAAGCCTTAACGTATTACTAATGTGACTTCTGCTTTTACCCATAAACTCTGAAAGTCTTGCATGATCGTAGTTAAAATCTTTAATTAGCCTTACATAGCCTTTTGCCTCTTCAATAGAATTTAAATCTTCTCTTTGAATATTCTCTATAATTGCTAATTCTAAAGATTGACTATCATTAAGATCGAGAATAATGACAGGAACCTCATGAAGACCAGCTTTTTGAGCTGCAAGCCACCTTCTCTCTCCTGCAATAATTTCGTATTGGCCTTTTTTGTCTGGTCTAACAGTAATGGGCTGTATTATACCCTTTTTTTCTATTGATTGGGCTAATTCCTCTATTTTTTTTTCATCAAAGAAGATTCTAGGTTGAAACCTGCTCCTGTTTAAATCGCTTATAGATACTAGTAAATAAGTGTTTTTTAATTCTTGTTTTACAGAAGATTGATCCTGATCCCCAAACAAGGAGATTAAACCTCTGCCTAAACCTTTTTTTTTTTCATCACTTGCCATTAAGCTACCATGATTTTACCTTGCTCTATAAATTCTTTTGCCAAATTAATATAAGACTTACTTCCAAGACACCTCTTGTCATACAAAATGCATGGAACTCCATGAGAAGGTGCTTCTGACAATCTAACATTTCTTGGGATCACTGTATTGTACACTTTCTCTTTAAAATATTTTCTAGCCTCTTCATCTACTTGTGTTGATAATTTGTTTCTTTTATCAAACATAGTTAAGAGAATGCCTCTTATACTTAAAGTTGGATTTAAACTAACTTTTATTCTCTCTATTGTTTTTACTAATTGCGAAATTCCTTCTAATGCAAAAAATTCCGTTTGAAGAGGAACTAATAATTCGTCTGCAACAACTAAAGACATTACAGTAAGAAGACTAAGAGACGGTGGGCAATCAATAAAAATATTTTCATATTTAGAAAAAAAAAATTCATTTTTTTGTAAAATCTCTTTTAACATAAATGCTCTATTAGGATTATTAGCTGTTTCTACTTCTAAACCTGATAAATTGACATTTGAGCCAATTAAATCAAGGTTTTTTACACAACTAGTTTGTATGCAATTAATTGGGTCAGTTTGACCTATTATAATTTTATAGATATTTTTTTTAGTTTCATTGTTTGATCTGCCAAGCCCTGTAGTAGCATTTCCCTGAGGATCTAAATCTATGACTAAGATTTTTTTCCCCATCTGGGCTAGAGCAGTCGCAAGATTTAATACCGTAGTTGTTTTACCAACACCACCTTTTTGATTTATTACAGAAATTATTTTTTTCATTTAATTTTTAACATCCATAATTATAATTTTTGATTCTTCATCAGTAATACTATTTTTTAAATCATATCTATAATTTAATTTTTGTTGAAGACTATTTATTTCAGTTTCTGCATTTTTACCTTTTAATACAATAAGTTTGTGATTAACTTTAACTATTTCACGTGAAATTCTCATTATTTCGCTTAACTTCTTAAATGCTCTACAAGTTATATAGTTAGCATTAATATTATGATACTGATAGTCATTATCATATATTTCAAAATTTATTTTTAATGCCTTTTTGATTAAAAGCAAGAAATTACATTTAACTTTAGATTTTTCATACAGCTTCACGTGAAATCTTGGGTTGTTATTAAAAATTGCTATTATAATGCCTGGGAAACCTGCTCCTGATCCCATATCTGACAAGGATTCATTATCAATAAAATCAATATATTTAACTATTTGTGCAGAATCTAATATATGTCTACACCAAATATTATCAGTTGTAGAATTAGCTATTAGGTTATAATTTTTATTATATTTTAAAAGCTCATCATGGAATATTTCGAGTTTATCAATATTTTTTTTACTAAATTTAAGTTGATTTAATAGTATTGATTGGACCTGAGCTTTGTTCATTAAGCAGATACTTTATACCTGCTTTTTTTTATAAAACCTAAAAGTATAATTGCTGCTGCTGGGGTAACTCCATCTATTCTTAAAGCTTGGCCAAGTGTCTTTGGCCTAATTTTATTAAGCTTAAATTTTATCTCATTAGATAGTCCGCTAAATGTGTCATAGTTTATTGAATCAGGAATATAGATAGATTCGTCCTTCTTGAAAGCGGCAATATCATGAGTCTGCTTCTTTAGGTAACCTGAATAATGGGCATCTATTTTCACCTGTTCATCTATCTTATTATCAAATTGGGGTATATTGCCCCATATATTTCGTAATTTATCTATCGTAATATCCTTCAGAGATAAAAGCTCTAGTCCATTTCTCATAACACCATCCATAGCTATTTTGATCGAATGTTTAGCGGCGGCATTAGGAGATATCGAATTAATTCTTAAAGAATCGGTAACCAATACTAATTTCTTTTGTTTTTCAAAAAAATGTTCAGATCTAATTTTTTTTACTAAATTAGTTTTTATACCGAGTGGAGTTAACCTTTGATCTGCATTGTCTGATCGAAGGGATAATCTATATTCAGCCCTTGATGTAAACATACGGTAGGGTTCGGTAACTCCTTTAGTAATTAAATCATCGACCATAACTCCTATATAAGATTCTGATCTATCTAAAATAAATTCATTTTCTTTTTTTGTTTTTAGTGCTGCATTGATGCCTGCTATTAAACCTTGGCCCGCTGCTTCTTCGTAACCAGTAGTTCCATTTATTTGGCCTGCTAAAAAAAGAGATTTTATCTTTTTAGTTTCAAGCGTTGCTTTAAGTTCTCTAGGATCCACATAATCATACTCAATTGCATAGCCAGCTCTTATCATCTTAACATGCTCTAAACCTTTTATTTTAGCCAGTATTTGAAGCTGGACTTCTTCTGGTAGCGACGTAGAAATGCCATTTGGGTAAACAGTGTTGTCCTTTAATCCTTCTGGCTCTAAAAATATTTGATGCTGATCTTTCCCTTTAAATTTAACAATTTTATCCTCTATTGACGGGCAATATCTAGGCCCAACCCCTTTAATGTTGCCAGAATACATTGCGCTAAGATGAATATTATCAATTATTATTTTGTGTACTTCATTGTTAGTATGAGTAACACCGCATGCGATTTGTTTGTTTAAAAGTTTGTTGGTTAAAAAAGAAAAATAATAAGGGTCTTCATCGGCATCTTGCATTTCAATTTCATCATAATTAATAGTTGTTCCATCTAAACGGGGAGGTGTGCCTGTTTTAAGTCTGCCAAGTTTAATATTAAATTTTGCTAATTGTTCACTTAAACCATTTGAAGGTTTCTCATCATATCTTCCTGCTGGAATTTGTTTTTGCCCGATATGAATTAAACCATTTAAAAAAGTTCCCGTTGTTAAAATTAATTGTTTACAAAAAACTTGTTTTCCACTGTGGCAAACAAAACCTATAACTTGATCTTTATCAAACAAGAATTTAATAACTGGATCAGCTACTACAGTTAAGTTGTCATATTTCAATAAAGTTTTTTGCATGTGTTTTTTATAAAGAGCTCTATCTGATTGAGTTCTTGGCCCCCTTACAGCTGGTCCTCTACTTCTGTTTAATAATCTAAATTGAATTCCTGATTTATCAGCAACATCACCCATGACACCATCAAGTGCATCTATCTCTCTTACAAGATGACCTTTGCCTAGACCTCCTATTGCAGGATTGCATGACATCTCGCCAATAGTTTCTATTCTATGTGTAAAAAGGGCTGTATTTACACCAATTCTAGCGGAGGCTGCTGCTGCTTCGCATCCAGCATGACCGCCTCCTATAACCACAACATCGTAGCTCACATCGTTCATTTGCTAAATGTATTCCTCTAATATTATTTTACAAGATCTTATTTTAATTATTTACCTATGCAGAAGTCCTCAAAGATCGATCCAAGAATTTCTTCAACATCAACTTTTCCAACTATACTACCTAAGTGTCTTGTAGCTAAACGAAGATCTTCTGCTGCAAGCTCTATGTTTTTATTCTGATCTTTTTTCAGGAAATTATCTATTTCTTTTAAACAGTCATTAAGTTTGTTTCTGTGTCTTTCCCTTGTAATTAAGACATCGTTTGTAGTTATAAATTTTTTACTTATTTTTTCTTTTATTTTTTTTATTAATTGATCAATATTTTTATTATCTTTAACTGAAACTAGAACTGTTTCTATATTATTAAAGGTGTGATTGTGTTTATTATTAACATCGGCTTTATTTAAAACTACTATACTGTTTTCATTAATTAAATTTTGTATTTTTGAATTAATTTTTTTGGATGAGTTGTCTATCATAATCAAATTAAGATCTGCTTCTTTTGATTTGTTAATAGCTAATGAGATTCCTTTTTTTTCTACTTCGTTTTTTGTATCTCTTATACCTGCTGTATCAGATAATATAACTGGGTAACCGTCAATATTTAAGTAGGTCTCTATTACATCTCTCGTTGTTCCTCCTTCTTCGGAAACAATAGCCACATCTCTTTTAGACAACAAATTTAGTAATAATGATTTTCCTGCGTTCACTTCTCCAACAATAGATACCCTAAAGCCTTCTCTAATTTTTTCACCTATTTTATGATCTTCTAAAATTTTTTTAATATCAGCGTGAACTTCTTTGATTGATTTTTCTACTTCTTTTAAAACACTGTCTGGTAAATCTTCTTCTGCAAAATCAATTTTAGCCTCTATATAAGCTAATGACTTAATGAGCTTTTTTCTTAGATTGTTATAATAATTTGATGCATTGCCTTGAACTAATCTAACTGCTTGTTGTCTTTGTATTTCGGTCTCTGAATGAATTAAATCTCCAATGCTTTCTGCTTTTAGCAGATCAATTTTATTATTCTGAAAAGCTATTTTTGTAAACTCTCCTGGTTCAGCCAATCTACAGTTATCTTGTTCTGATAATACTTTTAAAAAACAAGTAATAACGGCATTACTACCGTGGATATGAAATTCAGCTAGATCTTCTCCTGTGAAGCTATTAGGGCAAGGAAACCACAACAATAGACCTTCATCAATTAAAGTATCATTTGAAGGATCGTGGAATTTACAAAGATTTGTTTCTTTTAATTTTAAACCTTTTTTTTTACAAATACGTTCGGCAATCTTTAATGTATCTTTTCCTGACAACCTTATTATTGCTATTCCTGAAGGGCCTCTGCCAGACGACAGTGCATAAATATTCATTTCTATTTAATTAATAACACAGATGATGGGTCTGAAAATTTAAAAAGATTAACTAGTCTTGTTCATGGAATCAAAGAAATCTGCGTTGTTCTTTGTATTTTTAAGTTTTGAAATTAAAAACTCTATCCCATCCATGGTTCCCATGGGGCTTATAATTCTTCGTAAAACATTCATTTTAGATAGTTCATCTTTTTTGAAAAGAAGTTCTTCTCTTCTAGTTCCTGATCTTGTGATGTCAAGAGCAGGATAAATACGTTTATCAGCAACTTTTCTATCCAGTATTAATTCAGAATTACCTGTTCCTTTAAATTCTTCGAAAATTACTTCATCCATTCTAGAACCTGTGTCAACAAGAGCGGTAGAAATAATTGTTAACGAACCACCTTCTTCAACGTTTCTAGCCGCTCCAAAAAATCTTTTTGGTTTTTGCAGGGCATTTGCATCAACACCCCCAGTTAAAACTTTTCCTGAGCTTGGGATAACTGCATTGTAGGCTCTCCCTAATCTTGTAATTGAGTCTAATAAAATTACGACGTCTTTTTTGTGTTCTACTAATCTTTTTGCTTTTTCTATAACCATTTCAGCTACAGCGACGTGACGAGAAGCTGGCTCATCAAAAGTTGAGCTGATCACTTCCCCTTTTACAGATCTTTGCATGTCGGTTACTTCCTCTGGCCTTTCGTCAATTAGCAACACCATTAAATAACATTCCGGATGATTGTTTGTGATTGATTGGGCAATGTTTTGGAGAATTATAGTTTTACCTGCTCTTGGCGGTGATACAATTAATGCTCTTTGCCCTTTTCCAATTGGACTTACCAAGTCTATTAATCTTGCAGTGTTATCAGGTTTTTTTTCAACTTTATTTGATTCTATTTCTAAAATTATTCTTTCATTCGGATACAAAGGGGTCAAATTGTCAAATGCTATTTTGTTTCTTCCTTTCTCAGGATCTTCAAAATTAATTTGAGTGACTTGTAATAATGCAAAATATCTTTCTGCGTCTTTTGGTGATCTTATTTCTCCTTCGACTGAATCTCCTGTTCTCAGACCAAACCTTCTTATTTGACTTGGGCTTACGTAAATATCATCTGGACCGGGTAAATAATTAGATTCTATTGCTCTTAAAAAACCAAAACCATCCTGCAAAACCTCTAATACACCAGAGCCGGTAATTTTTTCATTTTTTTCTGCAAGTTTTTTTAATATACCAAAAAGAATTTCTTGCTTTCTTAATGTACTAGGATTTTCTATACCAAGTTTTTCAGCTTGAGAAATAAGGTCTACAGGATTTGTTTTTTTGAGTTCTTTTAGGTTCATTTGTGATTGCGTGATTATTAGGTAAGTGAAATAAATATATATGTTTTTTATAAAAATTCAAGCCCTATAATGGTTTAAATACTACAACAAATATAATTCCAATTAAAAGTATAGTAGGTATCTCATTTATTACTCTGTAAAATTTTGGGGAGTATTTACTGTTATTTTGGCTAAAAGTTTTAAGACAGTGAAAAAGAAATAGATGGTAAAGGGTAAGCAACAAAACCATAACAGTTTTTAACTTAAGCCAAAGATAACCAAAATTTTCTATTCCTATAGAGTAAATTAATAGGAAACCAAAAACCCAAGACAAAATCATAGCAGGGTTCATTATGTAAAAATAAAGTCTTTTTTCCATAAGTTTAAACGTTTCTTTTTTATCCTCATTCAAGTTTGATTGGGCATGATAAACAAATAATCTTGGCAGGTAAAGAAGGCCTACCATCCAAGAAATTACAGAGATTAGATGTAACGATTTAAATAAAAGATAATAATTCATGTTTTTAAATTTTTTGTAGTTTTGGACATTTGGTAAACTTATTAGGACAGTTCATGGTTGAAGTATAACGCTCACCCTTGCTGGCTTTAAGAATACTAAATTTTAATGAGTTAATAAAGTCCTGAGCAATGGTAAGAGCGGGTATTCTAATATAATCTTTGCAACCGTTTTTAATTGCTACTTTTTTATACTCAATATCAAGTTCTACTAATGTTTCTGAGTGTTCTGAAACAAAAGCAACAGGTACAACAATTATAATTTTTTTTTTTTTTGCTTCCTCTTTAATAACTGTTTCCGTGGATGGTCCAATCCATTTTAAAGGTCCAACTCGACTTTGATAACATAAAATATAATTTAAATTACTTATCGCCAAACTTTTTATCAATTCTTTTACCGTGTGTTCAACTTGCCACTGATACGGATCACCTTGTTTAATTTTGTTTTCGGGTAATCCATGCGCAGAAAGAATTAGAATTGTCTCCTTTAATTTATCTAATTCGATTTTTTCTTTGATTAAATTAACATGAGATAAAATAAAATATTTTTCTGTCGAATAACAACATATAATTTTGGTTTCAGTGGTTATATTTTCTATTTTACACAAATCTAACCATTCTTTAATTGAAGAACCGGATGTGGCATTAGAGTATTGAGGATAGAGAGGAAGTAAAATTATTTGTTTGGGATTAAATTCTTTAACTTTTTGTATTATTTCTTTTGCTCTTGGATTCCAGCATCTCATAACTATAAAACATTTATATTCATCTTTTTCTTGTTCAAGGCTTTTTTGTATTGCTTCTACCTGTCTCTGGGTTTCTTCTAAAATTGGAGATTTTCCTCCCATTTGAGCATAAATGGCTTTAGCAATTGGCGCTCTTCTTTTTGAAATAAATTTAGCAAGCGGGTACCTGAATAATCTTGGTAAATTAATAATTGCAGGATCATAAAATAAATTGAATAAAAATGGCTTAACAGCATCTAAACTATCGGGCCCACCAAGATTAAATAAAATGATGGCTTTTTTCATTAAAAGTTATTAATCCTGTCTATAACATTTTTTAAAACATTTGGGTTTGTTTCTGGTAGCAGTCCATGACCAAGATTAAAAATATAGGGGTGTCCTTTAAAGATGTTTAGATATTTATCAACCTCGTGAAACACTTCATTTTCATTTTTAAGTAATATTTTAGGATTCATGCCTCCTTGTAAACAAATGTTTTTTAAATTTTTTTTTGCCCACAATGGATCAATTTCATAATCTAAATTCAAACAATTTGGTTTAACTATTTCCATAAATTTTAAATATTTCTTTTTTATACCTCTTGGAAAACAAATAACTGGTATTGCTTTTTCTTGACAAAATTCAACAAGTTTTAAGTTTGGTATATAACATAAACTAGTTAGGTCTTGTTCTGGTATTAAGCCAGCCCAAGAATCAAATATTTGAACAGTATCAGCCCCTGCTCGAATTTGATTTTCTATATGTATAGATAAATATTCATTAAGTTTATTTAAGATACTATTAATTTCAAGTTTTTTTCCTTTTAATTTACTGAGGTCTATTTCGTTTTTATTTTTTTTTAAACCCAACATATAAACAAGTAATGTCCAGGGAGCTCCAATAAATGATATTAATGATTTTTTTCTATCAAGATTTTGCCTTGTTTTTTTAATTGCTTCGTATACTGAGTTTAATTTTTTAGTAAAAGTTTTTTTATCATTTTTAAAAAAAGTATTTAAATTAAATGTAGATAAAATAGGCCCTTTATTTTTATCAAATTTAACTTGCTGACCAAGACCGTATGGGACCATCAAGATGTCTGAAAAAATTATAGCAGCATCTAAGTTAAATCTTTTTAAGGGCTGTAGTGTAATTTCAGAACTTAAAGTACTATTTAAACATAATTTAATAAAATCAGGATTTTGTGATCTAATCTTTTGAAATTCAGGAAGGTAACGACCGGCTTGTCTCATAAACCAAACAGGAACACAAGATGGATCTTTATTTAATATACAATTTGTTAATTTACTCATTAATATAATAATATATTTAAAAGTATATTATTTGATGTAGGTCATGTTAATTTGTGAAATAATTAATTATACATAGTTTTAAACAGTTTATTCTACAGGTAGATAGGAAAAAAACTAATTAATATATAAAATTTAAAAATTATTAAGAAAATAATAAAATTTAATAATTAAATGTTAACAACCAATAAAATGTTAAAAATATGTTAATTATTGTGGAGCTTTTCGTATATTAAAAATCTTAAATGTATAACAACAAGTTATAATAAGGTTATTAACAGAATTGTATATGGGACACAGATACCAAATTAATTTAATTTCAGACTCTACGGGAGAAACGCTAGATAGAATATTTCTTGCGTTAAAATCTCAATTTTCAAACTTTGATTATGAAAAAAAAGAGCATGTTTTCATTAGAACTGAACAACAAATTAATAAAATTATAAAAGAAAGTGAAAGAAAAAAAAACTCTATTATCTTATATACCATTGTAGAAATAAAATTAGCTAAATACATTTCACAACAATGTGAAAAAAAACATATACCATGTTTTGGCATTCTAGGTAATTTAATATTAAATTTTTCAAAATTACTTAATCAAAAAGCAACACACACCCCCAGTGCTCAACACGTTCTAGATAGTGATTATTATAAAAGAATTGAAGCCATACAGTTTTCCATGTCACATGACGATGGAATGAGAACAGAAGATATTAAAAATGCCGATATTATTTTATTAGGTGTTAGTAGAACCAGTAAAACTCCCACATCAATTTATTTAGCAAATAGAGGGTATAAAACTTTAAATATTCCTTTGGTTACAGGCCAAGAAATTCCTGCTGTTTTAAAAAAAGAGCCAGATATATTTTGTGTAATCGGGCTTACTGTTGAAGCTGAGCGGTTATCCGACATTAGAACTAATAGACTAGAAATTATGAAAGAAATAAATATTCCTAATTATTCCAATTCATGCTTTATTAAAAAAGAAATTGAAGACTCAAAAAAATTATTTAAAAAACATAATTGGCCAGTTATTGATGTAACACGAAAATCTGTTGAGGAAACAGCCGCTTCGATTATAAGAATTTTTGATATAAAAAAAAGAAAAAAAAAATGAAAATAATTTTAGCGTCAAAAAGCGAAGTTAGAAAACAAATATTAGAAAAACATAATTTTACTTGTATCGTTGTCCCCGCAAACGTTGACGAAGACCAAGTCAAAGATTCTTTAATAGAAGTAGGTGCAAATCCCATGTTAGTTTCAAAAAATTTAGCAGAATTAAAATCCATAAAAATCAGCAATAAATATCAAGATCAATTAGTGCTAGGTGCCGATAGCGTTATAAGTTTAAATAATGAATTAGTTAATAAGCCCAATACTAGAGAAGAAGGATTAGACATATTAAAAAAACTTAATGGATCAGTTCACTATTTAATAACTTCAGTTTGCATTTCTAAAAATGGTGTGATGCTATGGAATTTTACAGATCAATCAGAATTAAAAATGAAAAGACTTTCTGACAACCAATTAATTCAGTATTTAAAAAAAATCAAAACAGAAACCTTGCTAGCTTATGGAGTTTATCAAATAGAAGCAGGTGGGCTAGAGCTTTTTGAAACAGTTAAAGGTGATAGAGATTCTATCATGGGCTTGCCCATTAAACAGATAATCGATTATATTAAAATAATAGTATGATAGAAAAAAAATACGGCATTATAGGCAAGCCATTATCACATTCGCTTTCACCAACACTTCATAATTTTTGGTTTAAAAAATATAAAATTGGTGCAAATTATCTTTTAATTGAAACAGAGGTGGGTCAAATCGAGGGCATTATAAAGAAGATTAAAACAAAGGAACTACACGGGATTAATGTTACCGTTCCTTATAAACAGACTGTAATTCCTTTTTTAGATTTGATTATAAATGATGCTAAAGAGACATTATCTGTAAACACAATCTATTTAAATGACCAAGATAAAATTGTTGGAGATAACACAGATGTTTATGGCTTAGAACAGGCACTTATAAACAAATTAAATAATAAAGATTTGGTCGAAAAAAAAGTACTAGTTCTAGGAGCAGGAGGAGTAGCACTTTCAGTAATTTATGCTCTAACAAAAAAAAAAATTAAAAAAATATTTATAAGCAACAGAACTGTTAAAAAAACAGAGGATATAAAAAAAAAATTTCCTTTTGTTGAAATTATTTTGTGGGAAAACATAAATTATAAAGCAGAAGATGTAGATATTATTATTAATGCTACAAGCTTAGGTTTAAAAGGGGGAAATGATTTTAAGGAAGTATTTAAAAAATTTAAGTCAAGTTTAGTTTATTATGACGTCATCTACAATCCTGAAGAAACGACAATGTTAAAAAATTTTAAAAGTAGAGGCATCAAAACCTTTAATGGTTTAGAAATGTTTATTTATCAGGGCCAAAAGTCTTTCTTTTTATGGAATAAAATTAACCCAGAACTAGACGAAGAGTTGAAAAAAACAATAATATCAAAATTAAGATGAGCATTATAGGAATTACAGGATCAATAGCCTCAGGAAAGACCACAGTCGCTCATTTAATGGCTGGAAAAAAATATCCCTTATTTAATGCCGACACAGCCGTTTCGAATCTATATAAAAAAAATTACTTTATTAAAATTTTAATTAAGAAATTTAATTTAAATAGTAAAAAAAAAATTAAAGATCAAATTAAATTAATTTTAGAAAAAAATAAAAATAATCTTAAAAAAATAGAGTCAATCACCCATCCTTTTGTTAGAAAAGAAATGATAACTTTCTTAAGAAAAAAAAATAAAATGTTATTTTTGGAAATACCTCTATTAATAGAAAGTAAATTAAATAAATATTTTGATAAATTAATTTTTGTTGAAGCAAACAAAAAAATACGTCTAAAAAGGTATCTTAAAAAAAATAATGATAGAAAAATATTTAACCTATTAAACAACAGACAATTACCCTCAGCCGTTAAAGAAAATATTTGTGATTATACAATTAACAATAACTACTCCTTAGCAATTCTAAAAAAAAATGTTAAAAATTGTATAAAAAACTATGAATGAAATATTTTTAGACACTGAAACAACCGGTTTATCAGTTAATGACAAACATAAAATAGTTGAAATAGCCTGCATCGAAACAAATGATTTAATTACTACGAAAAGTGTTTTTCATAAAATAATTAATCCACAAAGAGATGTTCCAGAAGAAGCCTATAAAGTTCATGGTTTTTCAACTGAATTTCTTAAAAATAAAGATACTTTTGACAAAATAGCTAATGAGTTTTTAGAATTTATTAAAGAAAAAAAAATTATAATTCACAATGCTTCGTTTGATATTGGTTTTTTAAATTATGAATTAAAACTACTTAGAAAAAACGAAATTAAAAAAGAAAATATTATTGATAGTCTTAGAATAGCCCGAGGGAAATTTCCAGGAGCTTCTAATTCATTAGATGCTCTCTGCAGAAGATTTAATATAGATTTATCTAGAAGAACAAAACACAATGCCTTGTTAGACTGTGAACTTTTAAGAGAAGTTTATATAAATTTAATAGATGCTAAAGAACCAAAACTTCTTTTTTCTAATGAGAATTTAGAAACTAATTTAGAAAATAGAAGAAATAGTAAAAAAAACTATTGTAAAAAAATTATCAAACCCACACCTGAAGAACTTAAATTACATAGCGAGTTTTTGAGAAAAGAACTAAAAAAAAACTATTATTGAATAGTTCTTTTTAGATATAAATCTTTAAAATTAATATTTTCTTCAATTTTTATCTTATCAAAACCTGATTTTTCAAACAACAAAACAAACAAGGTTCTTATTTCTGGATAAATTTCATTTGGAACTTTGATTAAAATAATTTCTTCGAGTTGTTTCTTTTCTGTTAGTTCTCCTTCAATTTCAATAATAGTTGAAAATACAATTTTTGTATTAATTTTATCTAAATTGTATGTAATAGGATTTAAGGAAAGAGTTGTTTCAACTTCGATAATCTTATCTTTAAACTGGTTGCTATTAATATCAATATTTATTTTATAATCTGATAAATTTTTTTCTAATAAAAAAAAAATTTTTGGATTCGGAATCTCAAATTTTAAATTCTTAATATATTTTGCTATTATTTTATAATTCATCTTTACGGTCATCTTCTACTACTTCAGCGTCTATAATTTCCGCATCTCCATGTAAACGATTTTTGTTTTTTTTTTTTAACCAAAAATTTATTATCTTTTTTCTTGTGAATGGAAAAAGTAACAAAAATCCTATTGTGTCAGATATAAATCCAGGTAAAATTAATAGAATAGCCGCTACAGCAATCGAAGCTCCTGAAAGCATTTCATAAAAAGGTAATCTATTTTTATACAAATTAACCATTCCAGATTTAAGGGTGTTTAGTCCTTCGATCCTTGCATAATAAATTCCAACTATCGCAGTAAAAAAAATTATAAAAATAGTATTAAATACACCAATTTGTTGGCCGATTTTAATCATGATTGCAATTTCTAAAATTGGTAAGGCGATAATTAATAATAATATTAAGTTCATTTGCTTGTTACAAAATTATATTATTAATGTATATTTATCAAATAATGAGTAACAACTTTAATTTTATAGACATAATTTTGCTTGCAATGATCGCGGGCTTTATAATTTTGCGCTTAAGAAATATTATTGGCAGAAAGACTGGTCAAGAGGGTAAAGTTTCTGCGATTTTTAATGAAGAAAAGTATAGTCAATTTAATCTTCAAGAAAAAAACCAACCAAGTTTAAAAGATAACTTAAAAAATGATGAGGAAAAAAAACAATTTTTAAAGGGCGCTGAAATTGCCTATGAAAATATTTTAACTGCTTTTGCAAAAGGTGAAAAAGAAAAACTTAAAAAGCTTTTAACAAAAAAAGTATATATTAATTTTGAGCAAGTGATTGATCATAGAAATAAAGAAAATATAAAATCTGAACTTACTTTTATCGGTGTTAAAGAATCTAAAGTTGAAAAATTTGAAAAGATAAAAAATGATTTTTTTGCAACAGTTAAGATTGTTTGTGAAATAATTTCAGTTAAAAAAGATAAAACTGATATCGTTATCGAAGGTAATCCTGACAGAATTAAAACAGTTACAGACTATTGGAAGTTTACAAAAAATGTTTTTAGTAAAAATCCTAATTGGTTTTTGACTGAAATTATTAGTAAGTGAAGAAAAAAGAAGATATTTCAAACTTAGATAAAACACTCTGGGAAGAATATCTTAAGAACCCGAAAGATATTTTTGACAAGGAACTAAAAGGGAAAAAATCATTTGATATAAATCGGAGATACCGTTTCGATTTACATGGTTTTACTTTATTGGACGTTAATAAAAAAGTTCGAGAATTAATAAATAATTGTCAAGAGAATGGTTTTAGAGAAATTTTATTAATTACTGGCAAAGGTTTACATTCAAATACGGATCAAAACACTTATGTATCTAAAAAATTAAGTAAACTAAGATTTGCTGTTCCTGAATATATAAGGTCACAAAAAGATTTGTTAGATAAAATTATTAGTATTGAGCCTGCAAAAGTTAATGATGGCGGTGAAGGTGCTATTATTATTAAACTAAAAAAATTATAATATAAATTTACTTAGATCCATATCTTTTGTTAATTCACCAAGATTTTTATCAATATAGTTTTTATTGATTATAATTTTTTCACCTGAACGATCTGAGGCTGTAAAACTAATATCATCTAAAACTTTTTCTAAAAGAGTATGTAATCTTCTTGCGCCAATGTTCTCAACTGTTGTATTAACTTCCGCAGAAACTTTTGCCAAGAAATCAATACCATCGTCTGTAAATTCTAAGTGTACGTTTTCAGTTTTTAATAAAGCAACATATTGCTTTATTAAACTGTTATCTGGTTCTTTTAAAATTCTTTTATAATCATTTTCTGTTAGAGCATTTAATTCAACTCTTATTGGTAGACGACCCTGAAGTTCAGGTAATAAATCAGATGGTTTTGCTAGTTGGAAAGCACCT
>Ga0114996_10002991_pt1 | contig 21389 bp, 21 predicted proteins | sample ArcticOcean_MG_C_4_FD_87039 | JGI IMG/M metagenome (GOLD analysis project Ga0114996, IMG submission 87039) | Marine microbial communities from western Arctic Ocean - ArcticOcean_MG_CB4_134 | ecosystem: Environmental > Aquatic > Marine > Oceanic | place: Arctic Ocean: Canada Basin | collected... | reverse complement strand
TTTGTTCACCAGCAACGAGCCTATGCCCTGATTTTGCCAAGTAGGGTTCACTGCCAGTGGAGCCAACGTCAAGGCGGGGACGGAAGCTCTGCCGATGTCTATGACGACGAGGGTGAACATCACATGGCCTATAACCCGGGCATCAATCTCCGCTATCAGTGAAAGATTGGGATCATAGCCCGGAGTTTGGCGAAGGTTCTCAACCAAAGCGGCTACGTCTTCATCCGGAAATGCGAGAAGAAGCATCTCACGGACGGCAGCGAAGTCGGCTTGGATTTCTGGCCGGACTGTGATGTTTTTCATTGCCCTCTTGACACGCCTACCGGTACGTAGTCGTGATACTGAGTTCCTCCTAAAGGGAATCCTTCTGGAGTGCTTGAAATAGAGTCAATCTTGGTTTTGGTAATCGAACACCCCTTTTGGAGTGCCGCCCGTCCTGCGCCTTTAGGATTTCCTGGTGCCACTGCGCCCGCTCCAGGGACGTCCGCATCTTCAATTTCTGGAACCCTGCTCAGGTGGAGGGGATAATCTTTAGGAGGCCCGGGCTAGCGGATAGCGTACAGGGAACCATCTCGGGAAGCCACGTACAGCGTGTCCCCGGCAACTACGGGGCGGGTGGTGACGGCACCCTGTGTCGCCAGGGTCCACAAGCCCTCCCCAGTCTTCCGGTTCACCGCATGAATAACGCCATCCGCATCGCCTACGTACACTGTATTACCGGCGACTGTTGGGTCTGAGCGGGTTTGTGCAGCAAGGGTATAATCCCAGAGCTTCTCCCCGGTGTTGACATCTAGGGCCACCAGAGTCCCGTTGCTGGCAGAGGCGTAGAGGGCGTTCTCCGCCACGGCAGGAGAGCTGACGAACGACCCGCGGCCTAACAAGTGGGTCCATAGAAGTCCTTTGGGAACCGGTGGGCGATCCTGAAGCCCCCAGATCCAGAACTGGGAGCGCCAGTAGCGTGCCATGCGCTCCAGGGGGTATTCCTGCTGGCGCCAATCTACCGCCACCACGGCTCCCAGCCTGCTGGTGAGGAAGAGACGGTGGTCCTGAAAAGCCGGAGAAGTCTGAATAATACGGCCAAGATCAAAGAGGAGGCGCTGCTTACCGGTCTTCTGGTCCAGGATATAGGTCTTTCCCGACTGAGTAGGCACAGCCAGAACCTCATCATTGACAGCCACTGGAGAGAAGATCGGTTGCTCCAACTCAAAGCTCCAGAGACGCTCTCCGGTTTTGGCGTCCAGGGCAAAGAGGGTCCCCGAAACGGTGCCGATGTAGACCACTCCCCGGTGAACCACAGGTGAAGCAAAAATAGGCCCATCGGTAAGATATTCCCAGGCCACCTGCCCGGTTTGGGCATTGAGGGCCATCATCTTGGCGTCGCGCTGGCCGTAGTACACCAAACCATCAGCCACGGCGGGAGAGAAGTTTACCGTCCCAGAGGTAGGATGATCCCATAGCAGCGTACCATCCTCAGACTTTAGGGCCACCAAGCGACGATCCCCGATGGGCAGGTAGATGACTCCATTGACGACTGCTGGTGAGGCCAAATATTCACTAGCGGTTTCATATTGCCATACTAAACTGCCCTTCAGATTGGGACCCTCTCTAGCAGCAGCCGTACGTGTAGGAAACAGTCCATACATGGCGGTTTCGCCCGGGGCTGAGATGGAACTTACTTGGGTCGTGGCACTCGGCACCGACGGTGTGTAGAAGAAGGTGAAAATATAGTACGCCATCAGGCCAATGATGACGGCTTGGACCGCAAGATTGATGCTGCGACGCACCCAAATCTGCCGACCAATGCCTTTGCGCATCGCTGGCACTTGCTCGCGGGTCGGTATAGCATACTTGTCGAAAAAAAAGAACGTGGCTACTAAAAGAAATATGCTGCAGGCGATAACCACAATGGCTGCTACAAGCGGAGGGTAGTTTACGAGAATAATAACTCCCACAACAAAGACGACGATTGCCCCCCACCGTACGAGATAGTACAAGACTCTTACCAACCTCGGTGCTTGGGACAAACTTGGTTTAGCCATGATGGGAAAATTATACTGCGAGAAATCAAGAAGCAAAGGGGGCCTCGCGATCCAGGAGTCCAGACAGGACGGATGAGATTAGGCTCAGGTTTGGGAGTGCATCGCCTTTGGCTCGATGTTGAAAGCGGATGCGCGTAGCATCGCCGCGATGTCAGTACTCGTAACCTCCTACACGGTGCGAAGGTCGACAGGCAGAGGTCAGGGGGATGAGTCACATCGAACTGCACGTCAATGAGCCGCCGGCAAAACTGTACCGGGGAGGATCTCCTGCAGTTCCTCAATCGACCATGGCCCCTCGCCGCTGTAGTTGCGATAGATGGATCTTATCTCTACGGGTTGGGAGTAAAGGCCTATTTTGCCAGGCTCCAACAGGAACACTTGGCCGGTTACATGGCTAGCTAGGTCCGAGGACAGGTAGAGCACCAAAGGCGTAATAAGCTCAGGGCGTGTCCTGTCTGTAGGAGCATATGCATTGACGGTAATCCCATGGTCAAACAAGTCATTGCTCAGCCCCCAGGTTAAGCCAACAAGGCCCGCCTTAGCTGCGCCGTACACCGAATGCCCCTCAGGGGAGCACCACTGCCGTGCAACGGTATTGAGGACACGACCAAAGCCCTGCTGTATCATGATTGGCACGGCGTGGCGACAGATATTGAATGCCCCCTTAAGGTGAACGTCAACAATGGCATCCCAATCCGCTTCAGTCATCTCTTGGAAAGGGGCTTGAAGATTAAAACCCGCGTTATTAATCAGAATATCCACACGCCCAAATGCATCCACGGCGGTCTGGATGATACTTCCAGCACCCTTAAAATCAGCTACTGAATCGTAGTTAGCAACAGTCTCCCCCCCCAACTCTCTGATCCGCTTTACCACTTCATCAGCAGGAGCATGGCTGCCTCCAGTACCGTCTTGCTCTACACCAATATCATTGACAACCACCCGAGCCCCCTCGGCAGCGAAGGCAAGGGCAAGAGCCCGCCCAATGCCGCGCCCACTCCCTGTAATAACGGCGACCTTACCTTTAAGCAGATTCCCCAAAACGACCTCCATTTCTGGCCCTATCTTATAATCTTACCCACCACGAGCTCCGATTGTACCCGGTGCCTATGGCTTATCGCCGATAACCTCGACAAGCACGTTGGCGTGGAATGAGTCCGGATGCTTCCCCCACAACATCAGTGCGTTCGCGAGTTCATCGAGATGAGCCTGGTCGATAGAGCCCTGAACCACCAATTCGGCACCCATCTGTCCCCGCAAGAGGCCGAGGTAAAAGAAACCTTGGACACCTCTGGCGGTATGCCAGCATCGTAGGAGGAAACGCTCTTGACCGTGTTCTCGAACCCCGCCTCTCGCAGGACCTCGGGTAACCACTGTCCGAAATGCATACCGCTTCCTCGCTGAAGTTGCCACATATCTAGGAGACTGTGGTTTTCCTCGATTGCAAGTTTCAGATTCCCATAGCCAGTTAACTTCGTGTTAACGTCCCGAGCGGCAAACCTCCCGCCTGGCTTTAGGACGCGAAATATCTCTTTTGCTGCGGCAATGGGGTCAGCTAGGTGGGAGAACACGCTGTTTTCAAAGACAACATCGAAGGTATTCGAATCGAACGGCAGAGCCTTGACGTCGCCGAGTTTGAACGCAACGTTTTCAATTTCCATTTCACTTACAAGCTTGCTCCCTGATTCCACGTTTGCAGCATCATGGTCGATACCGGCGACGAGGCCGTTCGGCGTGACGGATGGGTCAATCGTACCGGTGCCACATCCGAAGTCCAGCACGCTCATACCGGGAGACAAATAGGGCAACAGGAACCGGGCCTGTTGATCAGCAGTTCGTGCAGAGTTGCGCTGGTGAAGACCCGGAGTCGTGCCGTGGGCTTTCTCGTTTGTCATACCCCACCACAGAACCCACCCAAAACGATTTGGAGCCTATTGGTGAGTTGCTGCGACAGTATCTGTCGCCCTTTACGGACAGTCAAGGTATGGCCCTATTCAACGAGCCATATCTCCAGAAATTCTGCCTATTACGTTTTACCGATGCTGAGCTTCTTCGAGTTCTTCAAAATGCTCTTTTGATATGTCTTCGGCCGCCAGTCTTTTCCGAGCGATATCTATTGGTGTTCCATTTTTATAGGAGCCCTCTCCCCGGTTGGTTGAGAATTGTTTAACACCCCATACCACCAGGCCGACGATGATTCCCCAAAACGCAAACATCCAAACAATGCCAATCGCCATCCACCAATCCATCACTCGCCTCCTTACACGTCGCGTGGAAGCCTCATGCGCACGACGATAGTCCTACCATACATGTGGAAACCGGTCGCCCATAATCTCCATATGGGTAGGTTGAGGGTAGGATTTGATGGTGATAATTGCTGATTAGGAATTGGAATTGCTATCCCTATAAGACTAACTGCACCACCAGCAATAACCGTTATGCAACTGCTTGGAGGCGCTCCATCCAGTGCTGGACGCCTAGGATCTGGATACCAGACGGAAGCAGGGGTAAGGAACAGCCGGGTGAAGTCCTATCACCCCGACCAACCATCCCTTTTCGCTGTAGCTATGACCAAGCTCGAGACCACCGAAAACGGTGGTCTTTTTGGGTGGATTTTTTTCACCACCAAATCAGTCCGACCCCGTGCATTTGGGCGCCCCCTGCATAAACTATCCCAGTACTTGCCCACCAGACAATTCCGGAAAAGGAGGCAAGTAGTTATGGTACCCAAGATGACAGCGAAAGAATCCAAGCTTAAGCGTGCAGCCCAGATGACCCTGGAGGAGGCTTAGTCCTTTTTCCAGATCCACGGACGGGCCGATGGGAAGTCCCCAAAGACCGTGGAATGGTACAGAGAGGTGCTGGGGAGGCTCCAGCGATGGCTGGAGGCTGATGGTCGCCCAACCCGTCTTCGGGACATCGACGATATGACCATCCGGGAGTTCATCGTCTACTTCCAGCAGCAACCCGGCACAAAGGGACCCACCGTCTCCTCCCACACCGTCTACAACCGGGTCAACGCCCTGCGGAGCTTTTTCGGCTGGCTGTATCGCCAGGGATACACCAGAGAAAACGTCCTTGCAAACATGAAGCAGCCCAAGACTACTAAGATCATCATCGAGCCCCTGACCGACGAGGAGATAGGATCCATCTTCAAGGTGATTAAGACGTACCAACATGAAAGCGCCCGCAACATTGCAATGGTGGCGCTCATGCTGGACACCAGCCTCCGGATCATGGAGGTGGCCGGACTCCGGGAAGATGACCTCCACCTGAAGGAGCAGTACATCAAGGTGATGGGTAAAGGGGCCAAGGAGTGGATCATTGCCTTCGGTAGTGCCACCCTGGAATCCCTGCTGCACTACGGTCTGGCGGAACGGCCTGAGCCCGGAGACGCCAGGGTCGAAGTCTTTTTTCTGAACCGTGAGGGGTACCATCTGACACCAGATTCCATCAGATCCATATTTAAGCGATTGTCCGTAGCGTCGGGAAGCAAGCGGTTGCATCCCCATTTGGTCCGTCATACCTATGCAACGATGTTTCTCTTGAACGGAGGAAATGTGTTCCTGCTTCAACAGAATTTGGGGCACACCACCCTGGCCATGGTGCAAAAATACGTCCACTTCGCTTCCCAGACCGCGGCCATCCAAAGTCAGGAGTTTTCTCCAATGGATCGGCTTCGCTCCGGTGGAGGTAGTACGAGCGGAAACGCGAGTCGGTCTACTCTCCAAGAAGCGGAGACTGTTACCCCCCGATACCACGGACATGAACGGTATCGCTGGTAAAACACATACGGGATCCAGATCATTGTGGCCTAACCTCTATGTCTACGACCCTCTTGTTCTCCACCACGAAACCAATGACCAGCGCCTCCAGCACTTCCCAGCGCCTTTTCTCGTCAACTGCCGCAATAGACAGTCTTTACAGACTGTCCGTCGAGATGGTGGCGGGGCCCCGAGCCTTCATATTTGGATATACAGTCATGTAATTGTTTCGGGTGTTGGTTTGAACACTGGTGGTCGCGCTAACAAAATTAAGCCACTGGCGCAGAATGCGGCAATTCCCACAACGATGAAGGCCCTGTCATAACTCCCGGTGGTGTCGTACACCCATCCAGCGAATAGAGGACTGAACGCCTGGCTCATGGCGAATACGGGGGAGAGAGTGCCGCGGATGGCACCCTGGAACTGTCGGCCATAGTAGTCTGCCCATATGATAGATTGGAGCACCGTCGTAGCGCCAACGCCACACCCATACAACACCGCGAACAGCATTAAACCAGACAAGCTACTCGCAGCCGCCAATACAAGCAGTGAAGTCCCAGCTAGTCCGATGAAGAAGCACGCTACATAACGGACCGAAAGTCTCTCCGTCATAAATCCGACTATGGGTTTGATGATGAACGAGAAGAAGAACAGAACCGCCATTACTCCGCTAGCCAACTCAACGCTGAAGCCTTTGTCGGAGATAGCGGCAACTTGATGGACCATGAACGCCCCGCCAGCCATGTTGCTAAGAACAAACCCTATCACTAGCAGCCACGCTGTAGGTGTGTGCAGGGCCTGGGTCACTGTCCAGCCAATCTCGTCGGAGCCTTTGGCAGAGGCTGATGATGAATCGGGTGGCGTCGCAAGAGCTAGACCGTCGTCTGGCACCCGAGCGCCATCGGGAAGCAAACCCATGTCTTCCGGTTGCCTTCGCACAATGATGAGTGCCAATGGAATGATTAAGATCCAGGTCAGTATGGCCAAGCTGACCCAGGCTCCCCGCCAACCCACCGATGAGATCAACACCGCAATCAGTGGAACAAAGATCGCTCCTCCGGCAGGAATGCCCATCGTGTAGAAGCCAAAGGCCCTACCACGTTGTCTGACAAACCACTTTGAAACCAATGCGCCGGACAAGACCTGCCCTGAAAAAGATGTTTGGCCGATGCTCCACAACACGCCGAAAGATAAATAGAACTGCCAGATGTGGTTCGATTGGGAGAGCATGAGCAGACTTGCTCCTGAGATAATACCCCCGCCGACAATCAATACTCGAGGGCCCCATTTTTTATCGACCGCAAATCCCACGATTGGTCCAGAAATGCCCATCATGATGGCCCTGACAGTGAATACCCCGCTCATGGCGGTCCGGGACCATCCCAGGTCTTCAGACATGAATGGGATAAAAACCCCTAGCCCGATACTTCCGATTCCGAACCCGACAATCCCCCCGAGAAACACGACCAGCACGATCCACCAGCCGTGAAATATGGAATTCTTACGGTGAAGTACAAAACTGTCTAGGAAGTCCATAGATGGATGATACCCCATCTCTCAATCCTCCGCCGAACCCCTAGATAATGCCCCCCTTGATTGAGCTTAGGTCTACAATGGCGAACATGAAAAACTACCTCGTCCCCATGCCTGACGGACGGCTTATGGACACTCGCTATCGCTTCAAGCGAGGAGATAGAGTGTTGGTCATTGCGGGGCCACACAATGGCAGGAGAGCCACGATAGACAGCCGAGACGGCCAAATGAAGGGTGAGAGGGGTTTAGTGTCTATCCCCACCTACAACGTCCAGCTTGGAGAGAACCGCTGGGCGCAGGTGCAGTGGGATTGGGTACAGAAGGGCAACGACGGTTATAAAACAAACGCCTAACAATATCCGGTGTGAATGCGAGGTGAGGCATGGCTGAGTTATTCGGCGACATAGAGCGATTAGCGGCTGATTTGTACCCTTATAGGTGGCCAATTGCTACAGGGATAGTGCTGGCCTTCCTGGCTGTGTTCGCATATGGTCACCATCACGGATGGCATTTGATTCTTTGGGAACGTCGGAGATTGGTTGCCGTCATTGGCATTCCAGTGTTGGTTGTGGTTGGGTTCATGGCCTATGATCTCGGATCGCCGCTTTTTACTAATACAACTGTCGATGAAGAATTCCCTTTTGCATTCTCTGCTATCGTCCCACCTAACATGAATCGAGAACAAGTTGAAGAAGTCATGGCAGGCATCGCAATGGTTGATCAGAGTATCCAAGAGGCCATGCCGCCTTCAATGGCCAAGGCCCCTTTAACTGAGTTAGCAGAGAGCACGCCAGGAGTAATTAGTTCCCTGGACTCTCCTCCTAACCAACCCGATTTGACTCCTCCGGTAGCCACTGAAGTTGCACCATTGATTCCAGATGTTTCATTACCCGTATTGGAAGCAACACAGGCTCCACCACAAAGCCCATTGGGGGTTCCAACTATTCAACCCAGCAGTACGCTGATCGCACCTGGGCCAATAAAGATCAAAACCGGTATCTTCCGCGACCAAGATAGTTTTCATAAGGGATCGGGAACGGCCACTGTCTATTTGGGCCCCGACGGATCTTACCTTTTGCGAATTGAGGACTTTAAGGTCACTAATGGGCCCGACCTGCATATCTTTTTATCGCCACATCCTAATCCCTCAAAACTCAATGAACTATACACATTTGGCGCGGTGGACCTCGGAAAGCTCAAAGGTAATATCGGAAACCAAAATTATGTTACCCCTGTTGATGTTGATGTAAATGCGCAAATGTCGGTGGTGATCTATTGTGTACCGTTCAGCGTTTTCTTCAGCATTGCGTCGTTAGGTAGCGCTGAGTAGGGCACCGGAACATCCAAAAGATGTAGGCACAACGTAGCTGCCGGCTTCGGGAAGTCGCTCCCAACTGTGTGTCCTATCCTCTCGCTAACGGCAGGAGTCCCTTGATGGGCGAGGCCCCCCTTCGTTAACTTGGAGGGAATTGGAGTAACAAACATCTAACAAGTTAGGAGTCGCGTACATGAGTTGAACCCAGAGCAGATATATGGGTTTTTAAGTGGCCGACACAACATTTACGGAATGCTGAGGTGAGCCCTGATGTCCGAGGAAAACCTGGCAATAGCAGTTCGATTCCACAAAGAAATATTTCAAGATGGGCAGCTGACAGCGGCAGATGAGTTATTAAGTGACGACTTCATCTGGAAGGGTGGATTGGGGCTAGGCACCTCCACGAAGGGACCGGAGAGCGTAAAACAAATCGCCTCTGCGATTAACCTAGCCTTCCCTGACAGAGTAATAACGCATGAAGATCCCATTGTATTGGGCGGTATCGTCCTCATTCGTTGGTCAATGGCCGGCACCCACAAAGCTAGTCTCCTAGGAATTCCTCCTACAAATCGACTCATGACCGTCACAGGGCAAGACAGCTTTCTTATTGAAGGTGGCAAGATTACTGAATTGACTCAGGATATCGACCAGTTGGATCAGTTGCAGTCTCGGACCTGATCTCCTGTCCTCGTGCATTTGCCAATTCTTGCCACATGCCGTGTACCGAATATTCTCAGCTAACAGGCTCGTGTCAGTGGCAACTCTTGCCCCTCTACATACCCCCGGGTCAGCATCAAAGTACCCCGGTATGCCCCCTTCATCGAGCTTGGCGCTATAATGGCGGATGGCATCGTGCGGAGGAATACTTACTCTCGTCATCCAAACTGACTACCTTCAAGGCTATTTCAGAGTCTAGGGCAAACCGAAATGGAAAATCTCATGTTCGATCAGTCGTTTTGGGAGGAGATTGCCAACAATCTGCCTGAGCTCGTCGGCAATCCGGATGGAACTGAGCTCCTGGCTTACCGATTTGTCGGCTCTTACCTACCGGCCTTGCTCTCAGCTAGGACTAAAGAGGCCACAGACCAGGTCTGGCTCGCCTACTGGACCTACTTGACCGCGCGTGAAAGCAAGCGTAAGCCGTTCAGGCTATCCCAGCAGGCGGCCGATCAGCTTATAGGAGAGTTTCAAAAGGCTCTGTCGAACCTATCTGAAAGCGCTTAGTGCTCAACTTGGCCTTCGATTAGCTCTCAAAATGACCTGATTTTAATCTTGGCCCTTTCAGATAGGGCAGTTTGTAGCTGACGGTGAAATCCCCTTTTTAGTGCTAACCTTGCTGCAATACTCAATAGGAGGCTTCATGGAACGAGTAGCGGCTCGCTGTTCTCAATGTGGCTACGAAGAAATAACGGAGTTTGACCTTGTTGGCGTAGCCCTTCATAAAGCAGCGATTGCATGGAGCGCTGAAGTTGAAACCCGTCATAATTCCAAGCCTGATATGGACCACCAAATGGTAGTGGTAGTATCAGGAGACTAAGTGTCCGTATTTGAGAGGACAGGGTCAAAGTTTCCGTTTTTAAGTAAAGGTAAACCGGGCTTGATAGGAAAAGGGCAAGGAAACACAAAACCTCAGTTTTCGGATATAAGTAAACGTGGCCTAGACGTAAATAAACATCGGGCCACGACCCAAATACCTGAATCGAAAGAGGACTAAATGGACACGGAAATTCGGTTGAACTTCAATCGCAGGATCAGTTTCGCGGATGGTCATGCCTTTGGGGAAGTTGGAGCATACGAGCGCTTGACCGGGACAGTAAGTTTCGCGCTTGACCCAGAAGAACCCAGCAATTCAAACATCGTGGATTTGGAGTACGCACCAAGAAACTCTAATGGATTAGTAGAGTTCAAAGCAGACTTGGATATTCTTAAACCGATTGACCTCAGCAAAGGGAATCGCCGTATCTTGTATGATGTAATTAATCGAGGCACCAGGACTGCTCTTACGCACTTCAACGACGCACCTAGAACGCCCGACCCGATGACTCTTGAAGACGCAGGTAATGGTTTCCTGATGCGCCAGGGTTATACGATAGTCTTCTCCGGTTGGCAGGGCGATTTACTACCAGGTCAAGAATTGCTAACAGCCGATCTTCCGGAGGCGGTCAAGGATGGTGAGTCGCTTGAAGGGGTTGTTCGACAAGAGTTCATAGCAAACGAAGAAGGCGTTTTATCTATACCCCTCAGCGGACATAAAGTTATCCGATGCTATGAGCCTATCCACCAAGAAACTGCTACTCTCACCTACCGAGAATTTGAGGCGGACCAAAGACAGTTGGTACCCCGGAATGAATGGTCATTTGCCTCAATAACTACCGATTTAGCTGGGAACATAAAAATCATTCCTTCGACCACACATCTTTTAATACAACCCATGTTTCGACCCGGTTATATATACGAACTCATCTATAGCACGCAGGGCTCTCGTGTGATGGGATTAGGCGTCATTGGTATCCGCGACCTTCTCTCCTTTTTAAAGTATGAAGAAACGGATGCTAATAACGCCCCTAATCCATTGGTCGGTGGTATCGATAAGGCCTATACATATGGTATGTCTTTGTCATCACGAGTCGTTCGCCAGTTCATATATGACGGCTACAACGTTGATCCCTTGGGGCGAAAGGTTTTCGATGCTGCGTATCCCCACGTATCAGGGGCAGGCAGGCTATTCACAAATATTCGCTTCGCTCAGGTAGGACGTTACCCTCGTCAACATGAAGAACACCAATGGCCTGCAGAACGATATCCATTCGCATATTCCGTAATCCCGGATCCATTCACGGATAACCTTGACTCCGTCCTGAGACGGCCAGAATCTGACCCTTTGGTGATGCACACTCACACAAACACTGAGTATTGGCAACGTTATGCATCACTAGGTCACACTGATCCCCGAAACGGCGAGGATCTAGAAATACCGTCAAATGTCCGAATGTACGTTATTGCCAGCGCTCAACATGGAGGTTCACATACGCTAAGTGAAGGAGATTTTAGCCAACAGCTTCCTAATCGGATGTCAACGGGGCCCATTCTTCGAGCCATGCTCACTTTAATGGATAAATGGGCTACCGATGGGACCGCACCACCGGTCAGCCGAATTCCTCTTCGAATGGAAAATACTCTGGATTGGGCCGACTCAATCCTTGCAAGGTTTCCACGTATCCCCGGATTCAATCTCCCATCTTCGCCGAGTAGGTTGGTAAAATATAATTACGGGCCTGAGTTCAATGCTGGTCATATTACAGAGCATCCGCCTTCCTCGGTTCCTAATCAAGAGTATCGTCTACAACTTCCAGAGGTTGATAGCGACGGTAATGATATTGCAGGTATCCGGACACCCGAAATCGAAGCTCCTGTTGGGACACATACCGGCTGGAGTCTACGCAAAGCCGGCGTAGCTGAAGGGGATTTATTCTCCCTAACCGGCAGCTTCCTACCTTTTGCAAGGACCCAAAAAGAACGAGAGGTAAACAATGACCCACGTCTCTCTATCGAAGAGCGTTATCCGAGTCATGAAGTTTATGTAAAGGCAATAGGAAACGCCGCTTACAAACTCGTGGAGGAGGGCATGTTGCTCTTGGAGGACGCTGAACGTTATATACAAGCAGCAAAGGAGAGGAATCCCCTGGATTCTAACGTTCCTTTACTGCCATTAACTCTAAAGTAGACCCATTCTCTTTTTTGGGAATCTTCGATCTAGAGTGTCCTAGGTTAAGAACGTACTCCTAAGAAAGAACTAGTCACTTCGATAAACTGATTGTATTGTTCCGTAGTCAGAGGGTGTCCAGAGTCAGGAATATCCACCGACCTATAGTCTTTTGCAGTCTTGGCCATTCGGTCGTTCACTTCGTCTGACACCATAGGACTTAAGCCGCCCCGTACTTCCATGATAGGGCAGGAAATTTCAGCAAGGCCCTCCCAATAACGGTTTATTATTGCAGGGTCTGTTAAATCCACTAAGGAATCAGCTAGGATTGCAGGATCTGCTTTGTGAGTCCAAGTACCATCTGCTCGTTGATAGATTTTATCAAGGACATCTTTGTGGATTCGCTCGTCGCTAGCTCGGGGGTTTGAACTTCTCCCCCAAAGAAGAGCGGCGTCGACATCAGGGAATTCCAATGGAGTAGGTGGTCGATTGTGCCAATATTCCACGAATTGTGCTGTTGGCTCAGGTGCGATATCTCCTATAATTATCCGGTCGACTCTTTCTTGGTTTTTAGGCGTGTAGAGTAAAGAATGCCAACCACCCATTGAAAGCCCTACCAAAACGAATCGCGCTAACCTTAGCTTATCTACAAAAACAGTTAAATCATCTACAAATTTATCTCTTCCATATCCATCTGTAGCCCAATCACTTCCACCATGGCCACGCTGATTCAGAGCCAAGACTCGGTAGTACGGAGCCATGGCATCCGCAAATTCATCGAAGACATGAGCCTGACTACCGTGGCCATGAAGGCAAATCAATGGTGTTCGATCTTCATTGCCCCAATCTAAATACAGTAAGTTCAACCCATTTATTTCAATTGACTTCTCTTCTGGTTTCATCATGGCCAGAGAATAGAACTAGAAAATCAGTGTGTCAATCAGGCCACAATTTCATGGAAGTACATTGCTCACAATTGGATTCGGGGCTGTGTACGAGGGACCCCCTACGGCTTTTATCATTTCAGGGATAGGAATTATATGGATTACTTACTACAAAACAAAGATGTCCACAACATGTTGTTAAGCAGCTGAGGTGTCTGCGCTGTGCGGGTGCGAAGAATAACCGAATTTATGGCTAAATGTTTCTGGGGGCGTATTGAGAGTTATTTGGATCAGTATTCCTACAGCCATTTGCAATCTAGAGATGCAACATGCAGAGTATCGTGGAAGCTTATTGAAAAGCAGGGGTTCTCTACAGGCTTTCGCAAGATGCACCAAAACTGTCGATTCTTGATTCTTTCGAATGTGAAGAGGATAGTTCTAGTCGTGATAAGTTTGACTACTAGGGCAACTCTTGACAATATCCCTACACGAATGCTCAGTGTTCATTAATGGATAAGCAGGTCAATAAATTCCAAAGAGGATTGATTAGGAGGTAATTATGAGTTCTTCGAACGAAACACCGAGCACCCCTAGGCGACGCTCACCACCACGTCCCGTCAACATTGTAGGTGTTAGGCAACTTTCCCCTCGCACTGTTAGGGTAACGTTCGGAGGCGAGGACCTCAAAGGATTTGAAACGAAGGGACCCGCCGAACACCTCCGGGTGTTCTTTCCTGATCAAGTATCGGGAAAGTTAACCCTCCCGGTTCTCACCCCCGAAGGATATGCGTTTCCCGAGGATGTCGAACGTCCAATAAGCCGAACCTTCACACCACGGACTTGGAATCCAGAAACAACGGAGTTAGAGATTGACTTCGTACTTCATGGAGAAGGTGTCGCCTCCCAATGGGCTGCGAATGTTAAACCCGGAGATCAAGCAGTAATTAGTGGTCGCGCTCAAGGAACGTACTTCTTGGATTACGATGCCGATTGGTACATACTGGCTGGGGATGAGACTGCGCTCCCAGCCATAGCAACAATTATTGAAACCCTTCCTGCATCGATACCTGCACAAGTTTATTTAGAAGTGCTTGATAATGCAGAAGAACAAGAATTGCCGAAACTGCCTCTAGTCCAAGTCTTTTGGCTCCATCGTGGCCCCGATAAGGTGCCGTCCGGGCAAATGCTCTTGTCTGCTCTTCGTAATATTTCCATACCAAGAGGGAACGGACACATTTGGATTGGTTGCGAAGCATCTGTGGCGCGTTCGGCTAAAAGATTTTTCATCGAAGAGCGATCTCTTGATGAAACCATAATTCATGCCCAAGGGTATTGGCAGCATGGGAACTTGAACCATCCAGACCACGACGTAGCTTGAGTTCCTAGGAGAAACAGTATCTCATCCGACTCCCCGTCTAAAGTGCTCAAATTTACCATTCGGATCTGCTCTGATTCGTTTCAACCATCCTGTAGTTATCCAACGGGCAACCGGGTATAATAGGGGCAAGCAAATACTGGAAGGGCCAAAACAACGGCACTCTGCATAGGTCGGAGAAATGCTTGTCTCGAGCCGAGTCCATAGCTGAAACGGGACGAAATTTGCCCTCTCACGCGGGAGGGAATGGGGTGCAGGGGGTCGTAGGTTCAAATCCTATCACCCCGACCAACCAAGAAACCCAAAAGGGCTTCCATTGTGGAAGCCCTTTTTTATTGCCCCATGCCATGATTCGTTATGAACATCGGCGGAAAACATTCCGGGCCATCTTGCTGTGTCACCCTACCGGCATGAGGAGTCAGTCTAAAGCTTTAGCCGCCTCCATAGCGATTTCCTCATCGCCCTCAGCCCCGGAGCCGCCAACACCCACAGCGCCAATCATCTCCTCACCTCGCATGATCGCCACCGCTCCAGGTGCGAACACGATGCGGTTCCCGTGCATGGTATTAACCGCCTGCTGCACGGAGTTGGTGCCGGACTGCCCGGAAAGCTGCCTGCTTGGCGTGCCGGCCCACAGCGCTGTTGCCATAGCCTTTCCGCGGGCAATATCCGGGTAATATGACCGAGCACCGTCTAGTCGGGCCAACGCAATGAGACTCCCAGCATTGTCGACGACAGCTATCGCGGTGCGGACCCCTTTGCTCTTGCTGCGTTCCACCGCAACCGATACCACTTGTTGCGCCTCATCCAGTGTGATTCCCATGATGTCCCCCTCCGATTAGTGTTTACCTGCCAAGGTGAGCCAATCTCTCGCCTGAAGTTCGGAAACTATAGCAGACAGGAGGGCAGCAATACGCAGCTTGCACTCTGCTAGTAGTGGATTCTGCTATAGTGGCGCTGGTTCATTTGGTAATCTGCTACAGGGTGAGAATATGATTTATGAACTGCGAATCTACACACTCAAGACCGGCGGCGTCAGAGAGCTGGAACGTAGGTTTGGCAACAACATCGATATCCGCAATAAATACTCCAAGATGTACGGGTTCTGGCATACAGAAATTGGCCAATCAAGCCAGGTCGTGCATATATGGCCCTATGAGAACCTTCAAGACAGAGTGGATTCCAGGTCTGCTGCAAACCGTGATGAGAGCCACCGCTGGCCCCCTGGAATCATAGAGTTCTTTGAGCGCCAGGACGTGGAGATCCTAAAAGCTGCCTCCTTTATGAAGCCTCTTGAAGGGGAATATGGCAAGATCTACGAATTAATTTCCGAGACCTTCCCACCGAACGATGTGCAAGATGTCCTCAAGGCATACGGTGAAGCAATGCCTGCCAGGGAAAAGGTGTATCCCATCGCCGGAATCTGGTATACGGACGTCGGCAATCAGGGTCGGATTAGGCAGATATGGGTGTACAAGGATTGGGGTCACCGTGACGAGGTTCTGAGTACTCTCGAAGAGCAGAATATATGGCCTCCCAAACTATCGGCCGCGCCCATTAGCCGGGAGACACGCATCATGTACCCTGCAGCCTTCTCTCCACTCCACTAATCCCGAACCTCTCGACTAAGCGCAAAAGGAGTAGCTGATGCTCACTGCTGAAGAGAATGCCCTGTTTACTCAGGTTGGGCCCGGGACTCCGTTAGGGAAGCTCATGCGCTGGTACTGGCATCCCATAGCAGCGGCCACTCAGCTCGATGAAAACCCGGTGAAGCGCGTGAAGCTCCTCGGTGAATCCTTGGTCTTGTACCGCGACAAATCCGGCGACTTGGGTTTGATCGGCGACACGTGCGCCCATCGCAGAGTGAATCTAGCGTTCGGCATCCCGGAGTCCAAAGGATTGCGTTGCCCGTACCACGGCTGGCGCTACGATGGGACAGGCCAGTGTGTTGAAATGCCGGAAGAGGCGAAGGATAGTTCATTCCCCAGTCGGGTGCAGATCCCTGCTTACCCGGTGAAAGAATTAGCTGGAGTGATATTTGCATACCTAGGTGCAGAACCGGCTCCGCTGCTGCCAAACTGGGACCTGTTCGTCGCAGAGAACGGCCTGCATGACATCGGGTTTCAGGTGCTCGATTGCAACTGGCTCCAAATACAAGAAAACGATTTGGACCCTGCACACCTAGAGTGGCTTCACGGGTATTTCTCCAACTACGCCCTGGAGCGCATGGGCAGGCCGGACCTCAAGCGAAAGCGCACGAACGCAGACGCCGAACGCACGCCAATCAACGATCGACGGGATTGGGCTGTCTATGAACAGGGCATCATGAATTACGCTAAATCCCCTGAAGGGTTGCGGGAGGTCCGCCCCTCAATCTTCCCCAACGTGAATAGCTTTACCACGGATTTCATGTATCGCGTCCCTATGGACGATGAACACACGCTCCACGTCTTCTTCACCACTTATCCACAGGACCCCGACTCGCCGGTTGTTCAGGAGAAGATTCCATATTACATAGTCCCACCCGCGGTTGATGCCGGGATGAACCCCATATGGGAGGAATTGGACAACAACGGAGGACAGGACAACATGGTATGGGTGGCGCAGGGCCCAATTGTCGACCGAACCAAGGAGAGGCTGGGAGAATCAGATAGGGGCATCCTCATGTTCCGCGATCTGCTACGACAGCAGCTTCAGATAGTTGAAGATGGTGGCGAGCCGATGAACGTCATTCGCGATGCTGCTCAGAATGAGTGTGTAGTGGTTCCTCCACGGGACGGCTCACCGTTGACGTGGGAGCGTCACAGCTCCGGCATGCTGAACCGTATTACCGGGCCGAGCAAGCACTCGCCAATTGTGAACGCCATGGTGGAGAAGTACAAAGGCAAGGACGCGCTGGAGGGGCCAGTCCACTAGCGCTGATCGAATAGATCGTTTCTTAGCAGCGCAACGGGCTGGCTTTCTACGAGGCTTCCCCTTATTTGCTCGAGGCTGCTAGAAGCTGTGCCGCACCTTCGTCAAATACAACGCCATTATCAAGAATCGCTGAAGCTGAGCGGACTTGGTACCAGTCGCCGTGGGCTGCTTCTGAAGGCTCAACTCCCTCTTGAAGCGACATCGCAAGACCTATGAGTCGCTTACGGAAGGCAATGACCGCAGCATCGGTCGTCCCTAGGTGCTCCGCTGTGCGATCGACAATCTTGCCCATGCTCTCCTGAACGGCTCTATCTTGGGTGTTGATGCCAACGATGCCCGTATAGTTGACGTTCTTCTGCATTTCACGGCTCAGCTCGTAATCGTTATCTTTGTTCCTGACGGGCCGGTACTTGGCATCCAGTTGTTCTTCAAGTCCTCCGCCTCGTCGATCCTCAGGGTATGGCTGATGTGGGTTGCAGCTGAAATTCCATGTCCAAGTGTTCTCGTCATCTATAGGCACCCATGCATGGCCCCCATAGCCTGATTCACTGGAATCGGTGTCTTTCACAAGAACTGGGGGAATCATGGTGTAAAAAGGGACGAGGAATTGAGAGATGCGCCAGTAATGTTGGTCATTTCCCGCAGACCGTCTTGCCCCAACAAGAAACCCATAATCGGTGTCCTTGAGAGTGAAAGAGGGTGAACGGTCCTGTCCTGCATATTTCTGATGCAACGTTTTAGGGCTCTCTGTCTTGAGATCGGCAAGGTTGCGATGGAGGAAAGAGATATGACTTGAGTCTATACCGCCCTCCACGGCTTGTGCCCAGTTACATTCTTCCAGGCGCTTGCTTGCTGAGCGCTGATCGGCAGGCAAGTTGGACCACTCAAACTCCGGCGGAGTGGGCGTGAGTTCCGGAGGTCCCATGTACACCCAGACGACCCCTCCACGAACAACGGCTCCGTAAGCTGTGATTTTGACCTTGTCCTTGAAGTTGCTTTCCGCCGGCTCAGAAGGCATGTCTACACAGTTGCCTTCGACGTCAAATTTCCAGCCATGGTAGACGCAACGAAGGCCACACTCTTCATTACGTCCGAAGAACATGCTCGCGCGTCGATGAGGGCAGTTGTTATCCAAAACGCCTATTTTGTCGTTGGTGTCTCGGAATGCAACCAAGTCTTCGCCAAGAAGACGGAGGCGAACGGGGGGAGAGTCGGGTAGCGGAACCTCTTCTTCAAGCAATCCTGGAATCCAAAACCGTCGAAGAAGCTCACCCATCGGCGTACCGGGGCCGACCTTCGTAAAAATGTCGTTATCTCTCTTGCTTAACATAGCTACCTCCCCCGCGTTCCTACGCTCAACCCGACCACAAGGCAAACCTGTGATAGGCAGACCCTAATCCTGCATACTGAGAGTGTCAATCCGGCAGAGATTCCGAAAGATTCTCACGGTTCCAAGGCCTCGGGGTTGACATACAGGCGAAATCAACTACATTAGCACCATTCAAGGGTGATTAATTGGATACGGTTCAGGATTGCAAAAATCAAAGGACACTTGAATGAGACAACACTTCGCGGGGAGGCGTAAATGCTTACACATGAAGACAATGAACTGCTCTGTAGGGTTGGTCCTGGTACACCAATGGGAGAGGTGCTCAGGCGCTACTGGCTCCCTGTTTTAACGTCGGAGGAACTCCCTGAACCAGATTGCCCACCCGTTCGCGCCAAGTTGCTGGGCGAAGAGTTGGTAGCGTTCCGTGACTCCAACGGTGATGTAGGCCTCGTTGATAACAATTGCCCTCACCGGCGTGCAAGCCTTTTCTTCGGCCGCAATGAAGAGTGCGGCCTGCGCTGCGTGTACCACGGCTGGAAGTTCGATATTAATGGTGATTGCGTCGATATGCCCTCTGAGCCAGCCGAGAGCAACTTTAAGGACAAGGTCAAAATCACGGCTTACCCAACGGTAGATCGCGGTGGCACCATCTGGACGTATATGGGCCCTAAGGATCTCCAACCTCCGTTTTTGAGCCTCCAAATCTTTGACTACCCGGACAGTCATATCATGACAAGTCGCGTGCAGTCAGATGCCAACTACATCCAGGTAATTGAAGGCAACATTGATTCATCTCACATCAGCTTCCTCCACCGTAACCTTGCCGATTTAGACATGAGTGACTACGACGACGGCACTGATGTGGTGGGATATCCGTCCAACAAGATGTCTACCAAGATTCGCGGTGCTGACCGCAACGCTCGCATTGTGGTTCAAGAAACCAATTACGGGTGGCGGTACGTTGGCATCAGAGACACCCCTAACGGACACAACCACCTCCGGATCACTACGAACATCTTTCCTATCTACCAGATGATCTCACGGCTGCCGGCACAGGGGCCTGGTGTTTTGATGATGGTGCCAAGGGACGATGAGACCTGCTGGAGGTGGGGGGTGAGTGCGAGGACAGATCGCCCTTACACCCAAGAAGAGCGAGACGAACGGCGGAACAATTCCGCAAACAAGACCGACATCCATGGTCGAGGCGAGAAGGGTAAATGGAACGACTACATGCTTAGTCGTGAAAACCAGAGGACACTCAGTTATACGGGCATCGCCGGTATTGGAACGCAAGACCAGGCGGTAACCGAAAGCATGGCGGTGATCAGCGATAAACAGAACGAACATCTTGGGACGTCTGATGGAGCGATCATTCACAACCGAAAAGTGTTGGTAAATGCAGCTCGGGACATGCTGGAGGGTAAGGAACCACTTCGCCATGACCCAGCGATTCTAGCAAAAGTACGATCCCACGAAGAAATCATTCCCTACGGATCCGATTGGAGGGTATCCGGAGCATTTGCTGGTGAAGACGAAGGGATCGAGGTCTAGCAAGGTTGAGGAAATTCATTACTGTTGGGAATCAGGTAAATAAAGATATAGGAGAAGTATCATAATGCACATACACACTCGGATGTTCGTTTTTCTGCTACTTGTTGTCAGTGTAATCACGTTGATAGCCGCTTGTAGTTCCGGAGACGGTGGCGGTAGTTCCACAGGGGCGCCCGCCGCTTCAGCACCTATTCAGCCTCAAACATCTGCTCCAGCGGTAGCTCCTGAAGCAGTCAGGCCGTCAACCTTGGCGCCGTTGAGTGCTTCTGCAGCATCAGCCCCGGTTTCCCGCTCGGCAGACACTATGAAAGGCTCTGCAACGGTGAAACGATTGGTCATTGGTGTGCCTGCACCGCTCAATGAGTCCAACGCTGCCATAGGGATTACCGGCACCTCAGGTTGGCAGCTTGGCCCCATGTATGAGTGGGTTGCCAGCGTAGACCCGGCGACCGGTGCTTATTCACCCATGCTTGCGGAAGAATGGGCGTTGACCAATGAGACAATAAAATTCAAGTTCCGTGAAGGCGTCCAGTTCCACAACGGTTGGGGTGAGGTGACTGCCTATGATTTCCAGGATGCGGTCCGAGATGCCATGCATGGGGACAATCCCGGGAGCGATCAATACCGCCGCAATATCGACAATGTTGTAGTCCTGAACGACCGGGAAGCGATTTTGAATCTGAAGCGGATTAACGTCACCCTTTTCAGGAACCTCTCACAGTTCGTCGGCGGATTTGAAATCATGAGCAAAAAGAATTTAGATGCTGTGGGTGAATATCCTGGATTGGATGACAAGCCGATGGCAGGAACCGGCGCTTACCAATTCCTTGAACGATCAGAAGGTAGCTACGTTCGCTTCAAGCGAGTACCGTACCAGCACTGGCGCGTGACTCCTGAGTTCAAGGAATTGGAGTTGAGATTCATTTCGGAAGAATTCACGCGATTGGCCGCATTGCAGACTGGGGAGATTCACATCACT
>Ga0114996_10002988_pt1 | contig 21400 bp, 16 predicted proteins | sample ArcticOcean_MG_C_4_FD_87039 | JGI IMG/M metagenome (GOLD analysis project Ga0114996, IMG submission 87039) | Marine microbial communities from western Arctic Ocean - ArcticOcean_MG_CB4_134 | ecosystem: Environmental > Aquatic > Marine > Oceanic | place: Arctic Ocean: Canada Basin | collected... | reverse complement strand
TTTGGCGCGCGAATACGTGCTCTTTATCAATATAGCCTCTTATGCGCTCAGTATGGTCAGTGCACTATCTCCGGGCACATTGAGCACCCTCTATTTACTCGTTGCCATTCTCATGTCCCTTGTCTCGGGTTATTTTTTGATGGCCAGCGAGTACAAACGCTACAACAAAGAAGTATACGACGATGACCGCAACGGTGTGCCTTCTTGGGTTACCATCCTAATGGCTACCACCGTGCTGCTCATCTGCGTCTTTGGTCTCAACCTGCTGTAAACCCCTTTTTATAGATCAACGAATTTTAAGCGTCGCCAAAGCGCATAGGGCCAGTATGCCGGCGACGATCCAAAAACGAATTACGACTTTGGTATCGGCCAATCCCCGCGCCCGAAAATGATCGTGAATGGGCGCCCGCTCAAAAAAGCGCCGTCCCAACCACTTGATACCGATTTTCTCCTGCACTAAGACTGAAAAAGCCTCGCCGACAAAAACCCCGCCAACGATAAGAAATAGAAACTCCTGCTTGATCAGCACCGCCACCGTACCCAACAACCCACCAAGAGCCATCGAACCGGTATCACCCATTATAACATTGGCTGGGTAGGAGTTAAACCACAAGAAACCAAGACAGGCCCCAAATACAATCGAACATACGACGGCGACCTCGCCCACCCCGGACATTTTGGGGAATATGAGAAATTCCGCGATCTTGGCATGGCTCGACACATAGGCAAACACGCCGTATACTGCCACCACAAAAGCCACCGGCACAACGGCCAATCCATCGATACCATCGGCCAGGTTGACAGCGTTGGCAATAGCGATCACGGTGAAGACAATAAAGGGGATATACCCCCAAGATAGATCGACAATGGGACTTTTGAAAAAAGGCAAATAGAGTTGGGTGGCCAGTCCGGGGGTAAGCGGGTAAAGTCCACCGCCCACGTAAACCAGACCAAAAACCACGCAATAAAGGCCCTGTAGTATAAGCTTGGTCTTTTCCGATAACCCCCGATTACTGCTCCTATAGCGCACTTTTAGATAATCGTCGACGGCCCCCAGACCGGCAAACCAGACGATGGCCCCTACACAGACCAGCACAAAGGGGATTTCTAGTTTGCACCATAGCAATATGCTCAGGAGAATGGCCGTCACTATCAGTCCCCCACCGTAGGTTTTGGACTGGTGGCCGCCGGTGGCAAAATGCACGTATTGCCTGGGCACATCGCGCAAACCACGGCGATAGAAATAGAGGATGGTGCGGCCGCCAAAGAGGATAGTAAAAAGCAGGGCCGTGATCGCCCCTCCTATAGCGCGAAAGCTGATAAAATCGAGCAAGCGCAAAAAAGAAAGACTCTCTACGGTATGCTGCAGATAGGTACTTAGATAATAAAGCATTGGCCTCCCTATTTACTCCGAGGGATTGGCGCATCCGGACACACGCGCTGTGCCAAAAGGCGCAATTTGTCCGCCAGCGGAAAGTTGGGTTCAAAATACGGCGCGGTGGAAAGTATCTGCTCGACGTCTTGTGCTATTTCGGGCGCAGCCAGCACCTGTCGCTCTAGCAGACGCATGAGCGTATCGACCACTTCCTGGCGATATTGCCAGTTTTCGTGCAAGTAAAATGTGCGCAGCTTCTCCAGCACTTGGCCGTGGAGCGCGATATGGCCCAGGGCGCGGATCGCCTGGCATACCACAGTTGTTGAGGGATCGTCTAGGGCCGCACTCAAAGCGGCTTCAATACGGTCATCTGGTTCATAGAGCTGTCCTAGCTCCTGGGCGGCGGCGGCCCGCACTTCAAAATAGGGATCCAGGGCCAAAACGCGCAGCAGAACTTCTTGGACCTCTTCATTGGCCACACCCAATAGACGAATACCAAATTCCACTGCATTGCGCCGCAAAAACCCCCCGTGCCGATAGTCCCCGCCAAAAAACCGGCGCGCGAAATTTGCATGGGTACGGTCTTGAAGCAGCGCCAAAATCAGGGGGAGGTGTTGGCGGTAGTCTAACATGCCGACCAATTTAATCCCCACATTGCGCCGACCGAGGGGCACCTCGTACCAGAGATCCGATACCAATAGCCTATCTGCCTGATAGCGCAGGTAGGCCAGTTCACAGGGATCTAACTCGGCGCTGCCGCCCACTTCCTCCAAACGCTGTTGCACATGGCGCAAGAGGGAATTGGGATCGCCGGGTAATCCCTTGGGAGGAAGGGGAAATTCGAGATTGAGGGCAGCCCCTCTCCGCCCTTCCACCAAGCCCTGTATTTCCTCAACAATTAACTCTAAACTATTTCTGCGCGGTATAGCTCGAGCTACTTCTGACATTTTGCCGCGTTTGGCGTCCTGGTCTAAGAGGGCGAGTATACTCTGCGCCAAACGCTGACCGAAAATGCGACTGTGAACGCGCCCGTCGTCCCAGTATGCTTCCTGGTAAATGACTTGGATCGCTCCCAAACGCTCCAACTCGCGCGCATTGATGGCTTGATGGTCTTCCGCCGCAGTGGGCAATGGCACAACCAGAGCCGGCAAACCAGACACACACAATTCAGTTAAAGTAGAAGCCCCGCCCCGACAAACGGCCAGATCGGCGGCCGAATATGCCTGGTGGATATCGTCCATATAATCAAAACGGCGATACCAGCTCTGTTCCCCCGCTAGCCCCAGGCGCTCGAGTTGGGTCTCTGTATCTTTGACCGCGTCGTAATCGGCACCGCTGTAACGGCCGGTAATGTGCAATACAACCAGCCCATCGCGCCCCCGCAGATAAGATAAAGCTTCGATTAGAGCTTCGTTGATCACCCGGGCCCCGCCCGAGCCGCCAAAGACGAGAACAACCGTGTCTTTTTCTCCAATACCTAAGGCCTGACGGGCGGCATCGCGGTCTAATTGCAAAAACTCTTTGCGCACCGGATAACCGACTACGGCTACCTTGCGCATGTCAAACCAACGCCCCGCCTGCTCAAAAGCCAAACCAACGCGATCGGCCAGACGACCGACGCGCTGGTTTAAGAGACCGGGATATGCATTGGGTTCGTAGATGAATACTTTGGCCCGCGATAAACCAATCTTCTTTAAAAAACCATGGGCAAACATGACGGGGGCGCTTACAAAACCACCCGTTGCGACAATGACATGGGGCCGAAAGCGCAGCAATATGCCTATACCGAGCAGTATCCCCCACATTAGAGTCGAGACAAAACGCGCATAGGCAATAAGGGAATAAGAACGCGGAAAGGGTCGGGAGCGCACAAAGCGGATGGGATAGCCCCGACCAGGTACAACCCATGATTCGAGACGGTCCTTGAGACCCACGTAGACAAATTCGGCTTCCGGCTGCCGCCGGCGCATCTCGTCTGCTATGGCCAGGGCTGGATAGACATGGCCACCGGTTCCCCCTCCGGTGAACAGGTATTTCATTGCTCTACTCTTGCAGTAAGCAGGCTATTTTCAGGTGGGCAATCGATTTAAAAAATGTTGTAACCACTTATTTTAAAATAAGTACAGTGATTACTTAAGACAAGCAGTTTTACTTCTTTATGGTGATATTTCAGCTAAATTTGCGTCAGCGTCTGACGCGGCAACCAGCCGCCAAAACCATTGGATAAGCGCACCAGGAACCACTTGCCTTCCTGGCGTTCAATCTCCACTTTGGTCCCTTCGTGGATGACAAAGAGCGCTGTTTTATCCCCATCCGGTTCACTGCGCGCCGTCCCCTCTGCCGCAGTGACAATGGCCCAGTCGCGGCTGTCCAATTGCTGGACGCGCACACCGAGAAATAACCCCGTAGTCGCCGTAGCAGCGCAACAGATGAGCAAGACACTGAGCCAAACGGTAAAGGAAGGCGTAGGGTGCCAGAGACGCCAGGTGGCCAGCGCAAAAACTGCGGCCAGGAGGAAGCTGAATACCAAGCTGAGTTCGTTGGGCGTAGGGTAGTAGTAGAGATCTTCTAGGAAACGCCAAATGACATTGCCCTGCAGCGCTGGATCGCGGTCCTTTTTTACGGCATTAGCAAAACGCAAATTGGCCTGTACGTCCTGGTCGCGCGGTGCCAATTTTAAGGCGCGTTCGTACCATAGTATGGCTTCGCCCAAACGGTCGACCTTAAAACAGGCATTGCCCAAATTATAATAGCAGTGCGCCTCTACTAGCCCCCCATCAATGCTCTGCAGGTATTTATCGCGTGCCTTGGCAAATTCGCCCCCGCGGTAGAGTTGGTTGGCTTCGTTGTACAAACCCACAGCCGCTTCTTGCGCGGTGGCGCTTTTACACGTCCATATTAATAAGAAAGCGGCAAGTATATTTTTATACTTCACAGCACTCGTTCCAAATCTATTATTATTTTTTCGGCTTGTTCCCTCACCTTCTCCATTTCCTCCTGAGTAAAACGCACCGCTGCAAAACGCGCTAAATCGCATTCAACCAATAGATACTGCAATTCGTCGATGCGGTCTTTGGCGATCCCTTTTTCGTGCAGTAAGCGAGTGCAAATATCATTGGTCAACCCTGCCGCAGACAAATTGAGTTGGTCGGCCACAAAGGCGAGTACACAGCGCTGGATCTCGGCGTGGAATTCCTTGCCATCTCCCTGAGCCAAGAATTGGTTCGCTTGTCCCAGGCGCCGCCCCGCTTCTCCCTTGGCCCGGCGGCGGCGCGCATAAGCAACATCGCCTTCCAGACGTTGCTGGTGTCGCTGCAATAACAACAAAGCCAAAAAGGTCAGGGGCAAGAGCACCTGAAAACTCCAGAACGCGGCGCTCTTATAAAACACCAGAGGTTTGCTCGCCTCTTGAATGTCGGGTTTGATATAACGGATGTCTTGCCCTACTTCCTGAATATCTTTGCGGCTCAAACCAAAGGTCTGCGCTTCCTCCTCCGCCATCTCACCTTGCGCGACAATGCGCAGCGACGCTGTCTGGTCTATTTCGTAGGTCTCGCTATAGGGATTAAAATAGGCGAACTGTAAGGAAGGAATCTCCAGGATTCCCCGCTCTTCAGGTATGAGAATATACTCATACCTGCGACTACCGCCGTAGTGTCCTCTACCCTTATTGATGTTCTCTTGCACTTTGGGATCGTATACTTTAAATCCTTGCAGAGCCGCTAAATCCGGCGCTTCGATGCCGGTCAAATGGCCCTCGCCACCTATTTCCACTTTCAAGGTCAGCGGATTTCCCACCGCCACCTGGCGCGGTTGCACATCGGCCCTAATATTGAAACGACCAACGGCGCCGCTAAAATTCTTGGGCCGGCCCTGCGCCGGCAGAGACAGTACCTCAATTTCCAAGGGCTGACTGCGCACTATCACGGCCTGCGTATTCTGCCCCATGAAAACATCAAAACCACCAAAATTGCGACGCCGACTCGATCCCGTGGCAATCTCACAGGACAGAGACATCGGTTCGATCATGTGGGTGCCAGATTGGGTGGGAAAGAGGGCAACTTGGCGCAATAAATCGACATTAAACTCGACATTGTCGACCTGTTCTCGATGTGGGTCCAAACGCTGGGCCCCGTACAATTCCTCGACCCAAAACCCGGAGTAAGTAGGTTCTTCTTTGAAGCCTACATTGTGTACCTGGAAGCGGTAAAAAAGATCGTAGTCCAGCGTTAATTGCTGACCGATATACACCCGCTCTAAATTGCCCCGCGTCACCAGAAAAAGATTATCTTCGATGGTGATATCGGCCCGGGCCTGCCCCCCTAAGCCGAACATCACCAGGCAGCAAACGACTCCTAATAAGCGCTGCGACACCATCTCACCAATCCTTTTCCGTCTGGCCTTTGCGGCCCTTGAGGCGGTGTTGTTGGGCCTGTTTGTCGCGATCTTTGAGTGCGTTCAAAATGCGCTCGGCTTCCTCTTCGTCCATGCCTTCCTGTGCCGCCTGCGCCTCGCTCTCCCCATCTTCTCCCTCTGCGTCTGGCTGCGCTTGGGCATTTTGATTCTGTTGTTTTTGTGATTCTTGTTGCTCTTGTTGATCCTGCTGCTCTTGTTGATCCTGCTGCTCTTGCTGGTCCTGCTGCCCTTGCTGCCCTTGCTGGTCCTGCTGGTCTTGCTGCTCTTGCTGATCCGATTCGCCACTCTGCTGCTGCTCTTGCTCCTGCAAGTACTGCAACGCCATCTCGAGGTTGGCCTTGGTATCCTCGTGGTCGGGATCGATCTCCAATGCCTGCTTATACGAATCTACCGCGGGTCCGAACTGCTGTTGTTGGAATTGGGTATTGCCCATATTGTACATAGACTGACCCAGCAATTTGCCCTCAGCTCCGGCCAGGGCGGCCTCAAAAGACTGCTGCGCGCCGGCGAAATCTCCCATTTTAAACATGGTATCGCCGATATTAAAATGCAATTGCGGCGAATCCGGAGCTTCCAATTGAGCGTCGCGATAAAAACGCAATGCCTCTTCGTACTCGCCGCGTTCGTAGTGCTCCTTAGCTCGTTCACTCTTGGAAGCTACAGGATCACCGACTGTTGCCCCCGTCAGTGTCCCCCACGCTGCAATCAAGACAACGAGCCGCAAGCCGCACATTGCTTTTTTATTATTTATGCGAACCGGCCGCGCCATTCCTCCCCTGCCTTTCTGCGATCAGACAACCAAGCTTCAGCGACAAAACAGAGCAACGCCAAAAAGAGTGGAATCTGGAAACGCTCCTCGTATTGGGTGAAACGCGTCGTGCCCAATTCCTTCTGGTCCATGCCGGCAATCTGCTCGTAAATAGCGTCCAATTCCGCTCCCCCTCTGCTACTGCGATAATAATCACCCTCTGTGGCCAGAGCAATGTCCTTGAGTGTGCGTTCATCGAGTCGCGTCTTCACATACTGATCCTGGCGGTCCTTGTGATAGTTCACCCCGCCCTGGGCGTCGCGTTGCGGTATGAGTTCCCCTTCCACTGTTCCCAACCCCACGGTGATGATGCGCACCCCCTCGTCCCCGGCCTTTTCGGCCGCCGCCAATGGATCGCCTTCGTGCTCTTCGCCGTCCGTAAAAATAACCAAAACTTTATGGGCTTCACTCTCTTCCTTAAAACTACGCTGGGCCAGATCGATGGCAGCGGCAAGAGCCGTGCCCTGCACCGCAATGCTCTCAGTGTCGGCTATGTCGAGGAACATGCTCAGGGCACCGTAGTCCAGCGTCAGCGGACATTGGACGAAGGCCTGGCCGGCAAAAATCACCAACCCCATGCGATCTCCATCCATGCGGTCAAGCAATTGGCCTATCTGGTATTTAGCATGGGCCAGGCGGTTGGGTTTGACGTCTTCGGCCTGCATGCTGCGCGATACATCCAGCAAGACCATTACATCCACCCCTTTGCGTTGCGCCATAGCCAGCTTGGTGCCAAACTGCGGTCCCGTCAGCGCCAAGACCAAAAATAAAGTGCCGCACAAAAAGAGAACGTACTTTAGCTGCTGGCGCTGACGACTTACATTCTGCGTCAGTTTTTCCAGCAAGCCGGCACTGGCAAAGAGGGCCATTGCCCGACGTTTGCGCACGATAGCCCACAAGAAAAAGGCACACAAAAACGGCAGCAGAAAAAGAAACCAGAAATGCGAGATATGTCCAAAATGCATAGCCTACTGCTTTCTCAGGGGATGCGGCGAAAACGGGTATTAGCCAAAAAGATCTCGCTCAACAAGAAGATTAGACCGGGCCAGAGAAAATAAGCGTAGCGCTCGGCATAATCTATATGGATCTGGGTCTCGATTTTGGTGGTTTCCAAAGCACCAATTTCGCGGTAGATCTCCTCTAATTTTTCGGCGCTCGTCGCCCGATAGTATTTTGCCCCGGTGCGCCGCGCGACCTCCTCCAGCGTCTCCTCGTCAATCTCGACCTCGATAGTCTGGTAGCGGGTACCAAAGACTCCCTGGACAGGCTGGCGGATCACCCCGTCCGTGCCTACCCCAATGGTATAAACGCGAATGCCTACAGCCGCCGCCACATCGGCCGCGGTCAGAGGGTCGATCTCCTTGATCGTATTAACTCTGTCGGTGAGTAGGATAATCACCTTGCTCTTGGCCGGCGATTCGCGCAGACGGTTGCTAGCCGTGATCAGCGCCAGACCAATGGCGGTGCCGTCCCAATCTTTCTCGGCAAGTTTTATATCATCGAGAAAACCTAACAGGATATCGTAATCTAGCGTCAGCGGACATTGGGTAAAACTCTCGCCGGCGAAAACCACCATGCCCAGGCGATCGCTGTGGCGTCCCTGGATAAAACTGGCCACCACTTCTTTGGCCACTTGCAAACGATCTTTTTCTCCGTCGGCCAGATCCTGCAAACTCATGCTGCCCGAGACGTCCAGCGTCAGCACGATATCGATGCCGTCTGCCGTGGTCTGGCGCGTTTCTCTGCCGGCCTGGGGACGCGCCAGACCCACGATCAAACAGGCCAGTCCCAGCATTTTAAATAAGAACAGCACATGGCGCAGACGGTTCCACAACGTGCCCTGCAGCCGCCCCAAACCGCGTAGGTCGGAAAAGCGGATACTTGCTTTTACCTGGCGGTTTTCGCGCCGATAACGATACAGCAGCAACGGCAATAAAAGCAGTAGCAACAAATATTCGGAGTTGGCAAAATGGTCGAAGAACATGATTTATCAGGCGTTGACCTGGGCGGCCAACTGCTGCTCGCGGAGGCGTGCCGCCGCCGCGAGCAGGGCCTCGCAGCGATGAATAATGGCTGTGCCGACTTCTGGAAAACGGCGCGCTTCTTCGAGTTGGGGCACAAAGCGGGCAAATTTTACCAAATCGGCTGCCTGCAGCAATTCCTCCGCTTCGATACTTATGGCCTGGCCTATTTCACTACGGCTTAAAGCAAGGCGTATCTCCGCGGTAGTCTGCTCCATAGCTTCGATACCTAGATGTTCTTCCAGATAACGCCTTAAATTATCTGAGAGCAGGGAATAGTAGGGTTTGAATTCGCCGCGTTCTAACAACCCCATTTTGGCGATGCGGGCAAATTCGGCGGCATAGTCGACCGGTGGCGACCATTGTTCTTGGACTTCTGCACGTTTGCGCCGGTCCAAGAACCACAGAATCGCCACAACGATAGCTAATATGGCCAGCACACCTAGAACGGCGACAAGCCACAAAGGGACACCGCCGCCGATGACCACCGGTGGACTAATGTCCCGCGGTTCGGATTCGCCCTCCTGGCGCACGCTGAGCACTTCGAAGTGCAATGGCCCAGCGCTGCGCACCAATGTGTCGCCGTTGGATTCAACAAAGGTGACGGCCAGCGGGTCAATGAGCTGTTGGCCAAGCTCATACGCCCTCAACTCATAGCGCAGCACCAATTCGCGCACACCATCTACCTGGCGTTTTTTTGGCTTGCCCACCTGCCGTACAGCAAAACCACTGAGCAATTGCTCGACCGGCGGCACTTCGGGTTTCTGTTGGGCGGTGAAGCGCAGATTGAGACTGAGATGAACGGGTTTCCCCAGGGTTGTCTGATGGGTATCTAAGCGGGCATCGACCTGGGGCAGGGCTGCCCCAACGGGCCCAGTGGCGCAGAGCAAGCAAAATGCCCATAAGACACGGCGCCCCCGCATCGTCACTCACCGCTGGCAGTGCCGTCCTCTTTCGAGGCAGGCGGTGGCTGGGCAATATCGTCCAACGACAGATTTACGTTTTCCAGCACTTCTTCTTTTACCAGATAAACCGAAGGCGTGCCGCCGACATGCAAAAAGGCCTGGCCGCCAACGGACGCAGCCAAACGCACTTCCAACATCTCTTTGTCGGCGGCCAAGAGGCGTACTTTTACTAGGGCAGGATCCAGACTATAAGCCGCTAAATTTTCGACCTGATCGCCAACAAAATCCTCGACCTCAATGTCATTCAAATCACCCAATAAACCGCTCACTTTCCACGAGCGTGCCGGCCCCTCGAGCGGTGCGAAAATCCCCCATTGGCCGGCCGTATCCTTACGTGCGATAACCGTCTCATTATCGCGGTGCCATTCGATCTGAGTGATGCTCTCCTGGTCAAATTCCAGCGGTTTCTTAGCGCGCAAATCGTACACGCTCTGGTACAATTTGGCAACCAGAGTCGTATCGATGGTGAAGACCGCCGGGCGGCTCAAATCGCGAGCGTAGTACCCATGGCCGCTGAGGTGTCCTACTTGCAAACGCTTTTCCGCCCGGTCGTTGCCCACCACCAACGTCAGATCCACTAGCGGTGTCGTCCCCAGGCCGCGTTTGCCCAAGATGGTGCTGTCGGGCTCTTCGTCGGTGAAAGCTATGATCTTACCTTCCTGCACCGCGTGCACCAATTCATTGACCGCGTCCTTATCGGCAGCGACAGCGACGTCGGTCTGCAATTGCCACTGGTCACCGTCTGCTCGTGCCAGAGACAGATGTTCGTCCCCTCGCTGCAGGCGCACTTCCTTTACTTCGTTTTCTACAAAAGCCAGCACGCGGCGGTCGCGCAGATCAAACAAACCTTTATTGAGATTGTCGAAACGATAGGCGCGCACCGAGAAAACTTCAGGATTGGCACCGCCCGTCTGTGCGTAAGCAAAACGTTCGGTGGGACTGTCGCCGCCAAAGTGGAGTGGCTGTACCGGCCCTTTATCGGTCTCGATGGCAACTTTCAAACGTGGCTGATCCAGGCCATACTTACCCGCTGCAGCCGCGTCTGCGCTTATAGCAGCACTATCGGCGACAACACGCTCGCGCTCCGTCTCATCGATATTGCGCAGGTAGCGTTCCACTGCCTCCTGGTCGGCCAAGTCGGCTACCGGGGCGCTAATTTTCCACTCGTCTTGGGTTTTCTCCAAGACAATCACTGTATCGCCGCGATCGACGACCAGGCGACGGGCATCGTTGGGGGCATAATCGGCAAGTAACTTCTTGGACTTCTCCGCTTCAGCCTGGCGCTCTTGTCCGCCTTTGATCTCGTAGAAATAAACAAATGCCAAAAGAGCCAGAAAGACAGCGCCTACCACTGCATTAGTTTTTAACTTCATGGCTTAACTCTCCGTACCTCCACTTGCAAGTGCAACAGTACTAGAAAAGGCCTGTTTAACCCATACCAGCACCACCAGGATTACCGCGTTGACTGCAAAGAGCGCGGCGTAGAACCATTGAATCGTATCGGTGGGAATGGCGACAAAAGCCATGCCCACATTGACGATGGCCAAAGCCAGACCGGGCACCCAGACGCGTTGGTCGCGCTCGTAGAAACCGTAGGCCAGACCGGCGTTTATCAAGCCGAGCAGCAAATACCCCTGGCCAGACCAGACCTCGTCCTGGCCAATGCCAATAACGGCTAACACGAGGTAGAACACGGCAGCGCCGACAAAGGTGTACATCAGCCAGGCGATAAAGCCGTCGTAGCTCTCGTAACCGCGCCGCAGCATCATTATTAATCCAGCCAGCGCCACGGCAAAGGGCAGAATAAAAACCGACACCCAGAGCACCACTTCACCAGCGCTGCCGATGAGGTTGATCGGACTGAAACCCGGCGTTCGGGCCGCAATACTCAGTTTTCCCTCGCCCTCGGCCAACCAGACCAGGCTGCCGACGAGTAATTCGCCGTTGCCTTGTTGGGTAAAGTTGTCATTGCGGCCAAAATCCACATCGCCAAAGACGACGAGTTTGGCTTTTACGTCACCCAAACTGGTGTCGGCCGGCGCTTTGACCGCCACTGCCAGAGATACGGGACCGGGCCGGTCTTCGGGGTCCAGAGCTACTTTTGTATCGCCGCCGCTGATCGGTCCCAGGTTGGTCTCCCCCCAACTCTTCTGGTCGGTGGCGACCAATACGTTTACCTCCGTATCCGGGGGTAGAGGCTCGATGGGAGTCAGCGAGCGCGCCAGCGGATAAAAACTCATAACGCCCGGGGGCATTTTCTCGGTAATGGGATGGCGGCCGTATTGGGTCACTACCGGCACAGATACGTCGGTGCCCAGCAACATGCCTCCCAGTCCGCTGGCGTCGACAATAAAGTCGTTAGCCATTTCGACCCCATAAGCGCGCAGCAGATTTTCCAATCCCGTCTCGGCGAGCGGGTCGACCAGCAACAACACCCCCCCGCCCATAACGAGATGTCGGCTCAGGGCGCCAATCTCCTTTTGCGACAGCGCACTCATAGGTCCGAGGACGGCAACCACCGTGGCATCTTGGGGCACTCCAGCTTCCAGATCTAGGCCTTCTGCCACCTCGTAGTTCATCTCTTTGAGACGTCCCTTCAGGATGCTGTAGCCGCTGCCATCGACTTGACTCAGGTCGGCCTCGCCGTGGCCGCGGGCAAAATAAATTTTGTAGTTCTCCGCCTCTAAAGCCCGTTTGATGCCATTGCTCAGCGCCTCCTCCGTCTGCTCGGTGATGCGCTCGGTGCGCACCTCGCCTGCGCCGCTGACCTCGATGATGGAGGTGCCATAGGCGCGCACATTATACTGTTTAACTTCGAGCGTGTGTTTTTGCGGATCGAGTATTTCATAGCTAATATTTTCCGTCAAATACCCGTACTCGTCCAGTATATCTTTAAAGCGCATGCCTTCCATCTCGTTGATAAATACTTTGATCGCAGCATAGCGCCCCTTGGCCTCCAGCGACTGCATCAGCTCCACCGTGTCGTTGGACAGCGTATAGAGCTTATCCTTGGTCATATCGCGACGCCAGTGGTAGGTATCGCCGATAAAATTCAATAAAACCACTACCCCCAGCGACAGCGCAATGCCCAGTCCCGCGGTGGCCAGATCGGCTAAACTCCAACGCCCTTGGCGCGACACCACCAGCAAACCGACCAAGGCCACCAGCAGGGGCCAGACTATCACGCCAATCCAGAAAATCCACTCCGAATCAGTCGCGGTTAGGGCGATGGGATTGCTGCCCGCTTGGCGCGGCCGGATCGATATCAAACTCTCGTCTGCGGCCAGCCAACTCAGCGCGTTGAGAGCTAGATCGCCATTGCCCTGCTGGCTAAAGTAGAGATTGCTGGCAAAGTCGGCGTCGCCAAAGACCGCCAAGCGGCCGCCGGTTTCGGCGCTAACGGCCACAGCCAGGCTTACCGGCCCCGGCGTATCGACGCCCGGGTTGAGCTCGACGCTACGTTTGCCTTTGCCCGTGAGTACGCTCAGATCGGTCTCGCCCCACCCCGCCTCGCTGGTGCGGACCAGTTCCGCCCCTTTGAGATAAGCGCGTTCCTGCGGGTCAAAACTGACCGAGCGCACCAATTGAAAATAACTCATCACCCCCTGGTGTTTCTCGGTGATGGGATGCTCGCCGTAGTTAAGTGCCACCGGCGTCGTATAATCTAGACCAAAAAGACTGCCGATACCGCTGGTATCGATGACAAAATCGTTGCCCACCTGCACGCCCCATTCGTCAAACAAGGCATTCAGGCCGCTCTCGTACCCCGGATCGAGCAAGACCAGCGCCGCCCCTCCGTCTGCCAGGTACTCGCGAATGGCGTCGACCTCGCTGGCAAAAAATGGGGTCCGCGGTCCCGCAATAATCAAAACGGCGCAATCTTGGGGCACGCTGCCCTGCCGGGCCAGGAAGAGCGAATCTTCGACGTTATAGTCGATTTCTTCCAGGCGCTGTTGCAACAGTTGCAGGGCGCGCTCGTTCTGCCCCAGGCCAGCTTCCCCATGCCCCACCGTCAGGTAAACTTTTTCGCTGCGGCCGCGCACAGTTTTTAACAGCGCGTTGGTGATTTCCTTCTCGGCCAGCTCGGTGATTTTCTGCTGCTTGCCGTTGCCGACCACAATTAGGGTATTGTACTGCTGCACCCCGTAGTCGGCCGTGCGCTCCGGCTCCTTGTCGGGATCGATGAATTCATAGCTAAAGCGGTCACTGTATATCGTATACTGCTTGAGCAGCGATTCGAGAACGTCATTATTGTGCAGCGATTGAGGGTTAGCATTCTCGCCCATTTCCATGAAAGCCAGAACCTGGACTTCCATCGACAGATTTTCAAGCGTGCTCACTGTCAGGTCTGCCAGACTGTGCAGCTTGCCCTCGGTCATGTCGAGGCGGTCGTGGTAGCGATTGGACAAGAAATTCACCATTACGACAATGCCCAGCACCATGATCGAGCCCCATAGCGCGTTGAGCCAGCGACCGTAATAGCGAAACAATTCCTTGTCTAGGATTGCGGCCACAGCAATGGCAACCACGCCCAGACCGATATTGACCCAGGGCAATACCTCGCCACCGGCGCCGAGCAAATGGCCCAAAATGCCCACCGCGACTAGGGCCGCGCCAACCAGACTGAGAGGAATAGTGTAACTCTTCATCTCAACGCCTCCATCGCCGCGATTCGAGTACCCGGGTGGTCAAAAAGAGACAGAAGAAGGTGAATGTTAGGTAGAAAACCACGTCTTTAGAATCGATCACACCGCGCTGAAAATCTTGCAAATGACCGACTATGGAGATGTACTGCAGAATCTTGGCCGCAGTAGGACCGGCAAAACTGGCCGAAAAGTCGATGAGCCACAAGAGCAGCAGTAAACCGAAAGACACCATCGCCGCGACGATCTGGTTTTCGGTTAGAGCCGAAGCCAAAATGCCGACGCCGATAAAAGTCCCTCCCAGCAGAATGTACCCTATATAAGCCGTGAAAATCGGGCCCCAATCAGGCGACCCGTAGATTTCCAGAATAACGCAGTAGATCAGGGTTAGGGCGACAATAGTAGTATAGAGAGTGAGACAGGCAAAAAACTTGCCCAGTAGAATCTGGGTAGTAGAAATGGGCGACGTCATCAGCAATTCGATGGTGCCGGACTTCTTTTCCTCAGCAAAAAGTCGCATGGTGAGCATGGGCACAACTAACAACCAAATGAAATCCATTACCCCGAAAAACTGGGTGATGACCCATTCGTTGAGGTTGAGCGGCGGCATCTGCCCCTGCATAAACTGCGCGCGCTGGGCGAATTGCAGGCAGACCATATTAAACTGCATGAGAATATTGCGGAATAGATACCCCGACAAGAAGAGGAAAACGCCGGCGATTACATAAGCGACGGGCGAGACGAAATAGGACTTCAGCTCTTTGGTATAGATAGCAAGAAAATTTCGCATTTTAGCCGTTCACCTCCTCAGTAGTCAGGTGCAGGAAGATATCTTCCAGCGTCATTTCCAAAGACCGCAGCTCGCGCAGCCCCAAACCGTTGTTGACCACCTGACGCGCCAATTCGTCGCGCACGTCTTGGCCGGGCTGGCTGGTGACGACATAGACGCCGCCCCCCCCTTCGGGGACCACCTCCAGGACGCCGGCGATGGCGCCGATAAGCGCCTGCACCTGATCCTGCGGCCCGTCGATGTGGGCGCGCAGCACCTCGCCCTCTTTCAATTGCGCCATCAGACTCTCGGGCGTGCCCTCGCCGACAATGCGCCCCTCGTTGATGATGACCACTTTCTCGCAGGTCATGCTGGCCTCGGACAGGATGTGGGTGCTGAGAATGACCGTGTGGTCACCACCCAGCCCCTTGATCACCTCGCGCACCTCGATGATCTGCTTGGGATCGAGTCCTACAGTGGGTTCGTCGAGAATGAGCACGGCCGGATTGTGTACCAGCGCTTGCGATAAGCCGACGCGTTGTTTGAAACCTTTGGAGAGTTGGCCGATCACCCAATTGCGCCGATCCGTTATGGCCGTCTTCTCCATGGCCTCGTCCACACTCGACTTTAACTGGGCCGAGGCCACGCCTTTGATCTTGGCAACAAAACGCAGATAAGATTCCACCGTCATATCGTTGTACACCGGCGGCTGCTCGGGCAAATAACCAATGTTGCGGCGCACTTCCATCGACTCTTCCAATAAGTCGTAGCCGGCGACACTGCCGCGTCCACCCGAGGGCGGCAGATAACAGGTGAGCATGCGCATGGTCGTGGTTTTACCCGCGCCGTTGGGTCCTAGGAAACCCAGGACCTCTCCCTTTTCGGCGCGAAACGTGATGTTCTCCACGGCGGCGATGTCGCCGTAGTATTTGGAGAGTTCGCTCACTTCAATCACTCGAGCTCCTCCTTTATTGAGGGGTTTGTAAGGCGATTCAATGCCGCTGCATACGTTGCTTAAAAAAGTGTACCAAGGGATCTACATACGAGGTAGAGATATCCACCTCGATTTCGTCGATGCCCTGCTTGCGAAAAATCTGGCTGCGCCGCTGTGCCGCCCGCCGCTGGCGTTCGGCAAAATAGCGCCTGGCCACTTCGCTGCCGCTGTCGACCACCATCTGGCGACCGCTCTCGGCGTCTTCTAAAGAAATAAAACCCACATTGGGCAATTGGCGTTCGCGCGGGTCGACCAAGGTGATGGCGATTAGATCGTGCCGCCGCTTAACCCATTGCAGCGCCTGCTCATAATCGCGATCCAGAAAATCTGACACCACAAAAACAACGCTGCGGCGATGCAATACTCGATTGAGGTATTCCAAAGCCCCGGCGATGGAGGTGCCACGCCCGCGCGGTTGGAAATAAAGCAGTTCGCGGATAACTCGGAGCACATGCTTGCGGCCCTTCTTGGGCGGCACAAAAACCTCCACCTCGTCGGTAAAGATGAGCAGGCCGACGCGGTCGTTATTCTTAATGGCGGCAAAGGCCAGCAGCGCCGACATCTCCACCCCCACCTCCCCCTTCATCTGCTGCTGCGAGCCAAAAGCACCCGAGGCACTGGCGTCCACCACTAACATTACCGTGAGTTCGCGCTCCTCGTCAAAAACCTTGACGAAGGGATGGCCGACCCGGGCAGTGACGTTCCAATCGATGCTGCGCACCTCGTCCCCTTGCTGGTACTCGCGCACTTCGGCAAATTCCATGCCCTGCCCTTTAAAGGCAGAATGGTACTCACCGGCAAAGATATTGTTGACCATGGAGCGGGTCTGGATTTCGATCAGGTGGACTTTCTTGAGGATTTCCTTGGGAATCATTTTGCAGCCCTAGGGCACCTCGATTTGGTCAAAGAGGCGCTGGACAATGGCTTCGGCGTCGATTTCCTCGGCCTCGGCCTCGTAGCTGACAATGATGCGGTGGCGCAAAACATCAACACCGATGGCCTTGACATCTTCTGGCGTTACATAGCCGCGGCGGCGAATAAAGGCGTGGGCGCGGGCAGCGCGAGCCAGAGCGATGGTCGCACGCGGCGAAGACCCGTGTTCGATCAAATCCTCCATGTCTTCCAGTCCCACTTGTGCTGGTGCGCGGGTGGCATGGACAATGTCGACGATGTAGTCTTTGATCTTGTCGTCCATATAGATCAATTTGACGCTCTCGCGTGCTCGGCCGATATCCTCCAGTGAAACCGCAGCCTCGACCGTCAAATCTGGCGCATCTGCCATGCGGTCAAGAATGGTGCGCTCCTCTTCCCTGCTGGGGTAATCTACCTTCACTTTTAACATGAAGCGATCGACCTGCGCTTCGGGCAAGGGATAGGTGCCCTCTTGTTCGATCGGGTTTTGGGTAGCCATAACCAGAAAGGGATCGTCGAGCTGATAAGTCTGGTCGCCGATAGTAACCTGGCGTTCCTGCATCGACTCGAGCAGGGCACTCTGCACTTTGGCCGGGGCGCGATTGATTTCGTCGGCCAGCACCAGATTGGCGAAGATAGGCCCTTTCTTGGGCACAAATTCGCCGGCCTGCTGGTTAAATATCAGCGTGCCAGTCAGATCGGCGGGCAATAAGTCCGGCGTAAATTGAATGCGCTTAAAGCTGCCCCGAATGATTTGCGCCAAGGTGTGCACCGTGAGCGTCTTGGCCAGTCCTGGCACCCCTTCGAGCAAAACATGTCCGTTGCAGAACATGCCTATGAGTAGGCGCTCTACCATATAGCGCTGACCGACAATAACTCGGTCCATTTCCTGCAGGATGCGATCGATCAGCAAACTTTCGTGCTGGATCTTCTCATTGATGGCGTGTATATCCAAAGTAATCCCTTTAAACCATTATATAATCTTAAAATATTGAAGAGGGAATGCAGATGCAGGCAGAAAACCAATCGCCAGTCTACCTTAGCTTAAGGCATACCCCCGATTTACCCTGCAGGACCTTCGCGCCTATTGGCGATCTTGAAACGGTACCCACTCCTCGGGATCGCGCCCGACATTGGGGAGCAGGTGGCGCGCGCTTGCAGCCAATTCGGAATCGGGGTAATCGTCAATTACCTTCTGATAGGCCTGGCGCGCTTTTTCGTACTCCTGCAGATCCTCTTCGTATATGAAGCCGATCATAAACTGGGCTTCAGCATTAAATTCACTCTGGGGGAAATGGCCTATTAGCCGCTGGTAATAGGCGATGCCCCCCTGATTATCACCCCGCTGCTGGGTGATATGGGCCAGATGTTTGAGCGCTTTGGCACCCAATTCGTGCTCGGGATAACGCGCCACAAAATCTGTGAAAAGTTGAATCGCTTGATCGGCTTGCGATGTATCTGCCGCTGCGGCAACAGCGGTGGCAAATACTTCTTCCGGGGTTTGTTCACTGCAAGCGCCGGAAAAAAAACAAGCTATAGCAAGGGTGAAAATCCCACTAAACTTCATCATTTATCACCTATCTCGACGCCCTATATGTGGGCGATTCAGATAATCTTATCGAAAACAAGACACCTGAATCTGACGGAAGTTCCCGCACCTAGAGTCGTCAATCCTTTGTCGAATTTGAACTCTTTGACGTGCTTTCACTTTTGGAAGAATCGCTCTTGGTCGAAGACTCGCTCTTGGATGAAGAATCACTCCCAGAGGAGGAATCCTTGTCTGCCTTGGCGGCACTTTTGTAGCCTTCGCTGCGATAGTCTGTAATATAAAACCCCGAGCCTTTGAAAAGCAATCCGCCTCCCGTACCAATGAGCCGCATCACCTTGCCGCGGCCACTGTCTTGGGGGCATTCAGCTTTAGGACAGGTTTTTAAAGGGTCGGCCTTTATACTTTGTATAACTTCAAATGCGTGTCCACACTTCTTGCACTGATATTCGTAGGTCGGCATAGCTCTTAGGGCTTCATTTTAGCGCTGCATTTCACCAAAGCGTCAAAATATAAGCCGCAACCTTTAGCTACGCAAGTCTCTACCAACTAAGTTGTTGTTATTATGGCACCTTCGAAGCAATTATATCGCCGTATTCCGCTAAATATCACTTCGGCTTAAACATGCGGTTGCGGCTTGGCGAGCTTGAGCAGATTGCGCCGCGCCGCTACCTGGGCAATTTCTACCCCAATTACATCGCCGGCCCGCGCCCACACTTCTGCTTTGCCGACGACAAAATCCACCAGCCCACAGTCTAGTATTTGGACAACCAATCCCAACCCCACCCGTTCGACTACTAGAGCCTCTACGCGCTCTCCGACCCGGCCTTCCAGGTATTTCAACAGCCAGTGGCGCCGACCAAAACCCGCAACTTGGGGTCCGGCCTCGCGCACCCAGGCCGCCCCTGCCAGGCCACGCTCCACTTCTTCGGCACTATAGGCAACTTGGCCCTCCAGGACATACGTTGCCAATTGCCTGTGCATGAGCAAATCTTCGCAGCGGTGCAATGGCCGGCCAATCGTGCCATAAGTATCCCACCCCACCAAGTGGTGGCGATCGGGTTGCAATTGCAAGGTGGTGCGCGGTAGACTCTTCCTCTGCTGGTGCAGCAGTAGCGGATCGGTCGTTGGTTGCTGCACTAAACGCTCTACTACTGGGAGAGCTACGCGATAAACAGCCGGCAAATCGCGCGTCGCGCAAAAAGCTCCTGTTAGCGCATTGGCCAACACCGTCAATTCCCCATTTATCAATTGCGCCGCGCTATCTATCAAGCGCGGCAAGAGGTCTACATTTCCCTTACGAGCAACAATTTTGGGTCTAATCTCCGGCAGGACCAAAGCGCCGGCGTCGAGTCTGCTGTGCCGCAGATGGCGGGCTATATCGTGCAAGATCTCTTGTTTAGCATCCAAATGCTCTGGCGCTACTAGGACCCCTTTTAATTGCACTTTCCACACCCCAATAGAATATGCCTTGATCGCAAACTGCCGATCGAATTCCACTGCAATAGTTAAACACGGCTTGCGCTCTGTGGACGTCAGCCCCACCGCGCGACGCACTGCCGTGGGCAACATATGCACAAAGCGGTCCGCTATATTCATCGAGGCACCGCGTTCAAAGGCGGCATTGTCTACTGCACCGTCGCGCGGCACTAATAAAGCCGGTGAGGCCAGATGGATGCCCAGCCGATACCCCTTCAAGGTGCGACGCAGACTGAAAGCTCGTTCACACACCTCATCGTTTTCCAGCCAACCCCACACCTGGCCCCGCCACCAGCGCCGACTGGCGGCAGCCGCTGGCAACCACACCAGACTTTCCGCCTCCTCTTCTACCTCTGGAGAAAATTCTACTGCGATTTTATGGCGCTGTAACTCCAGATTTTCATCCTCACCCCAATGCCCCAATTTCACCAGCACCTCAAACGCCGCTTTGGCACCGTGTAAATGGGCTTTCTGCATGAGCTGTGCCGCTTCTTCGCAGCGCTCACCTTCTTTGCCAAAAAGCACGGCGTCTTCCAATAAAGCGATGGCCTCGACCGCGTTAGAGGGCGGCAATCCTGGCTGCCCATCGGCCACCTGCCGCAACCAATGCGCCGCTACCTCGAGTTGTTCTCGCTGCTGCTCGCCTTCCCTTTGTTGCCGTTCGCGTTGCTCAATAGCCGCCGCCGACAACGGTACAAAGTCTGCATCTTGGCGCGCAAACCAAGCGCCTTCATAAAGCGCCCTCAACAACCCGGCCTGTTCGTCGCTGTTAGGCGTTTTGGCAAAGTAGAGCTGACTTAACTGCACCAGGCTCCACGATGTATTGTTGCTCTCCAGGGCCATTTCCCATAAGGGGCGCATTTCTAACCGCTGTTTTATCGTTTCGCGGCGTCGGGCGATCTCTGCCAACGCCTGCACCAAAGCCACTCGCGAGGGCAGTTCGAGTTTGTCTTTGGCCATATCGAGAATCTTATCGCGGCGCACAGTACGCTCTTTACCCTCCTGATCCAAAACGCGCACATTGGGGGCATTTTTCGCCCCATAATGTTGGCATACGACCCCGCACAGATGCCGCCGACCGCGCAGTATTTCGACGATGCGCCCCCGATCGTCTCTCTTGCCTCGCTTTGACGCTTGCCGTTCTTGTACTGCGGCTTTTTCTATCCACTGACGTGCGGCCGGATCGTTGATAGATCCGTAATCTCGATACCAGGTGCCCATATCGACCTTCTGAAAAACAACAACTTCCACTTCATTAAACGATCTATTTTCAAGCCTATATTTTCTGCTAACCAATGTCAAGCACCGCTTCTTTGGCCCATCCCCTTGACAGGACAAATCTGCTTATATAGTGGCTGACCGAAAAGGGATTTCCTTATGATCAGGCGTGGTCGCCGCGCTGCTTATCTCATCGTTGAAGGTACTCATTTGATGTCATATAGGCGGCTGTTTTTTCTGGCGGTCCTCCCGTC